>Ga0316217_10000836_pt1 | contig 41991 bp, 27 predicted proteins | sample 1anoAmetaG_FD_203633 | JGI IMG/M metagenome (GOLD analysis project Ga0316217, IMG submission 203633) | Freshwater microbial communities from Trout Bog Lake, Wisconsin, USA - 1anoA | ecosystem: Environmental > Aquatic > Freshwater > Lake > Hypolimnion/Profundal zone | place: USA: Wisconsin...
CCGGGAGGTCGCGCGCGATGAGCTCGCCCCCGACGGCGAGCCCCGCAGCGCTCTCGACCTCGTCCCGGTCGACCCGAGCCCCGTGGAAGTCGAGGCGGAGCGTCTCGATGACCTTGCGCGGGACGAGGTGGACGAGCAGCCGCACGCCGGCGCCGTCCGCGAGCACCGACACCCGCCCTCGGCCGAAGAGCCCCCCCTTGAGGCCCTCGGCCAGGGCTCTTCGGGCGACGGCCGGCGAGAACGGCTCGCCCGCGCGGACCCCCGCGATCGTCGGCGCGAGGATGTCCGTCCAGGTCGTGTCGTCGAGGACGGCCTCCACGCGCGTGACAGCCTTGTCGTGGAAGGCCGCCAGATCCGGGGCAGGTCCGACGCTCGCCGTCGAGATCGTCGGCGCGGCCTGTCCGCCCCCGGGCCCCTCGCTGGCTCGCGCCGGGGTCGTGGCGAGCGTGCACGCCGCCGCGAGGGCGACGAGCGCCCCTCGAACCGCGGGCCGAAGGCGTCCGGGGTTCGTCACTCGAACTCGATGTGCCAGCGCAGGTCGACGCCGAGGTTGCCGACGGTCGAGGACGAGACGTCGTTGATGTTGTCGTACGAGCCGAGGATGCCGACGCGCTGCCCGAGCCGCCACTCGACGGTCGCGCGCAGCTCCTGGTCCTCGCCGACGCTCGTCGCCACCGTCGCCCGCACGGCGTCGGCCAGGTGCTTGCCGACGATGACCTGCGGCTCGGTTCGTCCGGTCTTGGACGAGTAGGCGCTGCCGAAGCGGAAGTCGTCGATGACGGGGATGGCGTTCTTCACCGCGCGGTCGGCGCCGCTCGCCGTCGCGAGGGCCTCGAGCGCCGCGCTCGTGCCGAGCGAGCCCGCCTGCACCTGGGCGACCTCGGCGCCCGTCATCCCTATGGTCAGCAAGAGGACGATGTCCTCGTGCGAGAGCGGCGGGTCGCTGGTCATGTCGAGGTGGAGGTCGTCGACCTCACCGTGGGCGTGGAGCGCGATACGCCAGATGTTCCCGGCCCCCTGGCTGGCGATCCCTTCGGGGCCGGCGCCGGCGCCCGCCGCGGCTGCGGTCGTCGTGTCTGTGTAGCGCCGGTACTCGGTGACCGCGAGGATGTCGACGTTCGGGACGACGCGCGTCGAGTCGTCGAAGCGGATGTCGCCCTGCTTCACGTCGAAGTCGTTGGCCAGGATGTGAAAGCGCCCCCCGGGGACCGCCTTGAGCCCCCCGCGCAGCCCGAAGAGCTGGTTGGTCCCCGTGACCATCAGGGACCCCGTGTCGATCTTGAGCGACGCCTCCACGAGGTTGTTGCGGATGCGGAGCGGCGCCCGGCTCTTCACCGCTATCTCCAGCTTCACGGCGTCGCGCGACGGGTCGTAGGTCAGCTCGGCCGTCTTCTTCGACTTGCCCCCGAGCGTGTTGAGATCGAGGTTCACCGCGCGCGTGTACTCGAACGACGTGACGGTGACCTGACCGGTGACGAGGGGCAGCGCGTCGTCCCCGGTGGCGGCGAGGTTGGTCGTGACCTCGAGCTCGGTGTCGAACGTCGCGGTCACCCCGTCCGCGGGCGAGACGTGGACGTCCGTGGCGGAGAGGTCGACCTTCGCGCGCCCGAAGCCGTCTTTCGTGATGGGGATGCTCCCGGTCGCGCGCACCTGTCCGCCCGCGAACTTCGCGGTCCCCCGCGCGATCCGGATCTCGTTCGCGTTGGCGGCGAGGTCGACGTCGAGGTCGGTGATGGCGCTGGGGAGCCCCCGGATCGCGAGCTCTCCCCCCTTCAGGTGGACCGCGCCCGCCACCTCGGGGGCCGACGCCCGCCCCTCGACCGAGAGCGACCCGGTGAGGAGGCCCGACGCGCGATCGACCTTCGGGACCACGCCGGTCAGCATGCTCAGGTCGAGGGGGGCGAGGTCCCCCCGGAGGTGGAAGCGCGGCTCGCGGAACAGGCTCCGCACGGTCCCGGAGAGGGTCGCCGACCCGCCGATCCCCCCCGGGGTCTCGAGGGCGATGACCACCTCGGGGACGGTGAGCTCGTCGGCCGCGACCACGATCGTCGCCCCCGTCGTGCGCAGCGCCAGCCGCGTGGTGCCGCGGGCGACGAACATCTCCCCGGGCTTGAACGTGAGGCGCGCGCCCCCGAGGTCGTTGATGTCCAAGTGCTGGACGTGCAGTTGGCCCGAGAGCTCGCCCGTCAGCGGGATCTCCCCCGAGTCGAGCGCCGGGGCCGGCTCGAGCGCCCTCGCCAGCGCCCGGACGTCGACGCGAGCCAGGGAGACGTCACCCGTCACCTGCGCGTCCTTCTGTCGGCTCATCGTCACGTGGTGCAGCGCGACCTGCCCCCCGAAGAGCTCCCCTTCGACGGCGAGCTCGCCCTGCGAGGACGTGTCCGCGAGGAACGCGTCCCTGTCGAACACGGGCGGGATGGGGGCGTGGCAGAGCGTCACCCCCTTCGGAGCCCGGGGGGGGGGCGGCGTCTGGTTCAGGTCGACGGTGAGGTGGGACGCGCCGAAGCTCGCCCCGCGGACACGCACGGGCGAGACCTCGAGGACGCCGTGGGTCGACCAGGCGTCGACGGTCCCCGACGCCGTCACCACCCCGCTCACCGTCCCCTCCGCCTTCGCGGCGTACTTCCCGAAGACGTTGACCCGGGAGAGGGGGACGGCGTCGAGGGCGACCTGGCCGCTGATGATTCCGCCGCGCCGCACCGAGCCCGACCCGATGACGGACCCGCGCTGCGCCGACGCCCCCGAGCCGCGCACCTTGTGGAGCGCCACGCCCGTCACCTCGATGTCGGCCCCGGCGATCCCCGCCAGGCGGTCGTCCCACCGGTAGGTGAGGTCCGCGTCGCCGTCGTCGAAGATCTCCCCGAGCAGGTTCAGGTGCTCGGCGTGCGCCTTCGTGTGGACGAGGATCGCCCCGCCCCCGCACCGGTCCTCGGGGCCGCCGAGCGCGAGGTGCACGTCGGCCGTCGCCCCGAGCACCCCGTCGATCTCGGCGAAGCGCGGGTCGTCGTCCATCCGGAAGATGCCGAGGAAGTCGCGCATGCCGAGCGCCCGCGTGGAGACGAGCGCGTCCATGGTGACCGCCCCGGGCCCTCCGAAGTCGAGCCGCGCGGACGGCAGCTCGTAGCTGCTCTGGTTCCGGGTCGCCTTGAGGTCGCGGACGGTCACGACCATCCCGTCGAGGTTGACGTGGGCCTGGGAGACGTTGCCGAAGGGCATGTCCGCGAAGACCAGCCCCTGGATCCGCGCGTCGGCGTGGAGGTGAGGGTCGCTCAGCGTGTCGCCCACGTGCAGGTCGAGGTCCACGACCCCCGCGATCGGGATGGTCGCGAGCGGCGTCGCGTCCGCGAGGTCGATCTTCCCGATGGGCGCGTCGACGCGCAGGCCGCCGTCGTATCCGATGGAGACGAAGCCGTTCGACAGCGTGCTGTGCGGCATCTGGACATGGATGTTCTGGAACTCGAGCGCGGTCGGTCGCACGGCGAACCGCGCCCTGAGCGCGGCCTCCCGGACGCCGATGATCCGCTCGCGCGCCGGGTCCTTCACGGGGCGGTCGAAGACGGCGAAGTTCGCCGTCGGCGCCGTGAAGTCGCCGTCGATGTGGAGCGGGACGATCGTCCCCACGACCTCCGGCGCGTGGAGCTCCCGGATGTCCCACGCGACGTGCGCCTGCTGGCTCACGCCGAGGTTGGCCATCAGCGTCGTGAAGCTGGCGCCCGCGACGTCGAGGCGCGCCTTCAGCGGGACGCCGGGATCGAGCGGCCTCACCTCGACGGCCGTCAGCGTGGCCACGCCGTCGGCGATGCGGACCGTCGTCTTCGGGCTCCGGATGGTCCGGTCGATGATGGAGAGGTCGCTCTGGATCTCCTGCGCGAAGCGGAACTTGTCGATCTGGATGTCGTGCGCCTCGAAGTGCGCGTCGGCCTCCGGGAGCGCCATCCCCGGCGCGTAGCGGACGTTGCCGCTGATCGCCACCCAGCCGTCCGTCTCGGGGAGGTCGGCGAGGCGCTGCGCCGCGCGGACCGGCGCGCGGGCGTGCACGAACCCGGAGACCTCCGGGGCGTCTCCGGGCTTCGTCGGCAGCTGCACCCGGACGTGGCTCAGCGACAGCTCCATCCGCCGCGTGTCCGCCACGCTGAGGCCGCAGCCCGGCGGAGTGTCCGGGCTGGCGTCGAGGTCGATGAAGCCGGAGGCGTCGAGGCGGCGCACGAGGATCCGGTCGGGATCGACGCGGAGGCGCGCGTCGACCGAGCAGAGGTCGTCGTCGTCGACGGCGGGGGAGTCCGAGTGCCGGCGCTGGACGAGCGTCTCTCCCGCCCGGACCCCGATCTCGAACGACGAGCCTGCCTGCGGGTCGTCCTCGGCCGTGACGTCCACGTCGAGCTCGGCTCCGCGGACGCGGAGGGCGTCGAAGGTGATGTCGACGTGCGCCCCGTCGATCGAGACGACGTCGAACGGGGCGTGGAACGCGCCGCCCTTCCCCTCGGGGACCTCGATGCCGAGGTTGACGAGCTTCCTGCCGTCGATCACGAGGCGCACGTTCGGGGAGGTGACCGCGACCTCGGCGATCGCGAGCTTGCCGGAGAGGAGCCCGAAGAATCGCGGTCGGACCGAGACCTCGGCCGCGACGACCGCGGGCGCCCCCCGGTCGGTCGACTCGACGCGCAGGTGCGTCACGTGGATCGCGGCCGGCCACAGGGTCACGCTCACCTCGTAGGTCGCCGTGACGTGCTGGTCCCGGAGGAGGCGCTCCGTCTCGGCGGCGGCCCAGGCGCGCGCCCGGGGCGAGCGCACGACGGCCCCGAAGGTGAGCGGGAGGAGCCCGATGACCGCGAAGAGCGCGCAGAGGAGCTTCGAGACGACGGCCCCCCAGTCTCGTCCGCCGTGAGGTCGCCGCGGCGGCGGGGGCTGGCGTTCGGGGTCGGGTCGCATCGGCTTCACGGAGAGCTCGGGCGCTCGCCGGATAGACGAGGTGCGGGCGCACTCGATGGAGGGCTGATATAGCGCAGCCCATGCGAAGGCGCAGCGCCGGGGTCCTCTCGGCCGAGCAGCTCCTCTCCGACCGGGTCGCTCTGGCGGAGACCCACGACCCCGAGCGCACCATCCTGCTCCTCGAGCCGCTGGTGCTCGACGCCCGTCGCGACCGGCTCCGGGAGGTCGTGGGCCGGCGCCTCGGCAGCGTGGCCGTGGTCTTCGACGCCCCGCACGATCCGCACAACGGGGCGGCGGTGGTCCGGTCGTGCGAGGCGTTCGGCGTCCACGCCGTGCACGTCGTCGAGTCGCGCGAGGCGTTCCTCGTGGCCCCGTCGGTCGCGCGGAGCGCGGAGAAGTGGGTCGACCTCCGCTGCCACAAGGCCGCCTCGAGCGCCCTCTCCGGGCTCGAGCAGGGGGGCTTCGAGCTCGTCGCGGCCGAGGCGGACGGCGACCTGCTGCCGGAGGACCTCGCCCGGATCCCCCGGCTGGCGGTCGTCCTGGGGAACGAGCGCGACGGCATCAGCGCGGAGCTGCGGGCGGCGTGCCGGCGCTCGGTGCGGGTGCCCATGCGGGGCTTCGTCGAGAGCCTGAACGTCAGCGTGACGGCGGCGATCCTGCTCGCCGCCGCGACGAGCGGGCGGCCGGGCGACCTCCCCCTCGTCGAGCAGCGGAAGCTCTACGCGCGGTGTCTCTACCTCTCGGTCGCCCACGCCGAGGACGTCCTCCTGGAGGCCGGGGCGTAGGCTGACCTCTGGCCACCGGGTGCCCGCCGCGCGTCGGGCGTGGGGTTGCAGGCCGGACCGCCGCTCAAGGGCAGCCGATCCCGGCGACGGCCGTCGGGCTGGTGGTGACCTTAGACGACGCGCTGGACGTGCCGAGCTCGCCGTAGGTGTTGTCACCCCAGCACCAGACGCCGCCCGCCGCGATGGCGCAGGCGTGGTCGCCGCCGGCCGACATCGCGGTCACCCCCGCCCCCCCCGCTGTCAGCCCGAGCGTGCCGGGCGGGACCGCCGTCGGTTTGCTGCGGGCCGAGGTGTCGCCGACCCCGAGCTCGCCGTAGCGGTTGTCTCCCCAGCACTCGAGCGCCCCCTTCTTGGTGGTCGCGCAGGCGAAGGTCTCTCCGGCGAAGACGGACTGCGCGTCCGTGAGCGCAGGGCTCGACGTGTCGGCGGAGCTCCTGGCCTTCAGGTCCCCCGTGCCGAGCTGGCCGTAGGTGTTGTCGCCCCAGCAGACCACGGAGTTGTCGGCCCGCTCGACGCACGTGAACGCGGCGCCCGCGGAGCCGCCGTTGACCTGCGGGTCGCCGCTCGCGAAGGTCAGCGCCGTGGGGTGCGTGACCTGGGTCGGCGCGCCGTGGCCCAGGCCGAGCTGACCGTAGCGGTTGTCCCCCCAGCAGAAGAGCGTCCCGTCCGTCGTCTCCGCGCACGTGTGGTAGGCGCCGCAGAACAGGGAGCCGCCCGCCAGCTTGTTCGCGAACGCCGCGCGGTCCAGCTGGGCGGGCGCGTGACGCGTGTTCGTGTCGCCGGTGCCGAGCTGGCCGTAGGTGTTGTTCCCCCAGCAGAGGATGGCCCCGTCGGTCGTCTGGGCGCAGACGTGCTCGGCCCCGGCGCAGGCGTTGTCGACGGGGGCGTTGAGCGGCACGCCCGTCGGGGTGAGCTGGGACCCGCCCCCCCCCGTGCCGAGCTGGCCGTAGGTGTTGTCGCCCCAGCAGAGGAGCGCCCCGGCGGCGGTCTGGACGCACGTGAACGCCCCCGTCTCGCTCGTGTACTCCCCGTCGCCGGTGGGGAGGTAGATCCGGGCCGCCCCCCCGGAGATCGGCACGCGCGTCGGGGCCGCGTGCGCGACGGTGTCGCCCGTCCCCAGCTGTCCGTGGCGGTTGTCGCCCCAGCAGAAGAGGGCGCCGTCGGTGGTACGGGCGCACGTGTGCGAGTGGCCTGGTACGACGTAGGCGGCCGAGAGCGGCGCGCCGCACAGGGAGGAGAGCGACGACCAGTCGAAGCACGCGACGAGCGGCGTCGAGAGCACGCCAGCGGCCACGGCCGCGCGAACGAAGCGACCCGCGCGAGCCATCAGAGCCTGACCGTGAGGGCCGCTCCACCGAGGAGCGGCGTGACGCCCACGGCGGGGGCGGACTTCGCGTGCGGGAGGGCGATCCACCAGATGATCCCCGAGGCCGCCGTGACCCCGCCGGTGACCAGCAGCACGTCGCCCACGACGGACCGCGTCCTCCAGGGCTCCCACGACGACGGGTTGCAGGTGGGGCTGCAGCCGCTCCCCTGCAGATCGTTCAGGCGGCTGGCCGACAGGCCCAGCAGGACGCCGCCGACGGCGAGCTGCGCGACCCCGGCGCTCAGCAGCAGCACGGGGGGCACGAGGGAGGGCCCATCGGAGCGCGGCGGGGGCGGCGGCGCGGAAGGCGGCGGCGGCGCGACGGCGACCGGCGGGGGTGGCGGGGCCAGGCTCACGCGCTCGAGGCGGCCCTTCGCCCCTTCGAGCAGCACGAACCGCTTCTCGACGACGGGCATCCCCAGCGCCTCGAACCGCAGCGCGTGGTCCCCCGGGTCGAGCGTGAACGCCCTGCCGTCGAGCCGGTCGGCGAGGTGGTGGCCGTTGTCGGTGACCGTCACGTCGGTCAGGTCGTTGCCGGCCTCGTCGACGACCTGGAAGACGACGGTCGGCAGCGCCCGCTCGACCTCGACCAGGCGTTCGGCGCAGTCGCCTCTCACCAGGCGCGGGCACTCCGGGACGGCGCACGCGATGAGCTCCTCCCGCGCCTCGAGCAGATGCCCGGCCGCCCGGTGCGCCTGGGACGCCTCGTTCGCCGTGGCGCAGCTCTTCTTCGTCGGCTTCTCGGCGCCGGCCGGGGCCGTCACCGCGAGCGCGGCGGCGGCGAGGGGGGGGGCGAGCACGAGCCAGGGCCGCGACTTCACAGGCAGCTCAGCTTCCAGTGATGCATGCCGTGCGCATCGACCGTGTAGGGGGGCGTGCAGTCGGCGCCGCGGCTGTCGTGGCCGGGCGGCGACGGCCTGGGTCGGGCGCTCGGGTCGGGCGCCGGGGGGCGCGCGCTGGTGTCGGCCGCCACGGGCGAGGCCGGGGCGGGGCGGGGCGCCTCGACCGGGGGGGTCGGAGGGGCGGGGCGAGCGCTCGGCGGGGTGTCGGCCGTCGCGGCGGGCGGCGGCGTCGCTGCGGAGGCGGCCTGCGTCGTGACGGCGCCGCCCGTCAGCGGACGACGCAGCGACAGGTAGGTGCCGCCCGACGCGAGGGCGGCGACGGCGGCGGCGAAGGCGATGCCTCGGGCGATCGCGCGGCCGACCGGCGGGGCGGGGGCCGCGGTGGTGCCGGTCGTCCCTGGCGCGGCGCGGGCGAGGGCCACCGGGATGGCGGTGGTCTGGTTGCTGATCGAGGTGGGGCCGTCCGGGTGGAACCAGGCCAGCCCCGTGAGCGCCGGGAGCGGGATGGCGGAGGGCATCGGGCCGAAGGCCTCCGAGTGCGCCGCGCGGATCGCGTCGCGCATCTCGGCGGCGCTCGGCCACCGGTCCGCCGGCCGGAAGGCGAGCGCGCGGTCGACGACGGCCACCATCGCCGGCGGCAGCCCTCGCACGGCGGTCGCGAGGGACCGCGCCGGCGTGGTCGCCGAGCGGATGACCATCTGCTGGCCGTTCTCGCCGTTGTGGACGAAGTCGCCCGAGGCGAGGGTGAAGAGCGTGGCGCCGACCGCGTAGACGTCGCTCTGCGGCCCGACCGCCCTCACGTCCCCCGAGGCCTGCTCCGGCGCCATGAAGGCCGGCGTCCCGAGCATCATCCCGGTCGTCGTCGCGCTCGCGGCCGAGAGCTCGCGCAGGCGGGCGATGCCGAAGTCGAGCACCTTGAGCTGGCCGGCGACCGTGAGGAAGAGGTTCGCGGGCTTGATGTCCCGGTGGGTGATGCCGTGCGCGTGGGCGGCGGCGAGGATGTCGCAGAGCTGGAAGCCGGCGGCCAGCACCGTGGGGAGGTCGACGTGACGGCCGCACCGCTCCCAGACCGCCTCGAGCGTCTCCCCCTTCAGCAGCTCCATCACCAGGAACGCCGAGCCGTCCTCGGCGACGTCGTCGTCGAGCACCGCCACGGCCCCCGGGTGCTTGAGCGTGTTGGCCGCCAGCCCCTCCCGGAGGAACCGCTCGCGGATGTCCTTCCTGGACGTCAGCTCCGCGTGCAGCACCTTGACCGCCACCTCCATGCCGTTGCGGTGCGTGGCGGCATACACGACCGCCATCCCGCCGATGCCGAGCACCCGGTCGAGGCGGTACTTTCCGCGCAGGACCACCCCGAGGCGCGCGCTGGCGCGGGAGGCCTCGCTGTCCTGGTCCGTCATGGGACATCGAAGCGTCTCACGCGGAGTGCGGGCGTGCAACGGCGTTTCCGCCGCGATCCGCGCCAGTTGCGCCGCGTCACAGGCCCAGGCTCCGGGCTCCGTTCACGGTCGAGCTCGGAGGCAGGAGGCGCCGCCGCGCCCGCTCGAGGGGGGGATTCGACCGTTCACGCCGAAACCCCCGCCCCGCACCCCGCGAACCGCGCAGGGTGACCTGCATGCGCACGCTCGCCTGGGTCCTGTCGCTCCCGCCGCTGCTGGCCGCCGTCGCCTTCCTCGCCGTCCTGGCGACCACCCCCGCGACGCCGACCGGGCTCGCCTACGGGGTCGCGGTCTTGCTCCTCGCGGCGGCGGGGACCCTGGCGCGCCGGGAGGCTCGTCGTCGGCTGGCGCTCGCGGCGGTGGCGCTCCTCGCGCTCACGGTGGGGCTGCGCGTGGGGCTCGCAGCGGGCGGCCGTCACCTCCGGCTGGGGACGGCCCTCGACTCGACCTCGCGCTGGATCGACCGCGTGCTCGACGAGGAGGACCTGGCCGTCAACGGCGCCCGCGCGCTCGCCTGGACGGGCTTCGTGCGCGACCCGGATGTGCCGGGGCTGGCCGCGGTCATGCGGGGCGCATACGGGCGGATGCGCGCCGCCGAGGGGGCGACCCCGTCCCCGGTGGTGGCGACCTACGCCGGGCTCGAGGCGCCGGGGGAGAGCGACACGGTCGAGATCGGCGACGTCGCGGGCAGCGAAGGGGTGCTCGTCTTCCTCCACGGGTACGCGGGGAGCTTCACGCTCCCCTGCTGGGTCGTCTCACGCGCCGCGGCGGAGGCGGGCTTCGCCACGGTCTGCCCCGCGACCCGGTGGGTAGGCGACTGGTGGTCGGCGGACGGCGAGGCCACCCTCCGGGGGACGGTCGCCGATCTCCGGCGTCGGGGGGCGCGGCGGCTGGTCCTCGCCGGGCTGTCGAACGGCGGGATCGGCGCCTCGCTCCTCGCGCCCCGCCTGCGGGGGGCGTTCGACGGCCTCATCGTCCTCTCGGGGGCGTCTCCGTCGGCGGCGCCCCCCTCCGTCCCGGTCCTGGCGATCCAGGGGGCGCACGACGCGCAGATCCCGGCCGAGGTCGTGCGCGCGTATGCTGCCCGGGTGGGCGGTCGCTACCTGTCGCTCGACGCTGGCCACTTCGCCCTCCTCGTCCGCGAGGACCAGGCGAGCCCCGCCATCACGGCGTTCCTCAGTGCCCGGCGCGGCGAGGCCCGCGAGCTCGACCGCTCGGCCCGCCGCGAGCCCACGCCGTGAGCCGCGCGATCGTCGGCGAGACGCTCCGCGGCCTCGCGCAGCCCAGGCGGCTCGTCCCCATCCTGCTCGTCAGCGCGTCGCTGGTCTTCGGCCAGGCGCGGATCAGCCCGTCGCGCCTCGCGGTCCCCGTGGCGATGCTCACGTGCCTCGTCTTCGTGCTGGTGGCGCCGCTCGCCTTCCGGCTGCTCTTCCCCCCCGAGGGGAAGACGCCGCTCCTCCCGCTCCGGGTCCTCGCCTACGCCGCGCTGGCGTTCGGGGTGAACGTCACGCTCGAGGTGTTCGTCCCGAGCTGGCTCGGGCTCGGCTGGACGTTCCTGAGCGACCCGGTCAGCGTCGGCGTGTCGGTGGCGCTCTTCCTCGCGGGGGGCTGGGGGCTAGGGCGGGACATCGGGTTCGAGGCGAGCCTCGCCCGGGAGCGGGCCCGCGCGGCGGCCTTCGCGAAGGAGGCCGAGGCGGCGCAGCTCCTCGCCCTCCGCTCTCACTTCGACCCGCACTTCCTCTTCAACACGCTCAACGCCATCGCCGAGTGGTGCCGCGAGGACGGCGAGACCGCCGAGAAGGCCATCCTGGCGCTCTCCTCGATGCTCCGCGAGGTGCTCCGGGGTGTCCGCGCCCCCTCGTGGCCGCTCGAGCGGGAGCTCGGCCTCCTCGACGCGCTCTTCTCGCTCCACGCCATCCGCGACCCGCAGGCGTTCACGGTCGAGCGCGCCGTCGACCCCGACGCGCTGGCGCTCCCCATCGTCCCGCTCCTCCTCCTCCCGCTCGCCGAGAACGCCGTGAAGCACGGGCCCGCGGCGGGGCGGCGCGGCGTCATCCTGGTCCGGGCGCGCGCGAAGGGGGGGGCGCTGGCGGTCGAGATCGAGAACCCGGGGGCGTACGCGGGGCCGCGAGAGGGGAGCGACGGGCTGCCGCTCGTGAAGCGACGGCTGGCGGCGGCGTACGGCGACGAGGCGAGCCTGGTCATCGGCCCCGCCCCCGATCACGCCGATCGCACGCGGGTCGCGGTCACGGTACCGTCGTCGGGTCCTTCTCCGGGGGTCTCGGTATGAGCGCGCTGCGGGTCGTGATCGCGGACGACGAAGAGCTGGCGCGGCGGCGCATCGCGCGGCTCCTCCGCGGGCTCGAGGAGGTCGAGGTCGTGGGGGAGTGCAAGGACGGGACGGAGGTCCTCCGCCGGGTGGCGCAGGGGGGGGTCGACGTGCTGCTCCTCGACATCCAGATGCCGGGGCTGACCGGCCTCGAGGCGATGGCCCTCCTCCCCGAGGACGGCCCCTATGTCATCTTCTGCACGGCGCACGCCGAGCACGCGGTCGACGCGTTCGACGTCGGCGCGGTCGACTACCTCCTCAAGCCGTTCGAGGCCGACCGCCTCGAGAAGGCGCTCGTCCGGGCGCGGTCGCGCGAGGAGGTCCTCCGCTTCCAGGAGGAGGCGCGGCAGCAGCGGCAGCGCGGCGCCGCGGCCGGGGCCCAGGGGGCGCTCGCGCGGCTCGCCGTCCCCACCCGGCAGGGGATCGTCCTGCTCGACCCGCGCGAGATCAGCCACGCGGTGCTCGACGGCGAGCTCGTCACGCTCCACGCCGGCGGCGGCGAGTACCTCACCGACGACTCGCTCCAGAGCCTCGAGGCGCGCCTCACCGGCGGGGCGTTCGAGCGGGTCCACCGCCGCGCGCTCCTGAACCTCGACCACGTCGCCCGCCTCGAGCCGTGCCCGTCGGGGGGCTACGTCGCCAGGACGCACCGCGGCGCCACGGTGGAGGTGTCGCGGCAGGCGGCCCGGGCGCTCCGCAAGCGGCTGGGGCTGCGCAAGGGGCCGGAGGACGAGGACTGAGCCGTTCATCGACTCGACGTTGGAGTTCCCCCCTCCGGCTCGACGACGATCTCGACCGACGCTACGAGTCTGACATGAGCATCACGACGCTGCCGACCGAGGATATCCTCCGCATCGCGGCGGAGCACGGCGCGCAGGATGTTCGCGTGTTCGGATCTCGCGCGCGTGGCGAGGCCAGACCGGACAGCGACCAGGACCTCGTCGTGCGCTTCGAAGCGGGTCGAAGTCTGGTCGACCTCGTGACCCTGAAGCTCGCGCTCCGCGACCTCCTCGGGATCGAGGTCGACGTCGTCTCCGAGCGGGGACTATCCCGGTACATCCGAGAGCGGGTGCTCGCGGGCGCGAAGCCGACGTAACCCCCCCGATACGGGCGAAGTCGGCGTCGCTGCGGTCTATCCTGCACGCGCGGACCGAGGTGAGACGCGCCGACGCCGTCGGGAACGGTCCCCTGGCGCTCCGCGCGGAGCCGGCGCAGCGTCACTTCGGGTGCGCGATCGCGCAGGTCGCTGCGTTGACGAAGTCCTCGACTCCCCCCGACCCCGACCCGGGGACGTAGCTCACGCTCCAGTAGGCGGTCCGGCCGACCAGGACTAGCCCTGCGGTGACCGCGTAGCGTGTGTTCGCCTTCGCCAGGCCGCTCGCCGAGCGCAGGAGCGTGAAGGCGCGCGCGAGGGAGCACCTTGGGATGGGGAGCTGGTCGCGGGTCGTCGTGTCCACGTGGGGGTCCACGCTCACGTCGACGTGGCTCGCCGTCGCGTCGCCCGATCCGTTGCGCGGTGGATGCAGGGCCACGGTCAGGTCGACGTCGCCTCGACCCGGTGAGTTGTACCGGAGGAGGACCCAGTCGTGGCCGGCCGACAGGTTTGCCGCGCCGTCCAGCCGCGGGCCCAGTGAGAGGCTCCAGAGCCTCGCGTCCGGGCTCCAGGTGGTGGCGATACTCGAGGCCCAGGCGAGGTTGGCCAGAACGTCGAAGGGCGCCCAGTCGCCGTTGATCGGGGGGGCGTCGAGCGGCGTGGAACGGAGCCTCTTCGAAGAGTCGAGCGGGGCGCTCGCGAGCGTGGCCGGCGTGAGGACGCTGGCTACGGGCGGCTCCGGCCGGTACGGGACGGGCGGGGCCGGCTCGAGGTGCGCGGACGCGGCCGGATCCCAGACGCTGGCGCCCGGCGGGTAGTACTCCTCCACGCACCCCCACCCGGTGTTCCGGCTGCTGCCGCCGCCGCGGCTCGTGCTCGTGTCGCACCCGTACAGGGTCTCGTGACCGCAGCCCTTCACCTCGAAGACCACCGGCCCCCGGCTGTTCCAGAAGTCGCGCGACTTCTGCTGGTCGGCCTGCCAGACCGCGAGCCGCTGCGGGTCCGCGGCGACCTCCGGCGAAGGCTTGCGAGCGCCGCCGCCGCCGTGGGCGAGCGCGTAAGCGTCCAGGTCGGAGCGCTTGCGGAGGACGATGCCGTTCTTCGGGCAGCTGAACGCCCTCGAGAAGTCGTCGCGAGCCTCGTCGTCGGGGCTGTAGCAGGCGGCTGTCGATCCGCTCAGGGCGACGATGACAACCCCCACCACGCGCGGGCCGAGCTTCATTGCTCGAAGGGTACCGCGTCCCTGCGCTTGCAGGGACGCCATCGTCGCCACCCTCGACGGGGAGGTCACGATCGAGGCGCGCGAACACGGGCCGGCTCACTCGAGCGGAATCCCGCTCGGCCTCCGGGCCGACATGCGCACGACAGTGTCCCCCGAGGGGGCCTCTCGCCATGCCGGGAGCCTCCCGCCGCGCTTCGACAGCCGCCCGGGCCCTTCGCAACGCGTCCCATGTCGAGCCGATCGCCGCTCTCGTCTCGCCGACGGGCGCCCCCGGCCTACCGACAGCGGCTCTCGCATCCCCGTGAGAGTCTCTCCGGACACCGATGGAGGCGCTCCCCGTCCCTCTCGCCTCAACGATTCCCGCGACTTCCGCCCGACGAATTCCAGGATCTGCCCTCGGTCTACCGGGAGCCTCCCCTGGAATACCGGGAGACTCCCGAAGATCGACGGGAGGCGCTCTCGGTGTTCCGATTGCCGCTCTCGGTGCCTCGAAAGATGGCGCTCGGCGGACCGACGGACGCTCTCGGTACTCCGACAGCCGCTCTCGGTGTGACGACAGCCGCTCCGCGTGTACCAAGAGACGCTCTCGGTGTGACGACAGCCCCCTCTCCCAACTCCGACAGCCGCTCTCGGTCCTCCGACGGGCGCTCTCGGTCCTCCGACGGGCGCTCTCGGTCTTCCGACGGGCGCTCTCGGTCTTCCGACGGGCGCCGTCGGTGCGCCGAGAGACGCTCCCGGTATTCCGATAGCCACGATTCGTGACTCCGACAGCCGCTCTCGGTGTTCCGCGAGGCGCTCTCGATGAAACAAGAGCAGCAGTCGGTACACCGACGGCGACTGTCGTCAGATCGAGAGAGTGTCTCGTCGAACCGAGGGGTGCGCAGATCACTTCTCCCGCCTCTGTCGTCACTACGAGGGACGCTGTCGGCACTTCAAGGGAGGCTCTCGGAACGTCGATGGATGCCCTCGGAACTTCGAGGGGTGCTCTCGTCGCGTCGAGGGACTCTCTCGGCACTTCGAGGCACGCACTCGGCACCTCACCGGGCGGCGTCGCTTCGATCCGAGCGCCTCTCCCCGATCCGACGGACGCCCCCGCCGTATCGCGCGCCTCCGCGCCCCCTCCCCCTCAGAAGAGAAGAAGCAGAGTCAGAGCCAGGGAATCCAACCGGCTTCCCGCCGGCTTCCGACCGGACGCCGTTCGCGACCGCGTCGGAGGTTCACCGGGTGGCAGCAGACGACGGCGTGGGTCGCCCGTCACCCCGCGTTCTTCACCGCCAGGATCAGCGCGTCGTGCAGCCGGCCGCCGGTGGCGATGAGGTCCCCTTCGAGGAACCCGCGCTCGGCGCCGGAGAGCGTCGTGACCCGCCCCCCCGCGGCGCGGACGATGGCGGCCCCCGCGGCGAGGTCCCAGGGGTGGAGCTTGCGCTCCCAGTAGCCGTCGTACGTCCCGTCCGCCACGAAGCAGAGGTCGATCGCCGCCGAGCCGCACCGGCGCACGGCCTGCACCTGCTTCTTCAGGGCGACGAAGGCGTCGAAGTTGTTCTGGCGGCTCGTCCGCCGGTCGTACGGGAACCCGGTGGCCAGCATGGCGTCGTCGAGGCCGGCCACCTGGCTCACCGCGCAGGGCTCGCCGTTGCGCGTCGCCCCCGCGCCGATCGCGCCGGTCCACTCGAGCTGGAGGGCGGGGGCGACCACGGCGCCGACGACCGGGTCGGGGCCGACGAAGAGGCCGATGGAGACGCAGAAGAACGGGTGGCCGTGGCAGAAGTTCGTGGTGCCGTCGAGCGGGTCGACGTACCAGGTCGCGCCGCGCTCCTCGGTGGCCCGCGTCCCCCCCTCCTCCTCGCCGACGATGGCGAACGGGGTCGCCGCGCCGAGCCGCTCGCGCAGGTAGCGCTCGCTCTCGCGGTCGTAGCTCGTGACGAGATCGATGGCGCCCTTGTGCTCGATGACCGGGTGCTTGCGGAAGCCGGCGTGGACCCGCCGCGCGGCCTCGCGCGCGGCGTCGAGGGCGAGCCGGACGAGCTCCTTCTGGCCGGCGACCGTCTCGGGGTTCACGGGGCCGCCACCGCCGCGCGCGCGGCCAGGGCCTGGACCAGGCGCTGGGGGACGCCGCCGAACGCGCCGTTCGACAGGAGCGCGACGGTGTCGCCCGGCTGGGCCTCGGCCGCGATCGTCTCGACGATGGCGTCCGCGGAGGCCGCGACGCTCGCCTTGGGGCCGAGGTCCGTCGCGAGCCGCGCGAGATCGAGCGCCTCCGCCGTCGGTACCTGCGTGCGACCGAGCGGCGCGAGGATGACGACGCTGGCCGCGTCGAAGGCGCGCGCGTAGGCCTCCTGGTGGAGCGAGCGGCAGGCCGTCGCGCTGCGCGGCTCGAAGACCGCCCAGAGCCGGCCGCCGGGGTTCCTCCCGCGGAGGGCCCGCAGCGTCTCGTCGACCGCCGTCGGGTGGTGGGCGAAGTCGTCGTAGACCCGCACGCCGCCGGCCTCGGAGAGGAGGTCCTGGCGCCGCCGGACCCCCGCGAACGACGCCATGCTCGCCCGCAGGCGCGGGATCTTCACGTCGAACCCCTCGGCGCACGCCGCGATGGCGGCCACGGCGTTCCGGACGTTGTGGTGGCCCGGCACCGAGAGGACGAAGCGCCCGCACGAGACGCCGCCGGCGTAGAGATCGAACGGCTGGCGCCCCTGGTCGTCGACCGCGACGGGGGCGCCGACCCACGTCGGGGCCACGTCGCCGGTGTCGTCGCCGGCGAGCGCGTAGTAGGCGAGCCTTCCGGTGCAGGCCCTCGAGATCGCGACCGCCCGCCGGTCCGCCGCGTGGCAGACGAGCAGGCCGCTCCGGGGGACGCGCCGCGCCAGCTCCTCGAAGGCGGCCGTGTAGAGCTCCTCCGTCGGGTAGATGTCGATGTGGTCGTGCTCGACGCTCGTGACGATGGCGACGTCGTCCTCGCCCACGCCGATGTAGTCGAAGAACTTCGCCTTCTTGTGCCAGTAGACCGCGTCGTACTCGTCCCCCTCGACGACGAACGGGCTGACCGTCGCGGCGTTCATGCCGTGCAGCGTCGGGCCGCGCCGGCCGAGGGCCGCGCTGTCGGGGAGGCTCTTGGAGACGCCGCCGATGAAGTAGCCCGGCTCGAGCCCGGCCTCGTAGAGCGACCAGGCGCACATCGACGACGTCGTCGTCTTGCCGTGCGTTCCGGCGACGACGAGCGGCTTCCGCTTCACGAGGAAGTGCTCGCGGAGCGCCAGCGACATGCTCGTCCTCGGGAGGCCTGCCGCCTCGGCCGCCACCGCCTCGGGGTTGTCCTTGCGGACGACGTTGCCGACGACGACGAGGCCGATGCCCGGCGCGAGGTGCTCGGCCGAGTACCCCTCGAGGCACTCGACGCCGGCCGCGCGCAGGACGTCGCCCATGGGGGGGTCGAAGCGGAGGTCGGACCCGGTCACGCGGTGGCCGGCGCGGCGGAAGAGCGAGGCGAGCGACCCCATGCCGGTCCCCGCGACTCCGATGAGATGGACGTGCATGACAGCCCTCGCCTAGTCCTTCTTGCCAAAGACGAAGTCGTCGCCCTTGACGTCGACGTGCACCACGCTCCCCGGGGGGAAGCCGCCGGCGAGGATCTCCTCGGCCAGCGGGTCCTGCAGCCGCTTCAGGATGGCGCGCTTCAGCGGGCGGGCGCCGTACGCGGGCTCGTAGCCGAGGTCGACGAGCCGCATCTTCGCCGCCTCCGTCAGGTCGAGCTTGAGCTCGCGCCCCTCGACGAGCTTCTCGAGGCGGCGGAGCTGGATGTCGACGATGCCGCGGAGGTCCTCGCGCGAGAGCGGCCGGAAGATGATGATGTCGTCGACGCGGTTCAGGAACTCGGGGCGGAGGAAGGCCCGCAGCTCCTCCTGCAGCACGTCGCGCAGCGCGTCGCGCCCCTCGGCGGAGGCGAAGAGCTTCGGGTCGGTCTCGAGGATGCGGCCGCCGCCGATGTTGCTCGTCATGACGACGACGGTGTTCGAGAAGTCGGCCAGGCGCCCCCGGCCGTCGGTGAGGCGCCCGTCGTCGAGCACCTGGAGCAGCAGGTTGAAGACGTCGGCGTGCGCCTTCTCGACCTCGTCGAAGAGCAGCACGCTGTACGGCCGCTTGCGCACGGCCTCGGTGAGGAAGCCCCCCTCCTCGCTGTCGACGTAGCCCGGCGGCGCGCCGACGAGCCGCTGCGCCATGTGCTTCTCCATGAACTCGCTCATGTCGAGGCGGGTCATCGCCTGCTCGTCGTCGAACAGGAACTCGGCCAGCGCCTTGGCGAGCTCGGTCTTGCCGACGCCGCTCGGCCCGAGGAAGAGGAACGAGCCGATCGGTTTGCCCGGGTCGCGGAGCCCCACGCGCCCGCGCCGCACGGCGCGCGACATCGCCCGCACGGCCTCGTCCTGCCCGATGACCCGGGCCGAGAGCCGCTGCTCCATCTTGAGGAGCTTCTCGGTCTCGGTCTCGAGCATCTTCGCGACCGGGATGCCGGTCCACTCGCCGAGGACGAGCGCGACGTCCTCCTCGGTGACGATGTTGTTCCCCGCGGCGCCCCCCTCCTTCACGACCGCGGCGCTGGCGGTGTCGAGGCGGCGCTTCACGTCGGGGATGGTGACGTGCTCCAGCTCGCCGAGCCGCGCGAAGTCCTGCTTCTCGCGCGCGTCCGCGAGCTGCGCCTCGAGCTTCACGTACTCCGACCGGAGCGCCGCCTGCGCCGCGAACGCGCCGCGCCGCGACTCGAGCTGCGACTGCATGCGGGTCACCGTCGGGTCGAGGTCGGCGATCTCGCGCTCGATGCGGGTCCTCGTCTTGACGCTCATGGCGTCGAGGTCGTCGATGAGCGAGGCGCGCTGGGCCCGGAGCGACGCGAGGCGCTGGATGGCGGCGTCGAACTCGGCGGGGACGCCGTCGAGCTCCACGCGCTTCCTGGCCGCCGCCTCGTCGAGGAGGTCGAGCGCGCTGTCGGGGAGGGCGTGGTCGGGGATGTAGCGCTTGGCGAGGCGCACGGCCTGGCCGATGGCCGGGTCGCCGATCTGGACGCGGTGGTGCGTCTCGTAGCGCGTCGCGACGCCGCGGAGGATCTCGACCGCCTGGTCCGGCGTGGCCGCGTCGATCGACAGGACGCTGAAGCGGCGGAGGAACGCCGGGTCCTTCTCCTGGATCTTCCGCATCCCCTCGGGGGTCGTGGAGGCGAGCAGGCGGATGTCGCCGCGCGCCAGCATCGGCTTGAGCAGGTCGCCGACGCCGCTCCCCGAGGCCCCTTGCCCGAACAGCGCGTCGAGGCCGCGGATGTAGAGGATGGCGTCGCGCGGGCCCGCCGTCCGGATGTCGGCCAGGGTCCGCCGGAGCCGCTCCTCGACCTCGCCCCGGAGCTTCGCCCCGGCGGTCAGGGCGCCGATCTCGAGCTCGAGCAGCGCGAGCTTCGACAGGTTCTCCGGCACGTCGCCGGCCGCGATGCGCGCCGCCAGCGCCCCGACGATCGCCGTCTTGCCGACCCCGGGCTCGCCGACGAGGAGCGGGTGGTTCTTGTGGCGACGCTCGAGGATCTGCAGCAGCCGGCGCACCTCCATGTCGCGCCCGATGACCGGCCCGTCGCCGGCCTCGCGCGCCCGCGCGATAAGGTCGTGCGTGAAGCGGGTCTGGTCGCTCCCCGCCCCCCCCGCCGCCGCCCCGCCGTCGGAGCGCCCAGACGCCTCCTTCGGCCGCTCCTTCAGCGCGGCCATGTGCGGCCGGAACGAGCCCGGCCCGAGCGCGAAGGCCTGCAGGACGGCGGCCGCGGGCCCCCGGATCTCCTGCGCCAGGGCGTTCACGAGGTGCTCGACGCCGACCGGCCGCGCCCCCGCCTCCTTGCGCGCCCGCTCGAGCAGGGCGAGCATCGCGTTCGACAGGTACGCCAGCCCCGCGCTCGTCTTCCCGAGCCGCGCGAGCTGGGTCTCGGCCTCCTTCAGGACCTCGGCCGGCTCGGCCGACGCGCGGCGGAAGACCTCGGCCACCCCCGCGTCGCCGTCGACGGCCCGGACGAGCAGGTGGATGGGTTCGACCAGGGCGTGCTTCCGCTCGTCGGCGAGGTTCTGGGCCTCCCCGACGAGGTCCTTGGCTTCCTGGGCGAAGTGCTCGAGCGCGATCGTGGGTTCACCGGCCATGGGGGTGGGCGGAGCGTAACACCGCCTCCGCGCGGCGAGACCCTCGCCCGTAACCCCCCGGGGCGCGGTAGCATCGGAGCCTCCGAGGGAGCCGATGATCGCCACCGTCCAGGTCTACTCCACCAGCTACTGCCCCTACTGCGACCGGGCCAAGGCCCTCCTCCGCAAGCGCGACGTCCCGTTCGAGGAGATCGACGTGACCCACGACCAGGAGAAGCGCGCGTGGCTCGTCCAGGCGACCGGCGGGCGGCGGACCGTCCCCCAGATCTTCATCGACGACCAGCCGGTCGGCGGCTCGGACGACCTCCACGCCCTCGACAGCAAGGGGGAGCTCGAGAAGCTCCTGCACCGCACGGGCTGAGGGTACGGCCCGGGCGACGCGGCGCGTTGTCCCACACGGTTTCGGCGCTCTCCGTCGTTCCGCTGAAGTTCGGGCGGGGTCGACCGTTCTGAGCCTTCATGGCCGGTGCGTTCGAAGACAGCATCCCCCCCGTCGAGCATCGGACGAGCGGCGTCTACGCGAAGCCGTCGCCCCCCAGCCCCGTGACCGCCCTGGCCGAGCTGCGCGAGATCACGGGCGACCAGCCGGTCGCGGTCCTCTTCTTCGCCACGGCCGGGCGCGCCCCCGAGGCGGCGGCGTTCCCGTCTCGCCCGCGCCGGGTCGAGGCCGGCTACTCGCTGACCCACCGGCTGACGTCGTGGACGCACGGGTTCACGCGGTCGGCGCTGGCCGAGGTCCCCGCGTACCTCGCGCCGTGGTTCCCCTCCGCGCACGCCATCGTCGTCCCGATCTTCACGCCGGACTGGGAGGCCGGGGTCCTCGTCCTGTCGCCCGGCTGCGCCGACCGGGCCCCCGAGATCCGCGCGCTCGCGGCCGATCTCGCCCTCCGGCTCGAGCAGGCGGACCGGGACGGGCGGCTCGAGGGGCTCGGGCGCGTGCGGCGGGCCGGGTAGGCGCAGGTAGGACCGGTTTCGCGCGCGGGCTCAAGCTCGCGGGCGCTCCGCCGTTCGATCCCCACGCGGGGCCCCGCACGCCTGTGCGACCCCACGTAAGCAAGCGGAAGAGAGAGGGTCTGGCTCATGAACATCGCCTCCGTAGGATCGTCCGCGCAGCAGCTCTCGTCGCTCGACTCGGGGGGCGGCGTGGCGGGGGCCGTGGCCCAGAAGGTCGTCCAGCAGCAGAAGCTCAGCGGGGAAGAGGCCGAGGACCTCATCAAGTCGGCGACCGCGCAGCCGGACGACGGCCACGCGCTCAGCGTCTACGCCTAGCGCCGCCCCCTCCCCGGGCTCGCCGCCGGACAGTCGACCGAGCCGGTCTCGGTCGGGTCAACGGCGTGGTGCCGGGGCCGAGCGCGTCAGCGGGGTGACCGTGGCGTCGCCCGACGTGGCTCTCGACCCCGGGGCTTGGTGATAGAACGGTAGACCATGGATCTACGCGCTTCCGCCGTCACCGCCGGCGCCGCCGCGGCCGTGGCGACCCTCGTGCTCGCCGCCGCCGCTTGTTCCAGCGCCCCCGTGGCGCCGCTCACCGTCGTCGATGCGGGGGGCGACGCGGCCCTCGACGCGAAGCGCGACGCGACCACGGATGCCAGGGGGGACGCCCGCCACGACGCCGCGAAGGCCGACGCCCACGACGCGAAGCCGAAGTCGGACAGCGCCGGGCCGACCGCCCTCGTCTTCGACCTCGCGGCCGACACGACCAAGCCCGCCAGCTTCTACGCCTTCCCGTTCCCCTCCGACCTCCGCCTCAACGCCGCCGGGGGGCCCGACTACTCGGGCTTCCCGCTCATCGCCGGCAACCCGCTCCTCACGGGGATGATCCCGGTCGCGTCGGGCCGCAAGGGGTTCTCGACGCTGGCCGTCGCCTACTTCCAGTTCACGGGCCCCATGGCGGCGCTCGACGCGACGGCCGTGATCGCGGGGGACAAGAGCTCGGACATCCTGCTCCTCGACGTCGACCCCTCCTCGCCCGACCGCGGCACCTTCTTCCCGACCGTCGCGTGGACGCCGCCCGAGGACCCGTACACCGCGCCGAACATGGTCACCGTCGCGGCCAGGCCGGGCTTCGTCCTCCGCCCGAGCCGCCAGTACGCCTTCGTGATCCGCCGCGAGCAGCGCGACGCGAACGGCGCCCTGCTCGCTGTCGATCCGACGCTCGCGCTCCTCGAGCAGGGGAAGACCCCGCCAGGCGCGAAGGGGGCGGCCGCCGCAGCGCTCTACGCGCCGCTCTTCGCCACGCTTCAGACGGTCGGGATCGCCGCGAGCGACGTGGCGGCCGCCACGGTCTTCACCACCGGGGACGTGGTCGCCACGACCGCGGACCTGTCGACGAAGCTCGTCGCGAAGTACCCGGCGACGATCTCGAGCCTCAAGGTGACGCTGACCGGCTCGGACGCCGGCAGCAGCTACCCGCGCATCTGCGAGCTGCAAGGGGTCGTGTCGCTGCCGCAGTTCCAGGTCGGCACCCCTCCGTTCGCGACGTCCGGCGGGCTGTTCCAGGCCCCCCCCGACGCCGGGCCCGACGGCGGCCCGAGCGACGGCCTCCCGGTCGTGCAGAGCGTGGCGCAGATCCCGATGGCGATCTCGATCCCGACCACCGGGCCGATGCCCGCGGCCGGCTACCCGCTCGTCCTCTACTTCCACGGGTCGGGGGGCGTGAGCACCGAGTTCGTCGACCGCGGCCCGATCCTCGTCCCCGACGGCGGCGAGACGCCCGGCCAGGGGCCGGCCTACGTCCTCGCGCCGTTCGGGTTCGCGATGGCCGGCGCCGCCCTCCCCGAGAACCCCGAGCGCGTCGCCGACGCCGGGGAGACCGAGTACCTGCAGGTCTCCAACCTCCCGTCGCTCGTCGGCAACTTCCAGCAGGGGATCATCGAGCAGCGGATGTTCCTGAAGGCGCTCTCCTCGCTGGCGATCGACCCGTCGGTGCTCGCGGCGTGCCCCGCCGTTCCGAGCCCCCCGGCCGGGGAGAAGGTCCACTTCGACCCGACCAACTTCTACTCGCAGGGGCAGTCGATGGGGGGGATGTACACGAACCTCATCACGGCCGTGGAGCCGTCCTTCCGGGCGGCGGTCCCGACCGGAGCCGGCGGCTTCTGGACCTACTTCGTCCTGGAGAGCGCCTTCGTGCCGAACGCGAACGGCCTGCTCGAGCTCGCGCTGGGGCTGCACGGCGAGCAGCTCACGTTCATGCACCCGGCGTTCTCGATGCTCGAGACCGGGTGGGAGGCCATCGACCCGATCGTCTCGGTGCCGCGCCTCTCGCGGAACCCGCTCCCGGGCACCTCCCCGCGCCCCATCTACGAGCCGGTCGGGCAGAACGACTCGTACTTCTCGAACGACGTCTACAACGCCGTGGCGCTGGCCTACGGTCACCGGCAGGCGGGCGACATCATCTGGCCGGGGATGCAGACCGCGCTCACCGAGGAGGGGCTCGGCGGTATCCTCCCGTACCCCGTCTCGCAGGACGTGAACGCCCTCGACGGCGGGAAGTACACCGGCGTCGTCGTCCAGTACGACGCCGACTCCATCACCGGCAACGGCCACTACATCTACGCCCAGCTCGACGTCGTGAAGCACCAGTACGGCTGCTTCCTCTCGAGCATGCGGAAGAGCGGCGTCGCGGTCGTCCCGGCCCCCGGCCCGCTCGACGCGGCCTGCCCGATGCCCGACGCCGGCCCCTGAGCCCGAGAAGGGGCCTACTCGGCCAGCGTGGTGACCAGGCGGCCCACATCGCGCTCGGCGACCGAGCAGAGCGCGACGCGGAGCGCCCCCGCCTGCGGCACCACGAAGACGCCGCGCTCCTTCATGGCGAGCGCCTTCTCGAAGGCCTTGTCGTGGAAGACCGTCACGAAGAACCCGCCGTCGTACCGGGGGTAGGGGAGCTTCTTCTCCGACGCCGCGGCGTTGAAGGCCCGGACGCGGGCCTGCAGCATCGCCTTGAACGCCTCGCGCTCGAGGTGGCAGGCGCGGGCGAGGTCCGGGTCCGTCAGCAGGCGCGTGATCGCCGCCAGGCCGCCGCGGTTGCAGTTGGACCAGGTGCCGCGGCATGAGTAGCTCAGCGCGGCCTCCGTCGACGCCCGGTCCTGCTGCGCGTCGACGCACGCCACGAGCGCCCCGACCCGCAGGCCGTAGTGCGTGAACGTCTTGGAGGCGCTCCACGCGAAGAGGAGCCCGGCCCGCCCGACCAGGGGCTCGAGCTCCTTCAGGAAGGCGCGCGGATCGCCGGCGTTGTAGGCCGAGTAGGCGAAGTCGACGAGGAGCGTGACCGGCGCCTTCTCGGCGTGGGCGAGGAGGCAGGCGACGACGGCCCGCCACTCGCTCGGCTGCATCGAGTAGCCCGTCGGGTTGTGGCACGGGTCGTTCAGGAAGAGGAGGACCCGCCCCTGCTCGCGGACCTGGTCGCGGAGCGCGCGGTCGAGCGCCTCGACGTCGAGCGCCCCCTTCGCGTCGAACATCGAGAACGTCGCGAGGCGGCGGTCGGCCTCGTCGGTCAGCGTCTTGTACGGGCCCCAGTAGAAGCTCGTGGTCAGGAGCGCCTGCCCGGGCTCGAGGAAGTTCGCGATGGCGTGGCGGAGGGCGCCCGTCCCGCCCGGAGTGGCGGCCGCCACCGCCGTCGCTCGCAGCGCCGGCTGGTCGACGAAGAGGTCGTCCATCACCGCCTTGAGGAACCCCGGCGTCCCGGAGATGGGGGCGTACGCCGCCCACTCGTCGCGCGGGACCTCGTGCACCGCCCGCGCCGCGGTCGGCAGCACGGCGAGCTTCCCCTCGTCGTCGAGCAGGGAGCCGACCGTGGCGTTCACGACCGCCTCGCCGCGCGCGCGGCGCTCGGTGGCCTCGCGGTTCAGCGCGAAGATGGGGTCGTCCGACGGCCTTCCCTGGTGCGAAGCGATGACGTGGAGCATGGCGCCAGAGGCTATGCCGCGATTCGCGGCCGTCGTCCATGGGGTGCGTCGGGGGTCGATGCCAGATTGTCAGAGGCGGCTCCCCGGGCGCGCCGAGGGGCGCCACGTTGGCGCGACGCCGCCGCCATGAACTGCGAAAGTCGGCGAGATTGCCTAGAGTTTGGTCTGGCACGCACTATGCTGTCTCCCCCGTCGACAAGGGCATGAGGCGACACGTGAACACCCGGACCGGTAGACCGAAGGGGCTCCCCATGCTCGTGGGCGCCGTCTGCCTGGCGATCGTGGGGGGCGCGCGGTCGGCGTCCGCCAGCGACGGCGGCACCTCGTCCGCGGCCATCAGCCCCGCGCTGCTCGCCCCCCGGTTCGCGGCCGGCAGCGACGCCGCCGCCCCCGCGCACATCAACAACTTCAGCCCGGCGTCCATCAACTACGCCGACTGCGTCGACGGCATCGACATCCAGTTCTCGCTCTCGCTCACCGGGGCCCCCGCCGGGGACGAGATCCAGGTCTGGGCGGGCGCCGGGAGCGCCGACTGCACGCAGCCGAGCGCGCGGACCGCCGCGTCGTCCTCGTCGCCGTCCTCCTTCCCCGGGCGCTGCTGGCCCGTGACCTCCTCCTCGACCTTCGATCCGACCGGGACCGGCACGACCGCCCGGCTCCACGTCCGCGACCTCGTCGCGTACCTCGGCCAGGACAACCCGCCGACGACCTACTCCCCGACGACGAGCAGCAGCGTCTGCACGCCGTACGCGACGACGTCCGCAGTGCAGCTCAACATCTACTTCATGTTCGTGAAGCCGGCCGCCGCCGGCGGCGCGGACGCCGGGACGACCGCCGTGGCGTCGCCGGACGGGGTCTCGGGCCTCTACCAGACGGTCGCCGCGCTCGTCGGGCCGTTCGCCCCGCTCGGCGTGACCGTGCCCAACTCGGGCATCACCCCGACCTCGCTCACCGTCTACTGGGAGCCGCAGAGCGAGAGCATCATCCAGGGTTACAACATCTACCAGCAGGACCAGGGGGTGAACGGCGCCAACACGGGGGTGACCGCGACGGACGGCGCCGCGTCGTCCCAGATGTCGGTCTACTGCCACCCCAGGCTGGCGTGTGACGCGGGCTCCTCGTCGACCTCCGACGCCGGCTCGAAAGACGCCGGCTCGAGAGACGCGGGCTCGGCCGACTCCGGCCCCACCGACGCGGCGGCCTCGGACGCTGGCGGTCAGGACGCGACGCTCGCGGACGCGAGCTCCGGCGGCGGCGGCTGCGACGCGGGGCAGAGCGACGCGTGGGTCCCGGAGGACGCCGCGGCCTTCGCCGGCATGACGGACGCGGCGCTCGCGGCGCTCGGGTGCGAGCTCACGGGCCCCGTCAACGCGCAGACCCCCGCGGCGCAGACCGGCGGGACCTGCGTCAGCGGCCCGCTCCAGTCGACCTTCACGGTCGACGGGGGCGTCGGCTCGGCCGCCTCGTCGACGACCACCGTCGACTCCGGGGGCACGAGCCTCGGGGCCGACGCGTCGGCGGACGCCGGGGTGGACAGCGGCGCCACCCAGATCTCGTCGACGACCACGACCTCGACGGTCGCCGAGACGGCCGGCATCTCGCTCATCCCGTCGCGCTACCTCGCCTTCTACGAGCTGGGCGCCTCGTCGTCGAGCTACACCCTCTCCGGGCTCACCACGGGCCACCAGTACGCCGTCGCGGTGGCCGCCGTGGACAGCTACGGCAACGTCGGCCCCATCGGTCCGCTCGGCTGCTCGACCCCGACGGCGGTCGACGACTTCTACACGGCGTACGGCAACGATGGCGGGCGCGCGGGCGGGGGCTACTGCGCGCTGACGGCCGCGGGGGCCCCGACCTTCGGCTCGGTGTTCGGCCTCGGCGTCGTCGGCGCCGCGGTCCTCTTCGCGCGGCGCCGGCGTCCCGGCCGGAGGACACGATGAAGCTCTCGCGCACCACGGCACGCTGGCTCGCGCCGCTCGTCGGCGTCGGGCTCGGGGCGCTGACCGTCGCCTGTCCGCGGCCGGCGCTGGCCCTCGATGGCGGCTCGAGCAGCCTCGGGCTCTCGCTGAGCGGCGCGGTCTATCGCTACTATCCGGACGGCCACACCGCCTACAACTTCCGCGCGGCGAACCTCAACCCGCAGGACATCAACTTTCAGGACTGCAGCGACGACATCATCCTGCAGTTCAGCCTCAGCGTCACGGGGCTGCCGACCACCGACACCCTCGAGGTGTGGGCCGGCTCCACCGACTGCTCGCAGACGACGGCGCGGCAGACCGGGTCCGGGCCGTACTGCTGGCAGGTCGCGCCGCGGGGGGCCTTCGCCAACGCCAACCCGACCACCGGGCAGATCCACGTCCGGAACCTCACGCAGTACGTCGACGACACCACGGTCGGGCACTTCGCCCCCGTGACCTCCGTCCCGGGTCCGGCCGCCTGCCACACCCAGACCACGTCGGGGGCCGTGGCGCTCTCGCTCTACTTCATGTTCATCCGGAACGACGGCATCACGGCCGACGCGGTCCTGAGCTACGGCCAGAACATCGACATGGTCGGCCCGCTGCCGCCGACGCTCAACCTCCCGATCGGCATCGGCGACGGGCTGCTCCTCATCAACTGGACGACCCAGATCGACTCCACCATCCAGGGCTTCCAGATCTACGCCCAGGACCAGGGGCCGAGCGGCCTCGGGCTCGGCGCGGAGGCCGGCGCGGCGATCCAGACGACGCCCATCTACTGCCGCAGCGGCGCGGGTGTCACGACGTGCCCCGACGCGGGGAACACGGCGGACGGCGCGGTCGCCGACGCCAAGGTCGTCGACGCCCAGTGCACGACCACCTACCCGGACGGCGCCTCGTACGTCGAGATGCCCGACGCGGCGGGCTACGCCTCGATGACCGACGCGGAGCTGGCGGCGAGCGGGTGCGAGCGCGGGTCGCCGGTCAACACCATCACGACCCAGCAGCTCGGCGGCGGCACCTGCAGCAGCAACGTCCTGGTCGACCTCTTCTCGACCTCCGTCACGAACACCTCCACCTTCGACAGCGGCGTCGCGGACGGCGCGACGACCATCGCGACGGCCACGGACGGCGGCGCGGTCGGCGGGTCGGTGGGCGTCGGGATCTCGGAGATCGACGCCAGCGCTTACGGCGTCGGCAACGTCGGCGGCAACACCACGTCGAGCTACACCATCACCTCGGTCCGGTACCCCGACGGAGGGACGGGGCCGCTCATCAACGGTCACCAGTACGCGGTCGCCGTCGCCGCTTACGACGACGACGGGAACGTCGGCATCGTCAGCAACCTCGGCTGCCAGACGCCCGCGCCGGTCACGGACTTCTGGGACAAGTACAAGGAGGACGGCGGGCTCGCGGGGGGCGGGTTCTGCGCGCTCGAAGCGCCGGGTGCGCCGGTGGCGGGCTCGGTCTTCGGAATCGGAGCAGGGACGGCCCTCGTCGCCTATGGTCGGCGCCGGCGCCGGAGGAATTCATGAGTCGATCGCGGCATGTCGCCCCGCTCCTAGCGGCGCTCCCCATCATCACGCTGGCGTCGCTCCTGACCCGCGCGCGTCCTGCCCTGGCCGACGACGAGTCGGGGGTCCTGCACGCGCGCCACAAGAGCTACGAGTCGCCGCAGAACTTCGCGTTCGAGGTCCGCTTCGGCCCGTACCACCCGCGCGTCGACACCGCGCCGGAGCTCGGCAACACCGGGCCGTACCAGGCGATCTTCGGCGACGGGATGCGCTGGCAGATCGCCGCCGAGTTCGACTGGCAGGCCGGGCGGATCCCCCACCTCGGGACGATCGGCCCGGGGTTCTCCGTCGGCTACACCTCGTCGAGCGCCTACGCCCCGCTCGTCACGCCCGTCAACGGCTCGACCCTCTCGGGCGAGACCACGACGCTGATGATCATCCCGATGTACGCGGTGGCGGTCATCCGCATCGACGTCCTCTCGCGGGAGCTGCACGTCCCCTTCGTCCCCTACGTGAAGGGGGGGCTCGGCGTCGGCCTCTGGCAGGCGTCGAACAGCGGCGGGACCTCCTCGTACACTCCGAAGTCGGCGAGCGGCGCCGCGACGGGCGCCCCGGTGAAGGGGGAGGGGCACACCGTCGGGACCAACCTCGCGGTCGGGCTCGCGCTCGACCTCAACTTCCTCGACCGCCGGACGTCGCAGGGCTTCGACAACACGACCGGGATCAACCACACGTTCCTCTTCGGCGAGCTGCAGGACTACAACCTGAACGGCCTGTTCCAGACGAACGCGATGTACATCGGAAACGTCAACTGGACGGTGGGGCTCGGCTTCGAGTTCTGAGCGTCCGCCTGAGGCACTCCGCATGCGAAGGCTCCTCGCGATCCCGGCCCTCTCGCTCCTCGGCTGCGCGGCGCCGCCCGCCGCGCCGCCCCCGGTGGCCCCCCCCGTCGCGCCCGTGGCCGTCGTCGCGCCGGCGCCGGCGCCGATGGTCCACGTCCAGGTCCTCGCCCTGAACGACTTCCACGGCAACCTCGCGCCTCCGCACGGGCAGGACGGGTCGGTGCTCGGGCCCGGTGGCGAGCGGGTCGTCGCCGGGGGGGCCGCGTACCTCGCGGCGCATGTGCGCCGGCTGGCGAAGGCGAACCCGAACACCGTGGTCGTGTCGGCGGGCGACCTCACGGGGGCCAGCCCGCTCGCCTCCAACCTGTTCCACGACGAGCCGACCGTCCTGGCGATGAACCTCCTCGGCCTCGACTTCGAGGGGGTGGGGAACCACGACCTCGACCGGGGGCTCGCCGAGCTCACGCGGCTGCAGCGTGGCGGCGTCTGGGCGGGGGCGCCGGCTCTGCCGTCCACGGGGGCCGAGCCGCCCTTCCCCGGGGCGCGCTTCCAGTACCTCGCCGCGAACGTCCTCGGCCCCGAGGGGAAGCCCATCTTCCCCCCCTACGCGATCCGGGACCTCGGCGGCGTCAAGGTCGCCTTCCTCGGGATGACCCTCGAAGGGACGGGGTCGGTGACGACGAAGGAGGCCGTGCGCGGGCTCACCTTCGCGAACGAGGCGAAGACGGCCAACGCGCTCCTGCCCGAGCTCCGCGAGCGGGGCGTCGCGACCACCGTGATCCTGCTCCACCAGGGGGGCTTCCAGGAGGACGGAGGGACCTTCGACGGCTGCAAGGGGCTCCGGGGGGACATCCTGCCCGTCCTCGACGCGCTCGATCCGGCGTTCCGCGTCGTCGTGACGGCCCACACGCACCAGGCCTACGACTGCACCCTCGGCGGCAGGGTCGTCACGAGCGCCGCGAGCTACGGGCGGCTCATCACGGCGATCGATCTCACGCTCGACCCGAACAAGAACGATCTGGTCGACGTGCACGCGCAGAACGTCCCGGTCACCCGCGACGCCGAGCCTGCCGCGGACGTCGCGAGCCTGGTGGCGGACTACGAGAAGAGGGCGAGCCCGGTCACGGAGCGGGTGGTCGGCTACCAGCGCGGCCCGCTGACGCGCGACCCCCGGGCGGCGCACAGCGCGTCGTGCGAGACGCCGCTCGGCGACGTCATCGCCGACGCGCAGCTCGCCGCGACGAAGGGGGCCGGCGCGGTCCTCGCCCTGATGAACCCTGGCGGAATCCGGACCGACCTCGCGCCCCCCGCGGCCCCCGGCGACGTGCAGCCGGTCCGGTACGCCGCGGCCTTCGAGGTGCAGCCGTTCGGCAACCGGCTCGTCACCCTCACGGTGACCGGCGCGCAGCTCCGGGCGCTCCTCGAGCGGCAGTTCAAGGCCGACCGGCCGCGCGTCCTGTCGGTCTCGAAGGGGTTCAGCTACCGCTACACGTACGACCGGGCGACGAAGTCCGCCGCCGTGGACGGCGCGTCGATGCGCCTCGACGGCAAGGTGATCGACCCCGCCCGGCGCTACCGCATCACGGTGAACTCGTTCCTGGCCGACGGGGGCGACGGCTTCGCCGCGCTTCGCGAGGCCCCCGAGCGGACCGAAGGGGCGCTCGACATCGACGCGCTCGTCGCCTTCCTGGGGCGGACCACCTCCGCGCGGGCGCCCCTGGCAGCCCCCCTGGCGCTGCACCGGGTCACCGGCAACGCCTGCGAGTAGGCGCGCCGGATGGCGTGACGTTCGGCCGTGCCACCGCCGGGCGGGAACTTCTTGCCCGAACGACTGTCTGGGGCGTTGGATGGTGCTGTCTTCCGTCGGACCCCTTCGCCCTTCGATGCCGCGCCACGCTCCGCCCATGGCCCCCCATCCCGTCCCCGCAGACTCGTCGGACCGGGGGGCCTTCGTCCCCGACCTGCTCCACCCGGAGCCCATCACCCGCGTCGACCTCGACCAGACGAGGCTCGCCGTCTCCCTCGCGTTCTCGAGCGGCGTCTCCGGCGGCCTCTTCGCCGACGCGCTCGACCGGGCGAAGGTCGCGCCGACCACCTGGGAGCCGGCGTCGTTCGCCCACGACCTGTTCCTCCAGAGCTTCGTCGCCCTCTGCCTGAAGGTCCGCATCGGCGACCAGGAGCCGGCGGTCCACACGAGCCACCTCGTCAACCTGCTGGCGCAGCCCCCCGCCGACCCGGCCGTCGTCGAGCACCGGCGCGCCATCCTCGCCGAGCTGCGCGGGTCGCCGGAGCTCCGCCAGGCGCTCGAGCGGCTCTACGTGGCCCTCACCCGGTTTCGCGCGCTGCTCGAGGGGGCGACCGGCGTCGGGAAGTGGGACGCGAACCGGCGCCACCTCGACCTCCTCGTGCTCACCAAGGAGATCGTCGACGGCATGGCGGACGGCTTCGGCGCGGCCCGGTCGGGCCTGACCCGGCTCGCGGCCTTCGGTCGCCGCGTGCAGGCCGGAGAGCCGTACCGCTCGCTCTGCGATCTCCTCCGGTACGACGAGAAGCTCGCGACGCTCGACCTCAAGGTCTCCGTCGGAGCCGACGGCCGGATCCGGGGCTTCGAGATCCTGTCGGTGAAGGAGGACGCCGAGAACCCGTTCGTCAGCTCCCCCTGGCGCCGCTGGCTCGCCAAGGTCGAGCTCTTCGTCCGCGGCTACCGCTTCGGCGACGGCGAGGTGATGGCGCGCCTCATCGACGCCGTGTTCGACGGCCTCGAGGGGGAGATCGTCCGCTTCGTGCAGCTCCTCGGCGACGTCGAGCTCTACCTGGGCGCCATGGGGTTTCACGACCAGGCCCGCCGCGCCGGCCTCGAGGTCGCGCTCCCTGACCTGGTCGACCCCGGCTCGCCGCGCGTCCTCCGGGGCCTCTTCAACCCGCTCCTCCTCGCCCACGGCGTCCAGCCGATCCCGTGCGACATCGAGAGCGATCGACACGACACGACGGTCCTCGTGACCGGACCCAACTCGGGGGGCAAGACGCGGCTCCTGCAGTCGATCGGCCTGGCCCAGCTGCTGGCGCAGTCCGGGCTCTTCGTCCCCGCGGCGTCGGCGAGCATGTCGCTCTGCCCCGGGCTCGTCGTCTCGCTCATCGAGGAGACGAAGTCGGACCAGTCCGAGGGGCGCCTCGGGACCGAGCTCCTGCGCATCCGGGCCCTGTTCGAGCGCCTCCCGCCCGGCGCCATGGTCATCCTCGACGAGCTCTGCTCGGGCACCAACCCCTCCGAAGGGGAGGAGATCTTCGAGCTCGTCGTGCGGATGCTCACGCGCCTCCGGCCGCAGGCGCTGATCACCACCCACTTCCTCGCGTTCGCCGCGCGGCTCGAGCAGGAGAAGAAGATCGGCGAGCTGCGCTTCCTGCAGGTCGAGCTCGGCCACGACCATCGCCCGACCTACCAGTTCGTCCCCGGCGTCGCGCGCACGTCGCTCGCCGGGCAGGCGGCGGCGCGGCTCGGGGTCACGGGGGACCAGCTGATGTCGCTCATCGAGCGGAACATCGCCCAGGCGACCGCGGCCGCTGCCGGGCGACGGGGTTAGCTCGCCGTGCCGACGTTCCTGACGACGCGGCGCATGGCGCCCGAGCTCGCCGCCCGCGTCGAGGCGAGCGTGGGCGGCACGCGGGGCCGTCCGATCGACGCCCGGCGAGCGCGCTGGGGGCCCGCGCTCACCGCCGCCGTGCGGGTCGGCGTGTCGGTGGCGCTCGTCGCGCTGGTCGTCTCCGTCGTCCTCCTCCGTCGTCGGGACCGGCGCGATCTCGAGCGGTCGCGCGCCGCGCTGCTCGCCACCGTGCGGGCCGCGAGCGCGTCGCTGACCCTCGAGGATGAGCGGTCGGGCGTCCGGGTGCAGGCCTGGTTGACCCGCTCCGCGGGGGCCTACGAGAGCGACTATGTCGCCGAGGAGCTTCGCGTCGCGGGGGCCCTCACGGCGACGCTCGCGCGCCCCGCGGTCTACGTGCGGGGGGCGATCGAGCAGCTGGCGACGCCGGCCGGGACGGAGGCGGCCGCCCTGGCGTCGGTCAAGGACCCGTTCCTCTACTGCCTGCTCGACCCGCCGGGCGCGCGGACCGAGAAGGCCATGCTCTCGAAGGTCTACGACGCCTACTCTGCGGGCGCCGAGGCGCGCACGGCGACCGTCCGCCGGCTCCGGGAGGCCCAGGTCGGCCTCCCTTTCCTGTCGGAGCTGTGGGCCGACACGGTCCGCGCGGCCGGCGGGCAGGGGGAGCTCGACGTCCTGCGAGAGCAGTTCGAGAAGGCGCCGATCGCGGCCGCGACGCGCGCCGCGAAGGCCGGGCTCCTCGTCTACGCGATGGACGAGCCCGGGGAGGCGACGGGGCCGACGGAGCTCGACGGCGAGCGCGCACACCCGGTTCGCGTCGGGCTCGTCGAGCTGGCGACCGCGAAGGTCCTCCTGCGGCTCCGGCGGCGCGTCGACCCGAGCTGGATCTCGGCGGCGAAGCGGCCGCTCTACGCGGGCGCGCTGGACGGGTGCGCGCTGGCGTTCGACGTCCGGGAGTGGGTCGGCCGGTAGCGACGGCGCCGCGCGCTCAGTAGCGGTACTGCCAGACCATGTCGACGATGGTGCTCCCCGCGTTGCCGACCGTCGCCTCGACCGACCACTTCCGCAGGAACCGCCAGTCGATCGTGAGGAGCGTCGTGTCCGGGCTCGTCCCGGGGGGGGGCGGGCCGATGAAGAGGAGGTGGGCCAGCTGCACCGAGACGTCCCTGGCGATCTGGACGGTCACCTCGGGGCGGGCGACGACGGTGGTCGTGTCGACCTTGGCCGAGACGGCGGAGAGGCCGAACTGGTCGAGCGCGCGGTTCAGCGGGGCGGTCGCGGCGTTGCCGGCGAGGTTCCCCGCGACCCCCTCGGCGCCGTTCGAGCCGGGGGCGGGCTGCGCGGCGGAGCTGGCGCCGTCGGCCGTGCCGAAGAGGAGGAGCTGGACGATGTCGTTCTGCGAGAGCGGCGGCTCCGACCGGAGCGTGACCTTCCCGGTCCTGAGCGGCCCGATGAAGTCGGCCTTCACCTGCGTCCCGTCCCCGGCGGTCCACCCGGCGGTGACCGCGGCCTGCGGGTTCGAGGGGTCGTCCCCGACGAACGTCACCGTCCCGTGCTCGATCTCGAAGTTCTTGCCGTACAGGACGAGCACCCCGTTGCGGAGCTGGACCTGCCCGGTGACGCGCGTCTTCTCGGCGACGGTGACGGAGGGCCCCCCGGTCAGCTGGACGCGCAGCGCCGATCCGCGCCGGAGCGTGACGTCGTCGCCGAGGTGCGTCGTCACGTGAACCTGCACGGCGTCCGTCGACCGGACGTTCGCCCCCTCCTCCGTGTCGTCGACGTCGGTCGGGTCCTGCACGAAGCTCGCGCCCGGGGTCGCGCGCGTCCCGAGCGTGACCCCCTGGAGCTTGCCGAGATCCTGGACGTCCTGCCCCTTCGCCTCGGTGGCGACGAGGTGCATCGTCGGCACGTCGACCGTCACGTCGAGCTGCTTCCGGTCGGCCGAGAGCGACTCGCTCAGGTTGAGCGTGCCGTCGATCATCCCGAGCGGCGCCCCCCGGGCCGACAGCGGCAACGGGTGTGACTTCGGCACCCGGAGGGTGGCCGCGGCGGTCTGCATCCGGAGCCCGTCGAGGTGCGCCGACGCCGAGCCGAGGAGCGCGCCGCTGAGCCCGTAGGCGCTGAACTTCTCGACGGTGAGGAGCCCCTCCTTGGTCACGGTGAGCTTGCCGGAGACGTCGTGAAACTCCCCGCCGAACGCGCCGAGCTCGAAGAGGCCGTCGGTCAGCGTGGCGGACCCTTCGACGTGCGCCTCGAGGGACTTCGGCTCGACCGTGACCTGGGCGTCGGCGTCGAGTAGGCCGTCGATCTCGTCGACAGCCCCCTGGACGAAGGGGCGAAGGACGGCGGCCCGGAAGTGCTTCGCCTTCAGCGTCACCGACGCGACCTTCGAGGGGTCGGGGACCGGCGCGAGCGAGGCACCCCAGGGGGCGACCACCGTGGCGTTCACGGAGCCGAAGCCGTCGTCCTGATCGAGCCTCACCTCGGCCTCGACGGTCTTGCCGTCGGCGCGCAGCGAGGCCTTCGTCGCCGGGTACGACGCGTCTCCGACCTTGAGCGAGGCGACCGAGAAGCTGGCCACCCCCTTCGCGTCGGCGTTCAGGTCGTCGACCCGCAGGTCTCCCGTCAGCCGTCCGCGGACCTGTCGGTCGTCGAGCGGGCCGAAGACGATGAGCGGGAGCGCCTCCACGTGCGCCTTCCCGGACGCCCGCCATGGCAGGTGGGCCGCGCCCGCGAGCAGATCGGCGGCCTGGACGAGCCCGTGCGCCTCCGCCGTCAGGACTTCGCGCGCGTTGTGGTGGCCGCGCAGCTCGAGGTCGGCGTGCGAGCCGTCGTAGGCGGCCCTGAGCGCGAGCTCGACGGGGGAGGTCAGCCGCGCGAACGCCGTGGTGACGTGCGCGAGGCTCGCGGTCGCGAGCAGGCGTGGCGCGGAGAGCGGCCCTTCGAGCACCAGATCGGCCTGCAGGTCGCCGTCGACCGGCGAGCGGCCGAGCGACGCGGGCCAGGACTTGAGCCCTCGCGAGGGGACCTTCACGTGGACGTCGAAGGGGATGTCGGGGACCTTCCGCCCGGCCTCGCGCGGGGCTGCGTAGATTGCTTCGTACGGGATCGCGGCGGAGCTCGCCTCGATCTCCGCCAGGTCCCCCTTCGCGTCGTGAACGTGCGCCTCGAGCGCCAGGAAGCCCGTGTCCCCGTTGATGCGGACCGACGTGTTCGCGTCGACCCCCTCGAGCGTCCAGGGCTTGCGGCGAGCAGGGCCAGGCGACGCCACGGGGCCGGGCCCTTCGGGGGGGGCGCGGAGCAGCAGGTTGCTCGTGGCGAGGTCGAGCTCCAGGAGGGGGGTGAAGTCGCTCTGGGAGTCGCGCTCGAGGCGGCCGACGAGGTCGAGCGTCCCCTGGACCTCGGGGGGGGCGACGGGGCCCTTCGGGGCGAGCGCGGCGAGCTTCGCGAGGTCGACGTGCCCCTTCAGCCCGATGGCGCCCCACGCCTTCTGCCAGGAGGTCGCGAGCAGCGGCGTCTGCCCCCCCATCGCGAGCTGCCGGGCGTCGACGTCGAGCGTGCCGAGGCCCCCCGCGCGCACGCTCGCGGTGCCGACGAAGCGGCGGTCCTCGAGCCGGCCGTCGAGGCGCCCGGAGACGTCCTCGAGCGGGCCGACCGTCGTGTGCTCGAGCCGGCCCGCCACTCGCCCGCCGGCGCGGCGCGGGCCGATCGACACGTCGGCGTCGAGGTCGAGCGACCCGCCGTGGATCGTCCGCTCGAGATCGAGGAGCCGCGCGACGCGGGTCACCTCCACGTTCGGGGCCTTCGCGTGGAGGTGGAGCGTCGTCCCCACGCGGCTGAACGACAGCGTGGCCGGCGCGCCGAGCCCCTCCACGACCGCGTCGTCGACGGCGATGTCGCCGTGCGTGAAGCGGGCGTGGCCCACCTGGACGTGGGCCGACTCGCCGGCGTGCGCCACGTGGAGGTCGGCGTGGCGCGCCGAGGGGCCGTCGAGGACGTCCAGGTCGAGCTCGGCGTCGAGGTCGGGGAGGTCCGGGCTCCGCTCGTGGATGGTCACGTGAGGGGTGAGCGCTCGCCCGCGGACCGTGACGTCGAGCGCCGAGAGGGTGGTCGCGTCCCAGCCGAGATCGCGGGCGTGGAGCGTGACGTCGACCGTCGGGTTCGGGAGGCTCCCCCGGCTGTGCGCCTGGAGCTCGACGCTCCCGGCGTGCACGGACCCCTGCTTCAGCGTCTTGCCGTGGGAGTCCACCGCGAGCTCGACCTCGAGGCTGTCGAGATCGACGGTCCCCTTCCCCTGGATGTGCAGGTTGCCGCTCGCCTCGGTCGAGAGGCGCCGTAGGGCGCCGAGCCGGACGTCGTGCGAGAGGATCGTGAAGTCGACGCTCGAGGTCTGGCCGTGAGGGACCGCGTGCAAAGTGAGGGTGGTGGGGGCGCCAGGCTCGTCGATGACGAGGGTGCCGTCGCCGCCGAAGGGGCCGGACGGGATCCGGAAGCCGCTCGTGTGGAGGGTCGCGTGGGGGATCGCGTGCGGACCGACATGCCCTCCGGCGACGTCGACGTCCGCCACCCCGTCGAGCCGCCCGTCGCCGGACACCGCGAGGCGGACGTCGGCCTTCACGCCGAGGCTCGACGCGAAGGCGGCCGAGGCGAACTGGTTCGCGTCGATGCCCGCGGCGTCGAGGTGGAGCTTCGCGGTCCGGGTGGCGCCCCACCCCAGCGTCCCCTGGACGTCGAGGGTGGCGCTGTCGAGCCCGGCGTGGACGGCGAGGTCGACGGCCTCGAGCGGGCCGTGGGCCTCGAGGTGAGCGGTCCCCGTGGCGGTGACGGGGGAGGCCGGCCAGACCGAGCGGAGGGCCTCCGGCGTGGCGTCGTGCACGTCGAGCGTGGCGTCGACGTGCCCCATCTCGAGCGCGGCGCTCAACGTCTCGTGCAGGAGGCCGACGGCGCCGTCCCAGCCGAAGCGACCGGTCACCACCGGCACGGGTGCCGGCACGAGGTCGAGGTGGCCGTGGAACGAGCCCGCGACGTTCGCGCCGGCGGCGAGGCCGCGCGCGACCACGGCCCCCCGGCGGGCGTCGAGCGCGAGCAGCGTCGGCGTGAGCGCGAGCGCCGCGTCGAGGCCGCCAAGGTCGACATCGAGGTAGGGGAGCCCCCGCATGACGCCGTGCGCCCAGGCGTGATCGAGCCGGACGTGGGGCGCGTAGATGCGCACGGCGCGCGGCGGCGCGGGGCTCGGGGAGGCGCTCGCCGGGCTCTTCGGGCGGAGCGCACGCGCGATCGCGAGGCCGTCGCCGTCGGCGTCGAGCCGGACGTCGACGTTGTGGATGGTGACCTCCGACAGGTCGAGCACGACCTCCCCGTGGCCGAGGGCCAGCGAGCGGAGGAGCGTCAGGGTCGCGACCCGGGCGTCGACCCCGTCGACCAGCAGCAGCGGCCGACCGTCCGCGTCGTCGAGGCGGGCGCTGACCCCCGTGACGCCGAAGGGGCCGAGGCGGCCGACGGAGAGCACCGTCAGCTTCCCCTGAAAGGCGGGGGCGAGGACCCGCTCGTTCAGGCGGGCGAGCAGGACGCGGCGGGCGCCCGGGGACTGGAGTCCCGCGACGGCGCTCGCGACGGTGGCGGCCGCGAGGACGAGGGCGAGCGCGCCGGCCCGCGCGACCCGGCGCGCGGCGCGGGCGGCCACCCGGATGGGAGGGGGAGACGGCTCCGTCAAAAGGCCTCCCCGATGCCGATCGAGAGGGCGATGGGGGCGCCGAAGATCGTCGGGGGCGTCCCGTTGACCGGGGTCGGGCTCACCCCCCGGACCGGGCTGCCGTTCGCCGCCGCGGCCGCGGACTCGCTGCGGAACGGGAGGACCTGCAGGGGCTGGACGCGGTAGCCGAGGTCGAAGCGGATCGGGCCCACGGGGGTGTCGTAGCGCGCGCCGCCCCCGCAGGAGAGGTGCATGTGCGAGAGGCGGATGTCGGCGCGGCTCGGCGAGACGTCCCCCATGTCGCAGAACGTGGCGAGCGAGAACGGCCCGGTGACCTGGAACCGCACCTCGTTCGAGAGCTCCCAGAGCGTCGCGCCGCCGACCGGGATGAAGCACTGGCTCGCGTCGTAGCCAGGGGACGAGGGGACGCACCCCTTCACGAGCTGCTCGCCGGCCGTCGCCGGGTTGAGGAACGGGACGACGCCGTAGGGCGAGACGCCGAAGAGCGGGAAGCCGCGGTTGGTGTTCGGCCCGCCGGAGAAGAAGCCGCGGAAGTACATCCGCTCGATGTCCCCCTGAAGCTGGGCGAGCTGGGCGGTCGTCTGCTTCTGGTCGGAGGTCGCCAGCTCGCTCCCCCAGCTGCTCGCGTAGGTGGAGTTGAAGAGGAGGCCGACCGACGCGCGGGTTGCGAACGTGACGTGCTTGCCGAGCGGGACGTAGGTGCGGACCTCGGGCTGCACCCGGACGTCGCTCGCGTTGCCGCCGAAGACCCCCCCGGCGATCTGCAGGCTGTTGCCGAGGTAGATGCCGGAGTGCGGGCGGACCGCGCTGTCGCGGAAGTCGAGGTTGGTGACGAGCTGGGGGTAGCCGAGCACGAGGATGCTCAGCGCCTGATCGAGCGCGCCGACGTAGACGAACGGGTCCTCGACCTGCACCGTGTAGCCGAGGCTGACGTAGAGGTGCTTCCAGAAGGTCCGGTCGACGCCGGTGGTGACCTTCCCCTCGATGTAGCCGACCACCGGATCCGCGGCGGGAGGGTCGGGGGCGACGAGGAGCGGGAAGACGTTGAACTCGGGGCGGACGAAGCCGGTCGTCCGCGCTTCGAGGAAGCCGGGCTGGCGGAGCTGCATCCGGAAGCGCTCCTCGAGGAGCGGGTTGGTCGGCTTCGTCAGGTTGTCGACGCGGGTGGGGTAGAGGACGACGCCGGGGCGGACGTCGACGCTGAAGTCGCGCAGGCCGCCGAGGAAGTTGTGGTTCTCCCAGCCTGCGAGCACGTGCAGCTCGGTCTTGAAGACGTCGAACTCGGTGCCGCCGCCGAACCGGAGCTGGCGGAGCCGCGTCGGCTCGAGGCGGACCGTCACGGGGACCGCGTGGTCGGCTGGCGGAGGGTCGGGGAGGGCGGGGGTGAGCTCGACCGCGCTGAAGACCTGCAGGTCGAGGAGCGCCTGCGTCGCCGAGTCGAGCGACTTCGTCGAGTACGTCGCCCCCTGCCGAAGGTGCAGGGCCCGCCGGACCGCCTCCTCCGGGACCTCCTGCGGGCGTGGCCCGGCGCCGTCGGGGTCGAGGCCGAGGATGGTGACGGCGCCGAAGGTGGCGAGCGGCCCGGGCGAGACCGTGATGATGTAGTCGGCGATGTGGTTCGCCTGGTCGAGCTGCCCCTCGCTGGTGACCTTCGCGAACGCGTAGCCGTGGTCGGTCAGCGCGCGCCGGACCGTGTTGTCGGCGGTCTTGAACGCGCGCTCGTTGAACCGGACCCCCTTCGGCAGGGCCCCCGTCGCCGCGTCGACGACCCGGAGCCGGTCCTCGGGGGCGAGGCTCTCGAGGCCGACGACCGAGACGGTGCGGTTCAGGGTCGGCGGGCCTTCGTCGACCAGGATCTCGACGCGGACGTGGCCGGGGAACGTCTCGACGACCCGCCCGGCGCGCCCCTTCGCGTCGAGAAAGCCCTGGCCCCGGAGGTAGCGCTCGACCCGGGCGAGGTCGCGCTGCAGCGTGGCCTCGTCCAGCACGCTGTAGTCGTAGATGACCCCGTGGAAGCCCCCGAGGAACCTGGGGCTCGGGGCGGTCGCCAGTCGCTCTTCGACGTCACTCGCGGATATGGTGTGGAGGTTGGAGACCGTGACCGTATCGATGGCCGACCGCCCCTCCGGCACCTTGACGCACGCCGGCAGCGAGAGCGCGATCGCGGCGGCAGTGAGGAGGCGGGTCGCGGTCGGCATCGTGGGATTCTGGGCCGTCGCGTGCGGACGGACGCTCCCGCACCCGCCTTATATACAGCAACCTTCGAGCGCCCTCGTCGCCGTCGCCGCGGAGCCCCCCCCGGCCCGCGTGGAGCACGTGCCGCCCCGGCCCGCCGCGAAGGGGGCGGTCTGGCTCGACGGCGAGTGGACCGAGCGACGCGGACGCTGGGCGTGGAAGCCCGGGCGATGGGTCGTCGCGCCGCCCGGAGCCTCGTACTCCCCGTGGGCCTTCGTGCGCGGGCTCGACGGGGCCCCCTACTTCGCGCCCGGCACGTTCCGCGACGCGCAGGGCGCAGCCGTCGACGAGCCCCCGCCGCTGGCCGTCGCCAGGCCGAGCGTCGTCCCCGTCATCGGTCCGGATGGCCTCGCCGAGACCGTCGGACGGACGATCCGCTTGCCGACCGACGCCGGCGCTCCCCCCCGCTGACAGGCGCCGTGGGCGGGACGGGGATGGCGCAGGGGGTCGGGACCCGTCGCGGGAGGTTCCGTTCGAGAACGAGCCGTGGCATAAGGCAGGGAGCTAGCGCCCGTAGCTCAGCTGGATAGAGCGTCGGCCTTCGAAGCCGAAAGTCGTCCGTTCGAATCGGTCCGGGCGCACCGAGTTTCTCGTGATTTCAGCAGCTTACGGACGGCCGGACCGTCCGCTGAGGCTAGAATCCCTCCAATGGATGGTGCTGTTTCCACCGAAACTGTCACACCTGCGTCACAGCCAGCCCGAGGGGTCGGGCGTCGCTTCGTGTACCTGGCGGGGCCAAGCGCAAGCGCCTCCAGCATCGGCATTCCGGTGGTAACGACCCGGTAGTAGAGCGTCGTCTTCGGGATGCCGCTCGCCGCTGCCCAGGCGTCCAGCGTCTTCTCGACCCCGTCGACGGCGTACAAGGCGTAGCCGTCCTTCGGCGGCGGGATCCGCTTGATGGTCTCGACGCCCTTCTTCTTCCCCTTGCGCGCCTTGTGAGTGGAAGCGAGCGCCAGGAAGCGCGGCGTTTCGGTCGCGCACAGCGCGACCGCGTGAGGGCGTGACAATGACGCCCGGCGTCGCGAGACCGACTCGGGCGTCGTCGTTGAGTGGGGGTTGGCCGCTA
>Ga0316217_10000837_pt1 | contig 41986 bp, 32 predicted proteins | sample 1anoAmetaG_FD_203633 | JGI IMG/M metagenome (GOLD analysis project Ga0316217, IMG submission 203633) | Freshwater microbial communities from Trout Bog Lake, Wisconsin, USA - 1anoA | ecosystem: Environmental > Aquatic > Freshwater > Lake > Hypolimnion/Profundal zone | place: USA: Wisconsin...
GCGGTATGGCGTACTCTTCCTCCGGCACGTCCTCCCTGATGAGCCGGTAAAGCCTGGTCGGCTCCAGAAAGAGGACCGGGTCCGGGTCGCGCAGCGCGGCGAGCAGAAGCCCCTTGGCCGTGTAAGGCCCGGACGGCACGACCACCTTTATTCCCGGCATGTGGCAGAAGAGCGCCTCGCTGCTCTCTTCGTGCAGCTCCGGCGCCTTGATGCCGCCGCCGTAGGGGGTCCTGACCAGTAGCGGGCAGGTGAAGCGGCCGCGGGAGCGGGAACGCAGCCTGGCCGCATGGGTGAACAATTGGTCGAAAGCGGCGTAGATGAAGCCCATGAACTGGATCTCGGCCACAGGCCGCAGACCATAGGCAGCCATGCCGATGGCCGCGCCAACGATGGCTGATTCGGACAGGGGCGTGTCGATCACCCGTTCGACACCGAACTGTTCCAGGAGTCCTTCGGTGACGCGGAACACACCCCCGTCACGGCCCACGTCCTCGCCGAGGATGACGATCCGCCGGTCAAGCTCCATCTCCTGGCGCAAGGCGAGGTTGATGGCCTGAACCATGTTGAGGATTGCCATCAGCGTCCCTCCAGTTGCCCGGTTTGTCGTGGAGTGAGCGTTGCGCACGCATGTTCGAACATCTCCGACACGGCAGGTGGCAAGACGGCTTCCATGCCCTCCACCGCCTCATCGACGGCCGCTGTCAGGCGGCTCCTCGCATCTTTCCCGTACTCATCGTTCAAAAGCCCCTGCCGTGCCATGTACCGCTCCATGCGCAGGATCGGGTCCCGGTCGCGCCAGGACGCCACTTCATCCCGAGACCGGTAGCGGGCGGCATCATCCGCCGTTGTATGATCGGCCATCCGGTAGGTGAGGCACTCTATGAAGCTCGGCCCTCCCCCGCTCCGGGCCTTGCCGAGAGCCTCGGCCGTGGCCCGGTAGACGGCGAAAACGTCGTTACCGTCGACCTGCACCCCATCGAAGCCGTAGGCTACGGCCTTCTGCGCCAGGGAGGCGGCAGCGGTCTGCGCCTTCAGCGGGACGGAAATCGCCCACTGATTGTTCTGGCAGATGAAGACCACCGGAAGCCGGAACACCCCGGCCATGTTGAACCCCTCGTGAAAATCCCCCTTCGAAGTGGCGCCATCGCCGAAATAGGCGACAGCTACGACCGGGTCCCGCAGGAAGCGGGCGGCCATGGCAGCCCCAACCGCATGGGGTATATGGGTCCCCACAGATACGCAGAAGGGGAAGATGTTGAGGTGGTCCGGCGCTTTCTGGCCCCGCTCGTCGCCGGCCCAGAACCGGAAGATCTGCTGAATCGGATACCCGAGGGTGAGATGGACCCCCATTTCGCGAAACGACGGAAAGACCCAATCGACTGGGGAGATGGCCATGGCGCTCCCCACCTGGGCCGCCTCCTGTCCCAGGATGGAGGGATAGGTGCCGAGCCGCCCTTCCCTCTGCAGGGCAAGGGCGCGCTCGTCAAAGATCCGCGCCAGCACCAGGGCTTCATAGATGCGTCTTATCTCCGCTTCCGAGAATGCAGGCATGAGCGCCTCATCGACAATCCCCTGTTCATCGAGAACGCTCAGGCGCTTGACAGCAAAATTGGCGATTATGTCCTCAGGCATGGCCGGCTGCTCGCATCTCAGAATTTTATTTGATCAGACATCTGGCGCACGGCGAACTGCCGTGTCCTAAACGGGGCGCATGCAATGTGCCCCTACAAAATGAGTGTAGCTGCCACAGGCCGGAAGTCAACGTAGGAGCCGCGTTGCGGTAGCAATAATTCCGATTATACTTATGAACCAAGGTCCAAGTAAAAAGTCGAAGATTGAAGGGGGAAAAGATGGAGTGCGGATTCAGTCCGGGAAACCTGTTGCGTGCGGCCGTGGTCGAGGAAAGGCCGCTCCAGGTGGTGGGGACGATCAACGCATACACCGCCCTGTTGGCGGAGCAGGCCGGCTTTCGCGCCATCTACCTCTCCGGGGCCGGCGTGGCCAACGCCTCCTTCGGCCTCCCCGACCTGGGGATGACCTGCCTTGGCGACGTGCTTGAAGATGTCCGCCGCATCACGTCTATAAGCCGCCTCCCGCTGCTGGTGGACGTGGATACGGGCTGGGGCCATGCCTTCATGATCGGCAGGACGATCCGCGAGATGATCCGGGCCGGCGCCGCCGGCGTCCATATCGAGGACCAGGTGGCGGCCAAGCGCTGCGGGCACAGGCCCGGCAAGGCCCTGGTAAGCACCGGGGAGATGGAGGACCGGATCAAGGCGGCGGTGGATGGGCGCACCGACCCGGCCTTCGTGATCGTGGCCCGCACCGATGCTGTGGCCGAGGAGGGACTCGACGCCGCCATAGAACGGGCCTGCCGTTATCGCGAGGCCGGCGCCGACATGCTCTTTCCCGAGGCGCTGACCGAACTGGCCCACTACCGGCGCTTCGCCGACGCCACGGCCGTACCGGTCCTGGCCAACATGACCGAATTCGGCGTTACCCCGCTCTTTAAAGTCATGGATCTCGGGGGGGCCGGAGCGAGCCTGGTCCTCTATCCCCTCTCCGCCTTTCGCGCCATGAGCAGCGCGGCCCTTCGGGTCTATCGGTCCATCCGGAACAACGGCACCCAGGAAGGGGTTGTGGAAACCATGCAGAGCCGCGCAGAACTGTACGCCGTGCTCGGCTACGACGATTACGAGCGGAAGCTGGATGAGTCATTCGAAAAGGAGGAGAAGAGATGAGTGCATCAGCATATGTCCCCGTCCCTGGCCTGGAAGGGGTAGTGGCCGGGCAAACGGCGATCAGCACGGTGGGCAAGGAGCATGTCGGGCTGACCTACCGCGGGTACTCGATAAACGACCTTGCAGAAAAGTCCACCTTCGAGGAGGTGGCCCACCTTCTTTTGTATGGACACCTCCCCAACAGGGTTGAACTGGATGCTTTCCGCACCCGCCTGATCACCAGGCGGTGCCTGCCGCCGGGCTTGAAGACCGTCCTGGAGCAGTTGCCGGCAACGGCCCACCCTATGGACGTTCTCCGCACCGGCTGCTCGGCCCTGGGCGCCATCGAGCCGGAGAGCGGGGAGAACGGGCCGCACCAGATAGCGGAGCGCCTGCTGGCCTCCTTTCCCTCCATGCTGCTCTACTGGCACCACTACCATACCTGCGGCGAGCGCATCTCGACCAAGAGCGCCGAACCGGGCCTGGCCAGCCACTTCCTGCACCTTTTGCACGGCCAGACCGCGCCTGACCTGCAGAACCGCGCCATGGACGTCTCCCTGATCCTCTATGCCGAGCACGAGTTCAACGCCTCGACCTTTTCGGCGCGGGTGACCGCCTCGACCCTGTCCGACTTCTACAGTGCAGTCACCTCGGCCATCGGTACCCTGCGGGGTCCGCTGCACGGCGGGGCCAACGAGGAGGCCATGCGGCTGATCAGCCGCTTCGCCACGCCGGAGGAGGCCGAAACCGCGGTCCGCGCCATGCTTGCGGGGGGGGGCAAGATCATGGGCTTTGGTCACCGGGTCTACAAGAGGCAGCTCGACCCCCGCTCACCGATCATACAGATGTGGTCCAGGCAGCTTTCGGAGGCAGGCGGCGATACCACCCTCTACCGGGTTTCGGAACGGATCGACAGGGTGGTGCAGGAGGAGAAGGGGCTCTATCCGAACCTTGACTTCTACAGCGCCTCGACCTATCGCCTGTGCGGCATCCCGACCCCCATGTTCACCCCGGCCTTCGTCTTCGCCAGGATCGCCGGCTGGGCGGCCCATATCATCGAGCAGCGAAGCGCGAACCGGATCTTTCGCCCCGTGGCGGACTATACCGGGCCGGAGCCGAGGCCGTACCTACCGGTCGAGGAGCGGCCATGACGCATCATGCCGATGCGAACATCCGTCCCGAAGCGGACCAGGAGATGGCGGAGATCGCCGCTTATGTTGCCGATTACTGCAGCGCAAGCGAGGAGGCCTACGCCACTGCCTGTTACGTCCTTCTGGACGCCATAGGCTGCGCCTTCCTGGCTCTCCGTTTCCCGGAGTGCACCCGGATGCTGGGGCACCTGGTAGAGGGGACCACGGTCCCCCTCGGGGCAAGGGTCCCAGGCACCAATCATGTTCTGGATCCGGTCAAAGCGGCTTTCGACATCGGCATCATGATCCGTTGGCTCGATTTCAACGATACCTGGCTGGCCGCCGAGTGGGGCCATCCATCCGACAACCTGGGGGGGATCCTGGCGACGGCCGACTTTATCAGCCGCCGGAACCTGGCAGCCGGCCGGGCGCCGCTTACCATGGGCGCAGTGTTGACGGCGATGATCAAGGCCCACGAGATCCAGGGGATCATGGCCCTGGAAAACAGTTTCAACCGGGTGGGCCAGGACCACGTGGTCCTGGTGAAACTCGCCACGGCAGCGGTGGTGGCCCAACTCCTCGGCTGCGGCAGGGAGGAGATCGTCAACGCCATTTCCCAGGTATGGGTTGACGGCAACAGCCTGCGCACCTATCGGCACGCCCCGAACACGGGTCCGCGCAAGTCTTGGGCTGCCGGCGACGCAAGCAGCCGCGGGGTGCGGCTGGCGCTTCTGGCCGCCGGGGGGGAGCCGGGCTACCCGAGCGCCCTGACCGCCAAGGGTTGGGGTTTCTACGATGCGGCCTTCGAGGGTAAGCGCTTCCGTAAATCGCGCCCTTACGGCTCGTACGTGATGGAGAACATCCTCTTCAAGGTCGCCTTTCCTGCCGAGTTTCACGCCCAGACAGCAGTGGAATGCGCCTTTCGTCTTCATCCCCAGGTAAAGGGACGGCTTGACGAGATCGAGCGCATCGTCATCGCCACCCAGGAATCGGCGGTCAGGATCATCAGCAAGAGCGGTCCCCTCTACAACCCTGCCGATCGCGACCACTGCCTCCAGTACATGACTGCGGTAGGCCTTATCTACGGAGAGCTGACCGCCGACCACTACAGCGATGAAATGGCCGCCGATCCAGCTATCGACGGACTGCGGGAGCGGATGGAAGTGGTAAAGAAACCACGCTACTCCCGTGACTATCTGAACCCGGAGAAGCGCTCCATCGCCAACGCGGTGCAGGTCTTCTTCGCGGATGGCAGTGCCACGGAGAATGTGGAGGTGGAGTATCCCCTGGGCCATCGCCGCCGGCGCGCGGAAGCGCTCCCGCTTCTCCTCAAGAAGTGCCGGGACAACCTGTCCGTCCGCCTTGCGCCGGAGCGGGCCGAGGCGTTCATAGAGCTCTGTCTCGACCGGGAGCGGCTTTCAGCCATGCCGGTCAACCTGTTCATGGAATTGCTGGTGAATTGATAACCTGCTTATAATGACTAAAAAACGCAGGGAAACTGCCGAAGGGGCGCGTCGCCACTTTCCAATTGATGATGGTGGCGACGCGACCTTATCAGATTTACTTCTACCAGGAGAGCTCCCCGCCTGTTTCGAGGAACTTGCCGGTAACGGGCGGGTCGAGAAGGGCTGCGCGGACGATCTCGGCAGCGCCTTCTTCCACGGCCTGGTGTCCGCTGTGCCCGTTCAAGTCCGTGGCCGTGTAACCGGGGTTGACCGAGTTTACGGCTATGTTCCCGTCCCGGAACTCGTAGGCCAGTTGAACGGTGAACATATTGAGCGCGGCTTTAGAGGCGCAATAGGCAAGCAACTTCACCGGGGCATACTTCCAGTCCGGGTCGTTGTGCAGGCTTACGGAACCGAGCTCGCTGGAGACGTTGATGATCTGGGCCTTTCCGGCACGTTCCAGTAACGGCAGCATGGCCTGCGTGACCGCAACGGAGCCTACGTAGTTGGTATCCATGACAGCCTTCACGGCTTCGATATCGACCTTGCTCGGCGGACCGTCACCTTTACTCGCCATGGCAGCGTTGTTGATCAGAAGGTCGAGCTTGCCGAACCGATTGCGAATGGTTTCCGCCGCGGTCAGCGCGGTTTCATGAGCATCGAGGTCAAGGTGGACGAAATGCACATCGAGACCTTCCGCCTGAAGCTTTGCGGCAGCCTGACTGCCCAACGCCTCGTTGCGCGCGGCTGCGATCACCGTCCACCCAGCCCTGGCAATCTGGCGGGCCACCTCGAAGCCGATACCTTTGTTCGCACCGGTAATCAGGGCCACTTTCTTCGCTTTTTCCATGTTTGTCTCCTTTACCTGATTATTTAATCACAGGAGCATCTTCGACAACGAATCCCGATAACCCTCCTCAAGGGTCTCGAAACGCACTCTGGACAGGTTCCCCGCAGCGGCACAAAACGATCGAAAGGCATCTTTCAGCAGGGCGTTCACTGCGTCCGGCGAGAACTTCTGTGGCGCGCTCCCGGTAACGCCGCACTCTTCCCGACCTGTTGTGCCGGTCATATCCAATAGCGCATCCATTCCGCCGAAATACGCCGCGCAGAGCCGCCCCATGGCGGCGCATACCAAGCCTACGCGCTCGTCGCGGAACAGGTAACGCGCCTCGAATGGGAGCCGCCCGTCAAGCAGCAGGCGTTTTTCCCCTTCGAAATGCCTCCAGGCCATAGAGCCATAGAGAACGATCTGGTTGTGGTAGAGCAGGTTTGCGGTCAACTCATGGTGGTCCAACAGCTCCAAATCCTCAAGAAAGGCGTAGTTCTCCTCCAGCTCGGCCAGGCACGTATCCGGCTCGAACATGATGAAGCCCAGGTTCAGCCTGACGCCGCTTCTCCTTACCATCCGCACCGCGCGACGGATCTGCTCCGTTGTGATCCGTTTGCCGATGCGTTGCAGCACGCTGTCACACCCTGATTCTATCCCCAGAAAGACCGACTGTGCCCCGTGAGCGGCCAGTAGCTCCATGGTGTTCTCGTCAAAGGTATCCACCCTGGTCTCGAAGCCGAAGGGGAGCCCGAAACGCTCAGCCATCCTGCCGATCTCCACGGCCCTTTGCCGCTCCTCATCCCCGTGGCCGATAAAGGTGGGGTCTACGAAATAGATGCTGTGAATTGCGCGCCTGGCAAGGCGCGCCTCCAACTCCTGCTCCAGCGAGGCCAAAGGGCGCAAGCGGCGCCGGCTGCACCCGTAGTAGGACCGGATGAAGCAGAAGCTGCACTGCCCGAAACAACCGCGGCTGGCTGCGATGTTCAGGCTGGGGTAGCCCAGGTTGCTCCCCACGTCATCCGGCAGCGGCAGCCGGGCAAGATCTTCGATCAAGGGGCGCGCCGCTCCTGCGTGATCCCGCAGGAGCATGCCCGGCAGCGGCCTGATCGTCCCAACTATGCTGAACTCCTGCAACAGATCGGCCAGTGTTTCCTCGAACTCGCCTGTCAGGATAAAATCGAGGTGGGGGGCGTACTGCATGAGGCGCTGGCGGGCCAGGGTCGGGAAGATGCCGAGAGCCCCCAGGGGAGCTGCGCTTTCCAGGCACAAAAGCCCAAGCAGGTCGCGGACAACCTCCTCATGCCCCCAGGCATACACCCAGTGGAACAGGATCATGTCGGCGGCTTCGGCCAGGATGAGGCCCGCCATGCCTGCCGCGTCCCAGGCATGCGAGGCTAGGTCCAGATGCACCGCGTCCCATCCGGCCCGGCGAGCGACCGCCAGGGCATAGCCGCTGTTCAGGCTGGCGGAGAGCGGCGCGTTGGCCACGTCGTTGTAATGTTCCAGGGTCCGGGGACGGGGATTTTCTACAATGACAATCTTCATACAGGTCAATCTACCAAAAGGAGCCCGACATACTGGACAAAGTCATCGCTTTGTCTCAGCGGTGCGAGCGGGATGCCGCACCGTTGTGCCAGGCTGAAGACGTCACAGCCGCAGGACTCCAGCGAGGGGCGGCGTTTTTCCGGGTGGGAGCAGCGCTCCGGAGGGCATGTCTCGCACCAACAGCAGGGACCGCCGCTGAAGACCAGCGCCTTTTTGAATCCGCTCAGAAAGGCCTCTTTCTCCAATTCGAGCAGATGATGCTGGAAATCCTTGAGCGGCGGCTGGCCGGCCACCAGCACGGCCCGTGAATAACCTGCCAACAGCTCCTCAAAGCCGGCCTGATCCATAGAATGCGGCGGGCAACTCCAGCGTCTGCCGTATTCGGAGCAGCCGTAGGCGCATTTGGCCCTGACCCAGGCTTCGCTGCGGATATCGGCCGGATCGAGTTCGACAGCGGCGAAAAAGCCGTGGGTAAGGGCATGGTTCTTCAAGCCGAAGAGCGATAATGCGGCCTGGAAAGGTGTGGTACGGGTGGCGGCCAAGGCCAGGGAGCCGGATGGCAGTTCAATGACCCTGTGCCTGGGGAATCCTGCGCCCCGCAAAAGGCTAGCGATTTCGGCGATGCTGTAGGTTTGGCCGTTGAAGGTGTTCACCAGCATGTGCAGGTCGTAGAGCGCGCCCTCGCCATTGGCGTCACGGTAAAAGTCGTGGATGAGCAGCAGGCCCTCCTCGGCCAGCAGTCCTCCGGCCTGTCGCAACAGCACCTGGTTTTCGTCATTGCCGTAACAGTGGCAGAGGTTTGAGAAGAGCAACAGATCGGCCCTGCCGCGATGACGCTCGACCATCACGGCCATTTCCTCCTGGTCGATAATATTGCATGGGTAAAGGCTTAGCCCTTCGGGAAGGCTTTGGCCGGCCAGCCTTCGGCAGACCTCCGGCAGGTCGCAGGCTATGGCATTCCATCCCGGATGCCGTTGCAGAAACTCGCGCAGATAGGTGCCGTCCCCTGCCCCCATGTCGATGATCGTCCCCTGTTCCGGCAGGTGGCGGATCGTGTCCCAAAGCTCCCGCGAACGGACCGCGGCAGCTTCGCCCATGGCCTGTTGAAAGAGGTGCAGGCGCTGCTCCAACTCATCCGCAGGCTGTTCCTGGATCAGAACCCCCTGCCCCTCGTGCAGGACATGCCCCAGCCTGGCCCAGTTGTCCATCAGGACCGGTTCAAACGCCAGCACATGGCGTTGGCTCAGGGTACTGCTCCGGCTCAGATAGTTCTTGCTGAAGCGCGACAGGTAGAGCTTGCCGCCAAACTCCTCCAAAAGCCCCAGGTTCACCAGCAGGGTTATGAAGCGACGCCCTGCTTCGGGCTGAAGTGCGGTCGCAGCCAGCAACTCCCCGGCGGATCGCACCCCATCATCCAAAAGGTCGATGATGCCTGTGTTTATTGCCTCGCCGATGACCCGGAACATGCGGTAGCCGGTGGTCATGTCGCAGAAGGTCTTATAGGAATTGTCTGATGGTAGGATTTTCATGCTGCCGGGATAGTATCCCGTTTTTAGGTCGCCGGTAAACAACTAAACTTATCCAAGATAATCGGAGCGCGGCAAACAGCTCCCGCGTCATGGTTGGGATGCTTTCCCCGTTGCAGACCAAGAGGAGACTAAAGCTACCAACCCTGCTTGCGCCCACAGTGGGGCGATATCATTCAAGGATGTTTATCCTACGATCAGGCGAGGTCGAAACGGTCAAGGTTCATCACCTTATTCCACACCTCCACAAAGTCGTGCACAAACTTTTCCAGGGAGTCCTCGCATCCGTAGACTTCGGCCAAGGCCCGCAGTCGGGAGTGCGAACCAAAGATGAGATCGACGCGGGTGCCGGTCCACTTAAGTTCTCCGCTCTTACGATCGCGGCCCTCGAACACGTCGCCGGCTTCCGAGGAAGCCTTCCAAGCGGTGTTCGTGTCGAGCAGATTCACAAAGAAATCATTGGTGAGCGTCTCCGGCCGATCGGTGAAGACGCCGTGTCGGGACTGTCCGAAGTTGGCATTCAAGACGCGCATGCCGCCGGTGAGAACCGTCATCTCCGGTGCGGTCAGGGTCAGCAATTGCGCCCGATCAACCAGCAGCTCCTCTGCCGGCACGGTATAATCGCTCTTTAAATAGTTACGAAACCCGTCCGCAATCGGCTCGAGTACGGCAAAAGACTCCACGTCGGTCTGCTCCTGGTTTGCATCCGTCCGTCCAGGCGTAAAGGGGACGGTTACCTCAAAACCGGCATTCCTCGCAGCTTGCTCGATACCGGCGCATCCGCCCAATACGATCAGGTCGGCGAGAGAGACCATCTTCCCGCATGTCCGCTTTCTATTGAACTCGCTTTGGATTTCCCCAAGGGCCTGCAACACAACCTCCAGCTGGTCCGGCTGGTTGACCTCCCAATCCTTCTGTGGCGCGAGTCGGATGCGGGCGCCGTTCGCACCGCCGCGCTTGTCGGAGCCGCGGAACGTGGCTGCCGACGCCCAGGCCGTCGAGACCAGTTGGGAGACGGACGGACCCGAAGCAAGGATCTTAGCCTTGAGGTCGGCGATGTCCAGATCGCTAATCAATTTATGTGTGACCGCCGGGATGGGGTCTTGCCACAGTAGCTCTTCTTCCGGCACTTCCGGGCCGAGATAGCGCGAGCGCGGTCCCATGTCGCGGTGGGTCAGCTTGAACCACGCCCTGGCGAAGGCGTCCGCGAATTTGTCGGGGTTTTGCCGGTAGTCCCGCGCGATAGGCTCGTAGATCGGGTCTTTGCGGAGGGATAGGTCTGCCGTGGTCATCATCGGCCGGTGCTTCTTCGACGGGTCGTGCGCGTCAACCACCATGTCCTCTTCGGCCACTGCCTTGGCCAACCACTGATGCGCGCCGGCCGGGCTCTTAACCAGCTCCCACTCGTATTTGAACAACACGTCCAGATAACCCATGTCCCATTTGCTGGGGTTCGGTTTCCAGGCGCCCTCGATGCCGCTGCTGATCGTATCGCCGCCTTTGCCGCTTTTAAAGCTGCTTTTCCAGCCTAAACCTTGCTCCTCGATGCCGGCAGCCTCGGGTTCCGGGCCCACATGCGTTGCAGGGCCCGCGCCGTGGCACTTGCCGAAGGTATGCCCGCCGGCGATGAGAGCGACGGTCTCTTCGTCGTTCATCGCCATGCGTCCGAAGGTCTCTCGAACGTCACGGCCGGAGGCGACCGGATCCGGGTTGCCGTTCGGGCCTTCCGGGTTGACGTAGATGAGGCCCATCTGCACGGCGGCGAGCGGAGTCTCGAGTTTCCTGTCACCGGTGTAGCGCTTGTCTCCAAGCCACGTATCCTCTGCCCCCCAGTAGATATCTTCCTGGGGTTCCCAGACGTCTTCGCGGCCGCCGCCGAAACCGAACGTCTTAAAGCCCATCGACTCCAATGCGCAGTTGCCGGCGAGAACCAACAGGTCGGCCCAGGAGATTTTCCTGCCGTATTTCTTTTTGACCGGCCAGAGCAGACGGCGCGCCTTGTCGAGGTTGATGTTGTCCGGCCAGCTGTTGAGGGGCGCGAAGCGTTGGGTGCCGCAACCCGCGCCCCCGCGGCCGTCGCCGGTGCGGTAGGTGCCTGCACAGTGCCACGCCATCCGGATGAAGAGCGGCCCGTAGTGACCGTAGTCGGCCGGCCACCACTCCTGCGAGTCGGTCATCAGGGCACAGATGTCTGTCTTTACTGCGTCCAGGTCGAGTTTATTGAATTCTTCCGCGTAGCTGAACTCTTCCCCCATCGGGTTGGCAGCTGAAGAATTCTGATGCAGGACATCAAGGTTCAACTGGTTCGGCCACCAATCCCGGTTCGAGGTGCGTCTGCCGACAGCGGGATTGGCGACTCCGCCGGTTTCCGGACGTGTGCCATCTTTACTCATCTATGCTCTCCTTTCCTTTTTGAATGAGAAACTATTGGTGCTGATCCTGAAAGGAGCTTTTTTTCAGGCAAGGAAATCAAGGGATTGGGCGCGGAATCCCTCTTACATCTCACGCATCCGTCAATCCAGTTGTTCGGGGGAGCACAAATTGTCGGGGCTATTGGCTTTGGCACCGCAGTTGCCGCATACGACAGTCGGCTTGTCGCTGAGGCTTTGGATGCACTCCTCCTTGTTCTCGTTCTTCAGGGCACACATATGCATCTTGTGTTCTTCGATATTACAAGCCATGATATTCTCCCTTCTCTTTGAATACCAGATTTGGGTCTACTGTTCAAAAGTATACCAGAACCTACGTTAGATGCATTTGCGGTTGTCCGGAAAAAGAAAAAAAATCTGCAACCAGTTGGCCTTTTGTACAGTGTGCTTTCGGATCGAAGTTATGGCAGGTCGTGGAACGGGGGGGATTGCGGATACGGAAAATCCCTGGTACGAGCGATCTTTAAAGATGTAATTATGTTAATTTACGATTATAGTGCAGCAGTAGTACAATCGACCAGGTGATTACGAAAGATGATCAATAAATAATCGGACATCCGGCATCGATTGTTTGCAGAATCTTCCATAAAGGATTGGCTCTTGATCTCCAGAAATCTCAAAATAGCGGGCTGGCTTGCAATGGCAAGCGCCTTTCTTACAATACCGTTGGAATATTTGTCTTCCCGTCTTGAAGCCACGGATCCGGAGACCATGGTCCTACAAACCATCATCCAGGTTTTAGGAACCACTCTGTTTTTGTCGCTTATGATATATATCAAAAGGCTTCTTAACTGTATCTTCAACTTCCATGCAGCGGATAGAAATATCGACCTGATGATTATAACCGGCATTGTGGCGGGAGTCCTGTCGGTGGCAGGCCTCTATCTAACTCCGCTAAAGGAGTCAATAGGTTATGCCGGTATTGTCTTGTTGATGGTGCAGGGGGTTGTGCAGGCTCAATTCGGGTTCAAACTGCTCAAATTGCCCTCCGACCTGGGAGGGATGCTGAAGCTTTTTTGCTATGCGAATATCGCTACCGGCATATTATTGGCTTCCATTTTTCTGATACCATTAGCCGTTGTGATAAGCGCATTATCAGATCTTATGCTTGGGACCATATTCTTCAAAATTTCCACATGCGTCAGGAACGTTGAAAGCGAATAAGACGATCAGTAGTCTGCTCCATTCATAGATCTTCACCGGGACAGCGGCGCAGGCGAGCGCAGACCGCCAGCACGAAAACGATGACCCAAAAGAGCTTTAGCTTCATAATCCACTTCCTTCATACTCTATGAACAGAGTTTAGCCATTCGGTACCATCGGCAAATCCCAAGTCCATTATTTCCGGGTCCGCAGGAACGTGACCAGATCCCAGCGCTCCAGCGGCAAGAGTTTGTCCCTAAAGGGGGGCATGCGGCCGAAGCCAAGGGTGACGGCCTTGAATATGGCACCGTCGCTCAGGCCCTGCAGTAGGCTGCTGTCAAGACCGGGAGGCGGAGGAACTAGTTTTTTGCCGACCGGACCGCGCTCTGCCGATGTTTGGCCGTGGCATATGACGCAGTTGATGGCGAAGAGCGCCTTGCCCCGCGCTATTGATTCCGCGTACGCAGAATTCGGATTAAGATCCGTATCTTGGGGAACGGGCTCCCGGCCGGTGACCGGCACGCTGTCGGCGGGAGGCATGAGTATAGGGGCCTCGTACGGCTTGATGGAGGGTTGCCGGTCCATCCACATGGCGGCCGTCAGCAATGGAACAAAAGCCATTATGGCCAGTGCGATGCCCCGCTTCATGGCTGCGCCTCCGTCGTGATCCGCACCGCACCGGCATCGTTCATGATCTCTTCGGCCCGCTCCTTCTGCTCAGAGGCTGGTAAAAGGGCAATCCCGCCGATGCACTCCGTCGGAAGCACCCCGGGTCCGCATGCCACCTGCTCCCCTCCGGTGCGTATGGAAAGACTGATGCCGATGCACCCCTCGGTGATCAAGGCATCATTGGGGCGCTGCGCAAAGTTGGGAAGCTTCATTTCCAAAAACATCCCCACGATGGTGCCGATCATGAAAAAAAGCATGGTGAGTTCATAGGTGACGATGCCGGTCGGGTATAAGGCGATGATCGGCTTGTCGCCGGTCTGTACCGGGTAGAGCCATGCGGTGCCGGCAGCGAGGAGGAATCCGACGCCGGCGCCGATAATGCCGCTCCCTAGGGTGAACCAGCGGAACCATGTGCGCTGGTTCGTCCTAACCAGCACGCCGTCATGATAGGGAAAAGATGTTAGCGAAGTAATCTGTGCCTCGACGAATCCTTCACCGAGAAGTCTTTCCACCGCGCTTGCCGCACTCCCGACATCCTTGAAAATCCCCAAGAGTTCCATTTTTCTACTCCTTTCCCACAAGCGACGGCACACGGGTCCGTCCGAGGGGTAAGAGGGCCTTTTGGGACTCGTATTCATGCACATCGGATACAGCCACCATCGGGAAGATCTTGGCAAAGATGGTGTACATCAGGGCAAATCCGGCAAAGGCAGCGGCAGTAACGGAGAGTTCCACCCAGGAGGGGGAATAGGTGCCCCAGACAAAGGGCATGTTCTTGTGAGAGAGGGACGGCACGATGATCAGGAAGCGCTCGATGAACATGCCCATATTGATCAGTAACGTGACTGCCAGCATGACCGGGATGGAGCGTCGCAAACGTTTGAAGCAGAGGACGATGATCGGCAGGATCGAGTTGCCCAGCAGCATCAGGAGAAGGATGATCGTGTACCTGTTCGCCATGAAACCAAAGACCTCCCATTCGATCGGCTCATGGGCGTACCATGTTGTCTGCACATCGACGAAGTAGGCGTAGGACCAGAGAAGCGCTATGACCAGCTGGAGCTTGCCCATGTTGTCGAAGTGAAGCGGGGTCAGGTACTTCTCCAGGTGGAAGGCCTTCCGGATGATGATCATCAGGGTGATCACGGCGGCCACGCCGGAGTGGATGGCGCCGATGACGAAGTAGGGAGGGAAGATGGTGCTGTGCCAGCCGGGAACCACGGTAACGGCGAAGTCCCAAGCCACAATGGAGTGTACCGACACCGCTACCGGGATGATCAGGGCCGCCATAAGGGTTGAGGCCTGATGATAGACCACCCACTCACGGGCCGTACCGCGCCATCCCATGGCCAGTACGGTGTACAGCTTGAGGCGCCAGTCGCGGGAGCGGTCCCTGGCCACGGCGAGATCCGGGAGCATCCCCAGGTAGAGAAAGAGACTGCTGCCGATGATGTAGGTCGTGATCGCCATGGCGTCCCACAGGAGCGGGGAGCGGAAGTTGGGCCAGAGTCCACGTTGGTTGGGGTATGGTATCAGGTAGAAGAAGACCCAGTTGCGCCCCAGGTGGATGATTGGAAAGAGGCCCCCCACGGCTACGGTGAAAACGGTCATGGCCTCGGCGGCGCGCAGGATCGGCCGGCGCCAGTTGGCCTGGGAGAGGCGCAGGATGGCCGAAACCATGGTGCCGGAATGGGAGAGGCCGATCCAGAAGACGAAGTTGATGATGTAGATCCCCCACATGACCGGCCGGTCCAGGCCGGTGCAGCTCATGTCGGTGCACACCTGGTAGGAGAACGCGGAAAGGCCCCACGCCACCACCGCCGCAAGGAAGAGGGCGAGCCCGTACCATCGCCATGTCGGGGTGTGGAGCGATGAGAGCATCTCGTCGTTCATCTGTCCGGTGCTTTTGGTCGCAGTGAAATCTGGTTCAAACATGTTCGCGCCCTCCTCCCTTGAGGTAATAGACCGAGGGGTGGGTGCCGAGATGCTCCAGCAACCTGAATCGACGCGGGCTGCGCGCCAGGCGTGCCGCCCGGCTGGAGGGATCGGCCATGTTTCCGAACACCAGGGCTTCGCTGGGGCAGGTCTGGGCGCAGGCCGGCTGCACCTCGTTGTCACGGATCAGACGCCCCTCCCCCTTGGCCTCCTCCTTGGCCCGTCGGATGCGCTGGATACAGAAGGTGCACTTTTCCATCACACCCCTGGAGCGGACGGTGATGTCGGGCGAGAGCTGGTTGTCCAGCGGCTTCGGCCAGGCATGTTCGTGGTCGTAGAAGTTGAAGACCCGCACGGCATAGGGACAGTTGTTGCCGCAGTAGCGGGTGCCGACGCAGCGGTTGTAGACCTGGCCGTTCAGGCCGTCCGGGTTGTGGTAGCTGGCGTAGACCGGGCAGACCGGTTCGCAGGGGGCGTCGTGACAGTGCTGGCAGAGCACCGGCAAAAAGCGCACTCGTACGTCGGGGTACTCCCCGACCCAGAAACGCTCGATGCGCAGCCAGTGCATGTTGCGCCCCTCCTTTATCTCCTTCTTGGCGCATATGGCCACGTTGTTCTCCGCCTGGCAGGCAACCACGCAGGCGGCGCAGCCGGTGCAGCGGTCCAGGTCGATCACCATGCCCCACTTATACGGACTCGTTATCTTTTCCATGGTTGTTTCATCCTAAGCCGGCAGGATCGGGCCGGAATCGAGCCGACACCGATTATTGCCTTAATTGGGAGTCTTTATTACATCTCGATAAGTTCGCTGCGGAAGCTCCCCTGGAAACTGCCGGCTGTCACCAGTTCTCCACTCGCGGAGATGCGGGTCAGGCGCACGCGGGTGGCGTTCCACGCCGGTTGGGGAACCTTTCCCTCGATGTTCGCCGCCAAAAGAGACAAGGGGTTGATTCCCCTTCCGGCGGCGTAGCGCCCCATGGCGCGGTGCCCCTGCCCCAAGGGGATGGCTACAAGGTCGGGACGGATGGCGGGGTATATCACTGCAGGCAGCCGCAACGCTCCCTGGGGGGAGGCCACCTCCACCAGGTCGCCGTGGCTGATCCCAAGCGTAGCAGCGGTTTGGGGGTTGATCTCGATCCAACTATCCCAGACCACGCTGGTCATGGGATCCGGAAGTTGCTGCAGCCAGGGCAGCGGAGCGCCCCGCCCGTCATACAGCGCAAGCGACGGATAGACCTGCAGATGCAGCGGAAAGAGCTGTTTATCCCCGGCGAAACCGGGCGGGGCCGGCTCTGGCAGTGATTCTCCGGGAATCTGGCGATACCCCGTTGCCTGACCTTTACCCCGGTTCGCGGTTGTCTTGAAGAGCCCCCCATGTTGCAGCAGTTCGACCCACCTTGCCTCAAAATCCCCGGTCCCCGCGCCGAGCCGTTTTTGAAGGGCCGCCTTCACCATCTCAAGAGAGTTTTGCCGAGGTAACGCCGCAGCCACTGCCCCCCCCAGTTCGTGAGCCAATGCCAACAGCACGTCCGCAAACTGGCGGGTGTCGAAAAGCGGCGTCACCACCGGCTGCATCAGGCCGATCACCCCTTCACGGGTTCCGGCAAGCGGTATCATATCTCCCCAACTCTCCAGAGCGGCATGATCCGGCAGGATCAGATCGGCCTGCTGGGCGGTATCGTCCATGAGCGACGAAAAACTGACCACGAACGGCACGCTGGCCATGGCCTTTTGGAAACCGATGGCCTGGGGGACGTCATGGACCGGGTCTCCATGGACCAGGGCAACGCCGATCCGGCCGGCCTTCATCCGTTCGACCAGAGAGATCAGTTCGCCAAAGGAGTTCTCCGGACCGTCGGGCGAGCCGGCATCCGGGTAGATCCCGCCGGGACGGTTCAGGTTGCCTGCCAGCAGGTTAAGCATCTGAACGGCGCGCACCGCTTCAGGGCCGTTCGTCTGGAAGGCGACCGCTTCACCGGCCATGGCCAGGGCCGGGCGCGTTGAGGCAAACTCCCGGGCCACTTCTGCTATCTGTCCTTCGCTCAGGCCAGACAGCTCGGCCACCCGGGGCAGATCGTAGGTCGCCAGCCGCTTCAGCAGTTGTTCCGGCCGCATCCCGCTTGGGGCCAGGGCTTCCTTGTCGAATAACCCCTCGGCCAACATCAGGCGGGCCATCCCCAGGGCCACTGCCCCCTCGCTCCCAGGCCGGGCCGGCAGCCAGCGGTCAGCCGAGGCGGCGGTCAGGGACATTCGGCCCCCGCAGTAGGTAAAATGGCCTCGCACCGTGTCCCGTCCCTGGCGCATACGGCCGAAGGCATTGCCGTACTGGACCGGTGACAGGTGATGTTCCACGAAATCAGCGCCGAAACTGAGCAGGTAGCGGGTCTCTGCCAGGTCATAGAAAGGGAGGCTGGCTTTGCCGAAGTTCAGGCGGTTTGCCCTGCGCAGCCAGTCTGGGGCCAGGAGATCGAAAGAGAGGTGGTAAGGCGAGCCGAAGGCTGCCATGAAGTCGGTGGTTAGCTCCGCAAGGGTGCCGCGAAGTTGGGGAGTCACCATGGCCAGGCGGTCGGTAGCCTTTTTTTGCTGAAGCGCAGTGAGTTGCCCGGTCAATAGCGCCAGCCCCTCTGTCCAGGAGATGCGCTGGAATTCGCCAGAGCCGCGGGCTCCGGTGCGTTTGAGCGGCTGGGCCACCCGGTCGGGGTGGTAAAGCTCCTGGAGGATGGCCTGGCCGCGGGCGCACAGCTTTCCCCTGTTGACCGGGTGCAGGGGGTTACCTTCAACCTTCTTGGCTCGCCCCTCGGAGACCCGCACCAGGATGCCGCACCCGGCCGGACAGAAGCGGCAGGCGCTGACATACCAGGTAGCCAGACCCGGAGTCACCCCTTCATCAGGCGTGATCAGAAAGGGGATCAGCTTCTCGTTTTTTGACTGGCAGCCGGCCAGAAGCGCGCCGGCGGCAGTCATGCCGCTCAGTTGTAAGAATGTTCTCCGCTTCATTCAGTAGTCCTTAACAGTCTGTTGAAAAACCTCTTAAATATGGCAGGCCCAGCAGTCGATGCTGGCCTTGTGCTGTCGGTGACATTCCAGGCACCATCCCATCTTGAGACTGGCTGTGCGGGTGACCCGTTCCATGGAGGCCACCTCGCCATGGCAGGTGCTGCATGCGAGCTTGGCGCGGATATGCATCATGTGCGGGAAATAGACAAAGTTCGGCAGCGCGTGGACCCTGACCCATGGGATCGGCTCCCGCCGGTCCCAGTATCCCATGAGCTTCTTGATCTCCGGGGCGTCAGGGTCTATGAACTGGTGGCATGCCCGACACTCAGAAACCGCGGGGATGCCGGCCAGCGGCGAGCGTGTGACGGATCGGTGGCAGAACAGGCACGGGATGGCGTTCGTACCGGCGTGCTGCTTGTGGCTGAAATCGATCGGCTGGAGCGGCGAACGCTCCCGCAGGTCCAGCGGCAGGATATAGACGAGGGTCAGGCAGCCGGCAACAATGCCTATGATTATGACCACAAGGACAGCGACAAGCCATGTCTTTTCCATACGGATCACCAGGCGGAAGCAGCGATAAATAGCGCTTTGGATGTTGGCTGTTCATTGATATCTATGATAGCAGGTCGTTGTCGGCTGTCAAAAATGGGGAGGAAAAAGGAGGGGGCGCTGAAACAAGACAGCGCCCGGGTTGAATAAAAATTCGCGGAGTTCAGCACTGACATAAAAATATTATTGCTTAAAAAAACTAACTTTAGTCCAAACCTATAGGTGACTTAAAAACAGTATCTTACCGTTTTAACGACTTTTTTACATTCGCCAAAAAATATGCAGAACCAAACTGTGCATAACTGACCTGAATTGGACAATATTGTCTAATTTCCAGACAATATTGTCCAATTTTCTATTGGATCGATCTTGTCCATGGACCGTCACCATAATAAACAAACTGTAATAGCACAGTATTTTAAAAGAATAGAACACGATGTATACGGCACGCCAAATGCTTTTAAACTGTCTATGTGAGAAAACGGCGTAAAGAGTTTAAAAATCAAACACTGAACTGTTATCGGAAGGACCATGAAGACAGAGAATCTAAAGGAAGGAGAGCAGACGGTTGTCAGACGAATTACGGCAGGAATATTTTCTAGTGGGGATCACAGCATGATTCGCGACATAATGCACTTTATGAGAATGTGCCTCTGTAAAACTGCAAAACATGAATTCATAGGATGATCCGAATCATAGCGGTGCCCCTTGGTCGGCAATTAACCAACAACCCAACAGGTTCTTTGGAAAGGAGATTGATCATGGGCGCTGGAATAACTTATGCACAATCAGGCAGGGGACTGCAGGAGAGAGCAGGGCAGGGATTCGGCCAAGGGAGAGCACCTAATCTCACCTTCGACACACCCTATGATGTTGGCAACAAATATCTACAATGGGCCTTGCATCAGGAAAATTTAATTTCCCGATTGGACGTTTTCTCGATGCCTAACTGTTTTCACTGTGGCGGAAACTCCGCCTGTACAAACAAGGTATGCGTGAACTGCCGAAAACCTCGCTAGATCCCATGCGGTTAATCGTGGAAAAAAGAACTCCGAGCAATTTTGTGGGGTCTGGAGCTTGCATTTCAAAGGGCTTAAAACGTCCCCAGCCACTTTAGGCCCCAGAGGGTCCTCCCGCAAGGGGCGGGGGAGCAAAAGCCAAACTCCAGGCCCTCTTTTTAAGAGGGAGGAACAATATGGCGGAAGATGAGTGCCATTATCTTTATTAATACCCAATCTTCGACATGGCGCTTTGCCTCCCTACCCTCTCACGGGTAAGCATTTTGCACAGCACAGCGGCGATCTCATCCGCATCATCGTCCAGGCAACCCATAAAATGCGGGTGGAGGTCGTAGCCCGCTGCAACGGTATCCGCATCCCTGTCAGGCAGGATAAGGATGGTGCAGATATCGTGCAGCAGCCCTTTCATCAGTTGTATTTCCGCAAACTCGCCCTTGGAACCGGCTATCAACACGGCGACCACAGGCCCCATGGAGGGGTTTATGATCCTGCTGACCAAGCTATCCATGGCGCTGCATAATTCGGTTTCAGGGACGGTCCGCATCACGGCATCCCGGATAAGACCGCCGACCCCATCTCGTGCAAACAGGAGTATCTGCATGGCTTCGATCCTCTGGGGAAGTATCTCTCTGAGCGAAGCGCCGGTAAACTATCTGATAGCCCGTGATCTAAACAATTTCACCCGATTTCGGCGTTACGTCCAGACCAAGGGAGGCCAATTCATTGGCAACCATATCTGCCAACCGCCCAATGGCGTCGCCAACCTCACAGGACATCTCAAGCCCGGTTTCTATCGATTTTGGTTCAATGCCGAAAAGCACTACCCGCTCGGGCATTTTGCCGATTAGTTGAGCAGAGGCGAGAAGGTCCGAGAGGCCCAGTTGATGCGGCGAGATCTTCTTCTGAAACAGAGCCGGCACGCTCTCCCCTTCCAACCTGATACAGACGCCGGGTGGATTTCCGCTCTTCACCACATCGAGGATGATGAGATAATCCTTCCCCTGGATGTACTGCAGGAGTTCGATACCGCTTGTGCCGCCGTCAAGGAGTTCTACCTCCGCGGAGGTCACGTACCTCCTCCCGAATTCTTCCACGGCCCTCACACCTGCTCCCTCGTCCTGAAGGAGCAGGTTGCCGATGCCAAGCACAAGGATTTTCAAAGAAAACCTCCTTCCAATGTTGTTGAGACTCGTAATGAGGAGCTCGTTATGCAAGGCGCACGCGCACTAAGAAGCGAGGCGTCCAACTCGGCACGTTGAGCTTTTGAGCAAGCGGCAACGCAGCATAACGGCCCAGCAGGAGATTTTCAACATCCCGTTAAAGCGCCCTGACCTTCACGATCTCTTTGTTCTCCGTGTCAACCATATGTATGGCGCAGGCCAGGCAGGGATCGAAGGAATGCACCGTCCGCAGCACTTCAAGCGGCCTTTCTGCATCAGCCACCGGGGTGCCGACCAGAGACGCCTCGTACGGGCCTGGTACATCCTGAGCGTTTCGTGGTCCGGAGTTCCAGGTGGAGGGGACCACGGCCTGGTAATTTTTTATCTTGCCCCCTTTTATTACTATCCAGTGGGAAAGCACTCCCCTCGGGGCCTCGTGCAGCCCGACCCCTTTAATTTCGCCATTGGGGAATTCCGGTTTATTGAAGGTCCCGTTATCTCCCTTACCGATGTTGTCCATCAAGGCCTGCCACTGTTTCTGCAGGGTTTCGTAAAGGACAGCCGCCCGTACCGCCCTGGCAGCATGCCGACCGATGGTTGAATGGAGCGCTTTAATGGACACCTTCTCGCCAGCAATGCTGCTTATGGTTTCAAGGGCCTTGTCCGTATACCGCTTGGTATGCGCCTCTCCAGCCGCGTACATGCAGAGGACATTGGCGAGAGGGCCGACTTGGGCGGGCTTGCCGTTAAACGTGGGGGCCTTGACCCAGGAGTATTTCCCGTCGTCCTGAAAATCGGTATAGTTGGGTGCAGTGTCCTCTTCCCATGGATGCTTGGTCCAATCACCCTCATACCAGGAATGCTTGACGCTTTCCTGCACGCCTTTACTGAAGAAGTCGTCCTCAAAGCCGGTTATGGGGTGGAATCTGCTTATGTCGCCGTCGGGGATAAACCCGCCGGGGTGTTCGAAAACAGTTCCCTTCGTATCCATGGGAAATTCCGGGACCGACAGGTAATTGTTGACCCCGGCCCCGTACGCGGTCCAATCCTTGTAACATGCGCCGATGGCGCACACATCCTGGAAATAGACGTTGTTCACGAAGTCGCCGAGCTCGTCGATAAGGGTTTTGACGTAAAAGAGCCGTTCCACGGTAAGGGTGGAGGGGCTGTCCGTATTGATGGGATTCGCCACACCGCCCACGGCCAGGTTCTGGATGTGGGGCGTTTTTCCCCCCAGTATGGACACGATCATGTTCGCCTTGCGCTGGATCTCCAGCGCTTGCAGGTAATGGGTCGTGGCAAGGAGATTCAATTCCGGCGACAGCTTCATGGCCGGGTGTCCCCAATACCCGTTGGCAAATATCCCCAACTGGCCGCTCCCTACGAAGCCTTTAAGCCTGTTCTGCGTCTCTGTGAAGACCTGCGCGCTGTTCATGTGCCAAGAGGATGTGTTCTGTGCCAGCATGGCGGTCTTCTTCGGGTCTGCCTTCAGGGCTGATGTGACGTCCACCCAGTCCAGAGCCGAAAGATGGTAAAAATGCACGATATGGTCCTGAATGGCATGCGCGGCCATCAGGATGTTCCTGATGTATTGCGCGTTCAGGGGTATTTCCATTTTCAGCGCGTTCTCCACCGACCTGACCGACGCTATGGCGTGGACGGTGGTGCAGACCCCGCATATCCTCTGGGCATATATCCAAGCCTCGCGCGGATCCCTGTCTTTCAGGATCAGCTCTATGCCGCGCCACATCTGGCCCGATGACCATGCCTTGCTCACTCGGCCGTTGTTAAGCTCGCAGTCAATCCTCAGGTGGCCTTCTATCCTCGTTACCGGATCTATGCTGATTCGCTTTGCCATATCTTCCTCCGTTCGAACCCGATGAATGTATGGTTCATTCTGATAGGTGCCTTCTCGTGTTTAATGATCCGACTCGGTGAACAGGGGCAGGTATTTGGCGCAAAACTTGAACCCCAGGATCGCGAATGCGATCATGCCAGCTGTCAGGATAAGTTCCATAAACGATGGGAAATAGTCCCCTCCCGCGCGGGTCGCATACTCGGAAACCCCGAAGACCCCCACGTCCATTCGGTTCATCAGAACCCCGAGTATCACCATGATGTCCACCGCAAAGATCCGTTCCAAACTGGTTCTGACCGAGCGCAGGGAAAGCAGGGCAAGCGGCAGTATCACCCCCACCATCATTTCGATCAGGTAGAGATTCCCCAGGAAGCTCCCGTCAAGCACCGCTCCCACGCCAGGGCCTGTCACCAGGTGCCAGATCTTCATGACAAGGTACACGGAACCGATGATTATTCCACCCCGCGCCAACCCTTCGATCACATCCCTGGGGGGTGTGTGGTTGAACACCTTGGCGGTGAGCAGGGTCTCGAAGCTGACGATGGCCAGCCCCAGCATGATCGCCGATACGAGGAAATGATAGGGGAGCAGAGGGCTGTACCAGATGGGAGACAGCTTGCCCGGCACGATCAGGTAGTTCGCCCCCAGGGACGACTGGTGGAGCAACGACAGCGCCACGCCGAACATGACGGCCCCCACCATGATGCGGCTGACGAAGCTCAGGGCGCGGTGCCAGCCTAGTTTCTCAAATACCATTGGACTCGATTCCGTGCCCAGGGTGGTGAGGTAGAGCACGAGGTGCAGGGCGACGATGAACATGACCGAGTTGATCTGCCACATCACCAAAGGATGCCAGATGACAAAGGAGCGCCCTATGTCGAGGGTGATGGAGATGGCAGCCAGCAGGTAGCCGAAAAAGGCATTCAGGATCGATGCACGGGCAATGCACTTGTACTTTTTCAAGTTCAGGATATAGACGGCCGCGGCAATCAGGAACGCTCCAGCCGCCATGGCCACACCGCCCAGAACATCGAAGCCGATCCAGAGCCCCCAGGGCCAGAGGTCGTTCAGGTTGGAGGCGGCCCCGATGCCGAAGATGATCCGGTACACGCCGACGACCGCCGAAAGGCCCAGCAGGGCGACCAGCACCAGGGTGAACGGCGTTACCATCTTGATCCCTAAGTCCTTGCTGGGTGAATCATCCAGAAGCTTGTTGATGACACCTCCCAGCTTCGGGCCGACATACCTGGTCGCATCGATATCGGAGAGCCTGTATTCATCAGCCATGAACCTGTTGATGACGCCCCCCAGCTTTGGACCGCAATACTTGGTCGTATCAATCATGGCTCCCCCCCTTTTCCCCGCGATGCGTAAACTTGTAGAGCGCGGTCCCTGCCGAGAAAACCCCCAGGAAAACCCACGGAATCTTTGCTATATAGTGCCAGGTGCGCTCGGGAAGGTCGGATTTGGGGATATTTTTACCGAACCCGAGCAGTTCGAACGACACCCCCGAGAGCATGATGTTCTGGGTTCCCCCCGCCTCGACCAGTCCGTAGGTGCCGTCAACATACCGGGCAATCGGCCGGCGCGACTTTTCCGTGGAGTCCACGGTCTTTACCGGAAAATCGTACTCTGTCCCCGGTTGCTGGGCGAGACGGTACCGGGCCTCGTTGCGCAGGTCCACGACCTTGCCGAAGATGGTGGCCCCGGTAGGGCAGAACTCGGCGCAGGCCGAGTATTTTCCCTCGGCGTAGCGGTGCCGGCACAACTGGCACTTCCTGACCTCCGGCCAGGCCGAGTCCCATTCATATCGGGGCACGCCGAACGGGCAGGCGAGCTGGCAGTAGCGGCAGCCGATGCACCTATCGGCAAGGTAGTAGACGGAACCATTCTCCGGGTCTTTCCTGAACGCGCCTGCCGGGCAGACCGAGGCACATGCCGGGGTGATGCAGTGGAGGCACTGCTGCTTGAAGAATGAGTAGCCGTTCACGGCCGTGTCCTTCGTCTCTCCCGTGCCGTTCTTGTAGACCTTGATTATGTTGAGCGTCTTTCCGGAAAGCTCTTGCGGCGCATCCCATATCCCTTCATCGCCCTTGGGGCCCTTGCTCTCGTAAGGAGGGGCCTTCATCCCCTTCTTGTAGAGCGCGCCGCCAGGCACGCTGTTTTGTGCCTTGCAGTTGACCATGCAGGATTTGCAGCCGATACAGAGCGTTGCGTCATAGAGGAGCCCCACCGCCTGGGGAGGGAGATCCTTTGACATGCGCGCGTTCGCGAACGGAACGCCGGAAACCAGGAGCAGTCCGCCTCCGCCGGCGACGCCTTTGAGAAATCCACGTCTGCTGATCGCCATGGCTATTCCTCCTTGTCCTGGGCGTTCTTCTCATCCCGCCCGTAGCGCTGATCCAGGTTGCCACCTTTTTTGGCGCCGAGTCCGGTCAGCACCGCCGCACCGGCGGCACCGACCACAATACCGGCTGACCCGGCCGCAAAGGTCTTGATGCCGGGTGATACGCCCGGTTTGTTCGGGAACGCCTCGCCGAAGAAAACGGGTGGGGTCATCTCCTTCAGGACAGCCAATTGATGCAGCGGAGTGGAGAAGCCCACCCCCTTTTCGGTGCAGCCGAAGCAGGGGTGCCCCACGCCGACGGGCCACGTGCCGGCGCCCGTCTCGCCGAAAAGAACCGTCGGACAGTTGGCGTAGGTCTCTGGCCCCTTGCAGCCGAGCTTGTAAAGACAGCCCCCTTTCCGGTGCATCCCGTCGCCGAATTGCTCCGCAAACCTTCCTGCATCGAAATGGGGCCTTCTCTCGCAGTTTTCGTGTATGAGGCGGCTGAATGCGAATTTGGGCCTACCTTGCGGATCGAGTTCCGGAAGCTTGTTGAACGTGACGTAATACAGGATGGTCGAAAGAAGGTTATAGGGATTCGGCGGGCAGCCGGGGATCGAAACGACTGTTCTGGTCGAGAGAATTTCCGAAACCCCCTTGGCCCCGGTAGGATTCGGCCCCGCCGCGGCGACACCGCCCCACGAGGCGCACGATCCCATGGCCACTATGGCAGCGGCCTGGGGGGCTGTTTCGTTCAGGATATCCAATGCGGTCCTTCCGGCGACCTTGCAGTAGATGCCATGATCCTTGGTGGGAATGGCTCCGTCCACGACCAGGATGAATTTGCCCTTGTTCTCTTTGATAGATTTTTCCTTTGCCGCCTCTGCCTGATGACCCGCCGCGGCGCTTAGTGTTTCGGAATAATCCAGCGAGATGAGGTCAAGGATGAGGTGCTCCAGGGTAGGATGGGAGGAGCGCAGGAGCGATTCAACGCATCCCGTGCATTCCTGGAAGGAAAGCCATATCACCGGAGGACGTTTGGGGTTGGTGATAGCCTCGGCGATCCTTGCCCCAGCGCTGAGCGGGAGGCCCATGCTTGCGGCCATGACAGTGCAGAACTTCAGAAAATCCCTGCGGGAAATCCCGCCAAGTTTCCGGCTGACCGAGTTAAACGCATCCGACTTGTTCATAATTCTCCCCCTTTCATTGATGCCATGAATGAATTTGGGTAGCGTCTTTCCTGAAATTGTGCAAAACTGTCTTAAAAAACCGTGCTATATTGTATACAGCAATTCGTGGGCCAAACAATGGCATCGCGATGTATCAAGTGGTTGGAATGCTGGTGTTAGAAGGCTTTCAGGAATTTGGGCAAAAAAAGGAGCGGTTTATTGACAGCTGGTTTTAGCTGCTAGTTGTATAAAACTGGCTTGATTTGCGCAAAACTGTTCGGAGGGCATATGGCACAGATTTGCATTTGCGACGACGAAGAAGGGATCCTCAAGTACTTTAAAAAAGTGCTTAAGAGGTACCAATCAGCCACTTTCAGCCGTGGCATGGACCTGCTTTCATACCTGGAGTCGGAGGCGGGCAGCCGGGTCGAGCTGCTGCTGCAGGACCTGCGGATGCCGGATCTTGACGGCATAGAGATCCTGCAGCGCGTCAAGGAGCTGCGGCCACACCTGCCGGTGATCATCATAACCGCCTTTGCCACCGTGGATGACGCGGTCAGGGCCATCAAGCTTGGAGCCTATGACTATGTGACCAAGCCGTGTCCCAACGAGAAACTGCTCAGCATGGTGGAAAACGTGCTGCATCTGAGCCGCCTGACGGCAGAGAACCGCAGCCTGCGGGAAAAGGTACACCGCGGGGTGCCTGAACCCATCGTATTTGCCAGCCCCCGCTTCCGCCAGGTATACGACCTGACCCTCAAGGTCGCTTCAAGCGACGCCAACATCCTGATACTGGGCGAATCTGGCACCGGCAAAGAGTTGATCGCCAGCGCCCTGCACCACAACAGTCTCCGAAGTGCCCACCCATTTGTATCACTCAACTGCGCCTCACTGTCGGATACCCTGCTGGAAAGCCAGCTGTTCGGACACCTGCGAGGGGCCTTCACCGGGGCGTTCGCCAACCAGAAAGGGATGTTGGAAGAGGCCGACGGCGGCACGCTGTTCCTGGACGAGATCGGCGACGTCAGCCCCGCGGTCCAGGGAAAACTGCTTCGGGTGATCCAGGAACGCGACTTCATACCCATCGGCTCCACGCACCCCAAGAGCGTTAACGTCCGTTTCGTAGCCGCCACCAACAAGGAGCTGAAGAACGAGGTATCCGAAGGACATTTCCGCGAAGACCTTTACTACCGGCTGAACGTGATCACCATCACCCTGCCGCCGCTCCGGGAGCGCCCCGAGGACGTCTTGCCTTTGGCGCAGCACTTCATGCGCCGCTTTTCGGAACGGATGAGCAAGGACATCCATTCCATCGACCCACAGGCCCTTGAGGCTTTGCAGGCCTATGACTGGCCCGGCAACGTGCGTGAGCTGGAGAACGTCATGGAACGGGCCGTCATCCTGACCTCCGGCAGCCACATCAGCTCTGAAGTCATCCCCCTGCACCGCGGGCATAAGGCTGTTGTGCAGGTTCTGACCCCGTCCCATCAGTCCCAGATGGTTGCACTGGAGGAGATGGAGCGCCATCACATCCTGGCCGTGCTGAAGGGGAATTATTACAACAAGAGCCGCACTGCCGAGGTTCTGGGCATCTCGCGCCGTACCCTGGACCGCCGCATCGCCGAATTCGGCCTGATGGAGTGTGAGGGGTAATGAACTATCCCCGCGCCTCCATCCGCCACAAACTGATCTTTGCCACCCTGACGCCGCTCTGCGTCGCCATAATGCTCTGCTGGCTTATCGGCTCGCTGCTGATCACCGACCGCATCTTCCGCCAGGCCCAATTGAATGTGATCAGGGACCTCAATCTGGCCCGCAAGGTCTACCTGGACGAGCTCAATCATCTTGACAGCGTGGTCAAGGGGGCCGCTCTGACACCGGAGCTTGTCCCGCGGTTTGACTACATTCGCAACGAACGCAAGAAAACGATGTTGCAGCAGCTCATGCAGACAGAGAATCTCAGCTTTTTGAACGTGATTGATGAAAAAGGGGTGGTTCGCTACCGGACAGCCAACCCGCAGCAGCGGGGGGACTCGTTAAAAGATGATCCTATCGTGGCCAGAGCACTGGCAGGGGAGTTGACCGGCGGGGCGCAGGTGTATTCGCAGGAACGCCTGAACCTTGAGAACCAGTCCCTGGCAAGTGGTGCCATGATAACGCTTATGCAGACCCCCAGGGCACGCACTGTCGTGCATAACACCGAACAGCGCGGTCTGATCCTGGTGTCGGCGGCACCTTTGCTGGACAAGGGCGGCAAGGTGGTGGGGGCGCTGCAGGCCGGCTTCATGCTCAACAACGACAGCAGGGTTGTGGATACCATCACCCACACGGTCTTTGATCAGGATGGCAAGGGCACGGCCACCATCTTCCTGGGGGACGTGCGGATCGCCACTAACGTCCGGGATACGTCAGGGGACCGGGCCATCGGCAGTATCATGTCCCAGGAGGTGGCCGGGGTGGTGCTGAACCAGGGCAAGAGCTGGAATGATCGCGCCTTCGTGTACAGCGACTGGTATATTTCGGCCTACGAGCCGATCCGCGACCCCTCCGGCAAAGTGGTGGGCGCACTCTACGTCGGCATGCCGGAGAAACCTCTCCTGGACATGAAAAAGAAGCTCAACCTGATCTTCGGCGGGGTTCTGCTGTTAGTAGCGCTGATCGGCATAACCCTTGCCACCTGGATCAGTAACCGCATGGCCCGGCCGGTGCGCGCCCTGGCCGATGCTGCCAGGCGCGTGGCAACCGGACAGCGCATCAAGCCGATCGTGGTAACAAGCAACGACGAGATCGGGCAGCTCGCCAACGAGTTCAACACCATGACCCGCGAGGTCGCTCTGCTGAACCAGACACTGGAACAGAAGGTGGAGGAACGCACACGGGACCTTGAGGAGAAGAACGCGCAACTTCTGATAGCCCATACGGAGCTGTGCAGGGCCGAGCGACTGGTCGGCCTGGGCATGCTGGCGGCCGGGGTGGCGCATGAGATCAATAACCCCCTGGCGGTGATCCGCGGCAACGCCGAACTTTTGCAAAGCTCCATCCCGCAAGGGAGCGAAAGCCGCGAAGAGGCCGACGCCATAGTGGAGGAAGCCATCCGCATCGAGCGCATCGTCAACAACCTGCGGGTCTTTTCGCGCAACGGCATGAAGGGTCTTTCCACCTTTTCCCTGGGAAAGATGCTTGACGCCATCCTCAATCAGATTGGCCACCAGATCCCCTTGGACAGCTACCGGGTTATGAGGTCTTACCGGAAAAATAACGTGGAGATCGGCGGGGATATGGACCAGTTGCGGCAGGTTTTTACCAACCTCATCATCAACGGTCTCCAGGCGATGCCCGATGGGGGGGTGCTGACGGTAAACACCGAGCCGGACCAGACGGAACAGCGTGTGATGGTGACAGTGCAGGACAACGGCTGCGGTATCGAGGACAAGGACAAGGAGCGGCTCTTCACCCCCTTCTTCAGCACCAAGCCGCATGGCACAGGCTTAGGGCTGGCGGTATCGTACGGCATCGTCAGGGACCATGGAGGAGATATCCGTTTTGAGAGCCGGGCCGGCGAGGGTACGACCTTTACTGTTCTATTGCCGCTTCGGCAGGAGTTGGCTGAGCGTAGCGCCTGAACGGTTTTTTGGGGGGGGAATCGCTCTACTTCGTTGTTGTCCAGGTAAAGAAATTATGATTTTTGTTCATCGCCGTTTGGCAATGGCACTGGAAAACACACGTTATGACGCATGTTAGCTTCAGCTCCGCATTTAGAGCAAAAAACCGTCGGGTTGCTGGACAGATGATGCACCTCGCTAAACAGTCCCATTTGAGTCAACCAACATATGTGACCTTTATGTTGTTCGCCACAGGAACATATATCTGTTTCATTCTGGTCGTGCTTATCTTGCATATTGCTTCCCTTGAAAATAAAACTTTAGTCCTCCTTAAATTACATCTTTCGAAATATTTCGCCACATTCCTGTATAAACAGATCGATGTACTCGCGGCTGATTGCACTGGAATGCGGCGTGATCAACACATTGGGCTGTGCCCAGAGGGGCGACGCAGGAGGTAGCGGCTCCTCGGGGAAGACATCCAGCCCGGCACCCGCGAGAGGGCCATGCTTGAGGGCGTTCAGAAGATCCTCCTCCAGGTAGCAGTTGCCGCGCCCCAGGTTGTACAGGCAGGCCCCCTGCTTCATGACATCGAAATGCCTCGCGGTAAAGATGCCGTCGGTTCCGGCGCCGCCCGGCAAGACAAAGACCACGTGGTCGGCTTCAGGAAGTTCCTCTTCCAGCCTGTCGAAGGAGATGACCCGTTCAACCAGCGGATCGCCCTCGAATCCCCTCGTCTCACGCTTGACCGCGGTTACTCGTGCCCCGAAAGCCTTCAGCAGTTCAGCAATCGACCGGCCCAGCGGCCCAAACCCCACCAGGAGAACCCTCTGACTGAAGAGCGCGACACACTCGCTGTAGCCGGGCCGACCCCATACCCTGTTCTTCTGGTCCGCAAGCGACGTTGTGATCCGACGGTTGAAGTGGAGAATCATGGAGAGAAGGCTTTCGCGCATGATACTGCCGTGAAAACTGCCGTAGAATGTCTTCACCCGGCCGCTCGGATCCCCTGCAACCCAATCGTGCCCGGCAGCAGGCGTAAAGAGAGCCTTCAGCTTCGGAGCGGCTTCGTACCACCCGGATTTGAATTTCCAGGCCAAGACGCAATCGGCTTCAGGGAGCCTCTCAAGAAAATCGTTTTGTCCTTCGGCGACGATAATGCGGGTATCAGGGAGAATCCCGCGAATCAGATCGGTATGGCGCGGCTTGATAGAGAATGCCTCTATGTTGTTGTGAAGATGGATCAGGAGGTTGTGGATTTTCATGATGGTTGACCTTCCTGTTTCACCCCATAACGCTGTTGCCCGGAATATTCCCCTCCGGGCAACGTGAGATTCGCGCATGAGGAACTGACCTATTTAAGACCACCGCTGCCTGTGCTGTTTGACGATTTCCGGCCGGCAGTTCCCGCCGCCGGTCTTGCGGGCCGTGCCTGCACATTCGCATCGACCTTGGTCGGCGGCAGCAACTCCGGAGTGTTCTTGGTCTTGGCTCCTGACTTATCCGTACCTCTTGTTTCTTTTACATCTTTCATGGCTAACACCTTCCTTTTATGGTGTTTGACATTTGCTTCTTATTACTAAATATTATAACAACATTCATAAAATAAATGTCAGATGTTTGTTGTTAGAGGCGGGGAGACGCCAAGGTCAACAGGCCATTGAATAGCCGCTGCATCGGACGCGCTTAAAGCTATTGAAAAAACGTTTAAAATAAAAATATTACACAGTAAAGCCTGTTTCTGTGATGTTTATACAGCCTGAAAATGGAGGAAAAGCGTATACTCACTTTAAGATGGGGCACCAAAGGGGTAATCTGAAAAATCAAGTCACAGGGTTCAAAAATGGGCATGAAAAAAAACTGCGATGCAAGAGATGTTCGGCTTGAGCGAAAGGCTGGGATCACGATACTTTTTGCAATACTGACGATAGCCTGTATCGCCATGTTGAAGGTGACTGACTGCCATGCCGGCGACGTAACGGGCAACGGCTTTACGCTTGGCACCGGGACGCTCCAGCCTTTAACCACCGATATAGCAGGCAAGAATCCCGGCGTGCTGACGGCGAAATACGGTTTCAGCCTGATGAAGGACTTCACACCTTACATCGGGACCGGGTTGGCTTACCAGCTCCCCCAGGAAGCCGGCGTTACCGACTCTTCGAAGCTTAAAACAGGTATGGCGGGTCAGGCCGGCATCAGCTTCAATCTAGGTACTAATTCAGCAATGGTCATTGACTACAAATATCTGCGCCTCAACAACGACCCTTCCAGCAGCGACAAGGGTTCTGCACCTCAATCTTCAGTCGGGGTCGGCGTAAACATAAAATTTTGATAAGATTTTTCGCTTGCGAGCAAACGGCAACCACTCTCGGCAAACGCAGTGGTTTTTCAGGTTCGGCGCACATATCGCTAGTAGAAGGCCAATATGACAATACCCCACAATAACCGCACCATGATTGCAATGCTGGACACCTTGTGCCGCGATTACCTCCAGGGCAAGGAAGAGGTGCTGCGCCTTTCGATGATAGCACTTTTGACCGGCGGCCATATCCTGATCGAGGACCTGCCGGGACTGGGCAAGACGACCATCGCCCTGGCCCTGTCCGGCATGAGCGGTCTTTCCTTTGGCAGGGTGCAGTGCACCAGCGACCTGCTCCCTTCGGATATCACCGGCCTGTCGGTATTTAACCGCGAAGAGGGGCATTTCACCTTCCTGCCTGGTCCGATCTTCAACAATATCGTCCTCCTCGACGAGATCAACCGCGCCATGCCGCGTACGCAGAGCGCCATGCTGGAGGCCATGGAAGAGAGGCGGGTGACTGTTGAGGGCATAACGCATCACCTGCCCGATCCCTTCATGGTGTTCGCCACCCAGAACCCTTCCGACCAGAGCGGAACGTTTCCACTGCCGGAGTCACAGCTCGACCGTTTCCTGATCTGCACCGGCATCGGCTATCCGCCGGAACACCTGGAAAAGGGGATCATTGCCGGCGGCGGCATCCGCGAACGGCTCGAAGGCATGACGCCGGCAGCCTCGACCGTCGACATACTGGCCGCGCGTAGGAGCGTTGAAACCGGCATCTATCTCTCGGACAAGGTGGTCGGCTATATCTACGCCCTGGTTGCCGCCACCCGCAGCCACGGAATGATCCAGACCGGCCTCTCCACCAGGGCAGCCATCAGCTTGGCCCATGCTGCACGTGCGGCCGCGTTTCTGGAGGGGCGTGATTACGTGGCGCCGGATGACGTCAAGGGGATTGCGGTAGCCGTCTGCGCCCACCGCCTCGTCATGCGTCCCGACCAGGAAACCGTTGACAGGGGGGGACTGATACGGGCACTCATCGCCGACATAGCGCTTCCTTTGGCCTGAGGATCAGCAAGGCGGGGGCACTCTACATCGCCCTCACCATCCTCTTGGGCTTCTCGGCCGTCAATACCGGCAACAACCTGCTGTTTCTGGTGGTGTCTGGCCTTTTGGCATTCATGTCGGTTACAGGTTATGCCGGCATGCGCAATATCAAAGGGCTCACACCCGAAGTAATCCCCCCTGCCGAGATATTTGCCGAAAGCGCCGCCTCTTTTCGCCTGCACATCCATAACAGCAAGCGGCATGTCACTTCCTTTCTGGTCCGCCTGGAATGCCCCGGCGGCCAGGGGATCACGTTTCCACTGATCGGGTGCATGGCGTCGGCCGAAGGTGCGATTACCCTCACATTTCCCGACCGTGGCTACGCCGCCATCGACCGCATAACCATCAGCTCCCCTTTTCCGGTTAATTTTTTTACCCGTTACTGGACATACGCATCAGACAGCCGTTTTGTCGTCTTTCCACGACTTTTTGCCGGCATGACTGCCGGCGACAATGGCGAAACGGAACGCCAGGGAAAAAGCATCCGCCAGGATCGCGGCCTGGACGGCGAATTGGAGCGGATTGCCGCCTATTCCGGCAGTGAACCGTTGCGGATGATCCACTGGAAACTGTCTGCCCGCGGCGAGGATCTGCTGGTCAAGGAGTTCGGCCGCCAGGCGACACCGCCGCTGGTCATAGATCTCGATTCCTTGCCGGGACAGGGCCTTGAACAGCGCATCTCCCGCGCGGCCTGGCTGGTCAGGCGCTGGGTGTCGCAGCGGCCGGTCGGTCTCAGGTGCGGCAAAATGGACATAGCGCCCGAAACCGGCCGGCGCCATGGCGTGAAACTACTGACGGAGCTTGCATTATATGGTCGCGATTAGATCGCTTTCAGCCGTTCTCTGCTACGCCATCGCCATGTGCGGGATCATGCCGCTCTTCCCCTGGTTATCGACGGCACCGCGTGTTGCCCTTGCAGCAGGCATGCTGGCCGGCATCTGGCAAGACCGCAGGGGAGCCTGGCCCGTTAAAAATTGGCAGTTCAACCTGGCCATCGTGCCGGTCTTTCTCTATTATGCACTTCAGTTCAGCCGCGCCAACCCGGCCCAACCGGTCGTGAGCGCGTTGAGCATCATGTTGGCGGTCAGGTTGTGCGGCGAAAAAAGCGTGCGCCATTATCTGCAGATTTCGGCCCTGTCCCTGTTCTGCCTGGCCTCATCCTCCCTGTTCGACCTAAGTCCCGTCTTTATCTTCTACCTCGCACTGATGCTGTTGTTGGTGGCCGTGTCCCTGGTCCTTTTGACCTTCCATTCCATGGACAACAGCATGGTGCTTCCCAAAGCCCATCTGCGCAAGGTGCTGACAGCCGGGGTGATGATACCCTTTGCCTCGTTGCCGCTCCTGATGATATTCTTTCCTATCCTGCCCCGCACCCAGATGCCCCTCTGGAACATCCTGGCCGCCCCGGCAGCCCGCTCCTTGGGCTTTAACGACAAGGTCGAACCCGGCGCCAGCGCCACTGTCGAAGAATCGAGGACCATAGCATTCCGGGCCGAGATGCCCCGGCAGCCGCAACAGCAACTGTACTGGCGCGGCACTGTTTTCAACCGCATGGACGGAAATCGCTGGTTGCGCGACACGGCTGTGCCTCCGGAACAGTTGCTGTACAAAGGACCGCGCATTGCTCAGACCGTCTACCCTGAGCCGGGACCTTCCCGCGCCCTCTTCAGTCTGGATGCGCCTGCCGCCATCTCAATTTCCAGGGCACGGGGCGCTCCGGACGGCGTTTTTGAGTATCCGGGGCCGATCAGCCGGCGCCTGAGCTACGCGGCGGAGTCATCTACCTCTGGTACCCTGGCGAGTGCTACGGGGATAAACCGTGATTTTTACCTGAGTCTCCCCCCCCGCATCCCGGAACGTGTCAGGCGGCTGGCGGACGATGTCGCCCGGCGGGGATCGAACGATGCCCGCAGACTGGAGCTTTTGGAACAGTATTTTCGCAACGGCAACTACCTTTACAGTATGCGCGGCCTGCCCACCGGCGAAGGAGCCCTTGAACAGTTCCTTTTTGAAAAGAAAAAGGGAAATTGCGAGTTTTTCGCCTCTGCCTTCGCCCTGCTCCTGAGGGCCGCAGGTGTTCCGGCGCGGCTGGTGGGCGGATTCCTTGGGGGTGATTACAGCGAATTGGGAGGGTATTACCTGGTCCGCGACAACATGGCTCATGTCTGGGTCGAGGCATACATCGACGGCCGCGGCTGGGTGCGGGTAGACCCCAGCAGCTTTGCCATGAATGCCGGTTTGGTGTGGGGAGGCGATATACAAAAAAGCCCCGCAATGAAGCTACGCCTGTTCCTGGACTCGCTCGATCACGCCTGGAATCGTGCCATAGTCACCTATGACTTCGAGCAACAAGTCAAAATCGCCCGTAACGCCGGTAAAACCCTGCAAAAACTTGAACCAGGGAAGAGAGCCAAAGCCGCCATCCCCTATCTCCTTTTGTCCATGGCGCTGGTTTTGGCCATGGCAATTATCGTGCGCCGCCGTGGGCTGTTCGCGTCGCGTAACGAGCGGTTGTTGCGGCGTTTCTACCGTTTGGTCGAGCGGGATTGCGGGATTCGGGCAGAGTCTGGCAAGCTTGGACTCTTTGAGACCGCCGGCCTTGCCGGAAACGATGCGGCAATGGAGTTCGCGGCGATCTATGCTGGAGCCCTGTACCGTGATCGAAGGCTGACGGCACACGAAATCACTCGTCTGCACCGTATCTTGAGAGACGGTTTTGTTACAAAAATGTGACGGCAAGGTCTAGCGCTTGCATTAATCGGCCTAATGCATACAATGGATTGTTTCTTTCGCTTTTGAGATGGCATGCCCTCTCCGTCTTCCGCCTTGACTGGAGTGGGCTTCCCGCCATCAGGTGTATATTGAATTTTTATGCAAGAGGCCTCAATGAAAAAGTTACGACTTGCCGCTATTGATATAGGAACCAACTCCATTCGCTGTATCGTGGTTGAAGCGGACCAGCAGGGGCATTTCACAGTGCTGGACGACGAGAAGGCAACTGTCCGGCTCGGCGAGCAGATAAGCACGACCGGGGCCATCTCCCCGGCAGCCTTCACCAGGGCCGTGGAGGCGATCAGCCGTATCCGCAAGCTGATCGACGGCCTGAAAGTGACCGAGGTCGAGGCGGTTGCAACCAGTGCCGTCAGAAGCGCGGTCAACGGGCCGGAACTTGTGCAGGTCCTGAACATTGAACTCGGCCGGGAAATCCGGATCATTTCCGGCGAAGAGGAAGCCGAACTGGCCGCCATATCCGCTTTGCATAACTTCGAGATGAACGGCAAGCGCTATGCCATGATCGACATTGGCGGCGGCAGCGTCGAGATCGTCACGGCGCTGGGAAACCATGTGGAGGAATGCTACTCCCTTGACCTGGGCGCCGTAGTGCTGACCGAACGGTTTTTCCCCACCGACCCGATCAGGACGGGCGATTTCCAGAAATTTCAGCGCTATGTGCGGGCAGAGCTAAAGAAGGCCTTTTCCGGGCACAAGATCACCGTCCAGTCCTTTATCGGCTCCGGCGGCACCATCAACTCTCTTGGCTACATGGTCATGAACATGCGGCAGCAGGAATACTCTTCGGTGCATGGCTACGAGACCCTGCGCTCCGAGCTGGTACACCTGCTGGCGATGCTGATGCGACGAGACCTCAAGGGCAGACGGGCTATACCTGGGCTCAATCCAGACCGGGCAGACATCATCGTGGCCGGCCTGGGGGTTGTTGACGAACTGATGCGTTTTTTCGGCGCCAACACGCTGCTGGTCAACGAGCGCGGCATCCGGGAGGGGCTGATCATCAAATGCATGAAGCGGCTGGGTCTCATGCCGGAGGAACATGGGCAGCGCAACTGGCGCCAGTCGGTCCTGGAATTCGCCCGCTCCTGCCGCTTCGACGAACCCCACTCACGGCACGTAGCCGGCATGGCGCTGGCCATCTTCGATTCCCTGGCCAAGGAATTCCATTTTAAGAAAACGGAACGCAGGATTCTAGAAGCAGCGGCCTATCTGCACGATATCGGCTACTTCATCAGTTACAACAGCCATCACAAGCATTCCTACCACCTGATCCGCCACGCGGACCTGTTCGGATTTACCCCCCAGGAGCGGGAAATGATCGCCCAGATAGCGCGTTATCACCGCAAATCGCTCCCAAAGAAAAAGCATGTGGAATTCCTGCGCATGCCTGAAAAGGATCAGCAGACCGTCTGCAGGCTTGGGGGAATCCTGCGTCTCGCCGACGGTCTTGACCGGCGCAGGAGTTGCCTGGTGGAGGTGGTGGAATTCATTCGCAGCGGGGACGACTTCAGGATGAAGCTCTTGGGAACCGAAGACATCTCGGTAGAGATATTCGGCGGCAACGCCAAAAAGGAACTGTTTGAAAAAGCCTTCGGCGGCAACATCGTCTTTGTGACCAGCTAGTGTGCCATGCGGCTAGTGGAAAGCAATTTCGGGCTTTTGTCGGCTGGTGCCTGGGTGAGGTGACGCAGGTGCGGCATGGTTACATCAAGGAGTCAAAAACGGTGGCAGAAGAAAACGGAATTACGGGTAAGAACTAGCCCTTGATAAGCATCAGTTTTTCAAAGTCGTCAGACGGAAGCGCCCTGCTGAAATAATGTCCCTGCATCTCCTCACACTTCTGTCGGGCAAGGAAAAGATATTGCTCCTCCGACTCAACCCCTTCAGCGACAAGCATCTTGCCCAGGCTGTGCCCCATGGTTATGATTGCGGAAACAACCGAAGCTCCTCCCTGGTCGGTAATATTGTTGACCAGTGATTTATCGATCTGCAATTCGTCAATGGGGAGCCGGTTCAGGTAACTGAGGGATGAATAGCCGATGCCGAAGTTGTCGACGGATATCTTGACGCCGATATCCCTTAAATCACCCAATTTGCGCACGCTTTCGGAAATATTGTCCATAATGACCTTTTCCGGAAGCTCGATTTCAAGGTGATGGGGAGCGAGCCGGCTGCTGGCAAGAGCCTGTGACACCTTTTGCGTGAAGTCATCCTGGTGAAACTGCCGCGCGGACGTGTTGACCGCCACGCAAAGCGGAGTCATTCCACTCTCCTGCCATGCCTTGTTCTGCCGGCACACCTTGTCTAGCAGCCACTCTCCAGCCGGTACAATCAGGCCGCTTTCCTCGAGCATCGGGAAAAATTCTGCGGGAAACGCCAGGGGAGCCCCCAATGGCTGCCAACGCATCAGCGCCTCCATCCCGGTAATCCTCCCTGTTATGGAGTCGATGCGCGGCTGGTAGTGGGGCAGAAACTCCTCCCGTTCCAGGGCATGGCACAACCGCTTTTTCAAGATGGCCCGCTCGTCGCTTTTGAGGGTCATCGATTCGCTGTAGAACTGGAACGAGTTCTTACCCTGCTTCTTGGCCTGATACATGGCAATGTCAGCCGTCTTCAAAAGTTCATCCACCGTGGTGCTCTGGAGCGGGTAGATGGAAACTCCTATGCTGGTCGTCACGTAGGTCGGCTGGTCAAGGATATAGAAGGGCCGTTGAAACAACTCCAGCACCTTTTCGGCGAATCTGACGATATCCGGTATGTCCGGCATATGGTTGACAACAATGACGAATTCGTCGCCGCCGAACCTGGCGACCGTATCGTACTGCCGCATGCACTGCTGGAGGCGTTTGGCGACATCCTTCAGAAGGACATCCCCGACAACGTGGCCGAGCGTGTCGTTGACTGTTTTAAAGTTGTCCAGGTCAAGGATCATCAGGGCCAGCAGGTTGCTATGCCGGTCTTCGAAAGCCAGAGCCTGTTTCAGGCGGTCAAAAAGCAACTCCCGGTTGGGGAGGCCGGTCAGGGAATCGTGATTCGCCTGATGCTTGAGTTTTTTTTCCGAATTTCTCCGCTCGGCTACCTCCTGTTTAAGAAACGTGTTCACTTTGATCAATTCGGCATTTAGGGTGCGTATTTCCTCTTCGGCCCGTTTGATCTCGGTTATGTCGATCATCGACACGACGCACCGCTCGGTGCCGGGTATTTTTTTTATTTTGGTGCAGACATACCTCGTGCTTTGGTTGTTGCCGATAAACAACGATATCTTGTCCAACGAAGCCGCTCCGCCGACTGCTCCTTTCAAGCATTGCTGGATCTCTTTGGCTGCGAATTGCTCCATCACAAAGAAATCGGACCAATCTTTCAGGCTTTCGACTTCCCCCTTCTTGTAGCCGGACAAGTGTTCGAATTCTTCGTTGATCATGGCAATGGTGCCGTCTTTGTCAACGATCATCATTGCGCTGCCGCTTACATCGAAAATTGTGCGGTAGTGTTCGCCGCTCTCTTTCAACCGTTTTTCGATCGCGTGCTTGGCAAGAGCTATTTCAATGGTCTGGCGAAGGCGCTGGGAGTCAAACGGCTTCAAAAGAAAAGCAAATGGACCGGTCAGGAGCAAGCGTTGGAACGTAGCGTCATCGGTATAACAGGAGAGATAGATCACCGGGATGTCAAAACGGTCGCGGAGACTTTCGGAGACCTTGATATCGTCGTCGCATCGTCCGAATGAAATATCCATCAAAAGGAGATCCGGTTGTTCCTCCTCGGTCTTGTCAAGGAGCAACTCCCAGGAACAGACAACGGAAACGTCATAGCCCATGCCTATCAATGTGAGCTTCAGGTCTTCAGCGACAACGCCTTCATCCTCAACGATAAGTATTTTCACCTTGCCGGACATCCTGGCATCCCCCGGAATCTACTCTCTGAAAGAAATTTTACATACCGTTCCAGAGGTGCCGATGAATTCAACGACCCCCTGGAGTTGTTTCGTCAACGTGTTGATCAGGCTGAGACCGAGTGTGCAAGGCATCTCGCAGTTAAGCCCGTTGGGAAGACCGATACCATTGTCACCTACGACAAGTGTGTACAAACCCGTGTCGTCACGGTTGAAATCAATGGAGATCGTTCCGTTCCGGAGGTCCGGGAATCCGTGTTTCAGGCTGTTTGAAACCAGTTCGTGGATAATAAGTCCGCATGGCACGGCGATTTCAAGGTTGACATCCATCCTGCTGATGCGCATTTCAACTTGAAGATTGCTCTGGTTGGGACTGTAGGCGCTTATGAGGCCACCTACCAGGCTCCGGCCATATTCGTTGAAATCGATCCGGGCCTTGTTGCTGGAATTGCACAGCATATCATGGATAAGCACCATGGCCCTGACCCTTTCCTGGCTCTCCTTGAAAAATTCCCTCGTTTCTGGATTGCTTAGATATCTGGACTGTAGGTTGAGCAGGCTCATTATGACCTGCATATTGTTCCTTGCCCGGTGTTGGACCTCCAGCAGCATCGCATCCTTTTCATCAAGCGACCTCTTCAGATCGTCTTCGACACGCCTATCGGCGGTTGCATCCACGGCCATGGTGATGAACAGGCTACGCTCATCTTGAAGCGAGCCTGCGGGGGCCAAGGAGAGGTTCCATACCAGCTTTTCACCGCTTTTAGTGGTCACCGGCAGGTCATCAAACGTGCAAGGGGTGCAGGTCTTATGCATGAAATCGAGTTTTTCGCACACCGAGGCACACTCTGCACCAAAAGCCTTCTTCACCCAGTGATCGATAGTGGAGATGTCTTTGAAGGAATAGCCGGTTCGCTTCGTCCACTCGCTGTTGATCATTACCACGGCGCCATCCTCGGCATGAATCATGATGGGGAACGGTGCGGCAAAGACCGTCTGCCGGAACCTGTTGCCTGTTTCCATGAGACCTTTTTCCACATGCCGGTACTCGGTGACGTCGCGGATAAAAGCGCAGAAAATCTCTTTTCCTTCGCAGCGAAGCAGACTAAGCCTCAGCTCCGCGTTGACCAGGGAACCGTCTGACCGCCGGCATTTCACCTCTCCTATATACTGTTCCTTCCTGGCAAGAACCTGATTATAGAGCCTCTCTATCCCCACCGAAGAAAGATCGATAAAATCATTGAGAGTCATGGAAACCATCGAGTCTTCAGGATACCCAACCAGTTCCGCGAAAGCCTTATTAGCCTCCAAAAGGTACCTGCCGGCGCCATCTATGAGTACAATTCCATCCGATGCCTGCTCAAAAACCGTCTGAAAAAAACTCTCATTCATAACATTCTTAACCCCTCAAAACAGCATTGATCTCCGGCTGCCGCATCTCAAAAACAGTATTCGCTTCAGGTCGATTCCGCGTTATTGCGGTGTAAAACGGTCAAACGCCTGAAAACGGAAAAAGGCCATGTATGGACGCATCCCCGCCATGCGCCATGAAACGCTCGTCTCTTGGCGATGTACCCTCTTGATCCATAGCGCCCCACTGCCGGCATAGCAGGAGGAATAGATGGAGTATCTGTAAATTATGCAAGATTTGATCCTTAACAGTCCAGGGGTCGGACGACCATAATGGGTATTTGGAAACAAGCCTCGAATCGTCGGCATATTACAGCTGAATATTCGAGTCCTTCGTTTTATCTTGATAAATTCAGCGATAAGACTTTAATATATGAATCTGCGATATATTTCCATAGCGGTAGCAATCATGATATAGGCTGCAAAACCTG
>Ga0316217_10000838_pt1 | contig 41980 bp, 45 predicted proteins | sample 1anoAmetaG_FD_203633 | JGI IMG/M metagenome (GOLD analysis project Ga0316217, IMG submission 203633) | Freshwater microbial communities from Trout Bog Lake, Wisconsin, USA - 1anoA | ecosystem: Environmental > Aquatic > Freshwater > Lake > Hypolimnion/Profundal zone | place: USA: Wisconsin...
AAGACCAGCCGTTACTCGAAGCCTTCAACGCCGAGCTCGAAGGCAAAACGCTCAAACAGCAAAACCCACACCCCAAAGGCTCCCTCGCCTACGCCGCCTGGGTCTGCGCCCGCTTAGGCGGCTGGAACTGCTACTACGGCAAACCCGGCCCCATAACCATGCTCAACGGCTGGCGCGCCTTCCAGAGTGCCAAAAAGGGAATTGTGCTGATCAAAGGTACCATCCAAAATGTGTGAATCTGGTAGCCCGGAGGGAGAAGGTGGCCCGCGTAGCGGGTCGGATGAGGGTCTGATGTTAATTAAATAAGTTCAACGAACGCCGAATGGTGGCAACGAGGCTTTGTTTGAAATTCATATGGCCTTCGTCTTCACCGCTCCACATAACCGTCGTGCAGTGCTTCGTATCGAAATGTGACACGCCTCCATCAAATGCAGTCTTTTCACAAATATAGATTACCGGCTTCCCAAGTCCTTCCGCGTATCCCGCTTCCCAATAAGCACCCTTATTCCCATGCGTTAAATCAGCTATAACAAAAGCTGAGTCACGTATTTGCTGTCTCATAATATTATCAATAATACCTGCACGGGCCACCACAACCATATCCCTTATTTCGTAATTCAATTCTTCTTTTACGAATGGTCGAATGTGATTGTTGATGAGATCAATAATGGTTGTTTCTTTAAAATCATATGCAATAAAGCCATAGTTACCTGCAAATTTTCCCCGCTTTTCGGCTTCGTAGCGCTCCCAGCCGCCTAGAGACAGGTTAGCATACCCAATATCAAACGGTTGGCCTAACGCCTCAATAGGGTTTCCGATTATATAACCTGAAAAATGCAACTCTTTTAATATTGCACCTGCAAAAGTTGGATTCTGAGCTCCAATTTTTAAGTATAAATTATCGGGCATACCTCTCATGGGCTCACCCGTTTGATTTAATTCATCGCCAATGAATGTAATTATGTTTTTTACTTGTTCAGCCACATTTGGACGTTCCATATTTTTGGAACGAAGCTTTATGTACTCATCATCGATCATAAAATGCGTAACATATCCCCGCTCGGATCGGGGCCGGTCTGAAAAGCGCCGTACATCAAATGAAATCAGTAAAGCCAGCGACTTATCAATTTGCGACGCTACATCTATCACAAATTGCCCGCACATTGAGCAATCAAAGTAACTTTGCCACATGTGTTGAGTGACTTCGCATTGTCCCCCATATTGATTATTGCATAATGGACATTGGCCCACGTCAAACCTCCATCGAATAAGGAATCCTTAACGCTATCTAACTCCTCCCTTCCCATTTTAACAACCTACCACGCGCTCCCCTCATCCGTCTGCTCCGCAGACACCTTCCCCCTCAGGCGGAAGGACGCGATTGGCGATTTCCACTTCCCGCCTTGCCTTTTTCCCCGTTTCCCACCACAACCGCGCCTAAGAGTTTCCATCACGCGGGTATTAGCGGGTATAAATCACCATGGGTTTCAAATGCGGTATCGTCGGCCTGCCCAATGTTGGCAAGTCGACCCTTTTCAACGCACTCACGCAGACGGCTGCCGCGCAGGCGGCGAATTATCCGTTTTGTACCATTGAGCCAAATGTCGGTGATGTCGCCGTGCCTGATCCGCGTATCGAGGCGCTGGCCGCCATTGCGGACTCGAAAGAGATCATCCCCACCCGTATCACCTTTGTCGATATCGCAGGTATTGTGCGCGGTGCCTCAAAAGGCGAGGGCCTCGGCAACCAGTTCCTCGCCAATATCCGCGAGGTTGACGCCATCGCCCATGTCGTGCGCTGTTTCGAAGACGGCGACATCACCCATGTCGAGGGCAAGATCGACCCGCTCGCCGATATCGAAACGATTGAAACCGAGCTGATGCTCGCCGATCTCGAAAGCCTAGAAAAGCGTATCGTCCCGTTAGAGAAAAAGGCCAAAGGCGGTGATAAAGACGCTAAAGAGCAGGTCGATATCATGGCGCGTTGCCTTGAATTGCTCCGCGAAGGCCGCCCGGCCCGTTTGGTTGAGCGCTCGGCGGAAGAAGAACGCACCTTCCGCTTGTTGACACTGCTCACCGCCAAGCCGGTGCTTTATGTCTGTAATGTCGAGGAAGCCTCCGCCCATGACGGCAACGCGTTCTCAGATCGTGTGATGGATTACGCTAAAAAAGAGGGCGCCAGAGCCGTCGTCGTCTCAGCCCAAATCGAGAGCGAAATCGCGGTCATGGAAGCGGCTGATCAGAAAGACTACCTCGACGCCGTAGGCTTGGACGAGCCGGGGCTGAACCGCGTCATCCGGGCGGGATACGAACTCTTAGACCTCGTAACCTATTTCACCGTCGGCCCCAAAGAGGCCCGCGCCTGGACCATCCCCAAAGGCACCAAAGGCCCGGCGGCCGCTGGCGTCATCCACACGGATTTTGAGAAGGGCTATATCCGCGCCGAGACCATCGCCTACGCCGACTACATCGCCAACAAAGGCGAAGCAGGCGCTCGTGAAGCGGGCAAATTCCGTCTGGAAGGTAAGGAATATGTGGTTGCCGACGGCGATGTGTTGCATTTCCGGTTTGCGAATTAATTGAGAAGCGAGTGGCGAATAGCGAATAGCGAATAGCGAATAGCGAGTAGCGAATTGTGAGTGGCGAGTAGGGAGTGGCGAATGGTGAGTAGCGAATAAAGAACACGAAATATGGCCTATCCCACCCCCCCCCTCATCCTGAGCCACATTGCGAAGCAATGTGAGTCGAAGGACTTTTCCAGAATAAAACGCCTTAGCTCGATATCCAGTTTCTGCGCGACACCTGACCGCAAGCCTCCCGGACCGCGAGCCTCCCGGCTCGCACTCTTAAGAGCGCTGGCCAAGAGCCGCGCGGTCCGGTTTGTGCGTTTCATACGTCAAAACTAAACGGCGATACCCCTCTTACACTCTCATCCACCCGCAATTTCCGCGTCATCGGCGGGGCGGCGCGTTGGGCGCAATTGTCTCTTTCGCACAGCCTGCAATTCACCCCAATCGGCGTTGCGGTTGCGTGTTTCAAATCGAATTTCCGCGCATAGACCAATCTGCTCGCATATTTTATTTCGCAGCCCAACCCAATCGCAAATTGCCCTTCTGCACCGCCATAAGCAGAAGCCGCGCGGCGCACCGTGCGGGCGATCGAGAACCATCTGCCGCCATCGGGCAATTCGACGATCTCGGTCATAAAGGCACCGGGGCTGGAGAAGGTTTCGTGCAGGCTCCAGAGCGGGCAGGTTCCGCCAAAGCGTGAGAAGGGGAAATTGCCCGCCGCAAAGCGCTTCGAGACATTGCCTGCCGTATCGATGCGGATGAGAAAAAACGGCACACCGCGCGCGTTTTGCCGGTTGAGCGTGGTGAGCCGATGCGCCACTTGCTCGAAACTCGCCTGAAAGCGCGCGCCGAGCACATCGATATCATAAAAAAGCGCTTCCGCCGCATCGAGAAAGCGCTGATAGGGCATCATCAAGGCGGCGGCCGCATAATTGGCGAGGCTGACGCGTAACAGCGATTTGGCTGGCCCTGTCTCGGGTTCGATCCGGTTGGCAATCGTATCAATCGTCTCGCGCCACTCGATCAAAGCAAGTTGATAGGCGGCTTGAAAGGTCCGCCCCGAGGCATCGACAAGTTCCGAGATCATCAGGCGGCGGCGGTGATGGTCGAACCGCCGCAGCGAGCCCGGCATCACATCAACGGGCAGAATTTGCACGCGAATGCCATGCGTATCCTTCAACCGCGCGGTGAGCGCCGATAAAAGATCGCCGCCCGATTTGGCGAGCTCCTCTGCCAGCGCCTCGGCTTGCGCTTCCAATTCGGGAAAATGATTGGCGGCGGATTGTATGAGATCGCGCACACGGTCTACCGGATGATTGGCTGATGTCCCTTCGCCGCGGTCACCATCCAGCGCCTCATCCATACCAGCGCCACCCTCTTTCAGATCGAGATAGGCGGCATAAAGCCTCTGCACCGCTTCGGCGATGGAGGGCGCAAGGCTTGTGAGTTCGCGAAGCTCGTCTTTCGCCACCGGCTGACTGCGAAACAGCGGATCGGTGAACACCTCATCGAGTTCGCCTTGCAGCCGCGCTTCCTCTTCGCGGGCAAAGGAGCGCGGATCGACATTGAAGGCTTCCGCCATGCGGATCAGCACTTGGGCGGTGACGGGCCGCTGGTTGCGCTCCATCAAATTGAGATAGCTCGCCGAAATACCAAGCTCGCTCGCCATGCCCGATTGCGAAAGCCCCAACTCACGGCGAAGCCTGCGCACCCGCACACCGGCTAAAATCTTGCGTCCCGCCTCTTTCATTTCTGCCTCTTTCTGTAAATCATACAAAAATTTACATTATTACATATTTACAATTGTCACTTATAAACTTTACGACCTTTCGCGTCAATTGTCCGTCTGGTGCGGTGCAATATCCTTGTCTTATAGTCGTTTCAAGCTCGAAACGCATCAGATTGCTGCGGTGCTTCCTTCGAGCGTCAATTTGTAAATGCCTGTAACATCTGATAAGAAAGACGGGAGACCGCTATGACCAAGACTACGTTTAACGACCTCGTGCCAAACGCGCCGAAGGGCCGCTTCGACGGGATTAACCGTCCTTATTCGCCCGAAGAGGTTGTTCGTCTGCGCGGCTCCTTCCCGATCGCTCAAACGCTCGCCGAGCGGGGCGCCAACAAATTATGGGAATTGTTGCAAAGCGAAGATTACATCAACGCGCTCGGTGCCGTAACCGGCAACCAGGCGATGCAGATGGCGCGCGCGGGCCTCAAAGCCATCTATCTTTCCGGCTGGCAGGTGGCGGCGGATGCCAACACCGCAGGTGCAATGTATCCGGATCAATCGCTTTATCCGGCCAATGCTGGCCCCGAACTCTGCCGCCGCATCAACCGCACCTTGAAGCGCGCCGATGAAATCGAGCACTCGGAAGGGGGCGCGAAGCGCGATTGGTTCCTGCCGATTGTTGCTGATGCGGAGGCCGGCTTTGGCGGCCCGCTCAATTCCTACGAGATCATGAAAGCCTATATTGAGGCAGGCGCGGCGGGCGTGCATTTCGAGGATCAACTGGCATCGGAGAAAAAATGCGGCCATCTCGGTGGCAAAGTGTTGATCCCCACCACAGCGCATGAGCGCAATCTTGTCGCCGCCCGCTTGGCCGCCGATGTGATGGGCGTGCCAACCATCACAGTGGCCCGCACAGACGCGGAATCGGCCAAGCTGATCACCTCGGATGTCGATGAGCGTGATCGTCCGTTCATCGAGGAAAACAGTCGCACGCCGGAAGGGTTTTATCGCCTGAAGGATGGCACAGGGCTTGATCATTGCATCGCACGTGGTTTGGCCTTTGCCGATATCGCCGATCTTTTGTGGTGGGAAACCTCACATCCGAATTTGGACGAAGCGAAGAAATTCGCCGAAGCGGTGCAAAAGCAGCATCCCGGCAAGATGATGGCTTATAATTGCTCACCAAGTTTCAACTGGAAGGCCAAGCTGGACGAGTCCACGATTGCCAAGTTCCAGCGTGAATTGGGCGCAATGGGCTATAAATTCCAATTCGTGACGCTCGCAGGCTTCCACGCGCTCAACCACGGCATGTTTGAATTGGCGCTCGGCTACAAAGATCGTGGCATGGCGGCTTACTCGGAATTGCAACAAGCGGAATTTGCGTCAGAAGCGCAAGGCTACACCGCCACCCGCCACCAGCGCGAAGTCGGTACCGGCTATTTTGATATGGTCGCGACGACGATTTCATCCGGCCAATCATCGACAACGGCGATGGGTGAATCGACCGAAAGTGCGCAGTTTCATGCGATTGCTGCTGAGTGAGGGGGTAGGGATTAGGGTGTAGGGCGTAGGGTTTCGATGTCCCACACCCCACACCCCACACCCTACCCCCTACGCCCTACGTCCTACCCCCTAAAAAAACCAAGGAGACACCCCATGACCCGTACCCACGTCAAAGAACGCACCGAAGAACTCACCAGCGAAATGGATGAAGCCCAGAAAACCGCCATCCGCATCCTTGCCAATGATCTGCATCGACTCAATCAAGCCGTGATGAAGGCGGTTGAAACCGGTCTATCGGTAGAGTTGCAACGCACCGCTCGCCACCATTCGGAAGGCGGCTATTGGGGCGATTTGCTGATGCCGATTATTGTGAAGCAGAAGGCAGCTTGAGTAAAAAGAAAAACAGGAGATAGGTTATTTGCTATCTCCTGTTTATCTATGAGAATTGGGTTGCAATAAAGTGCAATAATTTTTCGTGATCTGACGTGGTAAGGTTGGCCTGTGTAAATATCCAGTTTTCTCCGTCTGGCGCTGAGAAACGTTTTTCAATTGAGAATTCATTATCAATTGGATGGCTACCCGCACGTCCAAAACGAAGTGAAAGTGGAATAATCTTATTGCCAATTTCGCCATCAAATTGATTATAAAAATCTGCTATTTTTTGCCATTTTCCAAGCGTTTCTATAAATTTAACGCCAATATCGGAAATAATTGTACTTTGATATTTTCGATTTCGAGTTTTTTCTGGAATTCGAAAGCCCAGCTCATTTTTTAGGAACAACAATACGTTGCTAATCAATATATCCGATTGCTCCGTTGTAGAGCAGACAGCAACAATACGATCAGGATGAAACTCAAGACTATTGATTGAAATCAAGGCTTCATCAGCAATAAAGCGGCCTTGTCCAAAACTTGGGAGATACATTCCTGTTTGCTGCATTGACGATGAGACGCCTACTTGCTCAAAAGCAAACCCCATTGCTAAAGCATTCGTTAGAACTTGATTGGGTATTCCTTTTATCGGCCTTATCTCATCCCAAGACGTATCAAGTTGAGTAAAACCTCCAAGGTACGAGATGATTTCCATTATGAAAGTCCGTGCTGCGATAGAGGTGCATATTGGATTAGTCCTTGGGTATCTTGACGTTGTCCGCGCTTAAAGTTGGTGCTGTCAGTTATGGCCTCAGGCGAATTAGCGAGAGCGGCCCGTTGCTTATTTCCTTCCAGAATGACGGGCTTTAAATCGAGCGTAGGCAACTTAAGTTCCTCAATCCCGGTTGATCTTGAAATCCGTCCCGGTTGCTTGCGGTCTGAAAGAAAAAAATGGAAATCCATCTCCAGAGCATTGGCAAATTCGGCGATTGTCCTAAGGGACCAGTTTCCTGGCCCTCGCAACATTTGTGTCAAGCGACTCTTGTCCTTACCCATACGCTCACCCAATACCGTTCGATTTAGTCCTTCTTCTGCCTTACGCTTGATGCACATTTCGTAAAAAGCGCCGAACACTTGCCGAATTAAAACGTGATACCGAAATTCGCGTTCATTCTCATCGAATCTAGAACGGATCGGCGTTGTCGAGGTCGTAAACGGGACCTGATAGGTAATCATTCCATCGACTGGCGACCATTGGTTCCCGCTCGCCGAATTTTGCGTTCCATAGATCGATGCATAGTTTGGCTTCAACCGAATGGTTTTTGCCGATTGCATTGCGATTTCGAATGGTGAGTGCGACGAACTTATCTTGTCCGAAGAAACATCCGAAAATACGCCATTGGTTACCACGTTGTTTCCGGAGACCAAATTCCCATACCCGTTGTTCATCTTGTAACCTCTTAAATTCCGCTTTTGAGTGTTTTAAATTCAAGCTAACCGTGATCGACTCACCCATCAGATAGGCGTCAAATAAAGCCTCCGCCTCAGCCGTTGGAAACTGGTCGATACCTCCATTCAGCCCCTCTAAAACCTCACTAGAGGCCCATAAACTTCGCTGAATTTCTCCATTACGTCGCGACTTTAACCGCTCAAAAGAACTTAAAAATACGTTATCATAAGTTGAATTATAATTCAACTGTAATTCATCGTTCATGATTTTTTGGCTATCCAAATCGGACGTTTAATCGTGTCTACATTCTCTCGTTTTTATAAAAGCTGGAGACTAAATCCGCACAAGTGTGACAGGAAAACCGAATACGGGTAACTTTGTAATATCTTATTCAAGCGTATTTGGTTATTGCAAACTTGTCAGATCAGGAACTCAGCTTTAATTTAATCATTCCTTACCGGACTAGAATATCTTAGCCTTTTCTCATCGTAACGTCGCTTCTCCAACAGTTTCTGTCAGATTTAAGACATTAAAACGCTGTCTTCACATTGACTTGACTTAATGAGGTGTTATCAGTCGCACGCATTCGACATAAGGATAAGATGATGGGTTCGAGCGATCTTGCGCGCCGTATGGCTCATGCCATTCGTGGGCTTTCGATGGATGGGGTGGAGAAGGCTAAGTCTGGTCATCCCGGCCTGCCACTGGGCGCTGCCGATATCGCGACCGTTCTTTATACGCGGTTTTTGAAGTTTGACCCTTTAGACCCGCATTGGGCGGATCGGGATCGTTTTATCCTGTCGGCGGGTCATGGGTCGATGTTGCTCTATTCCCTCCTCTATCTCATCGGCACGACCGGGATGACGCTGGAGGAACTTAAGAATTTTCGTCAATGGGGGTCTAAAACGCCGGGGCATCCGGAAGTGGGCCATACGCCGGGCGTCGAGATGACAACGGGGCCTCTGGGGCAGGGGCTTGCGACGTCGGTGGGCTTTGCCATTGCCGAGCGGCATTTAAATGCCGAGTTCTCATCCGATCTTGTTGATCATTATACCTATGTGCTCGCGTCGGATGGCGATTTAATGGAAGGCATTTCGCAGGAAGCCATTGCGCTTGCGGGCCATTTGAAGCTGAACCGTTTGATCGTGCTTTGGGACGATAACGGCATTTCGATTGACGGCCCGCTCTCGATTGCCGACTCGGTGGATCAGCGCAAACGCTTTGAGGCGGCAGGCTGGGCGACGGCTGCGGTGGACGGCCACGATCAAGATGCGATTGCGGCAGCGATTGAAGCGGCGCACATATCGGATCGTCCGACTTTGATTGCGTGCAAGACCGTGATCGGGTTTGGAGCACCTAAGCGCGCTGGGACATCGAAGGCGCATGGCGAACCGCTGGGCGCGGAAGAGCTTTTAGGGGCAAAGGCGGCACTTGGGTTGTCGGCTGAGCCGTTTGATGTTGCTGCGGATGTGCTGGAAGCTTGGCGCGCGTCCGCCAAGCGTTCACAAGGCGCACATGCAGCATGGAAAACGCGGCTTGCGGCATCGCCAATGGCGCAAGAGTTTACGCGCCGAATGGCGGGTGAGGTTTCACCGAAGCTTGATGCGGCGATTGCCGGGTTCACTGCAAAACTCGCCGCCGCGCCGCAGACGGTTGCTACCCGCAAAGCGTCCGAGTTGGCGTTGGAAGTGCTTACCGAAGCAGTGCCGGAATTGGTGCTCGGTTCAGCGGATTTAACGCCATCGAACAATACCAAAACGAAGAATTTGACCGCAATGTCGCCGGGGCATTTTGCGGGTCGTTATATTCATTACGGCATTCGTGAACACGCGATGGCGGCGGCGGTCAACGGCATGGCGCTGCATGGCGGGATTATTCCGTCGGATGCGACCTTTATGGTGTTTACCGATTATATGCGGCCCGCGATCCGCTTGGCAGCCTTGATGGGTGTGCGGGTCATTCATGTGATGACGCATGACTCGATTGGGTTGGGTGAAGACGGCCCGACGCATCAACCGATTGAGCATTTGGCCTCGCTGCGCGCGATGCCTAATTTGAATGTGTTCCGCCCCGCCGATGGGGTTGAAACGGCGGAGTGCTGGGAATTGGCGTTGAAGGAAACCTGCACGCCGAGCATCTTGGCGTTGACGCGGCAGAATTTGCAGCAGCTTCGTTTGGGCGCGGCCAGCGAGAACAAATCGGCGCGCGGAGCTTATGAGTTGGTTTCAGCCAATGGCGATGCGCTGGTCTCAATTTTTGCAACGGGTTCGGAAGTCGAGATTGCGGTTGCAGCGCACAAGGCACTTACCGAGAGAGGCGTGAAGGCCCGCGTGGTGTCAGTACCAAGTTTTGAATTATTTGCCCGCCAGGACGAGGCTTATCGGGTGTCTGTGATTGGTCATGCAAAAGTAAAAATCGGTGTTGAAGCCGCCGTCCGCCAAGGTTGGGATTGGCTGATCGGCCATGATGGCATTTTCATTGGCATGAAGAGCTTTGGTGCTAGCGCGCCTTATAAAGAGCTTTATGCTCAGTTTGGAATAACGGCGGAAGCCATTGTCGAGCAGGCGCTAAACCGTCTCGGCTAAAAGCTTCATTTTTAAAATTTTGATAGTTTGAATCGAAAGACAGGAGACTAACATGGCAGTTCGTGTGGCAATCAATGGGTTTGGTCGTATTGGCCGTAATGTTCTTCGGGCGATCATCGAGTCAGGCCGTACCGATATCGAGGTGGTAGCGATCAATGATTTAGGCCCGGTTGAGACGAATGCGCATCTTTTTCGCTTTGACTCGGTGCATGGCCGTTTTCCCGGCACCGTGACGGTGGAAGGCGATACGATCAATGTCGGTCGTGGTCCGATCAAAGTAACGGCGGTGCGTGATCCCGCTCAATTGCCGCATAAGGATCTAGGCGTTGATATCGCGCTTGAATGCACGGGCATTTTTACGGCGCGTGACAAGGCCGCGGCACATTTAGCGGCGGGCGCCAAACGCGTGCTCGTTTCTGCCCCGGCGGATGGTGCCGATTTAACCGTTGTGTATGGTGTTAATCATCAAAAACTCACGAAAGACCATCTCGTCGTTTCGAACGCGTCCTGCACCACAAACTGCCTCTCACCTGTCGCGCAAGTTCTGCATGAGCTTGTTGGAATCGAGAAGGGCATGATGACGACGATCCACTCCTACACAGGGGATCAGCCAACGCTTGATACAATGCACAAGGACCTTTATCGCGGTCGTGCAGCGGCGCTCTCCATGATCCCGACCTCGACGGGTGCAGCTAAGGCCGTGGGCCTCGTGTTGCCGGAACTCAACGGCAAGCTCGATGGCGCTGCCATCCGCGTGCCGACGCCGAATGTGTCAGTGGTCGATTTGAAGTTCATCGCCAAGCGCTCGACTACGAAGGAGGAAATCAATGCCGCCATTAAGGCCGCTGCCGATGGTCGTTTGAAGGGCATTTTGGGCTATACAAACGATAAAAATGTTTCGATCGATTTTAACCATGATGCCCATTCCTCGATCTTCCACATGGACCAGACCAAGGTGATGGATGGCACTTTCGTGTCGATCTTGTCATGGTATGATAATGAATGGGGCTTCTCAAACCGCATGAGCGATACGGCGGTTGCGATGGGGAAATTGATTTGAGCATTACGTGTTGAAGGAGGTTTAATTTGGGCGACGCGGAAACAATCATCGAGCAATTTAGTCGGAAAAAAGCCGATCTTCGTTGCCGCGTGTGTGGGCATGATGCCTTCAACCTCATCGTGAGTGATGATGGCGAGCTGAAATCATATCTGGAGTTGACCAGTACAGGGCCGTCAGCGGTCAAGTTGCGAACGGTCTCTATGGCTTGCGGAAACTGTGGCCATATTGAGCAATTTTTGTTTGATACTTTAATGGGTTTATCATTAGGGGAAGCAAAATGAGTAATGTTCATTTTCTTCCCGTTGGTAGGGATAGTGGTTCAGGCTCAGGTCCGGAGGATCCAATGCTGGAAAGACGTGTTGATACGCTCGAAGCGGATGTTAAAGATATGAAGGCGTCCCTTATGCGCCTCGAACTTGGCTTTTCCCGGATTGAAGAGAAGTTTTCTTATCTTGCCACGAAGGAAGATCTGGCGCGGACGGAAATAAAGCTTGGGTCCGATATCGTTCAGCTAGACAAAAAGCTTAGCTCTGAGATCGCTCAAGTTGAGACAAAACTTAGCTCGGAGCTCGTTCAGCTAGATAAAAAGCTCAGCGCCGAAATTGCTCAAGTCGAGACAAAACTAAGCTCTGAGATTACTCAGCTAGACAAAAAACTTAGCTCCGAGATTGCTCACGTTGAAAAAGAACTCGGCTCCGAAATTATCCGCATTGAAACAAAACTGGGCTCGGTTGAAACAAAACTAGGCAACGATATTATCCGGGTCGAAAACAGGCTCGGCAATGAAATGGTCGAGTTAAAAGGGCGCATGACAGGTTTGGAGGGTCGTATGACTGGTCTATCAGATCGTGTCTCGGGCCTTCCAACAGTATGGACACAGCTTAGTATCGTATTCGCAACCTGGGGTATTGGCTCCGGTATTCTCATCTTCGCAATAACGAAATTATTGGCCAAATGACCCTCTTCAACACCCTCGATGATGCCTCCGTCTCCGGCAAGCGCGTGCTTGTTCGGGTTGATCTCAACGTGCCGATGGAGAATGGTGTCGTCTCCGACACCACCCGCATCGACCGCATTTTGCCGACGCTTCGCGAGATTGCGGACAAAGGCGGTAAAGTGATTTTGCTCGCGCATTTTGGACGGCCTAAAGGCGTTGATCCTAAAGAGTCGCTAGCGCCTGTTGCGGCTGAGCTTTCGAAGCGGATCGGTCGCCCGGTTGGCTTTGCTTCCGATTGTATTGGTGAAGCTGCAAAGTCCGCTGTCGATGCTATGAAAAATGGCGATATCATTTGCCTTGAAAATACACGTTTCCACAAGGAAGAAGAAAAAAACGATCCTGCCTTCGTGGCAGCGCTCGCCGCCAATGGCGATCTTTATGTGAACGACGCGTTCTCGGCGGCGCACCGTGCTCACGCGTCCACCGAAGGCATCGCCAAAGTGCTGCCAGCTTATGCGGGCCGTACCATGCAGGCCGAGATTGAGGCGCTCGCCAAAGCCCTTGACCAACCAGAGCGTCCGGTGCTTGCGGTTGTGGGCGGGGCGAAAGTCTCTTCCAAGCTCGAATTACTGGGTAATTTGGTCAAGAAAGTCGATATTCTGGTCATTGGCGGCGGCATGGCCAATACGTTTTTGGCGGCCCTTGGCAAGAAAGTCGGCAAATCATTATGCGAGCATGATCTGCTCGATACCGCGCGTAGCGTGCTCGAAACCGCCAAGGCTTCCGGGTGCGAGATTGTGTTACCCGTTGATGCAACGGTGGCCTCTGAATTTAAAGCCCATGCCGCGAACAAGGTCGTCTCCGTCGATGCAGTTGGCACGGAGGATATGATCCTCGATATTGGCCCCGCTTCAGTAAAAACCGTCGCTGAAAAGTTAGCAACGGCGAAAACTTTGGTGTGGAATGGCCCCTTCGGCGCGTTTGAGTTGGAGCCGTTTGACGCAGGTACCAATGCTGTAGCGCAAGAAGCCGCACGATTGACAAAGGCAGGCAAATTGCTTTCGGTAGCAGGGGGTGGCGATACAGTATCGGCATTGAACCACGCAGGCGCTGCTGATGATTTCACCTATGTTTCAACGGCTGGCGGCGCATTCCTCGAATGGCTGGAGGGTAAGCCCTTGCCGGGTGTGGATGCGTTGCGGCGTCGATAATCCAATCAAGATAAAATAACAAAAATATTCCAAAGGAGACGAGATATGCCCCGCATTACCATGAGACAATTGCTCGATCACGCCGCCGAGCACGGCTATGGCGTTCCGGCCTTTAACATCAACAATATGGAGGGTGCGCTGGCGGTGATGAACGCTGCGGCGTCGGCGGATGCGCCTGTTATCATTCAAGCCTCACGCGGCGCACGCTCCTATGCCAATGATATTATGTTGAAGCATATGATGGACGCGCTCACCGAAATCTATCCGCAGATTCCGATCTGCGTGCATCTCGACCATGGCAATAACCCCGCCACCTGCATGACGGCCATTCAAGCAGGTTTTACGTCTGTTATGATGGATGGGTCGTTGAAAGACGACGGCAAGACGCCAGGGGATTGGGATTATAATGTCGGCGTCACCAAAACCGTGACCGATATGGCGCATTTGGGCGGTATTTCGGTGGAAGGCGAGCTCGGTGTTTTAGGCTCGCTCGAAACCGGACAGGGCGAGAAGGAAGATGGTCACGGTTTTGAGGGTACGCTTTCACATGATCAGCTTTTGACCAATCCAAAGGAAGCCGTTGATTTTGTGCGCGCGACGAAGGTCGATGCGCTGGCGATTGCGATGGGAACGTCGCATGGCGCTTATAAATTCACCCGCAAGCCCGATGGCGCGATTTTGGCCATGCATGTGATCGAAGAAATTCACCGCTTGCTACCGAACACGCATCTCGTGATGCATGGCTCATCCTCGGTACCGCAGGATTTGCAAGACATCATCAATGCCTATGGCGGTGAGATGCCGCAAACTTGGGGTGTGCCGGTAGAAGAAATTCAACGCGGTATTAAAAATGGCGTGCGTAAGGTGAATATCGATACCGATAACCGCATGGCAATGACCGGACAGATTCGTAAGGTCTTATCCGAGAACCCCGGCGAGTTCGATCCGCGCAAATATTTGAAGCCTGCCATGGATGCGATGACCAAGCTCGTGAAGCAGCGGTTTGAAGAGTTTGGTACGGCGGGTAAGGCGTCAAAGATCGGTAAAGTTCACACGCTTGCCGAGATGGCGAAGCTTTATGCGTCGGGTAAGCTCGATCCAACCTTTGGATAAATATGTATAAGAAGCCGTTATAAAAATCACCTCATAGTGAGCCGCCGCGAAGCGGTGGGTCGAGCCACGGTAACCGTCCTTCGACTCACATTGCGTTGCAATGTGGCTCAGGATGAGGGGATATAGCAGAGCGTCCTCACCCTGAGCTTGTCGAAGGGCGGCTTACATCGCGTTGCAATGTGGCTCAGGATGAGGGGATATAGCAAATCGTCCTCACCCTGAGCGTGTCGAAGCACGTCCTTCGACTCGGACCTGCGGTCCGGCTCAGGATGAGGAGAAATAGAAACGCGTCCTCACCCTGAGCTTGTCGAAGGGCGACTCACATCGCTAACGCGATGTGGCGCAGGATGAGGGGATATGTTGATACTTTGAAAGCAATGCAATGACTTATACGGCGCGTCTCGTTCTTTTTGCTCCGCGTGAAGATAATGCCGAACATATGGCGGCATCTCTGACGGCAGCCTTTAAAGGCGGACGAATTGATGCGGTTATCATGGCGCTGCCTGACGGGGATGAGCGTTCGCAAATTAATTTTGCCAAAGCGTTGGTGCCGGTGGTTCACGGGGCCGGTGCCGTATTGTTGATAGCCGACAGCTTCGAAATGGTGGCGCGAACGGGCGCGGATGGTGTGCATCTTTCCTCTCCCGCTCGGGTGGTTGAGGCAATGGCTGCCATGCGCCGGATTGATCGCTCGGTTGGTGTTGGTGGATTAAAAGCGCGTCACGACGCTATGGAGGCCGCTGAATTGGGGGCCGATTATGTGATGTTTGGCGAAACGCGCCCCGATGGGTCGGTTCCGACGCTATCGATGGTGTTAGAGCGGGCTGAATGGTGGGCGGAATTGTTTAATACCCCGTGCGTCGCCTATGCCAGTGAGCAAGCTCATATTGCGCCTCTCGTGGCCACAGGTGCCGAGTTTATTGGATTGGGGCCTGAATCCTTTAACCATCCCGATGGCATTGGTGCCGTTATTGCAAAAGCGCTGGCCATCATCGCTGAAACGCCGGCACCGCAGCGCGGTGAATAGCAATCGTCGCTTGACGCGTCCGCCTTGTCGTTGTTGATGCTCGGTTAATGTCGTGTCCGCCGGATGCGTGTCGCGTGTTTTGCTGATTGAAAGGCCCAATATGATCCGTTCTCCGCTCATGACTGTTATGGTCGATGCCGTGATGAAGGCTGCAAAAGGCCTACGCCGTGATTTTGGCGAGATCGAAAATCTGCAAGTTTCGCGCAAAGGGCCGGGGGATTTCGTATCTCAGGCCGATTTGAAGGCCGAGGCGATGTTACACGACTCGCTCTTGAAGGCGCGCCCGGATTTCGGCTTTGTCATGGAAGAAGGCGGCATTGTGAAAGGCAACGATGAATCGCATCGCTGGCATATCGATCCGCTGGATGGAACACTCAATTTTTTACACGGTATGCCGCATTTTTCCGTCTCCGTTGGGCTTGAGCGCGAAGGGCAGATGGTCGCGGGTGTTGTTTACGATCCGATCAAGGATGAACTCTTCATCGCTGAAAAAGGTAAAGGTGCCTTTTTAAACAATCGTCGTTTGCGGGTGTCAGGACGTAATGATTTGATGGAATGCATGATAGGCACAGGCATTCCTTCAAGCGCAAAACGCGATTTACCAACCTATATGAAGGAAATGGCGCATGTGACGGCGCGTACAGCGGGGGTTCGCCGCCTTGGTTCTGCCGCACTTGACCTCTCCTATGTGGCGGCTGGAAGGCTGGATGGGTTTTGGGAGACGGGACTATCCTCATGGGATATTGCAGCCGGTGTGGTTTTGGTGCGTGAAGCGGGTGGCTTTGTGTCGGATGGCAACGGAAGCGACTATAAAGTAACAGGTAACTCGATTTTGGTCGCGAATACATCGGTCCATGGCCAGTTGGTACAGGCGTTGAAAGAAGCACGCGCTTCTTAAACACAGGTGTTTGCGGCTTGTGGCTTCTTGAACTCGGCGGCATTGAACGTCATTATAGCGGCGTTCTTAAAGGGAGGTTTCATGGCTCGAAACAGTGACACACAACCTCTAACACGGCCAACCGCCTATCTGTTTCGCATGGCTGTTTTTCTTGTGCTTGGCGCGTTTATCGCTTTTATTCTTTATCGTCCTATTATTCAGGCCTTTAACGCCAATCCGCCACTCAATGCGCTCATCATTGGCGTGCTAACAATCGGCATTGTTCTGGCTTTTCGCGGTGTTTTTAGGCTGTTTCGTGAAGTGCGGTGGGCCAATGCGTTTTTGGAAAGCGATAACGGCGTAGTCATGGAGCGCGAGCCGCTGCTTTTGCTGCCGATGGCCAAAATGCTGGCTGGGCGTCAAAAGCGTGAAGCGCTTTCGCCGCTTTCCTTACGTGCTATTTTGGACACGATTGGACTGCGTCTGGATGAGGCGCGCGATACCGGGCGTTATCTGACGGGGCTTTTGGTGTTCTTAGGCCTTTTGGGTACGTTTTGGGGCCTTTTGGACACGGTGGGTTCGGTCGGAAAAGTCATTCAATCGATGAAGGCGGGCTCGGATGCCGCGCTGATGTTTGAAGAATTGAAATCCGGTCTTGCAGCACCCTTAGGCGGCATGGGGATTTCGTTTTCGTCCTCGCTGTTTGGTTTGGCGGGTTCGCTGGTCCTTGGATTTTTGGATTTGCAGGCAGGCCAAGCGCAAAATCAGTTTTATGAGCAGTTGGAGAATTGGCTTGCGGGCATTGCAGGCCCTGGCGCGACAGTTCCTTTAAATTTGGGCCTGCCGGTTGCTGCCGTATCGTCGAATGGCTTGGTCGAACCTGGTTTGCAGGCCGCCAATGTGGCGGCGATTGAAAATTTGGCATCTGGCATCCAGTCTCTGGTTGTATCGATGCGGGCCGAGCAACAATTGATCCGCAACTGGGTGGAATCGCAAGCGCAGCGCGAAGCTGAGACAAAAGCGGTGCTAGAGGCCCTTTTGACCGAGAAGAGGCAGGGCTGAACATGGCCCGTCCGGGTCGCAACCAGCGGGTGATCGACTATTGGCCCGGCTTCGTCGACGCCTTATCGACCCTTGTTTTATCGATTGTTTTTCTCTTGACCGTTTTTATGGTCGCGCAGTTTTTTTTAAGCCAGCAGGTAACGGATAAAGACACGGCATTGCTAAAGCTTAATCGACAGATTTCCGAACTGACCGACCTTTTGGCGCTTGAACGGGTCAACCGTAAAAATCTGGAGGAAAATATTGCTCTTTTGGGTGATACCTTGGCCGCGGCGCAAACCGAACGGGATCAATTGAAGAATCAATTACAAGCGGTAGGCGGAACGCCCGTTGATAGCGGCACACAGCTTGGGTCCCTCAACAAAGATCTTGACGCGCAAAAGCAGATTTCGTCTCGGGCGCTTGCGCAAGTAGAAGCCCTTAATCAGCAAATCAATGCGCTGCGCCGTCAATTGGCCGCGTTAGAAGAGGCGCTCAACGCCTCCGAGCAGCGCGATAAAGAAAGCCAAGCACGGATTGCGGATTTGGGCTCGCGGCTCAACGTGGCGCTGGCGCAAAAGGTGCAAGAACTCGCGCGCTATCGCTCCGAGTTTTTTGGCCGCCTGCGGCAAATTCTATCCAACCGCTCAGATGTGCGGGTGGTGGGTGATCGCTTTGTTTTCCAATCGGAAGTGTTTTTCGATGTCGGCTCGGCAGCCGTGAGTGCCGCAGGTAAAGTAGAGCTTGATAAGCTCGCATCCGCTTTAGTTCAGTTGGACGGTGAAATACCCCCGGATATTCCATGGATTTTACGCGTCGATGGCCATACCGATAAGAAACCCCTAAGTGGTTCAGGACAATTCAAATCCAATTGGGAATTATCAGCCGCCCGCGCCATCTCTGTGGTGCAATATCTCGTCACCAAAGGTGTCGCACCACAGCGTTTGATGGCGGCAGGCTTTGGCGAATTTCAGCCGATCGAATTGGGCGACACGGATGAGGCACTAAAGCGCAATCGACGGATCGAGTTGAAGCTCACGGATCGCTGAGTGAAGGCAATATTTATGATGATTTAGACCAGTTCGATCCGAAGCTGGCGTCCGACAATTCTTGCCGCGCGCTGCATCGTTTCAAGCGTAACACTGCCATTGTCGGGGTCTAGCAATCTATCGAGTTGTGCTCTGCTTGTTTTCATTGCATCCGCCATTGCCTTCTTAGAAAGGCCTTGTGTCGCCATTGAGGCTGCCAATTGATGCGCTAAAACGGCTTTGATGGCCGCGCTTTCCACATCCTCGCGAATGCCTTCTTCAACGAGCCAACTCTCAAAGGTCGATCCTATATGGGGGTTAGACGATTTCATTCGGACACCTCCTTCCAACGTTGCCGAGCAAGTTCAAGCTCGCTGTTCTGTGTGGACTGCGATTTCTTAATAAAGACATGAAGCGCGATAAGTTCGCCGTTTAGGAAGCCGAATAGCAGCCGCGCTTCGCGTTTGCTGGGGAGTGAGGATCGTATTTCCCACAACCCGTTACCCAATGATTTGCAAAGCGGCATTCCAATCGGCCAGCTAAATTGTACCTTCGCAATATCCCGTCCAATGATGCGTTTATCATCAGACGGTAAGTCAGAAAGAAATTCCCTCACGGGCTCTCGACCAAAAGTCGAACGCCAAAACCTTACGGGTACTGGAGACAACTTACTAACCATTACCAATCATGTATCAAAAAAGATACTTCTTGGCAAATCTTAATTGGATCGCGGATCGTTTAATTCCGATCAAATTGAAGCGCCGCTAACCGCGCATATAACCCACCTAAGCTAACGAGTTCGGCGTGCTTACCCTCTTCGACAATTCTGCCTTGGTCCATCACCAATATGCGGTCGGCATTGACAATGGTGGAAAGCCGGTGCGCGATAACAATCGTCGTCCGGCCTTCCATCAAGCGATCAAGCGCGGATTGCACCAGCGTTTCATTTTCAGCATCGAGCGCGGAGGTCGCTTCATCCAGCAGCAAGATCGGTGCATCTTTCAAAATGGCGCGTGCAATCGAGATGCGTTGGCGCTGACCGCCCGACAGCGTAACGCCCCGTTCGCCGATGCGGGTTTCATAGCCTTCCGGCCAAGTGTGCACGAAAGCATCAACAATCGCGCGCTCGGCAGCCGATTGAATGGCCGCGTCGGACGCGTTCGGGCTGCCATAGCGGATATTATCCGCAAGGCTCGTGCCGAAAATCATGCTTTCTTGCGGCACCAAGGCTATTCTGCTGCGCAATGCGCGAGGATCAACGTCGCGGATCGGTAGACCATCGACCACAATCTCGCCGGATGTCGCGTCATAAAACCGCAACAGCAATTGCATGATGGTGCTTTTGCCAGCACCCGATGGGCCGACTATCGCAATCCGCTCGCCTTGCTTAACGCTAAAGCTAACACCATCGAGCACAAGCTCGTTGGGGCGCGAGGGATAGGCGAAGCCGACATTGTTAAATTCAATGGTACCCTTAGGGGGGTCTGGTAGTCGTTTAGGTTTGGAAGGTGCGCGAATGGCGGGTTCAATCGCTAATAATTCCGCCAACCTCCCGGCTGCACCAGCGGCAGCGCTGATTTCGCCCCAGACTTGTGAGAGTTCACCCAATCCACCTGCGGCAAAAACGGCGTAAAGCACGAATTGCGAGAGGGTTCCGGGCGATAGCCGTCCGGCAAGCACATCTTGCGCCCCATACCAGAGAATACCAACGACGCTGGAGAAGACGAGCGCAATACCAATTCCAGTCAAAAGCGATCTCGCCCAAGTGGCTGCGCGGGCCGTTTCATAGGCTTCCTCCGCCGCGTCTGAGAAACGCTGCATCGTCATCTGCTCAGCAACAAAGGCCTGCATGACGCGCATGGCGCCGATGGCTTCAGTGGCATAGGCGGACGCATCGGCTAAACGATCTTGAGCATCACGCGCTCGGTTGCGAACGGTGCGGCCAGAGGCGACCAAAGGCAAAACGATAATCGGGATCGCGAGCGCGACGAGGCCGGAAAGGCGAGGGCTTGTATAAACCATCATCGCACCCGCGCCTAAAAACAGCACAAGATTGCGCAGCGCCACCGAGGCGCTCGATCCGAAGGCGGATTTGAGCTGGGTTGTATCAGCCGACAGACGCGAGACAATCTCGCCAGACTTCACACCATCGTAAAACCCGGCGTCAAGCCGCGTCAGATGATCGAAAACGGCTGAGCGGATATCGGCGACCACGCGTTCGCCCAGGGTCATGACAAGATAATAACGCGATGCGCTGGCAGCCGCCAAAATTGTGACCACGATGATCATCATCGCAAAATAGCGGTCAATCAGTCCGGCCCCTTCGGTCGAAAAACCGTAATCGATCATCCGTCGAACAGCCAAAGGAATCGCCAGCGTCGAGCTGGAGGCGATAATCAGCGCGATGAGTGCCAAAAAGATACGATTTTTATAGCGCAACGCAAAGGGAACGAGCGGCAACAGGGATTTAAGCGACGCACGAGGCCGTGCGGCGGGGGGCAATTCGCCACTTTTGGGAAGTGTATCAACATTCATGAGACCTAATTGGCAATGAATGGGCTTTTTGTCCAGTTCTCTTAAGGCCATAGGGCCTTATGGTCTTTTTATTTTTCTGGGCTGATTATAATTGAAAAATCGGGTTTCACTTTTGCCGCGTGTACGCTATAGGCAAGGCTTATGATTTTTACACCCATGGATCGATGGCGTCACGGCGAAGAGATGAGAGCCGAAAAAGCACGCCCCGAGAAGGATTAAAGACGATGAAGGCCGATATTCATCCCGACTACCACACGATCAAGGTCGTTATGACCGATGGCACGGAGTTCTTCACGCGCTCAACTTATGGCAAGGAAGGCGATGTGATGCAGCTTGATATTGATCCAAATTCGCATCCGGCATGGACCGGTGGATCAACGCAGATGCTTGACCGCGGCGGTCGCGTATCGCGTTTTAACAAGCGTTTTGAAGGCTTTGGTATTTCTAGCAAGAAATAGTGAGTGCTGACATAAGTGGTTTTAAACTCCGGTGAAGGCCGAAGTTTTTTATCTTTTAGCGTCTGGTGCGCTAAATGCAGACTTTAATAGCATTTGCTGCAAAGCAACCGCATTTCGGCCAGAAAGTCGTACGGAATCGGCATTTTCGACGTTAATTACGCTGTCGAGATGTTGGATGCGGGTCTGTAGCCGCGTGGATCTATCGATTAATTCAACCAGTGCTTCAGGTAGGATCGAGACAAGTTCGGCTGATAGTGGCGGGTCGGTGCGTTGAATACGCATCTTGCCCAATTGGACAACGCCGTGGCCTTCCGATATCTCCCCCTCTGCGATGGATCGTTGCACGAGCAACCAAGATGCCATCTGCATAAGCCGCGTGGTAAGCCGCATACTCTCATTGGCGTAAGTGAGGGCTGAGATACGGGGTAGGAAGCGGGCGTGTTCGCGTCCCTGTCCGTCAAGATAGGCGGCGGCCTCTTCAACAAGGCCCATTCCATCCCGAAAAAGGGCTTTAAAGGCTTCAGATGAAGCAAATTGACGGCCAAAAGCAATTGCTTTGACCTCATTTATGCTTTCAAGAGCTTCTACATCTGCCATCGATCCCGACCTTTCGTGAACACTGCCACGCGATCAAGATTTTAATATACAGCATAGAATGCGACTTGGCTTGTTAAGAGTTTATTTACGGTTAACGCACTTTAAAAATATCAGCGGCGGCAGATTTAACGGCCTGCTTTCGAGCAATTTCGGCCTCTAGCCTTGTTATTTCGGCCCTTAACTGTTCCATGCGTTCTTGTAGTTCATGGATTGATAAAGCATACAAATCTTGCCCTAGCTCATGGGAGGCCTTCGATGGGCGGGGCGTTTCATCAAGCAAGGGGTCAACCATAATCGCGTCACTCATTGGGATCATAAAGTGTTACCATCATATGCTTGAAATCGGTCTCTTCTCAAGGTTTGTTCGATAAAGGGTTAATCAATGTCCGTTATGCTGCCTGAAACGATGCTCGCTATTGGGATCAAAAACCCAGGCGGCCCAGAAGTCTTGGTGCCAGAAACGCGCCATGTTCCAGTCCCGGATAAAGGGCAGGTTCTAATCAAAGTGGCAGCGGCTGGCGTCAACCGCCCCGATATTTTGCAACGCAAAGGCGGTTATCCGCCACCAAAGGGGGCATCTGATATTCCGGGACTTGAGATTTCGGGTGAGATCGTGGCAGTGGGCGATAGCGTCGCGCGTTATCAGGTGGGCGATCTTGTTTGCGCGCTGGTGCCAGGGGGTGGATATGCAGAATATTGCACGGTTCATGAAACGAACGCGCTTCCGGTTCCCGATGGGCTATCTTTAAAGGAAGCAGCCGGAATCCCTGAGACGTTTTTTACCGTTTGGACCAATGTGTTTGATCGCGGTGCCTTAAGGCCAGATGAAACGCTGCTGGTTCATGGTGGCACCTCCGGTATCGGGACGACGGCCATTATGTTGGCAAAAGCCTTTGGATCGCGGGTGATCACAACAACAGGGTCGGATGAAAAATGCCGTGCCGCCCTGCACATTGGTGCCGATCGGGCGATTAATTATCGAAGCCACGATTTTGTTGCCGAGACGCTGGCCTTTACCGATGGCGTGGGTGCTCATGTTATCCTCGATATGGTCGGGGGGGATTATATTGCGCGAAATTATGCGGCGGCCGCGCGCGATGGTCGGATTGTTCAAATCGCCTTTCAGGGCGGCTCTAAGGTAGACGTGGATTTTGTACCTCTGATGGTCAAGCGCCTCACCCATACAGGTTCAACCCTTCGGCCTAGATCGGTAGAGGAAAAAGCCCAGATTGCAAAAGCGCTTGAGGCGCGAGTTTGGCCACTTTTGGCGCAGGGACGCTGCAAACCGATTGTTCACGCGACTTTTTCACTTCAAGACGCTTCACAAGCCCATCGCATGATGGAATCGGGTAGCCATACCGGTAAAATCATTCTGGTAACCGAATAATCCCGGTCAGGTTGTGATTGCACAAATCACCATCTCCGCTTATAAAGCCTTTAATCCCGCCATGCTGAGTGCTGTGGGGCTCCGGCCAGAAGCCGGTCGGAGCTTGCGATACTGCGCGTCAAACTTGGCCCGTTCTGTTCAAGAAGGAAAAAATCGATGACCGCTATTCCCTTGATGCCAAAAGCCACCGCTGTCTGGTTGGTTGATAACACCGCGCTGACCTTCGAGCAGATCGCCGAATTTTGCCATCTGCACCCTCTGGAAGTGAAGGGCATTGCGGATGGTGAAGTCGCCGCCGGCATTAAGGGCATGGACCCTGTGATGTATGAGCAATTGACGCGCGAAGAGATTGAAAAAGCCGAGGCGGACCCGCATTATCACCTAAAATTGAAGGTTTCCTCCGTGCGGTTGCCGGAGAAGAAGCGGACGAAAGGCCCGCGTTATACGCCCCTTTCGCGTCGGCACGACCGTCCGAACGCCATTCTTTGGCTGGTGCGTAGCCATCCTGAATTGAAGGACGCACAGATCATGCGCTTGGTCGGTACAACCAAAACAACCATTCAGCAGGTCAAAGATCGCACCCATTGGAATAGTGCACAATTGCAGCCGATGGACCCGGTAACGCTTGGCCTTTGCTCACAAATCGATTTGGATTTCGAGGTCAATAAAGCGTCCAAGGATCGTCCAGTAGTCGTGGACGAGGCCGCGCATACGCTCTTGCCTGCCGAAGTGACGACCGCGCGGGAAAGCGCCGAGCCTTTTGCTGGTTTCTCGGCCAAGCGCGAAGACGTGCAGGAAGAAGCCATTGATGTGGATTCGGTCTTCTCCAAGCTCAAGCAGCTTAAAATGGCTGAATAAAATATTTGGATTATCGGAGCAGGCGAAAGCTGCCGCCTTTTTCGCCGGGTGGAAGGATTAATCTTCATTCACCCGGCAATTTTCCGAGCGTTATCGGTATCGAAGCGTAATAAGCGGCAACATCTTCGATCTGTTGGTCCGATAATGTGGGCGCAACGACGCCCATCATTTCATTTTTGCGTTCGCCCGACCGAAAGGCTGAGAGTTGAATCACGAGGTACATTTCCTTCTGCCCCGATAGATTGGGCGCTTCGACAATAACGGCCTGTCCATCAAGGCCATGACACACTTGGCATTGTTGCGCTACGACACGTCCCGCTTTTGCATTACCCTCTGCTATGGCAGGATCGAAAAATACGACTTGAGTGGCTGCGATAAGACTTAATCCAACAATCGCGCGCTTTTGGTAGGGCATCATCCCATTTCCCTCATTATCAAAAAAGCCCCCGTACACCTTTTTAAAAAGAGGTACGGAGGCCATATCGGCTTATTTTGGATTGAGTTGATTACTTGCCGTCATAGGTAATGCGATAAATCGCACCAACCAAATCATCCGACACCAAAAGCGAACCGTCCCAGGATTGGGCTACATCAACAGGGCGTCCGAGATAGTGGCCATTTTCATTCCATCCTTCAGCGAACGGAATGGAAGGTCCGGCAACATGGCCATCTTCTTTTAAGAAGGTAACCAGAACGCGCGCGCCAACGGGGTCGGTGCGGTTCCAAGAACCATGCTGCGTTGAGAAAATGGCTCCTTTATATTTGGCAGGGAAAGCATCGCCTGTGTAGAAGGTCAGCCCCAAATCTGCGGCATGTGCTTCTTGTTCCACTTCTGGGAACACGACATCGGCAGGCACCGCATCATTCGCATATTCCTTTGTCCGTGTGTGGCCGCCACCATACCATGGGAAGCCAAAATTCAAGCCCGCTTTGGCAATGCGATTCATTTCACCAGGGGGAATCTTGTCGCCCATGCCATCGACTTGGTTATCATTCGACCACAGACTGCCATCCTTTGGATTGAAATCCATACCAACAGGATTTCGAAGTCCAGTCGCGTAGATTTCGCGGTTCTTTCCGTCTTGATCCATGCGAATGATCCCGCCGATTCCCGTCTTTGCGTAAAGATCGAGTTTTTCCTTTGGTGGCACATTGTAGGGTTGACCGAGTTGGATATAGAGTTTGTTGTCGGGTCCAACACGGCATTCACGCGCGGTATGATTGAAGCTTTCCTCCGACGTCGGGATTAATTGGCCTTCGGGTACGACGACGCCAACGGCAACATCTGGACTTTCATAAAAAAATTCGGCGGCGGGATATTGCAGCACACGGTTTTGCTCGACAACATACAAGAAGCCGTCTTTTGAGAAACAGGGTCCGTTGGGTAGTTTTTTCGGAATAGACGGGGCAAATTCTTTGACTTCTTCGGCCACACCCATACGGGAGCGGTCAGTTACCGCCCAGATTTTAGATTTACGCGTACCAACAAAGGTTACGACGCCTTGTGGACCAACCGCCATGTGGCGGGCATCTGGAACTAGCGCGTAAAGATCAATGTGGAAGCCTTGCGGTAGTTTGATCTTCTTTAAGGTTTCACGGACGGCATCGGCTTTAGGTCCCGTTTGAGGAATGGTTGGCCAATCGACGGTCTTGGTCATGTGCATTGCACCCAAGGTGTCTAGTGTATCATCCGCTCGAGCAATGCCGCAAAGCGAAGATAAAGCCGCTAAGGCAACGGCAATCTGTATTTGACGTTTCATTTAAGTCCTCCCTGTAGGCCTTTATTCTGGCCAATTTGTCGTTTTATCGTTTTTTATCAGGTACGCTTGTACAAATCACTCACACATTAGTAATCAGACGATAATTACCAAATTTATACAGCCATTCATCAATTATGTAGTGTTTCTTATTTGAAATGATCATCAAATAGATACACTGTTGAAGAATAAATTTGTGCAGTGCAATATTAACGCTTTATTAATAAATAAAATTGCGTTATGTTTTCTTCCTTGTCAACGGTCTTTATGGGCTGGATTAGAAAAATTTCTGTCAATTTTGTTTGTTACTGGAACGCTCTGTTAACCATCCCGGCGTACACCAACGTTCAAATCGGTTAAACTCGTTCAGGAGCTTGGTAATGCTGCAATCCATCGAAACATTCAGATCGCTGAAATTGGTAATCGCGCTAGGCGCTGTCTTGGCTTTGGCGGCGTGCGCCTCGGATAAGGCGACAACGGGGACAGGCGATATGGCTGGCCTTGGTGCAGGCGGCGTAGCAACGCCCGGCAGCACGCAGGATTTTTCCACCAATGTCGGCGACCGGGTATTTTTTGAATCAGACTCGTCGGATTTAACCCCAACATCGACGGCCACGCTCGATAAGCAAGCGCAGTGGCTCAACCAATATGCTTCCTACAAAATCCTGATTGAAGGCCATGCGGATGAGCGCGGCACACGCGAATATAATTTCGCGCTCGGTCAACGTCGTGCGCAAGCGACGCGTGATTATCTCGTCAGCAAGGGCGTTTCCGCATCGCGGCTTTCGACGAAATCGTGGGGTAAGGAAAAACCCGTTGCGGTGTGTGATGATATCTCCTGCTGGTCGCAGAACCGCCGTGCAGTAACCACGCTTTCTGGCGGTAATTAATCAAATAGCCCATAGCGGTCTTGTTTATCTTGCCATAATCTAGCCATCGGCGCGGGGCATACCCGTGCCGATGTTTTTTTGTTTTATGGGATTTTTCTTGATGAAATTTCGCTTTGCCGTTCGGACTTTTATCGTCGTTTTATTGACTGTCGGCGGTCTTTCATCGGCCATAGCGCAAGAAGACAATACCGAGGCTGAGAACACGGTCCGCATCATCAAGCTGGAGACGGCGATCCGCCAATTATCCGGTCAGATTGAAGAACTACAATTCGCCAATCGCAAGCTCGAAGAGCAAATCAAGCAAATCCAGACAGTTGCGGCCGGGCCGACAGTTCCAGCGCCAACAAAAGCGACACCGATTGAGACCAATGCTGGTGCAGGGCCGATTGATTTGATGGCCGTAGCCAAAGGCGGATCATCTGCTCCGCCGCCCGAAACGCTAGCCGCGCAAGCCGCTAACGCGAAGGCCAATCCAGCACCGCCAGAGCCCGCAGTCCCGCAAGACGCAAAGTCGGATTTTGCAGCGGCCAAATCTTTGTTCCGCAGTGGCGATTTTGCGGGCAGCGCTGCGGCTTTACAACAATTTTTGCAAACTTGGCCTAAAGACCCTTCGGTGACGGAGGCAACTTTGCTGTTGGGGGACGCCGAATATCGACAAAAGCGCTATGCGGAAGCCGCCCAAAACTATCTCAAAATTGCTCAGGCTACCCCTGTTAGCCCTTCTGCCCCGCTCGCCTTTGTCAAATTGGGCGATGCGCTCGTCTCGATGGGACAAAAAACACAGGCTTGCGCGACATACGCCGAATTTGGCAAACGCTTCTCAGATGCCGAGGCCGCGTTAAAGGCCCGTGTCGAAAAAGCCAAAGCGGGAGCAGGCTGCTGACGCGCGCATCCTCTCCCCAGCCGATCACGGTTGAAGAGGCGAAGCCTCTGCTGGCCCCGTTGGAGCGCTTTTCGCATCTCTTGCTCGCGGTTTCGGGCGGCGCCGACTCGCTCGCAATGATGATCTTGCTCGCAGCATGGGCCAAAGCGCAGGGAGCGCGCGCGCCTCGGTTATCGGTTGCAACCATTGACCATGGCTTACGCGCTGAAGCAGCGGGTGAGGCGGCTTATGTGGGTGAAATTTCTGCTCAATTAGGCCTCGATCATGCCGTATTGCGGTGGGAAGGGGCAAAGCCCATGACAGGACTACAAGAAGCCGCGCGTGAGGCGCGCTACGCGCTCTTGGCAGCCCATAGGCGTGTTATCGGAGCAGATGCGCTGGTGCTTGCCCATCATGCGGATGATCAGGCGGAGACCCTTTTGATGCGGTTGACCGCCGGCTCTGGCCTCACAGGCCTTGGCGGGATGGAACACGAGGCGCGTTTGCAGGATATGCTTGTCTTGCGCCCTTTCCTTGATGTTGCGGGATCTCGTCTCCGTGCCACGCTTGAAAAAGCTGGTATTCGTCTGATGGAAGATCCGTCAAACCACAATGCGCGTTTTACCCGCGTTCGGTTTCGCAAAGCCATGCCTTTACTTGAGACGGAGGGGTTAGACCGCGTAAGACTCGGTCGATTGGCGAGCCGAATGCAGCGGGCGGACAAAGCGCTTACGGTGTTCTGCGATAGAGTGTGGCTTGGCGTCCAACTACCGTCTAAGAAGGGTGCGCGATTTGCCGCAGGGCTATGGGCCGAGCCGGACGAGATTATTCTTCGGGTTCTTGGAAAAGGGATAAGGGTCGTTAATCCCGCTCATGCGGTTGATCTTTTTCGGCTTGAAGACCTCTTTAATGCCTTGAAAATAGCCCATTTTAAGGGCGTAAGCCTTCGCCGAACGCTAAGCGGAACGGTGATTTCCCTCACATCGAACGGCTCAATTTTAATCAGGCCGGAGGGGCCGCGTGGTGGGGGGATTAAGGATTGAACAAGGTTTTCTTGCGCCTTCCCTTGGCAAGGCGGCCATTGCGCCCTAAATATAGAGGATGAAACGGGTCAGAAATGGATTCTCCATCTTCGCCCAAAACTGGTGACGGGTTGGTCCATGAATCCTAATATCCGCAATTTCGCCCTGTGGGTTATCATTTTCCTGCTCGTGCTGGCCCTCGTAACGCTGTTCCAAAACCCCGGCTCGCGTAGCGCATCGCAGGATATGAGCTACAGCCAGTTCCTCTCCGATGTTGACAGTGGCCGTATTGCGGGTGTCACCATCTCGGGGGCGGATATAACGGGTACACTGACCGATGGTCGCCCCTTCCAAACTTACGCGCCGAATGATCCGACCCTAGTGTCGCGTTTATCGCAAAAAGGTGTGAATTTCTCGGCAAAAGCACCGAGCGAGGGGATGCCGTGGTATTTGGCGTTGCTCGTGAATTGGCTGCCTTTGATTGTTGTGATGGCGGCGTGGTTTTTCCTCTCGCGCCAGATGCAGGGGGCCAATGGCCGCGCGATGGGCTTTGGCAAGTCGAAAGCCAAACTGCTCAATGAAGCGCATGGCCGCGTAACCTTTGCCGATGTCGCAGGTGTTGATGAAGCCAAAGAAGATTTGGAAGAGATTGTTGAGTTTTTACGTGACCCGCAAAAATTTCAACGCCTTGGCGGGCGTATTCCGCGTGGCGTCTTACTCGTTGGCCCTCCCGGCACGGGTAAGACCTTGCTTGCGCGCGCCATTGCGGGCGAGGCGAATGTGCCTTTCTTCACGATCTCGGGTTCGGACTTCGTTGAAATGTTTGTTGGCGTCGGCGCAAGCCGTGTGCGCGACATGTTTGATCAGGCCAAGAAAAACGCACCTTGCATTATCTTTATCGACGAAATCGACGCAGTGGGTCGCCATCGTGGCGCGGGCTTAGGCGGTGGCAATGATGAGCGTGAGCAAACGCTCAATCAATTGCTCGTCGAGATGGACGGTTTTGAAGCCAATGAAGGCATTATTCTGATCGCGGCAACCAACCGTCCGGATGTGCTTGATCCCGCGTTGTTGCGTCCGGGTCGTTTTGATCGTCAGATCGTGGTGCCTAATCCGGATGTGATTGGCCGCGAGAAGATTTTGAAAGTGCATGTGCGTAAAGTGCCGCTCGCTCCCGATGTCGATCTTAAAACGGTAGCACGGGGTACCCCGGGCTTCTCAGGTGCGGATTTGATGAATCTCGTCAACGAGGCGGCTCTACTGGCAGCCCGTCGCGGCAAGCGCATCGTGACGATGAGCGAATTTGAAGACGCGAAAGACAAGGTGATGATGGGGGCGGAACGCCGCACGCTCGTGATGACCGAAGACGAGAAGCGTCTGACGGCCTACCACGAAGCGGGCCATGCGATTTGTGCCTTCAATGTGACGGCGACTGATCCGGTGCATAAAGCGACGATTATTCCGCGTGGCCGTGCACTAGGGATGGTGATGCAATTACCAGAACGCGATAAGCTTTCCATGTCGCTCGAACAAATGACCTCACGTCTGGCCATTATGATGGGTGGCCGCGTTGCAGAAGAGCTGATTTTTGGGCATGAAAAAGTAACATCGGGTGCAGCATCTGACATCGAGCAAGCCACACGTCTGGCCCGAATGATGGTAACCAAATGGGGCTTTTCACCCGAGCTTGGCAATGTCTCTTATGGCGAAAATCAGGATGAAGTCTTCTTAGGCATGTCGGTGGCGCGGACACAGAATGTATCGGAAGCAACGGCGCAAAAAATCGACTCGGAAATTCGCCGCTTGGTAGAGTCCGGCTATTCCGAAGCAACCCGCATTCTGACGGATCGCAAGGATGATCTCGAAGCTCTGGCGCAAGGTCTTCTCGAATATGAAACGCTGTCGGGTGATGAAATCCGTGATCTCCTGATCGGTAAACCGCCTGTTCGCGATAGCGGAGATGGCTCTTCCGGTGGGCGCCTATCGGCCGCCGTTCCCTCCGCAGGCAAGGGACGTCCGCGCCAAGAACCCGACGCGGGTATGGAGCCACAGCCTCTGGCCTGATCTGTCTTTATTCACCACATTCTTATAACGCCCGGCTCTGCCGGGCGTTTTTACATTCAGGGTTCGTTCAGATGGATCATGTTTGATGTAATTCGTAATAAGTTTTGACCATCGTCAGGCTTGGCCCGTTAGTGGCTTGGCTTTAAAAGCGGTCAATATGTGAGAATGAGGCATACTCTATGGCGCGCAAATATTTTGGTACCGATGGCGTTCGCGGCAAGGCCAATAAAATCATCACCCCGGATTTGGCGTTACGCGTTGGCCAGGCGGCTGGTCTTGTTTTCCGCCGTGGTGAGCATCGTAACCGCGTCGTCATCGGCAAAGACACGCGGCTTTCTGGCTATATGATCGAAACTGCGTTGGTCGCGGGTTTTACCTCCGTCGGTATGGATGTTCTTCTCTTAGGCCCCATGCCGACGCCTGCTGTTGCGATGTTGACCCGTTCGATGCGCGCCGATTTGGGCGTGATGATTTCAGCGTCGCATAATGCCTATGAAGACAATGGCATCAAGCTGTTTGATCCCGATGGATTTAAGCTTTCCGACGAAACCGAGCTTGCAATTGAAGCGCTGATGGATGGCAATATCCATGAACGCCTCGCATCCTCCGCTTCGCTGGGTCGTGCCAAGCGCATTGAAAGCGTGCACGCCCGCTATATCGAATTTGCCAAGCGCACAATGCCCCGCACGATGGATCTTGATGGTCTGCGCATCGTAATCGATTGCGCCAATGGCGCGGCCTATAAAGTAGCCCCCGAAGCCTTGTGGGAATTAGGCGCGGAAGTATTTCCAATTGGTGTTGAGCCCGATGGTTTCAACATCAACCGCGATGTCGGTTCAACGGCGCCCCATGCGGTTAGCCAAAAAGTACGCGAAATGCGCGCTGATATCGGTATTGCGCTCGATGGCGATGCGGATCGCGTCATCATCGTTGATGAAAAAGGCCAAGTGGTAGATGGTGATCAATTGATGGCCGTGATCGCCAAAAGCTGGAAAGACGATGGTCGACTGGCCAAGCCCGGCGTGGTGGCCACCATCATGTCGAATTTAGGCCTAGAGCGTTATCTCGACGGGATCGGCTTAACGCTGGCGCGTACCGCCGTCGGCGATCGTTATGTGCTCGAACATATGCGCGAAAATGGCTTTAACCTAGGCGGAGAACAATCGGGCCACATGATCTTGTCGGATTATTCAACAACGGGCGATGGGTTGGTCGCGGCGTTGCAAGTGCTCGCCATGGTGAAAAAACTGGGCCGCCCCGTAAGCGAAGTCTGCCATCTCTTTGATCCGCTGCCACAAATCTTAAAAAATGTCCGCTATCAATCCGGCCAACCTCTAAAAGACAAACGCGTCGTAGAGGCCATAGCCTCCTCAACCGCTGTCTTGGGCGTGCATGGCCGCTTGGTCATCCGCCCCTCCGGTACAGAGCCTGTGATCCGCGTGATGGCCGAAGGCGACGACCGCGCGCTCGTTGAAAGAGCGGTGAATGATGTCGTCGCCGCACTTGGACAGGTGGCGGCTTAAGGCTGATATCCTGTTCAATGTGACAGGTTTCGAGAGCTTTTGCAGTGTTTAACTTAGCCGCTATTAATTTTCATCGTGATGTAAAGCGTCTCGTAACACTTTACATCATTCATGATGGGTGATAGGGGTTATGAAGTTTGGATCTGTTCGGCATAAGGGTTTGAAACGCTATATTGAGCGTGGTGAAGCGTCTGGCTTGCCGCCTGCCTTTGCGTCAAAACTCGCGGCGATGATAACCCTTTTGGGGGGAATGAGGCGGATTGAGGAATTGATGGCGGTTGAAAAATGGCACGTCCATCCGCTGACGGGCGATCGAAAGGGAGACTGGAGTTTCTCCGTCTCTCGAAACTGGCGTTTAACTTTTCGCCTCGATGAGACAGGTGGCGTGATTTACGATCTTGATCTTGAGGATTACCACTAGGAGTAGATTCGATGGAAAATGAAGATACTTTTGAGATGAAAAGCCCTTCCCATCCGGGCGCGGTCGTTCGCGATCTCTTGCTTGAACCCTACAATCTCACCGTCACCGAAGCCGCTCTGGCACTCGGCGTAACACGGCCCGCTCTATCGGCCTTTTTGAACGAACGCGCGTCGCTCTCGCCCGATATGGCGATCCGGATTGAAAAAGCGTTCGGCCTGAAACTCGAAACGCTGATGCGGATGCAGAATGCCTATGACATCGCCGAAGCGCGGCGGCGGGCGCGGATGATTAAGGTGAAGCGGTATAAGGGCAAGGCGGCGTGAGGACGCGCATGTCAAGGTAAAATGCGAGTCTCCGGACCGCTAGGCTCCTGCCTCGCATTCTTAAGATGCGCGCCGGGAGGCGCGCGGTCCGACGTTTCATTCACCCGTCATCCCCAAAGCACGCCGCTCCAGTCGATCGCCAAGCTGAGCCGCTTCAGTACGGGCATCTTCGAGCATAGAGGCCAAGGCATTGGCGGCTTCTACGGCTGATTGATCCCCTTCATCGTTAAATTCCGCCTCGTTGCGCAGCGCGATCATCACGCAATTCAAAGCAAGCGCGAAGGTTTCGAGCGTGTTTAAAAAGGTTTGTGGCTTGGAAAAATCAATTTGCGGCATTTTTATTCCCCTTTATTCCCGAGTGAGAGAATGGCCCCAGCGCGGGAATGCGCTGGTGCCGGGGTGCTAGAAAAACCACACGAGTTTGGCTGCGGCGCTTTTAGCTTCGCAGCTTGGACATAACGCCGCCACCCCGACGTTTTGGCGTCAGGGCAGTTTGGTGTCGGCAGATGCACTGCCGACTCGTGCGGGGTTTTCTAGACCCCGAGCCATACGGATGCATGACTTGAGATTAACTTATCATCCCTACCCAAAAACGCAAACCACTCGACGCGAACACGCCGGGAGGCGCGCGGTCCAAAGGCGTCTGCAACCTTTCCCCCTCATCCTGAGCCACATTGCAAAGCAATGTGAGTCGAAGGACCGTAAGCCTCCGGCTCGCACGCTATGCGCTGCCCAAGAGGCGCGCGGTCCAAAGGCGTCTGCTACCTCTCCCCCTCATCCTGAGCCACATTGCGAAGCAATGTGAGTCGAAGGACTGCCAAGCCTCCGGCTCGCACGCTATGCGCTGCCCAAGAGGCGCGCGGTCCGGGGTGTCACTCCCTCTTCATCCCCAAAATAGTCCGCTCGAATTGATTGCCGATCTGAAGCGTCTCGGTACGGGCGTCTTCGAGCATTGAGGCGAAAATATTGGTGCCTTCAACGGTCGCCTCATTAATCTCATCGTTAAATTTCGCCTCATTGCGCAGCGCGATCATCACGCAATTCAGCGCGAGCGCGAAGGTTTCGAGCGTGTTTAAAAAGGTTTGTGGCTTGGAAAAATCGATCTGCGGCATTTTCATTCCCCTTTATTCCCGGTTGAGAAAATGGCCCCAGCGCGGAAATGCGCTGGTGCCGGGGTGCTAAGAAAGCCAACCTAAACGTGGCCGCAGCGGTTTTAGCCTTGCAGCCTGGACATAACGCCGCCACCCCGACGTTTTGGCGTCAGGGCAGTTTGGTAACGGCAGATGCACTGCCGTTTAGGTGGAGGTTTCTTAGGCCCCGAGCCATGCGGATGCATGACCTAGCCCCAAGTCTATCAGCCCCTCACAAAAACGCAAACCGCCCAACGCGCGAACAGAGCGCGCGGACGCTAGCGACGCGAGGTTTGTGTCGGGTTAGGTTGGGTGGATTTTAGTTAAATGTGAATGTTAAGTCCTCCTCGCGAGCGACAGCGACGCGATCCAGTTGATGGTGCAATTTTATCCGCTGTCGTTCCGTTACGCCCTCTTAACTCCTGCTAGCTGGATGGCTTCGCTCTCGCTCGCCATGAGGGTAAGGAGTCGCTCGCGCTGCCTATTTCGTCTCAGGTTACGACGGCTTGGGGTGGGTGTCATCCGGTTTGGAAGGAGCACGCTCAATTCAGGTGATTTTAAAAATCCCCTTCGCGGCCTAAAGATTCATTAGGTTTATCGCGCAATAGCCGAAATAGGCAGCCATGGTTAAAATAATCAACAGGGCAGCGAGGCCGTAATTCATGCCGCGTTTTTGGTCGTCAATTTGGGCTTGGACGATGATCTTATCCATTTCTGCTGAATGGATTTGGGCTTTTTCCGCCATGAGAAAAATACGTTCTGCCGCGCCGGGTAAAATCGCCTCATAGTCGGTCAAATATTTGGGAGGCGGCAGAGGGCCGGAAAAATGCTCCTCGGCAATGACTTTTTGAACGCGACTGATGATTTCTTTTCTTTTGCCGTTTTGAATAAGCGGCCCGATCTCGCGTTCTAATTTATCTTGAATTCCAGTGTCTGGAACTTCAATCGCATTATCGCTGCTATCGCGATTGGCTCGTGGTTTTTTCAAGGGGCTTTTCGCCTTCAACGGTAATAGATTGACGCAGAACGCGGCCCACTTCTAACCAAGCGTTTTCAACGCTGCCATCAAACCGTCTGTTTCTTTCGATTTTCAGGGGACGGGCGAGATTCCCTCCACCCGTAAATCCGTATATAAAACCACGCTGAAACGAACGGGATGCAAGCGATCGATCTAAATGATTCATTTTTAGCCTCGCCACTCCGATTAGACGAAAATAAAAGCAAAAAGGTGACTAAAAGTCAATTTTTTAATTCAATACAGCAATCTTTAGTGGCTGGTGAGCCATGAACCCCCTACTCGACTCTTTCCATCCCCCACCCAACATTTCCCCATTGACGCGGCGCCCGCTCCCGCGTATCTCCCTTCACGGGACATCCCTCCCCAACGAGGGGCGCCCATCTGTGAGGATGGAGAAACAAATGACTGAGACGCTACCCGGCTTGCGGCCGGTTAATCCGCAATTCTCTTCCGGCCCCTGCGCCAAGCGCCCCGGCTGGTCCCCTGACGTTCTTAAAAATGCTGCCCTTGGCCGCTCGCATCGCGCGAAGCTTGGTAAAGCGCGGCTTAAACGCGCGATTGATCTTACCCGCGAGGTTTTACACATCCCTGCCGATTACCGCATCGGCATTGTGCCGGCGTCTGACACGGGCGCTTATGAGATGGCGATGTGGACGATGCTGGGCGCGCGGCCTGTCGATTGTCTGGCTTGGGAAAGCTTTGGCGAGGGCTGGGTGACGGATGCGGTGAAGCAATTAAAGCTCAAAGATACCCGCGTCATGAAAGCCGCCTATGGCGAGTTGCCGGATTTGGGCGCGGTAAACCCCGATCATGACGTGCTTTTCACCTGGAACGGCACCACTTCCGGTGTGCGCGTACCGAATGCCGATTGGATCGCGGCAGACCGCAAGGGCCTGACCTTTTGCGACGCGACATCCGCCGCCTTCGCGCAAGGTTTGGAATGGTCAAAGCTCGATGTGACGACGTTTTCCTGGCAGAAAGTGCTGGGCGGGGAAGCGGCGCATGGCATGTTGATCCTCTCGCCCCGCGCGGTGGAGCGGCTTGAAAACTACACGCCCGCTTGGCCCTTGCCGAAGATTTTCCGGCTCACCTCCGGCGGCAAGCTGATCGAGGGGATTTTTGCGGGCGAGACAATCAACACGCCCTCGATGCTCTGCGTTGAAGATTATATCGATGCGCTGGAATGGGCGCAGTCGGTCGGCGGGTTGCGGGGCCTTATCGCGCGCTGCGATGCCAATGCCAAAGCGATTGCCGATTTTGTTGCACAAAAGCCGTTTCTGGGGTTTTTGGCGAAGGACCCGGCGACCCGATCCAATACCAGTGTGTGTTTGGTGTTTTCCGATCCCGACATCGCCGGATTATCTGAGGACGCCCAAGCCAATTTCGCCAAGTCAGTCGCCTCGCTGCTCGAAAAAGAAGGCGTGGGGCTTGATCTCGGCTCCTATCGCGACGCGCCTCCGGGTTTGCGCATCTGGTGCGGAGCAACGGTGGAAACCGCCGATGTCGCGGCGCTGATGCCGTGGGTTGAATGGGCGTTTGTGCAAACCAAAGCCGCGCTCGGCAACGCTGCGTAATTTTCACCTCCGTTTCTTTTTTGGCTCGCTTGAGCTTGATCAATGAAAGACTAATCTCATGGCTCCTCGTGTTCTTATTTCTGACGCTCTTTCTCCCGCAGCCATTGCCATCTTTAAAGAGCGTGGCGTCGATGTCGATTTCCAGCCGGAGCTCGGCAAGGATAAAGACAAACTCGCCGCCATCATCGGCGCGTATGATGGATTGGCGATCCGCTCCGCCACCAAAGTGACGAGCAAAATTTTAGCCCATGCAACACGGTTGAAAGTGATTGGCCGCGCGGGCATTGGCGTTGATAATGTCGATATTCCCGCCGCCACCCAAAAGGGCGTGATCGTCATGAACACGCCGTTTGGTAACTCCATCACAACGGCTGAACATGCGATTGCGATGATGTTTGCCTTGGCGCGGCAAATCCCCTCGGCGGATGCTTCCACGCAAGCGGGTAAATGGGAGAAGAACCGCTTTATGGGTGTGGAGATTACGGGTAAAACGCTTGGCATTATCGGCTGCGGCAATATTGGCGCGATTGTTGCCAGCCGTGCGATTGGATTGCAGATGCGCGTCATCGCTTATGATCCGTTTTTATCGCCCGAACGCGCAATTGATCTGGGCGTTGAAAAGGTTGAACTCGAAGATTTGCTGGCCCGCGCCGATATCATCACGCTGCACACGCCTTTAACGGCACAGACGAAAAATATCCTCTCAGCGGATAACCTCGCCCGCACCAAAAAAGGCGTCCGCATCATCAATTGCGCGCGTGGTGGATTGGTGGATGAACACGCGCTACGTGCGCTGCTTGATACGGGCCATGTTGCAGGCGCGGCGTTTGATGTGTTTGCGGAAGAGCCTGCAATATCGAATATTCTGTTCGGTCATCCCAATGTCGTGTGTACGCCGCATCTGGGTGCTGCAACCACGGAAGCGCAAGAAAATGTCGCGCTACAAGTCGCCGAGCAAATGTCGGATTATCTGGTGCGCGGCGCGATTTCAAACGCGGTTAATTTTCCATCGATTACGGCGGAAGAAGCGCCCAAGCTACGGCCCTTTATTGCGCTTGCGGAAAAATTGGGCTCCTTTGCAGGCCAGCTTACCGATGGTGGGTTGAAAGAAGTGCGCATCACCTATCAAGGCGGCGTTGCAGCGTTAAAAATAAAGGCTTTAACGGCATCTGCGATTGCAGGCGTCCTTCGCCCCGCCTTGCAAGATGTCAATGTCGTCTCCGCCCCCATTGTTGCTAAAGAGCGCGGTATCGTGATTGAAGAAACGGTGCGCGAAGGCGAGGGCGATTATGACTCGCTGATCACGCTGGAAGTCGTAACGGACGATCTTATCCGCTCCATCTCCGGCACAGTGTTTAACGATGGTAAACCGCGCATCGTCGATATCAAAGGCATCAAAATGGATGCCGAATTTGGCCCCTCGATGATCTATGTCACGAATGAAGATAAGCCCGGTTTTATTGGTCGTTTTGCATCACTCTTGGGTAATGCAGACGTCAATATCGCAACCTTCGCTCTAGGCCGCGATAACGAAGGCGGCTCAGCGATTGCACTCGTTGAAATTGATGGCGCCGCACCACCCCATATCCTGCAAGGCATTCAACGCCTGCCGGGGGTTAAGCAGGCGCGGGCATTGGTGTTTTAATCCATCACAACGAAAAGCGCTTTAACGTGCCATCGGCCTCGACCATCCATTCTTTCAACAGACTGATCGGATTAAAGGCCGGAGGCACGAGTTTCGCCTCCGTTTCGCCATCCGCCGTTGTCAGTTCCGCGTGGTGCTTTTGCGCGAGATGGCGCATCCTCTGGTTGTGGCTGAGACACTGCATACCAAGCCGCGAGATGCCGCGGTTACGCGCCGCGGTTATAATGCGTGTCAGCAGCTCATCGCCTAAGCCGTGGTCCTGATAGGGCAATTCAACTGAAAACGCCGTTTCGGCCCGCAACGGCCAAGCGCCGAACAATACGCGTAACTCGCCGGCGGCAATGATCTTGTCATCGTCAAAAGCGCCATAAATCAGCGTGTCGAGCCGCAACGACGCGTCAACATAGTCATGAATATAGGAATCCGACACACCACCGCCGAAACGGGAGTGCCGCGATTCAGGGTCGAGCCGTAGTAAATGCTCGCGATATGCCGTCATATCCATAGGCCATAAGCGACGAATGGTTACCGCAGGGTCTGAAGCCGGTTGAGCCGAAGCCATGATCAGTTCATCCTACATCTTTGGTATGATATCCCATATGATGTTGCACTGCACAATATGCAAGGCCTATGAAGAAATCATGGCAAATTTACTAAAAATACGACGTAATTTGCTGTGAATGCCTGATATTTGGCTCTTTTCAGGGTGCAGGCGTGGCTCTGCCCGTCCGATGGGATTCGGTTTCTGAGTAGATGATGGGTGTAACGGGTAGGTGTTTAGCGCCGTTCTCGATGAGAAATTGGTTAAAGGCCGCCATAGCGGGGCTGAGGGACCGATCCCCGCGGCTGACCGTGTACCATTCCCGCCTGATCGGCATACCAATCACGTCCAAAATCACCAAACGGCCTAGGGCGAGTTCCATGGCGATGGTGTGGGCGGAGATAAAGGCGATGCCGATGCCTGCCATAACGGCTTGTTTGATGGTTTCGTTGGACGTCATCTGGGCATGGCGGTGGTCGGCCCACCCGGCAACGTCGTGCATGAAAATATCGAGCGAGGATCGCGTGCCGGAACCCGGTTCCCGAACCAGAAACGTCTCGGGCAACAGATCGTCTTTTGAAATCATGTGGCGTTTGGCCAAGGGATGATCCGGCGGCGCGATGATCACCAGCGGATGATCGCCAAAGATCTGCGAGCGCACGTTAAAATCCTTTGGCGGACGCCCCATCAGCGCGATATCGATCTCATAATCGCGTAGCGCATCGATGATTGCGCCACGGTTGCCTACGGTTAATGAAATCGTGACGCGGGGATGCAAATCCCGGAACATGGCCATCAGCTTTGGCGCGAAATATTTAGCGGTTGAGACGGCGCCGATGCGCAACTGGCCCGCTCCCGCCTCGTTGATCGTTTCAATTTCTTCAAAAAGCTGCCGCAGTCTTACCTCGATATCATGCGCGGCGCGCAAGACGGCTTCGCCAGCAGCGGTGGGCCGCAACCCGCCACGGCCACGATCAAACAGAGAGACGCCCGTCTCCTCCTCAAGATGTTGCAGTTGCAGGGTAACGGCAGGTCCCGTGAGGCCAATTTGCTCGGCTGCCGTTGAAATTCTCCCCGTTCGCCGAATAGCGAGCATGGAGTTGAGCTGGCGGAGCGTAATATTTCTCATGCCATAGAATTAAAAAAATTTATTCTAAATGTAAATATTATAAAATTTACTAATTTCAAAAATTCCAGCAAGTCTTGCTCACCAGAGGCCAGTTGCCACGATAGAGCAAGCCTTAGCGGGGAGAGCGTCATGAAGGGTATGCCACTCAAGGAATTTCTGACGGCCCATATTGCTGATGAGGATGCGACGCGCTCAGCCGTGGCGGCACTTGTGGAGCGGTTCGCCGAAGTGGCGGCAGAGTTGCGCTTGGCGATTAATGAAGGCGCGTTGGGGGCTGCTTTTGGTGCAACGCTTGCTTCCAACAATGCCGATGGCGATGACCAGAAGGCGCTGGATGTTCACGCCGATCACCTCTTCATCAACGCGGCAAGGCAAGCGAATGCGGCCTATTACGCCTCTGAGGAGCAGGCTAATCCGATTATTATTCGCGAAAATAGCCCGATATCGGTGGCGATTGATCCGCTCGATGGCTCTTCCAACATCGATACCAATATTTCGATTGGCACGATCTTTTCGGTGCTTCCGAGCAAAGCCAATGCGGATGAAACTTTTTTGCAACCGGGTACAGCGCAACTGGCCGCAGGGTTTTTCGTCTATGGCCCACAGCTCACGCTGGCGCTCACCCTTGGTCAAGGAACATCGCTTTTTGTTTACTCCGAGCGGCGCGGCTTGTTTTTAAAAGCCTATGATGCCGTGACGATTGACAATGACGCCAAGGAATTTGCCGTCAACATGTCGAATTACCGCCATTGGGACGATACGATGCGGCTTTATATTGATGATTGTCTTTCGGGCATGACGGGGCCGCGCGAAAAAGATTTCAACATGCGCTGGATCGCGTCATTGGTCGCGGAAGCCTATCGCATCATGATTCGCGGCGGCATTTTCATTTATCCGCGCGATAATCGGAAAGGCTATGGTCTGGGCCGCTTGCGCCTTGTGTATGAAGCCAATCCGATTGCCATGCTCATAGAGCAAGCAGGCGGTAGAGCGATTAATGGCGAGCAGCGCATCTTAGAAATTCAACCAACGGCCTTGCATCAGCGCACACCGTTGATTTTTGGCGCGCGTCGCGAAGTCACAAAGATCGCCCGCTATCATTCCGACCCCTCCGGGATTGCCATTCGCCACCCGCTGTTTGGCAATCGTGGCCTCTTCCGCACGTAAGGACTAAATTCATGTCGCGCAGCCATCCTATTATCGCAATTACCGGCTCATCGGGTGCTGGTACGACGACGGTTAAAGATACGTTTTCGAAAATTTTTGTTCGCGAAAAAGTAACCGCCGCCTTTATCGAAGGCGATGCCTTTCATCGCTATGATCGCAACGCCATGAAACAAAAAGTGGCCGAGGAAGAAGCGCGCGGTAATTCGCATTTCACGCATTTTAATCCGGCTGCGAATGAACTTGAAATCTTGCAATCGGTCTTTGAAAACTACGGCAAAATCGGCACCGGAAAAACGCGCCATTACGTGCATGATGAGGGCGAAGCAGAGCTTTATGGATCGCCTCCCGGTACCTTCACCGATTGGAAAGATATGCCTGAATCCGATCTTCTCTTTTATGAGGGTTTGCATGGTTGCGCGGTAACGGACCATCTGAACATCGCCCAACATGTTGATTTGAAGATTGGTGTTGTTCCGGTCATTAATCTGGAATGGATTCAAAAAATCCATCGCGATAAATCGATGCGCGGCTATTCAACCGAAGCCGTGACAGATACGATCTTACGCCGTATGCCCGA
>Ga0316217_10000839_pt1 | contig 41964 bp, 37 predicted proteins | sample 1anoAmetaG_FD_203633 | JGI IMG/M metagenome (GOLD analysis project Ga0316217, IMG submission 203633) | Freshwater microbial communities from Trout Bog Lake, Wisconsin, USA - 1anoA | ecosystem: Environmental > Aquatic > Freshwater > Lake > Hypolimnion/Profundal zone | place: USA: Wisconsin...
TAGCTCGACTTGGAAGCATGCTTAACAGATTCAGGCTTGATTACATTCTTATCGCTCACGTTATGTTTATCAGTACCGTTAATTAGCTGCTTCTAATCAACTTTCCCTGGTTTCTCTGCAGGCTGGATGTCCTTCTAGGCTGGCTAGTTGAATTTCGAAGTGATGCCGTTAGGTCTAACCCCTTCCCTATAATTGTTCAAGGGCTGCTGAATTTCGTTGTCGAAGTGCACTCTCGGCGGTCTCTCCCTATTCTCTTTGAGTTTGCGCTAATGCTCAGCCATTTTCGCGTACTGCTCAGCCATCTACTTGACAGAGCCAAGTGCCTGAAGGAGTATATCAAGGGTTTTATGAATCTAAATAACGGCAAACTTACAAGCTCATACTCTTTGCCTGACATCTAGGATTAATCCGCTGGAACCAGTAACGCCCCCCATGCTTACTACTTTATATGAAACTGTTTATAGAAACATAACTAATCGCACTCAAATACCAAGTGGCAATAGCTCATGCTTTTTTGATGGTTTGGTTAAAAATATGGCCAAATCCATTTTTGTACATGCATTTTATACATGAATTGAAGCATATTGCTGAGGATTGTAACCAGGGCAGGAAAGTCATTTCTGCCATCTCTGCCATAGCTCCAACCCCCAAAACAATCATCACAGCCATTTGTACAACAATCTTTATAAATCTTGATCTGACAGAACCAATTTGCCACTTTTGTTAGGCCGCTCCCATAAACACCCTTCGCCCTAATTTACGCACATTTGCCGTAAACATGGCCGAATACAGAGAAACGGTGTTCAGCAACATCCGAAACCTAGTGCAGCGAGAAGCCAACTAAACCATCAACAAAGTGCTGACCAACAAAACCTACGACGTCAACGACGCTCAGGAATGGACCAACACCATCTGCGACTAGGTACTCCATCTTCTATGCAGATCCTCAAGAGCATCACCAGCAGCAACAAAAACTTCAAGTTCATCGCCCACTGCATCATCATGCAGAAAGCAGACTGCGGGCTTAACATCTCCGGCTCGTGCTTCTGGGATAACGAAGTCGATGGCAGTATCACGGTCAAGTGGGACGCGCCCACGCTCATCTGCATCGTCAATCTGTTCGGCTGTGCGCTCTGATCCAAGGATTACCTCTTATTTATTTAGATGTTGCTAGTTAGGGCAATTGTATCGATCAATAATATATAACAAGCTATCAGCGCATAGTCAGTCCCTGAGCTTTCGCCTCAGATCTGATACCTTCTTCAGTCCCTGAGAACCGAGCCAGGAGCCGCCTCTCCCAGGACTCAAACTTGGGCACCTCCAGCTTCATATTCTTCTGCTGGTTGCCTACCTTCTTCCGCGGCCAGTTGCTCAAAGTCGCCCTCAGAGGGTCATCTCGATCTTTCTTGCGCGATCGGATGCGGTCCATCCACATGCCGTAGCAGGTGTTGACCTCGATAGAGCGGAACTACCTCGGCTGAGGCACCCGCTAGAGTTTGCTGTGGTGGATGGTGGTGGGTTGTTCTTTAATTTCCTCGGCCTTGTGCCTCTGCTCGAGCACGCAGTTGATGAGCTGAGTCATGCATTTTTTGCATTTGAGGCGGGTGCCTTGGATGCACTAAAAGCACTTCGTATATGGCTTTTCTCTAAACATCTTTTCCTTATAGGGCAACATTTTTTGAATTCTTCTTTTTCCAGAATATACAGAAAATGAATTTGAAAACTGATTATATCACTGCCAACTTCGCCCGACCACCTGCAATGCTGCAGACCCCAGCACTTCTTCCCTCGACCTCTCTTCCATATGCGACCACCCCTACAAAATGCAGCTTGGAATCTATTGCTCCTCCACGGATTGTGCGCACTATTTTATGTCTTGCTGGATGGGTTGTTAGCGAGGCTAAGGTCTGATGTCCTCAGAGTGTTTTCTTATCTTTTTGTTGGTCTTTTCTTCGTTGGTGAACTACTACGACTAGTTGAGCAAGGGGGAGAGGGGGGAATTCCCGAATATCTTCTCTCTCCTCTGCTTCTAAGCCGTGGGCATCTCCTTTGCGGGTATGGATTAGGGGAGGCACACAAAAAAGTCGCAGATGGGGGGCACCTAAAACGAAATATGGCTAGCAGGCAAGCTATACTTTATCTGTTAGATACCCCTTTTGGCAGGATGAGGTTGGGCCAATGATTTCATAGGCGTTGCCGAAGATGAGTTCTAACCCGCCAATTTGTCCCTGTTCGTGTTGCTCGTCTTGATCTATCTGCTGACCACCGTGAACTTCGTATTCTTTTTCACCTAGAGATTTGCCAGCGTGATTTCTTTCTCAGCTAGCACCGCTCGCTGGGCTACTTTGTCCTGTTTGTCGCGTTGGCTGCCGTGTTATGAAAAGGTGATCGAGTGATGCATGCGTGGCTGGAACACAGACGCCACATGGTTGGGCTGGGGTTGTTTGAAGGTAAATCTGATTATTTTGGGAGTGTTGATCACGTGCTAACTGATTACCCCGTAGCTGAAACTCTTCTGCCGGTTGGAGGTCCAGGTAGGCTGAGCGTGTTCGAAGTGCATGCGGTAGTAACAAATAAACTTTATTAACTCCACACGTGACGCAATAAACTAATACCCATTAAACTCTGAGAGGTGGTGCAACAAAGAGCATCATGGTTGGATAGGTGTATACGGAATAGTGAGAGATGTGTGGTGTTAGAATTGATTTGTAATATCAATATGCCGAAACATAAAACCCCGATATAGAGACTCATCGACCCTTTCAGCATACCCGCGCAGATGAACAATCTGGGGGTGTTGATAATCGCGTACAGCACGAAAACCATCCTGGCCCGCGACAGCTGCAGCGACACCTAGAACCTGTAGTTCCTGAACTTCATCTACTACGGGTCGATGATCACGTGCCTGGGGACAGCCCTGATGTCCTTGCTGTACATGGTGGGGCTGCTGGACTACTGCATCAACAAGGTGATCCCGTGCGGGGAGGTCTGTCTCACCCTCAACACCGTGCTGATCTTTTTGGCGGGACTGCTGTACCACTTCGCGGCGACTGTGTTCGGACTGGTGGAGCTGGTCTGGGGGCAGACGCCCGGCTGCATCGAGCTGCAGATGTTCACGCAGATCACCTGCTGGATCTACTTCTGCTGGTTCGTCACCCTCATCCTCTACCTGCTCTTCAACCTATGCTACCTCAGTCGCAAGCGACAGCTGCCCACCGTAGAGGAGAACTATACGGAGATGAAGTGAACGTGGGACACCGGTGATTGTAGATATAATTGGTTGTTGGGGATTTATGGGTTGAGATGGGGGATGGGTGTTTCAAGGGTTTGGCTTGACTGAAGGGGGTTATAGATGTACGGGAAGGTAGGAGTTGGGTTGCATGTGATTAATTATCAAGTTTGTTATTTGGGAGTGAGTGACCCATAATATCATCGCTTGGGGATAAATCAATAAAGTAACATATGTTTGCACTAGGGCAGCGTAAACATCTCCGAAGACTGATCTCAATTTAGAACAGACAAACTACCAAAAACTGCCTGAACTGCAGACTTGCGTTTACCAGGGTGGGTTAAATCAATAGCATAAAACGGCACTCATGAACCCCATGGTTTATTGAGAAAATAATTAGAATCTGATGGTAGTCTGAGACCAGCCCGCACAACTAGTTTCCGAAACCACCCTGCAACCCACCAGGGTGATGCGCCCCAACCATTTATTTATAATTAGTCATTAGAACAGATTGCACCACATCACATGGAGAAGGCCTAATTCACGGGAGACAGTCCCTCGGCCCGCTTCGGGCACACCATCACCCCCATCGGCAAGGAGAAGGCCATCCTGTTCGGAGGGGCAGTGGGCGACACCGGCAAGTACATCATCACCGGCGACACCTTCCTCCTCGACTACAACCTCAGGAAGTGGAAGAAACTCGATAATCACGGCATCCCGCCCACGAACCGAGCAGCTCATAATTCGATATCAGTCGACCACTTCTTCTACGTGTTCGGAGGGGCGCTCGGGGGAGGGGAGCTGGCAGACGATGGTCTCTACCAACTTGACTTTCTGACGCTCACTGACAAGGCCTACTGGGAGGTCAAAAACTGCAAGGGCACCACCCCTGGAGCTAGATACGGCCACGTAATGGCATACCTGAAGCCTTATATCGTAGTCTACGGGGGTAATACCGGCTCATAGGCCGTGGGCGATATCTGGAAAATCGATATAACAGGCAACTGCACCTGGTAAAAAGTAAACACTGGTACCGAAAACCCTCCCCCCAGAGTCTACCACTCCGCCAGCATCTGCAGAACGGGCACCGCCAGCGGCATGATGGTCATCTTCGGAGGCAGGGGCAACGACGGCATGCCTCTCAATGATACCTGGGGGTTGAGGAAGCATAGAGACGGCCGGCTGGATTGGATGAAGGCTCCCTATCGTAATAACTCCAGGCCGGCTGAGCGCTATCAGCATCGCAGTATGTTCGTCGGGACGTTACTCATGATTATCGGAGGGAGGAGCAACCAAGTCGGAGAATCCATGCCTCTGGACATCTATGACACTGATTCCTCGGATTGGTACAAATTGCCCAACATCGACCGCTTTCGGCACATTTGCTTCATGATAGAACACAACGTCTACATCCATGGAGGGTTCGACCAATAAGCCCCCAACATCCCAACTGACTCCATCCTAAAGATCGACCTCAACAAAGCCTTCAGCTCATATCCTCCACTTTTCAAGGGACTGGCGTTTGAAATGGGCAAAGATGTGTTCACTGTGACTCACAACTCCAACCCTCGGCTGCGTGGGTCGAGAGACCATCAGTAGTAGCGTAGAATTGAAGAAGCACATAGACAAAGTTTGACCCACCAGGCCAAAAGACCTTCCTAAAGAATGTAAGTCGAATCCTAAGTCATCCGCAGAAAGATATACACCAACAAATCGATCAGACTGTGTCCCGAGGCAATCGTTGCCAATTTCAACGAAGAGCAGTAAATAAAGAAGGTACACATCGACATGCTGCCGACCTAAAATCGCCGACTGGTTGGCACCACCACCGTCGGCAACCCCAAAGACCACATCGAGAAGATACATCGCTTTTTCTTGAACAATCTTTTCCTGAGGCCGTCTGCCACCATCAGCTATCCCATTCCCAACGAGTACGTCAATAAGTTGCTGGAGGAGGTAGAGAAGGTTCTGGATGAGGAGTCTACTCTGGCCAAGGTAACTTTCGCTTTATGTAGTTGCGGGCTCCAGTCAAAATATTCGGAGACATCCATGGACAAATCAACGATATCAATCGGTTCTTTTAGGCGTTTGGAGCGCCGGCAGAAGAACCTCCCAACGGCGATATTTAGTCCACTAACTACCTCTTCTTGGGAGACTACGTCGACAGAGGAAACAAAAGCATCGAAACCATTCTACTCCTCTTCTCTCTCAAAATCAAATATCCAGAGAACTTCATTCTCCTACGAGGAGCCCACGAAGATAGACAAATCAACAAAACCATGGGCTTTGGTGACGAGTGCGCATTGAAGCTGAAGTAAAGCATCGATGACCCATTATCCTTCTTCAATAGGGTGAATAAGATATTCGAAAAGCTGCCTCTTGCTGCAATTATCGAGGACGACTTCTTCTGCTGCCATGGAGGAATAGGCTACACCCTCAAGAATATAGCCTAGGTCTAGAAGATCTAGCGACCTGTGAGAGTGAATCTCGACCCTAAAACCAAGATCTAAAAGATTGTCTACGAGCTACTGTGGAGTGACCCTTGCCGTCCTGGATAGCAGGAGTACGCGGTCAATTATGAGCACGATTATCTCAGGACGAAAACCGTAATCTTTGCATAACTTAGAATATGAAATTTACGGAGGATAGAGCCAACATCTTTTGCAGCTAGAATGGCTTGTCTGCGATTATCAGGAGTCATGAGCCCTTTTCCGATGGTTTTGAGTCAAGAGAGTCCATAATAACTGTATTTTCCTGTTCAGACTATGGCAGCAGTGGCAACAAAAGCGCAATAGTGCATATCACTAAAAATGGGGAGGTTGCTCCTAAAATTTTGACTTCGATGGGATCCAAGGATCGATGGATAAATTTGTAGTAGTTTTCAGGCCGAAAATCTTCGAATTCTGAAGAGACCAGGTTGCGGCAATTGGGCTTCACTCCCCCTAAAAAATGATTTGTAGCTATTAACTTTTTGTCAAGACAATCACTGCATACAGTAAAAGATTAGGTTTTTCACAGACGGATTAAGATACAACTCATCAAAAACCCTTAAATTTAGTATAGAAACGAATATCCAGAGCATAATTAAAATTTATCATGCTGAGGATTTTGAGGCTAGCTATGAGATATAGCAGCAGACGAGATCCTTAACTCGAGAAGCTTGTGTACCAATAGACTAGGTTCAAGCATCGTAATGATTCGCATAAGTAGCCCCCGAAAAGATCTCTTTCTCGTAGTAGGAATAACAAATCCTCAAATATTGGCAAACTATCGATGCTTTCAAGCAGCAGCTAAACAGAACCAGACATCTGCCTCCGTATACTTTCTATGATGGACCTCCATTCGCGACAGGCACTCCTCACTATGGTCACATCGCAGCAGGCACGATCAAAGATGTAGTCTGCAGATACGCAACCCAGACAGGCCACTACGTTTAGCGACGTTTCGGCTGGGACTGTCATGGATTGCCAGTGGAATATGAAATCGATAAGGAGCTGAAAATAACAAATAAGAAGCAGGTGCTTGAGATGGGCATTGATAAATATAATGAGGCTTGTCGAAACATTGTGATGCGATACTCTACACAATGGTAGAATGTTGTCAGTCGCTTCGGACGATGGATTGATTTCAAGAACGACTATAAAACCATGGATTTGAACTTTATGGAGTCAGTTTGGTCTGTTTTCAAAGTACTCTTCAATAAGGGTCTTGTTTATAGAGGTAGAAGGATCATGCCCTACTCTAACGCCTGCAATACTGTTCTGTCTAATTTCTAGGTCCAGCAAAATTACAAAGAAGTGGATGACCCTTCAATTTATGTAACATTTCCTATCAAGTCTGACCCAAATGTTAAGTTTCTAGCTTGGACTACAACTCCTTGGACTCTGCCCTCGAATTTGGCACTGGCCGTCAACCCTGACTTTACCTATGTCAAAGTTCATGATCAGAAAAGAGACCAAATTCTAATTATAGGCGAATCAAAGCTCAAAGATTACTTTGGCAAAGAAAAGTATGAAATCCTTCAAAAGATGAAAGGAAGATAGCTTGAAGGCATTTAATACATACCCTTATATGAATTTTTCAACTAAAGAGTCAAAGATGGATGCTTTACTGTTCAGCTCGCCTCCTTCGTAACAGACACAGAAGGTACTGGAATCGTGCACTGCTCTCCAGGTTTCGGCTAAGATGATTACAAAATGTGCGTAGAGAAGAAGTTGATTAAACCGGATGATCCTCCTGTGCCAGTCGACGATAATGGTCGCTTCACTAAATAAATCAAGCAGTTTTAGGGCATTTACATTAAAACTGCTGATTAGCTTATAATGAAAGATCTAAAAGAACGAGGCAGGCTGCTTAAAAAGGGTACTTTGAAGCATAACTATCCCTTCTGTTGGAGAAGCTAAACCCCGCTAATCTACAAGGCTGTTTCTACATGGTTTATCAAGGTCACTGCCATTAAGTAGGATCTTGTTAAAAACAACTATAAAGCCTATTGGGTTCCCAAAGCCATTCAAGAGAAGAAGTTTGATAACTGGCTTAAAGACGCAAAGGATTGGTGTTTTTCTAGAAATCGGTTTTGGGGAAACCCCATTCCTCTGTGGGTTTCTGATGACGGCTAAGAAATAATTTGTGTGGGTTCAATAAAATAGCTCTAATAGCTGACAGGGACAAAAATATTTGATCTCCATCGTTAGCACATAGACAAACTGACAATAGAAAGCCGCCTCGGAAAAGGTAAACTACGTAGAATTTAATAGGTTTTTGACTGCTGGTTCGAAAGTGGCTCAATGCCCTTCGCCCAGGTCCACTATCCCTTCACAACAAACGAGGAACAGTTCAGTAAAATCTTTCCTGCGGACTTCATCGGAGAAGGAATCGACCAAACTCGAGGCTGGTTCTATACCTTGAACGTAATCGCAACTGCAGTAAAGAATAGTAATCCTTACAAAAATCTGATTGTGAATGGTTTGGTACTGACTGAAGATGGCAAGAAGATGTCCAAGAGGCTCAAAAACTATCCTGATCCGATGTAAGTTTGTAACGAATTCGGAGCCGACGCAGTTCGACTTTATTTGATCAATTCTCCGCTGGTGAGAGCTGATAACTTGAACTTTTCGAAATAAGGGGTCAGAGGAGTAGTTAAATAGGTATTTTTACCCTGGTATAACGCCTATCGCTTCCTTATCCAAAATATCTCTGCCTACTAACAATTAGCACTATCTGCATTTTACTTCGAAGAGAAGCTCTAAAAACTAGAGCAGGAGTTCAATCTGACCGATAGATGGATCTTGTCATCACTTCAAATCCTAATAAGCAACGTGCGCAAAGAGATGGGCTAATACAAACTGTACAACGTAGTCCATCCCTTGATATCATTTTTGGAACATCTCACCAACTGGTATGTAAGGTTGAATCGGACCCGACTCAAAGGCTAATTCGGCATTCAATAGTCTTTCATCAGTCTCAATGTTTTGCTACATGTGTTAGTCAATATCAATGTACTGATGAGTCCTTTTGTTCCTTTTCTCACTGAGTATATGTACCAGAATTTAAAACTGGCTATCGATGATAAAAGTGAGCTGAGACAATAGTCTATCCATCATTTGTTTATTCCGAGTGTCAATCAGCATTTCCTGGACTACTAGCTTGCAAATCGCATGGAAAAGGCTATGGATATAGTTTAGACTGCTCGTAAATTGAGATAAAGCAAACAGATATCTTTGAAAAATCCTATTTCTTCGTTAAAGATATTGACTTAAAACAGCAATTTTGATCAAGAAATACGACCTTTTTTGAGCTATATTGAAAAGTAAATCAATGTGCAGTAGATTACTGTCCAAACGGATATTGAAAAATACATTCGATTATAAGCACTTCCAAACTTTGCAGTGATAGGACCCAAATACAAGGGAAATAAAGCCTTCAACCAAATAAAAGAGGGAATCAGCAAATTGAACCGCCTTGAAATCCAAACCCTCAAAACCTAAGGTTGGATCATGGTGGCAGGCCATAGAATATTACTAGTAATCATCCACTGATTTAGGTTGATGTAATAATTCAGCAAAAGTTTTTAACCGAAAGCATCAAATAATACGAAGCAATCGGAGGAGACAAAATAATGTAATTGTTTGGTTATTAAGAGTGCTATTAGATATCAGACAGAGCTAAGAGCTGAAGCTACGAGGAGTGGCTCGGGAGCTGATTTCAAGAATACAAAAACTCAAGAAAAAAGCGGGAGTCACCACTAAAGATCACTTCACAATATACTACAAGTTATAATCAAGCGAAGGATCCATAAGAAAAGCTTTGACGCAAGAGCGATAGAGCATAACAGCCGCAGTCAAAAAATAGTTTTTGGAATGGAATAACCCGCAGTCTATGCAAATATTGAGTGAATAAAAAGGGAAGATAGAGGAGTAAGAGTTTGAGCTTTATTTGTGTAAGGACCAGCAAATATCCGGGTGATTTGTGTAGATTTATAATCTGATTCTGCAGTAATTTATCAGTAGCTTATTAAATTCGTTGTATGCCAATTTGAATTATATAAAGTTTAGATGGGCTGCGTGGGAAGCAAAGGATAATAAGGCAACAAACAAGCTCTGGGGCATAGCAAAGCTGAAACTAACAAAAACCTCAACCCTCAAGTAGACTACAACCTGCCAACATCGGAGGTGAAACATGAGTAAAAGGTGATTTAGACTGAAGTAAAACCTATAGAAGTCATTTAGGTTCAGGAAGAGAAACAGCCAGGTAATGAATATTTTATGAAGAGTCAGTAGATCGTGTGAGTTAGTTGAAAAAATCACTGGAAAACTAAACGAAGGAGCTGCCGATAATGTCTGGAAAAAAGTAAGTCCCAATGCAGGAAAAAGCTGTTGAAACTGAAGAATAGGAGGGTATTAAAGAAGAGGAGCACTTGGTTTTCAAAAACATGGGAGAACCCATTAATTTTGCCATAGTTGTGAGTTGATTATTCGTTTTGATACGTTTGTTTGAAATTGTACATAGTATACCGGAAATCAATTTTGAATTTTTCTGCAAGCTCCGCTGAATTTTAGTTAATCCTTAACCTCTTAATTAATCCGGTAGTATATAAGAAGAGGTATTCATAATGCATTATTCTTATTCTTATACGAAAAATGATAATTATTGACTCAATTTAAAAATTTATAGCTGTTAACACATAAGAACCAAACTTAGAGATGACGGAACAAATCATTTTTTAGTCTACCCCTCATCCTTCTTGGAGAGTTTGAGTAAGTGCCTAAAATCTGTAGTCTGAGATTGTTTCAAAAGCGAGTAAATGTCCCTATCATTGCGATTGGCAGAACTTTTCTGAATAACATAAAAGCTACCCTCGGTTTGCGACTTGCCGTAAAGATACGTGTATAAATTTTATCATCATTTTGCTTTTCAAGCTGAATAATCTTCAAATTTTAGTACAATTGGTTTGCTTCTCTCTCTTTATAGGCCAATTATCCTTCAATTTCTTTGATAATTTCAATATCTTCTCTTCGGCTCTCGCGTCTTTAAAACTTGTTTTACAGCTGTCTCTGGTTTCTTTTGTGGTATTAGACAATACTTTCTTTTAATTCCTATATTTCTTGATAATAACAATCATACTTAGCAGCTTTTCATAGATTTTTTAGGTCTTTTCATACTAGTCTTTCAATATTTTCAACTTTTACAGTTAGATCTTTTTTTATGTGTCTTTTCTCACTCTTTACAGCTAGTCTTTCATCCGATTTACTGAAATTTGATGCTACTTCATAATGTTTTTCATCTACTGCTATTTGCTCTCATAACGACTATTTAGCACCTTACAACGCATCTAAAGCTAATCATTCTTTTAGGCTAAAACTTTTTTCTACCTTTACATCGATCCTATTAGAGCCAAATATTTTTCTTACTTTTTAATCGTTTGCTTCTTAGTCTCTTAAACCAACTTCACTTCTACCTCTTTTTAGCACACCACAGCCAAAACCTTAGTTTATAATTGCTCCTAAGTCCTCTTTACCTCCCGTTCGTAAAAATCTTTCAAATCTTGCTTCTACCTCTCATGAGCCAATTTGAGCTCTTGAACATCCAGACAATATTGTTATTTTAAATGATAACATGCCATTTCCAGCTCTTTCTGCATTACATTCCATTATACTTCCTTCACTTTCAACTACTTCTCGTACTTCTCTCGCAATGTATTGAGCTCGGTCTCTTCACGCGTTTTATAGTATATTTATAACTATTTTTTGTAATTACTAAGCTACAGCTCTTGCTTCTCCATAGTTTATGAAAATTTTGATTACCACTTCTTGATTTATTATGTATGCTTCCTTTTTTACGTCTACAGCTAATCACGCAGCTTCTTTATGATTCTTTAACGCTCCATACGCGACAGCAATTTGAATTACGCGAAATCTTACTATAATTTCTTAACTTAGAACTATCTATCAGCCAGCAAAGCCTTGACCTTCGAAATCTCTTTACTTTACACACAACTTATTAGCTTAAATTCGCTTTAAAGGCAACTTTAGTTAACACTATCAACCTTTACGTAGCCAGGAGTACCAACCAAATCGTTCCCATGAAAGTCAAATAGTTCGTTTTCCGAGATACTGATCTTATGATTGAACTTTTTTGTTTTTTGTCTGCTAGGTGAGGGAGAACGGTTTTATTTTTCAGGTGAGTGAATAGATAACATAGTCGTTACTAATAAATATTTATCTCATTATCAAAAAAAGACAATACATCAAAAAATAGCAATCATACCTTCTTTCTGTTTTTAAGAGTTTAAATTAAACACTTCTGCTCCTATCCAAGCCTTAAAGCAGTTATTTCATTCAACAGTGCAGAATATGAATATCTGATAGAAGTTCAACATAAGACATAGCATTTTTCAGCCCAGATATAAAGTTTCCTAATAACAAAGTCGTTATAATTATAATTTTATTAATAAAATGTCTCGCAATTACGACTGGAACACAGACAAAGAAAACAAGTATGACATAGATTCTAACGCAACACGCCAAAAATCCTACACTGTCACAAATAGCGCACTAAGAAGAAAAATTGACGACAATCTGACCCTTATCTAAAGAGAAAGAAACAACCAGCCTGAAACCATGGAGATCTACAAACAGTAAAGCTACAAAATAGACTAATCTAACTACAGTGCCACAACCAATAAAAGAGATAATGCTAGAAAACGAGGCTTCGATATGAGGGTTAGCAATATCGAGAATATCAATGAGAAAATTGCTGGGCTGCTGAGTATGGTCAAAAAAGAAAAACCCGCTGAGAGAATACAAACTAAAGAGAGCGAAAGGTTTGAAGAGAAAGAATTCAAGGAGAGAGATTATACGCCTAGGAAAGAATACATTGATAAAAATAAGAACTTTTCTAAGTCTAATAATGCATCAGGCAAAAAGTATTTGAAAGAGGAGCCAAAAATATCCAAATTCACCGAACCTAAAGTCTAGGAATTTTAAAAAAAAAGAGTGATTTCTGTTTTAGAAACTCCTGAGGAGCAACAATTCAATTAAAACCAAAACATCAAACACATAAGAATGAGCTACTTCGAAGATTAACGCAAGAAAAGAGAAACCTAAGCACCTCGATACACTCCTATTCGAAAACAAAAACAATAAGAGTCAAGTTGGATTGACTAATCTTTCAGAGAAAAAGATTCAAAAAGGCTGGAAATGAGAATAGCAGCAAGGATGAAGTAAGAAGTTGTGGAAAAACCTACCAAAAGTGAATACTAACGAATGGATATCTAAAAGATGATAAAATAGAGGAGAGAGCAAAGATTTAGCTATGCTTAGAATGATAAAGGAGTTTCTCCCTCAGGTGGAATTCATGGAAGATCACATATAAAAGTTCGTGAAAATAAGTAAGGTCAAATAAGATACAACAAACAGAAAGAATCGCCAATCATGGCTGTAAAAAGCTAGTTCAACTACAGCTAAAAATAAAACACAACCTAAGACATGCCTCAATCAAAAGTTAGAAACAGTCCTTCCCCTGCAAAAGGCCATTCAAGTAGAAAATCTGATTATTATAACTTTTCGAAACTATCCTGCGTTGAAGAGGAACCATTCAGATAGCAAAGAAACCAAGCAAACACAAAGCTCATTGACTAACAGCTTTACAAAATCAAGAATAAGATAATGTAGTCCTTAACCAACAAAAAGAAACTTGAAAAGTTTAATCCAACCTCATCGTTTTAGAAAGAGAATAATAAAACTCATACCTGCCGTATAGCTGAAAGCATCAGCAGCCAAGTCGAGTTTGATAGCAATTTGAGGGCTTTTAGAGAGACTTTTTGCAAAATGACTGCTTAGTCTAAGTGGAGCTAGCTCTAGAACATAGCCAATCAAAAAGGATTGAATTTTAGAGAGAACTAGCTGAGGCAACTAATCACCATTGGTGCAGATTAGCATAATCCTTTTGTTACTTAAAAATCCAGCATCAGCATGTAATAATTTGTGACTCTTTTGGTCACTGCCTAGAAAAATTGGGAGCATTGCGTGATAAAATGTGCCTCTGGGAGAAGCCTCAAAAATGAAAACTTCTAAGTAAGCGACCTTGATCTTTCAGGCAAAGGCTATTTAGCCCTGTAGGACCTAGTGTGCTTCGTTAATCTGTATTCAAACACATTCTATCGCAATCGAGATTTGGCCTTGGCCATGAGAAGACTGCGAATGAGGCAGGGGTAAGGCAAGAAAAGCGGAATAGATTATTAAACCTTTTTGTAGGCTTTCGTTAGCTGATCTTATAGGTTTATTGTAATATTCTATTTATTATTTCCTATTAAATATTGGTATAATTTCATTAATTGCCAATCCATGTCTCACCAACAAACACCAAAACACAAGCCCATCTCCAAGCCTACCAAAAACAACAAAAATATCCCATCTGCAACCAAGCCACCCTCCAACAATCCAGAGTAAACTAAGGTCAGGACTCAAAAAAAGACTACCATGCAACAACTGCCCACCATACAAAACATGCTTTAAATACCCATGGAGGAAAGAGCGGAAAGAGCCAACGCATATTTTGACAAGGTTAAGCCTTTTCTTTCACAGTTCATGCAGAAGAAATCGGGAAGCAGGGTACTGCAATTGATGTTCAAGTGGGGAGGTGATTTTGTTAAACAGACCATTTACAAATGCGCCCAAGCCCATTGGAAAGAGCTCATAAGGTCAAAATTTGCACTCTATATTCTTGAAAAAATTAGCAAAAACTTTGATTTTCCGGGAGCGGTCGAAGACGCAGTACTATTACAGTCAAGTTGGTAAGGAGCTAAAATTCTATAGCAGTGTGCAAACAGAAGTGAATAAAACCTCAAAACCATCAAAGACAAGTTTTATCAACTATGGTAAAAGAGTAAAGAAGGTGATATCAAATCTCAATAAGCTTTGCACAACCTTGCTCTCAAAATTATTGAGAAGCATTACTACAATAGTGCAGTCTCAAAGGTTATCATCAGGCTGGCAATCAAATCTATGTTTGCTGAATAGAAAGTCAAAATCCTTGAATATTTAGTGGCAAAAGTTACTGAATGGGTTGGAGATGAAGAAGGTGTCAGATTATTCATCGAATTAGTCAATCTCTGTGACCCTAAATCCAAGAAACTTCTGCTTCGTGCCTTTAAAGGTAGCATTGCTGAAATTGTTACTCTCAATAACCCTACGTATGTTGCAGTAATCAAGCTCTTGACTGAGGTGGATGACACAGTTTTGGTCTAAAAAACTCTACTCATTGAAGTTTAAGCACTTATTCCTTTGATAATGACCAATAAGTATGCTTTCAGTATAATCTTCTCCTTGTTTTCCCCTCGAAACCATAACTTCAACATTTTAGGAAAGTACTAACATGTAGTTGGCCATACCTAGTGTAAAAAGCCTGAGGAGCAAAGAAAACGTGAGCTACGAGCTTCTCTCTACGATACATTGTTAACTTATCTTGATGGTGACATACTTTACCAACTTTTACGTCATCACGTCAACAATAAACTGATTGTAGGCGTTTACAAATCTTTGCAAGAAGATAATCTTCATTAGAAATTCAATAGCTTTGTGAGTAAAGTCGCCAAATTGTTTTTAGCTGATGCCAAGGATACCCTCAAAGTGAATTCTTTTGCAGATAGCCTTTGTGCTGATTCCAACGCCAACAAAATCATAAAGGGAATCCTCTGGCTGCAAGATGGAGTTGTAGACTACTACTGTGATGAATTCGGGAAGCTAATCATAAAGCATATCGACAGCTTCTTGAGCACGCGGGCAGGTTTTGTCTTGCTTGGTCTGATAGAAAAAGGAGGAAGAGACTACTTGTTAGCTTAAGTAAAGAAAAACAAATCCAAACTGAAGGACTCTCTTGTAGGCAAATTACTCCAAGACCTTTTGGGTAACAAGACTCGTTGATTATCTTTAATCTTATGTAAATTTAATAAATGAGACAATAAATTGGCCTAGGAAGGATAGACAAAAATAGAAACAACCCTCAGATATTTTTGTATTTAAGGCAACCGGAATTAGGTGGATCTTCCACGGCGATAAAAAGAGTTTATAGGGCCAATTGTGGAAAGATAGTTTCAAATAATCCCTAAAGCATACATCATTTTTAGTAAAGATAAGAATCCCCTATAAATTACCTAGAAGGAAATCATAATATTATGTCTCCTTATGAATAAAAATCATAAAGAAAGTGCAGATTTCCGAAAATATCTCCCAAGTCACCATTGAAGCAAAAGTAAATATCATCTCGAGGTTTAGATTAATAGCAACTGCTGGCAGAAAGAGCGAGACAGTTCGTAAGCCGCATTCAAAAGCAGAAACAGTATAGCAATGGGAAAGCAGTTGTCCGCAAAAAGAAGTAAGAATAAAATCTTATAAATAAGCAAAAGTAGATAAGTGAACTCAAATCCCACTATTATCAGCATCTCAAAGAGTCTAGATTTAACAAAATGATGGATAGCATTCTTTTTCATGAGGAAAATATAAGCCAGAGATTGAGAAAAAGTATTAGTAGATATAGGCTATCTTCATTGCGTTCGAAAACGGAGGATATTCCAATCAATCAAAACACGAGGAGCATAGATTCGAGAAGTGTTCTTTCTAAAGATATGGAAAAGAGTCAAAGAATCGGTCATAAAACTCCTGTTTCACAAAAAAGAAAAACTCAAAACTGATCATTTTGATACGTAATCTCAAAAAAACTCGATTTTAATGGCAAAAACTATAAATTAGAAAGAATTAGATAGCAATAGTAAATAATCAACTTACTGATGTTAAAGGTATCATCTCCATGTTTTGAAAGCTCTTTCATCTTGCTGCTTGATCTAAAAAAACTATTTGTAGAATATTTATTGATGGAGCTTCATATTTGTTGCTAATCTTCTTGATTTAGCCGACGCTAGGAATGCTTTTCGTTAGTTGTTTTTTAAGTCTAACTCTGGTTTGACTTTTTTTGTGCTTTAGTAGTACTTCAGTAATACCGATAGAGCTTTTGGTAACTAATCAAGTTCTGACCTTTAAATCGAACGCTTCTGCTTTTTCTGCCTTTCAGTTGGTGCCATTTCAGATTGTTTCTTTGACTGACTTTAAAACTTTTAGCTTGATTAGGTGTGAGCTCTTTTTCGGAAAAGTCTTTGGCTTTGAGCCTTTTGGCATTTATAGATAGTTTTGCTAAAGTAATTCGCATTTTTTGTTTGTTAATCATTAAACTATTCTAAATCTTAAACTTCAATATTCTTAGGAGCTGAGACTTCAGTATTGATTTTGGGACTGCAATGAGCAACTTTCAGCTTTCCCTATTTTGTTTTTTGTATAACCCACTGCTTATTTATAGGATTACGACAAACTTTGCCTAAATGTTACTTATACTAAGATTTGGAGCTTAACTTATGTGAGATTTCCATCTTTTTAATCATATTTTTGGTGATTTCCAAATTATCTGAAATTTCCTTTGCCATCTTTCTCCTAACCTCTATCTTTTTCTTATAAATCTCCTTCAAAATCTCTACATTCTCCTGAGTAAATACATTAAGTGCATCTTTCTTTGCAATCAAAATGAACCTAAAAGGAGAAGTATTAGCGGTAATGTTAAACTCGTAGGTCTCACTCCAAAGAATTTCCTCTCCAAAATAATCGCAAGTTATTTCTGTAAACGGAACCTCACCATCAGATTTCAGTGAGTAGAGCCCTTCATACAATAGATATATTCCTTTATGAGGATCTGCAGACCGATTTAAAATTTTATCAGTAACACTACTTTCCAAAGACTAAGAAACTTCTACAAGGTGCTGGATTTGCTGTTTGGTGAGCAGAAGCAAGTCCAAAGGCAGTATTTTTTCAATCTGCTTTTTCTTGAAGTAGTAATTTTATAATTCGTACAGCTTGTTCTAAAGATCCTCTTTGTGCAGCATCACCATTGTGGTTTTAATCGAAAAAAACATTTAGATTTTATCATCAGCAGTGATAAAGAACTCTCCTTTGGAATACAGTTTCCCTTAAAGGGAAACTGAACCAAATACCAACACACAGACTGTGGGCTGGTTGAAATTGATGATCATATTACTATGCGCCTTCTTGATTCTAAATATTTCTCCAGTTTTAAACAGCGCCTTCAGATCCTTTTTGGTAAACTCCTGGTAGAAATGGTAGTTGTTGCGCAAATACTCAATGAAATGTGTCTGTGCGATGTACTTTATCAGCATTTCTGTCATTTATTACTGGTTTATTCTGCTTTGCCTGTGCTTCTACGTCACACTTGATTAATTCGCCTAAAGGTTGTTTTAGTGCACGCTTTACCTATGTCTTTACATTTTATCGACTTTATTATTATTAATAGCTGAATGTTTTGGTCAATAACCATCAAAAAGCAGAGATTATTACCAAAAGCGATGGAAAGGAACAATTTAGAGTACAGATAGCTGATATTTCTTAGTTCTTCAAATCAATAAACTAATAGTAGATTATAATAATTCATGAAATCTTATAAAAGTGCCGCTCTTTACATTTCACTCATTCTCCTCACAGTCTCACTCATTATAAACTATTACTTCAATCGACCTCTTTACCTATTGGGTGCTGATCTAATAATAAAGATGCAAAAGTATTAGTCTCCAATCCTCAACGCTTTCTTCATTTTTTTCACTTTCATAATAGACCCTAACTTCGTTGCTATTACACTCGTGGTCGCTTTTGTTTTCTACCCTCGGAAATTTGAGCTGCTAGTTGCTACAATTGCGGTATTGTTCAATACCTATGTGTTTCATATTATGAAAGTGTTCCTTTCGTAGCCCAGGCCGTTTTGGACGCACTAAATCGTTAAAAATATCGGATATTATTGCCCTAAGGACTATGGAAGCCCAAGTGGCCATACCTAATTCGCAGTCTTTATTTACGGAATTTTACTAATCCACTTCAACAAAACAAGAAAGCTTCTATGGATAGTCCTAGGGTTAGTGATTATCTTCTTTGTAATGGTATCTAGAATGCATTTAGGAGGCCACAGCCTTGATCAGGTTGTTTTTGGCTTCATAGTTGCTATTACTCTTGTCATCATTTATGGATATGGAGGAGGAATGCAACTGATCAGTCAAACTTTGATCAACTTCCACAAAACCGCAATCAAAATTAAAAGTATTGTCATTCTATCTGCGTTTGCTGCTTTGAACTTCGTAGTCTACTTCAGCAATAAGAAAAAAGACATAAAGTTTGACAATAGCTTTAAAATTTGGCAAAAGAATTTCAATAGTGAATGTAGTTTTGACATCAAAGTTGAAAAAATAAACGAATCCTCCTTACTTTCTTCAAATGCTTTACTGTTTATGATATTAGGTTTTTTCTTCGCCTTCTAATACATTTTAATGCAAGATTACAGCCTAAGGTATCTTTTAGGGCGATGGAACTACAGCATAAGAAAGTGGAGATGGCTCTCTTATTTAATATACCTTGGGACTAATTTGTTCTTTTTAGCTTTGCCGTATTTGCTAGCTTTGCCTTTGTACTGGCTTTTAGACAAAACCTTTGTGGCAAAGGTAATATTAGCTACGATTCCTTCTCTGTTTGCGCCGGGATGCTCAATTTGCTTTTCTTTCCTTATTTTGAAAGTGGTAGGGCTGTTGAGTTTCTAACACGAACATGAGAAAACTGACGAAGAAGGCAAATAATTGTTGGAGTAGAATGACAAAAAATGATCTGAAAACAAAATGTAAGTAAGTTTATGATTAATAACGGTATAATCAACGTTTATTACACCAATCTACTTAAAAAGAAGGAATCAGCTTGGATTATAGATGAAGGTCTCGTCAGAATGTTTAAAATTTATCAGAAAATTTATAATTTAAATGGATTGGTTTAATCGAGCTAAGAATATAAATAAGCTAGCTATGTCTTTTGTGTTTAAACCAGCCTAACAAGGCTAAGGCAAAGGTGCCAAGGTCAAAAGAGTGGTCGGAAGTCAGTATCTCAAAAAATTTGATCCTTTTATAATGCTTGACTTCGCCAAGGTCAAACTACCTGCAGGATTTCCTGAACATCCCCATAGAGGTTTCGAGACTGTTGCTTACATCCTCCAAGGAAGCTTCTACCACTAAGACTTTACAGGCCATAAGGGAAAAACCACAGCAGGAGACGTTAATTGGATGACTGCAGGCCGCGGCATAGTCCATTCCTAAATCCCCGGCTCATTCGAATAGGACTCAATCGGATTTCAGCTCTGGATTAACCTTAGAAGTGCCAACAAAATGGACCCTCCAGCCTATCAGGAATTCTCTCATGACAAATTTGAAATATATAGGAAAGATGGAGTTTAGGTAAAGATCATATCTGGAAATTGGTAAGGCAAAACAGGTCTAGTGAAGCCAAAAAGTCCGATATACTATTTCGATATAAATATACACTCAGGAGGCAAATTTGAGCTGCCCATCGCCAATCACTGGAATTCCCTCATATTTGTTCATGATGGAGAGCTAACATACCAAGGCAAAACTTTGGTTCAGAAGTAGCATTGCTGCGTTCTAGTCGGAAAGGAGGAAGGAAATGGGGAAACAGTTCATTCATTCAACTCTGAAAAGGGAGCCAAGTTCATCCTAATTGCAGGATAGCCCTTGAATGAGCCAATTTAGCAACATGGGCCCTTTGTTATGAATACTAAGAAAGAACTTTAAGAAGCTTTTGATGACTACCATAACGGAAAGAATGGGTTCGAAAATGCCAAGGGTTGGTCATCCAAAATCAAAGAGCTGATGAAAGGCAAAAAGTATGAAGATTTATGATCGTATACCTTTATGAAAATGATAACATTATAGTAAAGAGATCATATCTTCTCGAATATTTGGCTGACCTTGTGAATATCCTTGGATTTTAGCAGCTAAAGTGCTCTTTAGAACTATCTGAAATAATGGTCTTTATATTTCATTTACAGCCTTCCAGGGTTGGATTCATCAACAAAGTCATAGACGTTGATTATGTAATTGGGATTGAAATTGAATGTTTCAGGTAATTTACCCTCTAAGAGGCAGACCACTCTCTATTGGCTTATAAACTTCCCTCTCTTGCCGTAGAATTAAAGGAAACCTTCAAAATTCTGCGAAATCGATGATAGCTTTATTCTCTGCAAATTCGGTATAATCGAAGATATCTCTAGCTTTTTCAGTTTTTTGGGATCAACCTCTAAAAATTCAATTTGATTAGTGTGCATCAAATAGTAAAGGCACATCAAATTCAACACATAACTACTGAGTCCATGCATAGGGTGATCTATGTTGATTACTTTTCTTGATTTAGCCCATAACTTGACCAAAATGCAGAAGGAAGAGATCTAAGGAACCTTAGCATAATGCAGTAAAATCTAGCTATTGATTATAGCACTTTTATTGCCTATCGTTACATCAATCTTGCTGATATTTTAAAGTCTAAAGACTCTCTTAAATTAGTCAGGGTCGATTTATATTTTGAGTAGAGGTATGGGCATACCTTAAAATGTAAACAACTTCAGCTAGTAATGGTCAGCGATAGCTTTGGGCTCTGAGTATTGTTTGAGCCACTTAAAAGATTTAGCTATTATCTACCTTCTGATTTCTTGCAAACGATGAATTGAGGGAAATCTTTGGTTTTAACTTGCTTTTGGGCTGAGAAACGTCAAATCTATATCATACTAGCTCGAAAGAGCAAAGGTGCTACGCAATGAACCGAAAGTGTTAAGCTCATATCCTTTGTCTTTTAAGATGTTCTAACGGAAGAAGAAAATGAACTTTTTAATACTCTAGACCTCAGATTTGAACTTTGGGTTTTTGAACAGTGAATGGTCGAATGAGATATTCTCTAAGTAAGAATTGATATCTGCGTTTCGGACAGGTCGCAGTTACTGAAGATTAGGCTGTTGAAATCCCTCTTTTCTTCTGAATTGATCCCAGTTGTAAACAATATTGTCTCTCTTTATTTCTTCTTCTTCTTTGGTAATTTTCAAATTTTCAGGAATAAGGTGTCTCTATTCATCATCAAAGTGCTGTTGCTGGTCTATTAATAGCATTTTTCTCTGCTTCCTCAGCTAACAAATTGAAGGCACTTTTTTAATAGATTCATACAAAACCTTTATTATTTCGCTTTTTATACGCTTTTAAAGCAAAAGCTACCAAAAATGGACTATAGAGATTCCAAACATTTCCAGCCACATCTATTCCATATCCTTAGGGCTAAATTTGCCCAAATTCTTCTTAATTAGGAAATGATTTATCTTGCAAACCATATTGAAAGGCTTGATCTTTTCTATCTCAGAGAGATGCCTCTTACTTATAAGGCTCTATTCATATAGTTGTTTAGCCATCTTTACATAGATCTCAAGATCTGGCTTATCGAGGGGTTATTATCCCAAATCTGTGCAAAAGCTTTGATTAATGCAGAAGTGGATGGCATCTGCGAATCTTGAGTCAAAAGTTATTTGAGTATTACAGCGACTGGAGACAATTTAGTACATAATTTTGCAGTATTGAGAGTTATATCCACGCGTTTTGTTGAGGTCGTACCATTTGGCTGTTTCTTTGCGTAAAATACTCTAAACCGACTAAGACTTCATAAATATATTAGACTAGCTTGATTTATCAATTATAAAAGACATTTGAAGGGAACGTATAAGTATCTTGTTTGATTCTGGAAGATTAGAATCGTTCTTTGACAAATTTTTATACTTTTGGCTAGTCATAGTAAGAGACATTGTCTAAACTACTATAAATAGAGCTATACTTTGCAATATTTGTTGCTATCATCTTATACATTTGCCAAAAAACAAGAGAATAGATTAATGTATTTGTGAAGAATAACCGAAACATCACTAATTAGTCTACAATATCACCTCTAGATTCTTTTACCTCTACAATTAGCATGCAGTCTATTGGCTTTCTTACTGAGCCATTACCCAATACAACTCTGAATGTCTTTGCTTCTTCGTTGTCTAGTTCCATCCAGTTTGCCAACTCTCGAATTGTCTCCTCTTTTACAGCAATCCATCAAAAGTTTACTCCTGGGACATCGCTTTTAGAAACTCAATGAGTCTCAAGAGCCTACGATCTCTACGGTCTCCATAGAAAGGCTCAACTTTATAGAAATTTCTCGACTGCAGAATGCCTGCATTAGAATTATCCTTAATTTCTACAAAAGTACATCTATGAGAAGCGTCTGCTTAAGCGGCCTTCCTAATAGCTCAAGATTCTTAATGTAATAAGTGTTCTTGAATATGGTACAATGCTATCGAGTGAGAACATGAGAAATGCGCTTTTTTGTGTCGATTATTTCCAAAACCCGATTGACATAGCTTTTTTCTCCTGCGGCGAAAATGACAATTTCGTAGATTTGCGACATTTCGTAGAGAAATATATCTAGTCCGAATCTTTTGGTTACATATAATTTTTCAGTTTGGCCATAAATGGGCAGGCAAATTGAAAAATCATATTATTTTGGTTTCCTGAAGGAGGTGGAAATCAGAGTCTCATCAAGATCAAGGACCAAAGTTTTGAAGTTCGGGTTTTTGATAGGCGGAAGGTAGTTTCCAGTGCGCACTTTTTTTTTCCTGATCTTAGCGATTTATTTAGTGATTTCTTCATCCTCAATATCTTCAAAGTTGTCGTATTCATTCTTCTGCTAGCGGAAGCAATATCCGAGTAAGCCTTTGATGCACCCCAAGCTTCTCTGCATTAAGCCTAACTGATGGTCGTCAGTCTAGGAAGTTTTAGTGGTAACTATAGATATCTTGATTTTGTCCTGAGTACGGTCCTATTGAGTGAGTTCCTAAATCTGCCTATTTTCGCAATCTCAGTACCTGAATTCGATGGAGTCTTAGAAGAATCTTGGATGGTTTTCCATTTTCTATTTATATAGTGATCTAACTACAAAATCTAAAAAGGAACAAGACAAGAAATTAAAATAAAATAATGGATGAGTTAACACCTCAAAATTCTATTTAGTTTAGAATTTTTGCAGTATTTTCATATCATATGATAGCTTGTGAGCTTGCAGGAAAAAGAAATTTTCTAGCTTAAAAAACTTGAGAAGTTACACATTTTTTGTGATAAATTACTATAAAATGATGAAGATTAAAGTGAAAGTTAAAGGTTAAAGAGATTCCAACTGTGATGAGCTCAGGTTTACTGGCTTTTATTCATAATACACCTATTATGAATGTTCCAGTTACAGATATAAAAAAATCTGTTGCGAACTGCTTCAAAAACCAATTTTAACCCAAATACAAAGTTTATTTTCGACTGCTTTAATATTTTCATTTCAATGTTTTTTTTCCTTTTGTCAAATCTAAATTGCTCCCTATCTCGGCTTATTTGATAAGTTACTTCGATTCATGCCTTCTAAAGCTTCTTCTGATAGTTCCGTCTTGGCTAACTTGGATTGAATAAGCTTTTGGGCACTTTTTACATCAAATTTCTTTTGGAATTGATGACATGATATGGTGAGTTTCTCAAAAATGGGTTTAATTAAATATAGGTTATCTATTTTAGCTGGGAAGTAGCAAATACAATGTTGATGTGAGGCAAGTTTGCTTGATTTCTCTCGTGATGCCTCTAAATCAAAATCGATCGAGTATGCCTTCAAGAAACAAAGTCTATTATTGTAGAGATTGTAGCTAATTTGAATCATTTTTGACACATATCTCTTTTAAATAAAACTTTTGAAAGATTCTTTGATAATTTTCATTAATAAAGAGCATAACAACTAAATTTAAAAAAAGCTAATTAAACATAGGAGTCTATGCGTTTTTATCACTTCAAGCTTAAACTGTTGCTCAAATCCTTTGAATTGAAGCTTTAGCCAGGTAAAAAACTTCCAACCCTCAAGTAGATATCCAATATATTCCCAAACCACAAAATATAATGCTTTCGAATGATGTAATGATTATCAAGCGTTCCACCACCTCCTGTCATCTACTAAAATAACCAAAGCATCTAACTTCATCCGTTACTGTCACTGGCTTCGCTTGTATTATATAAACATCTTATCCGACGTTAATAGTTGTCAATAACTTATATTTTTATCATTGTACTAATGCATTCAAACACCAAGCCAATCGTCTCTCTCCTTGCCTTACTCTATTTAGTCCAGATGCAGTCCATAGTCATCCGCAACATCGGCTGCAAAACCTATGATGCCAACAGCACCTGCATTGACTGCTCCACTCGCTACTATCTTGATAACAATACCATCTGCCAGCCTGTCAATCCCAACTGCAACACCTATGACAATAAATCTGGAGCTTGCCTCACTTGTTACCCCGGGTTTGGGCTCATCGAAGACACCTGTTTGCCAGGCATCGCCACTGGTACCTTCGACCCTAACTGCAACACCTTCAACGGGTCAACCTGCGTTTCATGCTCAAAAAGCTACTATCTTTCTTCAAGTGGAAAGTGCACAGCCGTCAATCCCTCATGCAACACCTACGACCCTACAAATGGCAACTGCACCTCTTGTTTCGCTGGATACCAAGTCCTAAATGGAAACTGTGTGATCAGCGTCACTCAGCCCACCATCGCCAACTGTAACTCAATTGACTCTCAAACAGGAAAATGCACCAAATGTTCGTTTGGATACTATTTTGATGCAAATGGAAACTGCGCCCAACAGAATCCAAACTGCAAGACATTCAATACCATCATCTACGCATGCACAGAATGCTATTCTGGCTATGATCTGGTCAACAACGATTGCCAAAAAAGTGCAGCCCAAACCATCGACCCTAACTGCAAAACTTTCAATGGAACTGTCTGTATCTAATGTTCAAAAGGAGCCATTTTCAATCAGAATCAGGTTTGTATCGTCATTGACCCCAGTTGCTACACCTTCGACCAAAACGATGGTTCATGCACTTCCTGCTATCCTGGATACGCTGTTGCCAATAAAACTTGCGTTTTGAGCAAAGACACAAACGTTTCAGATACCTACTGCAAAACCTTCTTAACAGCTGATATATGCGCCCAATGCAGCACTCGCTACTTCATCGGCCAAAACGGCAAATGCCAAGAAGTAAACCCCCTTTGCAACACTTACGATAACTCAACCGGAAACTGCCTAAGTTGCTACTCAGGATTCACACTAGTCAGTTCAACCTGCTTAGCCTCAGTCTCTAATATAACAGATTAATACTGCAAATCTTGGAATGGAACTCTCTGTACTTAGTGCTCCTATGGTGCTTACTTCCTTTCCAATGGAAGTTGTGCAGTCGCCAATCCTCTTTGTAAAACATTCAACACATCGAATGGAAGCTGCCTATCTTGCTATGATTCCTTTGAGCTACAAGGAGGAGATTGCGTCAGAAGCAACCAAACAGTTTCAGATCCGAACTGCGCTCAGTTTTTCCAAGGAATATGCACTAAATGCTCTTCAGGCTTCATCTTCTTAGACAGTGGATTGTGTGGCTCTGTCAGTCCTACCTGTAAAGAATACAGCAATTTGACCGGAAAGTGTACCTCTTGCTATCTGGGCTATGAACTTGTCAATGGCTCTTGCTTGAATGGGACTAACACTTCGGCTATTGACCCGAATTGTGCATCATTTAAGGACGGAGTGTGTGCAAATTGCTCTAAAAACTTCTATTTCGGATCGAAAGGTCTCTGCCTTGCTGTAGACCCCCTTTGCAATGGCTACGATTCAACCAATGGAGTATGTCTGGGATGCTATCAAAGCTACGTTTTGAAAAATGGAACCTGTATCTAAGACAAAAACAACACTTTTACCGACCCAAACTGTGCCTCATGGCTACAAGGAGTATGCATCAGTTGTGCCACCAGAACCTTCATGAATAGCTCGGGACTGTGCTAGACTGTCAACATCAACTGCAATACCTATAACTCTGCAGATGGATCATGCACCAGCTGCTTCCCAGGCTTTTCGTTAGCTAAAGGAAACTGCCAGCAATCAGTATCCCCCTCCAGCTGCAGCAAACTAAACAGCGATGGTACCTGTGCTCTATGCGGACAAGGCAGCTATCTCTCCGCAGGTCAGTGCATCACCATTGATCCTCAATGTGCCAATTTCGACACAAAGACTCTAGTCTGCCAGAGCTGCTACTCCGGCTACTCCATTTTGAATGGAGCTTGCCAGATTTCAAAGGTGGACAGTCAGTACCAAGTCTAGAATTGCTACGCTTACGATCAGAATAATGCATGCATCAAGTGCTACGATAGGTACTACCTGAGTAACAACGCCTGCCACAGTGTGAATGTCTTTTGCAAGACCTACGATGACAATACTGGCAACTGCCTCACCTGCTATTCTACGTTTACCCTTAAAAATGGGTCTTGTTCCAATTGATAATCTAAATTATATACTAATACAATTCTTCTGTAAATAAGGATTAATTTGTTTTCTTACTCCTCCTTTCTTCCCATTTCTGCCTTTATCAGCAAAAACTCCAAATCCCCTGCAATATAGCATTTTTGCACTTTTCCAGAACTTATGCCTTCGTCTCTTGCTCAATAATAAGCTAAGGTAATTATGAGTTTATAAGTACAATCTATCTAATTAGGATGGCAAGTTTAATACTTGCCCAATAATTAATAGATAACTGTAAATTACTTGTAGTATGGGTAACTGCCTGGAATACTTCCACCTGTTTCAGGGGAATCGCTAGCTTGAACTACCCCCACAGCACCCCCAGGACAACCCCAATCTCATTACTTAGGGCATAGAAAATCGAGACAGTAACAAAGAAAATCAATCCAAAATACGAAACATACAATCTTCCAAGGGCACTAACTTTGAGAAGTAAGCAAATCCTAGCTCTAACCTCTATTCTTTTAGGCCTCTAATGGACGATGCTGTTTCTTCCTAAAATAAAGAAAATGCATAAAAAAATCGCATTATAGAGACCAATGCCCAAAGAAACACCTTAGTAGCTACCAAAAGCACCAATCAATAAAAATACCCGAAATAGCTCTAAGCAAGTCGCTAATAATTCCTAAAAAGCCACCGGTTCAACCATGTACTTACTCAATCGAATGATGTCCAGAATATGCTATAAGTAGCAGCCGAGGCTCACAGCTTGCATCTCTTCTCGCAATAGAAAAACATATATCTGCGTACTCTGACTAAGGTCTAGCCCCTAAAAAACCATTTTAGCAGGGAATCAATCTAAGAAACTAAAGCCTAAATTTACTCTTAACTCACCAATATTGCCATAATCTAAAACAACGAAGTCTAAGGTGGCACATTTTTTTTGCGGGCCATGTAAGCCTACAAACATTCATCGCTAGTCAGCACTATCTAACAGAAAGTTACTCTTTTGAATAACTATGCTGTATTTAAATGGAATCGCGGCAAACTGTAAGACGCTAAAAGGCATTTGCTGTAGGCTATTCACTTAATGTAAAGTTATTGCGCTGTCAATGATGATAGAAAGTACCTCAGTTTCGTTAATCTGGAGTGCCTTTACTATGAAAGTCTTCATCCTGAATAGGCAAAGAACGTATTGGAAAAAATAAAGAAATAATGCAAAAATAAAGAAATTGTTGCACTGGCTGAGCAAAATGCAAGGTACTATGACCATAAAGCACACTGATTTTATATAAAAAGCTGCCATAATGGATTTAGGCGAACACTCCCATCCTCAAATACTGTTATGCTATAAAAAGTGAGGGCGACGGGATTTGAACCCGCAACCGTTGGATTTGGAGTCCAACGCTCTACCGTTGGAGCTACGCCCTCTTGCGGTAATTTTTATGTCCCCGAAGACCTAAATGAGTTTTCTTTCTTAATTACCTACTTTTTTTTGCTTCTTTAATTATTAATCTTAAATACTGATTTCAAAATCAAGTCTAGTGTTAACTGAAATAGGAAAATGGCGCGTTCTTAGCTTCATAGATAAAACCTTAATTCTGAGCTTTAAATGCTAAATTAGGGCGTATATCAGTTGATTTAGGTTTGCTTGATTTGCTGAGCTTTTCAAATGTCTTGGTCGACTCACTTAAGAAATTGGAAATCTCTCTCTCGTTTTCCAATCTCCCTTCTTCATTCATGAGCTCTTATTGCTAGATTCAACTATCATCTTTCTATTTAGAGGCTTACCCAATATTTTAAGACCTTTGCGCTTGCATTTCTTAAAACTTTTTTCTTCTTGAATAATCTAATCGACTTTTCCATAAGTAAACCACAGAAGTTCTCTGCTAAAAGGCAAGGCTCGATAGAAGACGATATATGGATGGTGATAAGTTCAAGCTGAAGCCTTATAAAAGATAAAGAATTATAAATCAATCAAGAAATCATCTTTTAGTTTTCTAATTCAGAGCTGCAATCTTTTTCATCAAAACCCTGAGCCCAAACAGCTGGTTTTTCTTGAATAAATACCTTTTTGATGTTAGGATACAGCATATGGACTCTTCATTCATGAAACGGTATAAAACGATACTTAAAACTTTTCGAAAATCCTCTCGCTCACTTTTAGCCAAAATCTTAAAAACTGTTGCCCTGTTGATAAATTTTTTACTGCTGATGTTATAAGAATTGATCCAATCATAAAATTCCTATATTTAACACAAGATCCCAAGCTTTAAAAGGATCCTTTTTATAAAATTTCCATAGAGTTTAAGCTCTATAACATTCCTAAAAAAGTTCCTCAAAATATTGGATGTGGCATTTTTCTTATACAAATCTTCACAACTAAATAGATTATAGCTTACTAATATAGGCTGTTTCTCACTTTCGTTTTCGATCTTTTTCTTTTGACTTTTTACATTTCGTATGAGCTTTCATCAGATTCATAGTAAATTGAAGGTCTCTAAGGTTTTTTGGGCTTTCTGTGCTCAATTTTTATTTTTGAGGGTTATTTGGCAGTTGCAGCATTTTAGAGAGGTGAAGCTGTGGATTAAATAAAGGGTAATTGTTCTGAGGCAGGAACTTGGGCATAAAAGTTGAAATCTTGAGGGATTTGATGATAAACCGGTGCGTAGAGGGAGTAGGGGTAGTTAAAAATGTTCAAATAGAAGCACGTGTTTTGGCCTTGCATTGAATGGAAATGATTATAATTGAGTTAAGTTTATTATCGATATTTAAATTGTTTTCAGCCGATTCTTGCGCCCAAAAGAAAGCTTTTCGGCCATTCGTAGCTTAGCTTTCCAAGAAACAAATGATTCCCTTGTTTCTGAAAGTTCTTGCTGCATATATTTGTAACTTTGACTTCTCATCTAGCACAGTAATTAACTAAAGACGCATATTAAGAACTAAGAAGGCCAAAGCAGGTTTTTTGAGCTGCAGGCCTTCCGCAAAAGCCCATTTTTCGGCAATTTATAAAGTCGTCATCTCAGTGTATAATCTGAAATAAAATGTTGTTATGGAAGAAAGTAAACTTTCAAAATGCAATAATGTATTGGGATTGCAACGGCCACTTCTAAACTTCCAGCTGCTTTCTGGCCCCAAATAAAACCATTTGCTTTTGCCCAGAACCCAAAAACTGGAGTTTCTATCCTTTGCTGTTATATAGAAATCTGGCAAGAAGTTCAATATTTTTAATTTTATTTCTCGACAAAAATATCAAATAACGGTCAGTTATATGAAGAACACGCACCCACATTGAATGTAAAATTGTAATTATATAAAAACTAAGATTTCGATTGGGCCTTTCAAAAGTCACTATATTTCGCTAAAATTTTATATTCACTTTATTCTTCTTCTTTAAAACTGTAGTCCCCTTACCAACCTTTTATTTCTTACTAGTTGTCCTTTCTAGGGCACTAGCAGCCTAGTTATTACAGTTTCCGTTGAGAATAGTTAGGGGGTTTTAGCTTTTTTCCATCTATGATCCTCTCAAAGGTATGGACTTTCTTAATAAAAGGCAGCATTTTCAGTGAAGATTTGTTACCAAATTCCAATTCAGTTTGGTTAATTGACTAACCTGACTCCTTTTTCATCATAGTTTTATGCCTTTCCACTGATCTACTGAAAAATCTCGCGGAACTAAACTAACTGTTAAACAAATACTGTACAGATTCCGACCGTTTGCTGGCATTTTATTAATTATTTCTCTCTTAAGTAACCTCACATTCTATCGTTTTGACAGTATAATTGTTGGTCAGCCTTTTGATTCCAATCGGGCGCATTCTTACCTCGTTTTTAGTAGCACATCTCTCGATGGATTGATGGCTAGATTTGAGCAATTTGGAATAGCGAGCTTACTTATCCTTAGATCGATGGCGGATGGGCCACTAAGCGTTGTTAATCATCTTATTAATGGCCATCTTCTGCAAAAGCGAAAGCTATCTCCTGCCCCCCTCCTGGAAGGAGTGGGATTCTTGAGTGAGCTTGGACTTGCTGGGCCTGGGGATTTTGAGTTTGATGATTTTGCTGAATAGGAACTTGTGGGGATGCTTTTTCTCTGCACTTTTATTTTCAATTATCATTAGAATGGCTTAAATAATTAAAATAATCATCTGCGGTTACGGGACTGCTTCTTCCATCTCCTGTACATCTTTTTTATCCAGAACCCCACAAAAACCAGCAGCAGAAAGACTAGCAACGATAGGTAAGTTTGTATCGATTCGGATATCCAACCCTCGTCCTATTTGATTTCTGCTTTACCCTCAGATTTGGGTTTCTTGGCACCCTTAGTTTGCTATCTTTTCGAACCTTCCGGCTTACTATGCTACCTTTTGTTTTTATGCGATGATTTGGTGTATCTTGATTGCGTTTTTTCCTTGGACTTGATCTTACCTTTAGTGATAGCACTTATTTCCCCATTCCAGCAATTAGCTCTGCCCGTCTCAATCTCAAAAAGTCGGCAGACCGACTCAGGTCCTCCACCCTTGGTTATATCCGACAGTTTTGAACAGATGATGTCTTCTTCCTTACAACCCTTGAGCTGATTGTTAGAATCGATGGAGAAGTAATCTTATGTGCAGTGGTTGAATAGCTGCTGGCAATAGTTCAGACACACTCCCTATTTCAGCTGTTCGCCCTAAATCTGGGTCTATTTACGACATCCCCATCGCACGGCATGCATAACAGATTGGTGAGAGATCTCTTGCAATTGAGCGATAGCTCAGTACTGCCCAAAACCTTGTATATTCTAAATAGAATGTAGGGTACTTACGGCTGAGCTGCTAAAAATTATTCCTGGAGCAGCATGTCCTGCCAGAATGTTATGAACAAACTGCGTGATAGCCTGCTACTGAAGCCAACTCTTCAAGTTCGTATTTGAATTGAGTGGAGTTAACGCACTTGGTATGAGATGAATAAAGCGTGGCGAGGATGAGAAGCAGCGATAGAGTTATTGAGCGGCTAGACGAGGGATAAATCATATGATATTATAAATTCCAATACGAAACGATTGATCTGATTGCAAATTTAATCACTATTTTGCTATAAAGTACCTTCTCATCCTATGGCCCTACTGCCTCCAATAGATCATATCCAAGGATTGAGGCTCTAGGTTCTATTAATCAAACTTGAACACTCACTATTATATAGATGATCATCGTAAATAATCTTCAATCAGTAGTTTAGATGCTCATGCAGTAGATCCTTAAGTTTAAGGATATTCTGGGATAGGAGCATGATAGGTAAAAACTTCTAATAAACTGTAAATTATCACTGGTGTTGCTGCACTCCCATAGTATAAAAGTCGTTATGAGCACTTATCCTATGTTTATGCGTCTCCATCCCTTTAGGAAACAACTTAGTCCGAGCTGGGTTCAGGCCAAACTTGTTCTATTTTGATTTTAGGCGGTCGGTCATGCACACACCTTTTGTCTATATGTCGAATAGCTGAGACTTATGACGCAGTACTGGCGGTCTGGGGTCTACCGCTAGCATGTTTTTTTCGTATTTTGATTTGGGTGGGTTGAAAATGGCTCTCTTTTAGTTTATTCTATTCTAGGAGACAAGTTTGGGAGGTTAGTAGTTACTTAAAACAGTCCTAACTTTGTTGAAATTAGCCTTGAGTTCGGGCCTCAAAATATCCTGGTTTTTAAAGGTGTCCCTGTTAAAATACTCAGACTGGGGAGTCAACTTCTCCAGTTTTTCATATATCTTCTTCCTCGCCTCCAAATTCTCAATAGGTTTGAACGACAGCCTCAAAGTTTGTGCGTTGGTCAGCGAATTGGATTTGTTCCTTTATTGCTACACCACGAAGTTGAGCAGTTCGAGGGCAGTTGGCCTTTTTTTAGGGTCTTGCTGCAAACACCAGTTAATTATTGTCTTGCATTTTTCGGAGAGGTCTACTCTGAATGGTAGACCTTTGGATTTCAGCTATTTGTAGACGTCTGCCATGTTTTGACCTTCATCGAAGGTTCTGCCATTCAGACATTCATAAAATGTCACCCCTATGGCCCAAATCTCTGATTTTTAGCTATACAGATTATCCAGAAATGCCTCAGGAGACATATAGGAAGGTGACCCAACATTATACTCTAGACTAGGTTTAGGGTATCCCGAGATCTCACAATATCCAAAGTCGATGATCTTGGCCTGCCCATTATGTAGCAAAATATTGGCAGGCTTAAGGTCACGATGAATGATCCCCTTGCCTATTAGACTGCACGTCCCCTTCAGTATCTCCAGCAGAAATCTGAGGGACTTCTCCTCCCCCAAAGGTCCAGTGGTCTTGATGAGATTTTTGAGTGACCCCCCATTGCACAACTCCGTAACAATGAAGCAGTTGACACTACTCTGTATAACCTTGATCCCTCGAAGGACGTGAGCATTGTCACAACTCATCACTGCTATTTTCTCCATCTCCAGCAGATACTTGGTCACCTAATTGTTCACAGACTTCATATCAATCACTTTGACTGCTACTTCTGCATTATCTTTGAGATGTCTGGCTGAATAAGCGAAACGATACCTGAGTAGACTTAGCCGGTGGCGCCTTTTCCGAGGAGCTCTTTGCGGTTGAGAATGAATTCGTTGGCGAGGTTGATGGTCGCTGTGTTTCGCATTTAGAAAATATGATTAAATAGAATTTGCAGTATCGCCCTATTATTTTGCGAATATCAGAACATACAAATACCGACATACACACAACTTATCGTCATGGACGACTCAAACATAGCAACATCCAACCCCTTTAGAAGCATTCTCATGTCTTGACTTATGTTGCAGATTAGGACTCATGCAAGAAATGATACTAAATTTAACCAAGATATGATCTTCAGATATCTATCTTCAAGATAGAAAAAGGGAGTAGATGTAATAGTTTGATGGGAGTGGTGGTATGGGGCATTTCGGTTGAGCTATAATTTTTGGCTGCCCATTATAATAGATTAGGCTATAGTAATTCGGCATGTACGGTCTAAAAAACACAGTCGTCAAGGGAGCCATCAGCGAAGAAAACTACCTCATTTTGAAGAAACATGCTGAAGAGTACCGAAGGGGAATCAGCTTCTTTTCAGGCCATATGCACCAGATGATCAAAGTATACTCAGACTATCACGAACTGTTCGAGAGTCATCTCACTTAAATCAGCAACTAACTGCAAGAGAATTAGGATATCTACCCTCTCTTTTACCAAGAACTTGTCACTGCCTTCAAAGGGTTGAATAAGTATTTGTTAGGATTTATTGAGAAGGCCTCCACCAACGAAAAGTCGATTAACTAACTGACCAACCTTTTCATGACCGATTTCAACGTCCTAGTCAAAACATTCGAAGACCGAGGACGTATGTACTTGACTAACTAGCAGAATCTGGTCTAGACCTGCAAGAAATACTTCAGTATCCATAAAGCAATGCTGGGCAAAATGTAGGACTACAAAAATTCATTCGTCAGCGTCAAACTTATCTACAACAATGAGGAGAAGTTGAGACTGTATAATGATTGCCTGTATACTTACAAGAAAATGGAGTAATTCATCAAATTGATTCAAGTCAAGGTCGATGAACTCAATCTTACTAAAAATGAGGCAGCCGAAAGCTATAAGTTGCTTTAGAAACAGCTCTCCAATTTTACGATATCGTTCGCTTGTCGATATGTAGAGGAGCTGCGGAAATTCTTTGAATTTTTGTTCGAAATGGAGGGAAGGAGGTTGTAGGTATTCATTGAGAAGCTTTTCAACCTTGAGAAAGTAGGCATCAAGACCATCTTTTAAACAGAAAGCAACTGCAAATACCAAAAGTATATCAGCTTTCAGATCAACCGAAAAGAATGCGAAGTTCTCCCCAGCTTCGTCCTCTACAAGTAAAAGCTAAACGAAGAAGGAGAGTTGGTCTATAAGCGCATGCTGATCGTCTATCTGAACTAGATGTCGGGCAAAGTATAGGCACGTAAGAAAGTGAATAAAAAGATGCTAGAGTATGTCCAGAAATATTTGAAGGGGCTCGAGAAGAATATGATTGACTGGATAAGAGAAACTCTGCAGTCTTTTGAAAAGATGAGGAAGAGGATAGGTGAAGTTTTTGGCAGTCGCTGGATATCCTTCTATAAGATCATTGCGGCTATCTTTTAAAACTCCATTGAAAATACGGGCAGATTGCTCTTTCGAACTTCAGTCAAAGTCCAAGAAATATAGAACTGCATTAATCAATAAGCATCTCTTCTCTCATAATTTCTGAAATAGCTCAAAGGGTTCACTTAAAAAAGCATCTCCAAGAAGATCATAAAAAAGATAGGACAGGAAAAGTAGCTCAAAATAGATGATCTCCTTCCATAAGAAAAGTCGACCACAGCAGAGGAAATAATGCAAATCAGCACATTTCTTTCCAATTTGATCATAAAGTACGACTAAGAAAGCAAAAGATATACCCTCAAAATCAAATGCCTATACTTCGAATTTCTATGCGAGATTAAGAAATGCATGAGTTAATATTACACCTTCTTCAACTAACTAAGCAACACCTACTACAATGAGGCATAATATGCCAAAGTCTATAAACTCTTTCAAGACGAGATGATCTCTTCAGTCAAGCAAGGCATGAAATTCTTCGAGAACATATAGTTAGCAGTCTTATTGAGGGATGCCTCCAAAATAACCTTTGACAGCGAATTCAACAAAATCTAGGGCTTCAAAAAACTCAAAAAACCCAAATAGCTGTAAACGTAGGTACTCAGTCCCAATACTCGGCAATCTTCGGCAAATACCTCTTAGCCTCCATTAATCAGTCGACTATCAGCAAGACCAATAGATTTTGACGTGACTCTGAAAAATGAAACCAGTGAGAATCTGGTGAATATAATCGGAAAAGACGCCTTTTTGGGTGAACTGAGTAGTCGCCACGCTGATTTTCTGTTGAAAAAGATTAGCACTGATACCACATAAAAATATGTGAAAAGCTACTCTTGCTCCTTATCCGACACCATAATCTTAGCAGGAAGACTATTCATCACAACTCATCGAGTATGCTTCTACTCCAAATTCAATTCCAAAAACATCTTCTTCGGCTAGACCTTCATCAACATCCCCAAAGCCGACATAAAGAAGCTATAAAGACGTTCTATGTCTTTGTTCAGTGACAACGCAATAGCAATCACCACTATAAATGGATAGCTCATTTTCAGATCATTCTTCTCCAGAGACGCAGCCTACTAGCTCATCAAAAAAACTTTTGAAGTCAACACCTAGGACATCTTCTTTGAGTAGGATGAGATGCAAGAAGGCAACTCGATTATTGAGAAACAAGTGGAGTTTGAAGATGATATGAAGGAAGAATCAGGCAAGGAGAGATAGCTCAAATTAACCAAAAACCTCAAGTAGTACAGCTATCAGACCATCAATGAAGAAATATTTTAGTTCCCTGGCTTGACTGTAGTCAAATTTATCAAAATATTCGAACTCGACCAATAAGTCGTGATAAACCGAACCAACTACAGCTCCTTCCTCTATTACTACAAAGATCTCTGTGAGCACAAAGAAATCGTGATCAACCCTTGGGACCCCAACCCTCTCTAATATCTTAACGTGAGTAAATCTTTCCCTAGTTAGTCAATTTAAAGTAAGATTCGCCTGAAGTCTACAATAGGAAGGTGGTCTCAGTTATCCCGCTGCCTCCAAGCAATATCCCTTTTATGCCCAAAAGTGCCTTAACTATAGAATAGCAGACCATGTTTCTGATCAACAAAGACAAGGTTGTGATTGAATCCGTGGTCAAGAATACTGGAGTCCCTTATTGCTAAGCTTTTGACATCCGCATCAAAAGGATCATTTAAACTTAAGAATAAAGTACTTTCTAGGTTATTCACAGACAAAGTAAAAGTAAGTGGGCTAGTCTACATAAATTTTATCGAGAATGTCATGGTCAAATCCACAATCTAAGCCAAATCTATAGTATCTATAAAGGACGGAATGACTAAGCAAGTTGATTAGATGAGAGGCTATCTCAAGATGCTGGAGAAAAAGCTACAGAAAGTAGGCAAAAAGGAGACTCCTGAATAAAAACTAAAGTAATTGTAAGAAGCTATCTAATAGCTTTCGAACTAGTCCAAGATATGTAAAGAATAGAACAAAAAATACCAATCCTAAATCGAAAGTTTGAAGTAAGATCTAAAATACAGAGGAATCATCATTATTTCTCTAGGGGTTTTAGTTATTATTGAGTTGATTCTTTTACTTAATTGATTTTATAGTGAGGTATTTCCAATATTACTACTTTGATATAAGACATTATAGAATGTATGACTATTCTGGCTATCAGGTTGCTTCAATATAGGTAGGGATCGTAATACAAAAACTTCTTGAACTCCTCAAATTCTATGTAGCCTGAGTTGTTTTTATCAATCCTCTGATGAATGGTCTCCTTGACTGTCCCATCTGCATCCACTCCTAGCTTCTTCATCATGCAGTCAAGGTCATAAGCGCTCAGGTAAAAGTTGCCACTTTGATCGAACTGTTCGAATAGTTTGCGAATGAGCAGTTAGTCTTTGGTCCCTTGGGATTTTTCTATCAGCTTGAATCTTAATGTTTTTGTGGCAGCTCTCACCAATTCTTCCTTGACGGAATTTTGCTTCTAAGCAGTGTAGTGCCAGAAATTGCTCACAAATCTAATAAAAATGTCATTGTGAGCAAAATTTATATTGAGATCATCGTAAAAGGCAATGAACTCCTATTTGGTGATTTCATTGTTGACCACAGAAAAGAGGGACAGCAGTTGAGTTTGAACTTCCTACAAGTTCTTCTTTCCCATCTTGTAGGTCTAAATTTCGTTGGGATTGAAATGCTACACTGGATAGAGCAATCTTTACTTAGCTTTGAAGTAGATAGTGCGCCCTTCTTATCTTGGTCGATTGAGTCAAAGATGTGCTAGACCAGCTGCCTTCTGAGAGGACCCATCGGCTCTCTGAGTTTGCCAAGAAATGCAAACCAGTTGATGTATTGGTTGTCACCGAAAGCTTTTTGGAAGACCTGTATCTCATATTTTTTGAAGAACAGTCCATTCGCATTCAGCGCCTAAGTCAGCCCAAGCTTACATGCTAAAATTGATGAGGCAGGATTTTTCCAGAAACTTGAAGATCATAGTCCACGAAACTTCTGTAGATGGTTCTGAGGTTGGGTGCGTATTTGTTCCGGGCCAGGTTGAGCCTGATTTCAAAGATGAGTTTGTTTACTTGGGCGTTTAGCTACACTCCGAAGAAAGACATCTTTCAATCTTTTATTTATATGTAATGCATTAATCCATAGGCTTTATTATTGAATTCTAGAAATCTTTTCATAACATTTAAATCCACCACTATCTTTTCTTGGCATATCTATGACTTCAAAATGCACTTTTCTTCTGGTTGTAGATAGCAAAGTTCAGTTTGTATTTTGATACTAAGGTAAAAGATGTATAAAGATTATCAGCGAATCTTGGAACTCTGAATAGTATTTCTTGAGGCTTCATCTCTTCTTTGAATCAGCCCTGCCTGCTTGATTTAGAAAGGGAGGTAGTAATACTTTTTTAAAATGAGGGTAGGCTGTGTTTTTGGAGAGAATATGCAGTAAGAATCAATCAGAAAAAGGATGTTGGCCCTTACGGAGCTCTAAGAGCTTTTCGCCGCCTATTTCTTTCCGAAATCTATCTGCCTATGTTCATAATTCACTCTCATTCGACCAGTTTCTCTCGATACCACTTCTTCTTAGCTTTCAAGTCTGAAGTCTCATTAATTTTGATCAAAGTTGAATTCAATGTTTTGCCCGCTGGAATATTTCAAAGGATTGGTAGATCTTGAATATGTATTCGATTTAGATTTCTTGCCAAATTCGGCTCCAAGAAAACAGTGACTTTCTAACTTCTGTGATACTTGACTAAAAGATAGTCTAATTTCATGAAGTCGTAATGAATCCGCATCTCCTCATACTTCTGATGAGATCAGCTCTGAAATCTTTAAAGGCTAATCCGGACCAATAGACCAATTATTATTACTATTAACTTATATAAAATGCTCAGTTGTATTCTTTATGATCAAATAACTGCTACGGCTCAAAAATAATTTTGTTGTCTTAGTCTTGAAATTTATTATTGATTCTTCTCTTCAACATGTGACTCCTGATAAAAATACAGCCATTTTGAGGCATCATTGTTTTTGTCTAGCTTTCCAAAGAATGATCTAAGTAAAGTCTATATTATTCTTTAATTACATCTTCCCCAGTAGGGAAAATACCTATTTTTATACATAAAAAAACAGTGGCCAAAATATGCTAGCATAATCTGGTTTTTGCTTAGTTGATGCAATAAAGCGCATTTTGTTTGTTTTAGCAATCGTCAGTACTTTTTTCCAAAGAAAAATATTTACTGTTACCATCTTTCGCCCAATATATTATTGCCAAAGAAATGTCATTTCTAATGAAATTGAGGCAAGATCTTTAGGTTTGAAAAGGAAAGCTCAAAAAAAATATCAGATGCCTCTTAACTTCTCTGCCTTATCAAAGATTATTAATAAAACAATCAATTATCTTCATTGATGAGACTGTCAAAATTACTGAAGAAGAAGTCGAACTAAAGTGTAAATCCAAGCACTAATGAAACCTAGACTCAATCCTCCAAGATTTGGGGCAGGCATTCTTTGATTTTCAGCTAATCAAAAACATAATTTATGCACGGACTTCTTGCCTTAGTTTAAAAGAAGGCGATTTCCTTATCTTAATCCTTTGAAGAAGATTAACAAACAAAATAAGCAGGAAAGCAGAAAAACGAAAATAAAAACGACGTGAAAACCAATCCTTTCCTTATGGTCAAAGCCAGGCTACTCAAACAAAAAGAATCTCTCTAGACTTAGAACTCAAGTTTGAAGGATAAGTTCAACTTCGACCATCCTTTGGAAGAGATTCCGAAACTAGAAGAACAGAAAACAATCACGTTCAAATAGTTGTTACAGTTAGAAAAGAAGAAACAAAAAGTAGCGACCAGAGCATTCACTGACAGAAAATGAATGGTTGATATACTTTTACTTATTCGTTTTCATGACCCTTAAGGTTTAGCAACTGCCCATTCATCGTCCAGCCAAGGCTTTCAAATATAGCTGCAGTTGTATGCTAGTCCTCTCCCTTTAATTCTACCGACGTCTTTAATTAGTTATAAATGAATCGAATCAACATTTCCTCAAGCTGTCCTTGGTTTTGATATAGGTCTAAACATACCAATTGAGCTCATTTTTGCGTTGATGGTATTGTTTATCTTTGTTGGCTCTGATATCCTTCATTTTATCGTTGTCGTTGTAATGAAGCTTGTAATCAGTCGATTTTTTTTCTCCCAGATCTATTGCTCGGTCTTCTGCCAAGTGATCCTTCTGGATGAGCTCTACTATTTTCTTGTGTTAATTCACATCTTCAACAGTTTTGCTGAAATTGAAGTTCGTGGCCGTCCCTGTTTTTTTGGCCTACATTATTGTGCTCACTGGGGCGTAGAGATTTTGGGTCTCCGTCAGTGTTTTATGTGCTTCGGTGTAACCCAAATGCACTGCTCCTCCAATTTGGTTGATTTTGGAAGTAGTCTATCTATCAAAAAGTGTACTTTGTAGGGTTCCTCAACAAAGATGCCTTTGTGCCTCTGTTCATATTATTCTTTCTGAAGAATGCTTGCCACCTCCTGTGGATCAAGTCCCTTTGCAATCAGCTCATCATATTTTTTATTGTACTCCTGTGCCCTTTCAGCCAGTATCTTAATCTTTGTGTACTTTTCCTGCTTGTGGCCTATCCCAATCATCCTTAAGTTATATTATTGCTAATAAAATATAGAAGAACTATTCGCAGAAATAACTCAAAAGGTGAAATGTGGCATTTTAAAGTTATAGATCAAACGAAGCTGTCCTCGTTGGAATTGTCAGCCGCTCCGCTGAAGATGTCGATTCTCCAATACTTGAATATACCGAATTTCTCAGCCAACATGAGGGTCAAAAACCATCTAAATAGTCGAAGAAGTACTGTGGGCCAATGTGCCAAAAGTATCTCTTGATGAATCCTGGGTAGAAATACAGGATGTTTTGACTGAACCAGATATAAATGGCTGCCTTCCTATAGTTTCCACCGAAGTAGTCTATTCCGTTCTTCTTCGGCCAAATGTCCACCATTTCACGAGCAGTCACCGCGAAAGGATAGGTAAATGCAGCCGCAATGAAAGTTGAAAAGCTTGCGGTAAACAAAGATATCGGTAAAACTGGCATGCCTCCGACCCTCCATAAAACTGAGAACTTATCAATCAGCCAATCATAGCAGAATAGAGCAGTGAAAGGGCCAATGCTATGCTTAATGAAAAGTGGGAAGGTGTTTTTGAAGAGATAATAGGGACCTTCTTCGAATGGGATTCTCTTAAAGGCATCCCAAAAGCTCTTGTATCCTTTTTGGAGCTCCTTGGGGAAAGTTTTATCGGCATAGTATGCTCTAGATGCCATATCAATGGCTATTCCAAAAGGAGAGCTGGCTAGTGCCGCAGCCATGATAGTTGGGAATTTTCTGTAGTAATTGTACTAAAATCCTCCGAAGTTATTGGACCAGCCTGAGTTGAACTGCCTCATGAAGCCAACTTGAGCCGCAATACTGAGTGCTCCTGTTGTAACTCCGAGCTGAATCCTACTAGTCAACCCATTTCGAAAAGACTCGAGATTGCGAGTCTCCTTGATAAAAGTCAACCACTGGGCGAGGCCAATTGGAGGTTCATAGTGCTGGAACATGGCTCTGGCGTGGTAGATGAAATGTGTAATGTACTGCTGGGCTGTGCCAGCAATGAGTCCAATAAACAGACCTGGATAGGTATGTCGATACCTCTTTGGTAGTTCCAAGAAGGAGTGGAGTCTACAGCAGTGTGCCAGGCTGTGACGTTATTAGTCCACCAAGAAGGA
>Ga0316217_10000840_pt1 | contig 41903 bp, 30 predicted proteins | sample 1anoAmetaG_FD_203633 | JGI IMG/M metagenome (GOLD analysis project Ga0316217, IMG submission 203633) | Freshwater microbial communities from Trout Bog Lake, Wisconsin, USA - 1anoA | ecosystem: Environmental > Aquatic > Freshwater > Lake > Hypolimnion/Profundal zone | place: USA: Wisconsin...
CAACAATGCCGGCATCACCCGCGACGCCATGTTGCACAAGATGACCAAGGAACAATGGAACGAGGTCATCTTCGTCAATCTCGCCTCCATCTTCAATATGAGCCGTCAGGTCATCGACGGGATGCGCGCCGCAGGCTTTGGCCGGATCATCAATATCAGCTCCATCAACGGCCAAAAGGGTCAGATGGGGCAGACCAACTATTCCGCCGCCAAGGCCGGGGTGATCGGTTTCACCAAGGCTCTGGCTCAGGAGACTGCGGCCAAGGGCGTCACCGTGAACGCCGTCGCGCCGGGCTATATCGACACCGAAATGGTGTCTGCGGTTCCGGAAGCGGCCTTGGCCAAGATCGTCGCCGGCATCCCCGTGGGGCGCCTTGGTCGCGCAGAAGAAATCGCGGCCTGTGTCGCCTTCCTGGCGCGAGACGACTCAAGCTTCATTACCGGCGCAACGATTACCGCCAACGGCGGTCAGTACTTCACAAGCTGAAGACGCTGGAGTTTGTCAGGGAACAGTGGACCCTGTGCATTCCAGAAGAGACGGGCAACGCATGTCAGCTAAAGATCGGTTTGGTTCCAAGTGAACCGGACCGACCGCAGAAGCGTAAAGCCTGAAGTCGGGCGCATCCTTGCCCAAAATGCGCCCTACTCCGGGGCCATTTCGTAAGGATGGGTAAGACCAAGGTCACTTCGCGCTGCTCGCGGGTCTCATACTTGACGCGGTCAGCGGTGATCTGCGCGGCGAGCTTGACGCTTTGCGTCGCCACGGACGCGCGCGCGCAGATGCACAGTCTGCGTGATTTCCTGCTTCCGCATCACGCTGAACCCAGCGGTCTGTCCCCCGGGCGCTATCTGCCGGCCGAAGGGGAAGCGTTCGTGGTTGATCGGGCGCCGACGGGCTCGCTCCTGCTTCGGTTTGATGACAATCCCGAGGTCTGGGCGCTCATGCCGGTCGCGGGGCCCCGTGGAGACGTGATCTACAAGGACGACACCGGCGAGACGGTTCTGCGCTCGACAAGGCTTGGCGGCCTGACCCTCTTCACCGGAGATCGCCCGATGGGCGCGCCGGCCGCCTATTCCGGCGACGGGCCGTCTATTCGGCTTTCGCCGGTGGCAAACGCCAATCTGTTGTTTCAGACCCTGGTGCAGTCCAGCCTCCGCGCCAGTCGCGCGGCTCAGCATCTGGTGGTCTTCGAGGCGCATGACCTGACGCCAAAGGATGTCACACCCGCTTCCAGCGCCGTTCTGGCCGACGCCGCGTGGATCACGGCCGAAGCCTTCACACGTCTCGCCGGTCGCGGCGTTCAGGGAAAGAATCAGGTCGCAAGATTCGCCAGGGTGCAATTCGCCACGGGGCCGGACGCTCAGGCCCAGGCGTCAGGCTCGATCGTCGTCATCACCATCAATCCGGACAAGGGGTATTCCGGCCGACCATCGTCGGCGCGGATCATCACGGTCTTGTCGAGAAAATAGACGGCGCGCCGAACCGGTTCGGAACGGCGCGCGGCCGATCAGTGCTGGCTTTCCGGCAGCCGCACGGTCATCCCGTCAAGGGCGTCCGCGACCTTGATCTGGCAGGACAGACGCGAATTCGGCTGAACATTTTCGGCGAAGTCGAGCATGCTCTCCTCCATCGCCGAGCGCGCGCCGGTCTTTTCCAGCCAGGCCTCATCGACATAGACGTGACAGGTCGCGCAGGCGCAGGCGCCGCCGCAGTCGGCGTCGATACCCGGCACGTTGTTCTTCACGGCGGCTTCCATCACGGAAAGGCCGGGCTTGGCGTCCACTTCGTGGGTCGCGCCGGAATGTTCGATAAAGATGATCTTGGCCATGGCTCTTCGTCTTTCGTCGCGGGTTTAGGCCGCGACCTCCTTCATGGATATGGACATATCGCGCAGTTTCTCCGGCGCAACCGGTTTTCTGCTGCCGATCAGCTGGCGGCCGGCCATGAACTCCGCCGGCGCATTGATCGCCTCAACGGCCTGAACCCGGTTTTCCGCATCGAGATGAAAAACGGCGAACTTCGTCGTCTGGGGGTCGCCGCGGATGATCTGACGCACGGCATGATGCGGCAGGCCCGCGATCTGCAGCTTGAGTTCATACTGATCCGACCAGAACCAGGGCGTTTCCGGCTGCGGCGGCGGCTTTCCACACAACAGCGCTGCAACCTGCTTGGCTTGCTCCAGCGCGTTGGGCACGCTCTCCAGCCGCCCTTCGACCCCATAGGGCCACAGCGGGCGCTGCGTGCAGTCCCCGATGGCGTAGAGCCCTTCAACGCTGGTGCGACCTTGAGCGTCCACGATGATCCCGTGCCCGCAGGCGCAGCCCGCCTGACGGGCGAGGCTTTCGTGAGCAATGGCGCCGACACCCACCAGAATGGCGTCGCACGGCAGAACGCGGCCATCCGACAACTTAACGCCGGCAACCGCGTCGTCGCGCGCGACGAACGCCTCGACCCCGGCGTTCAGTTCAAAGGCGACGCCGCGGTCCGTGTGGTAGGCCTGAAAAAAGCTGGACAGGGTCTCGCAGGCGACGCGGGCCAGCACCCTTGGCTCCCGCTCGATCACCACCGCCTCGGCGCCCAGCGCCCGGGCGGAGGCCGCCGCCTCCAGGCCGACATAGCCGCCGCCGATCACGGCAAGCCTTCGCCCCGGCCCCAGCGCCGCCTTGAGCCGCTCCGCATCGGCCGCCGTGCGCAGCTCAAGGACGCCCTTGAGATCTGCGCCCGGTATGGCGAGGCGACGCGCGGCCGCGCCGACGGCGAGGATCAGATGGTCGTAGACCAGCCGCTCGCCGGACGAAAGCTCGACCTCGCGGGACCTGGCGAGGACCTGCACGACGTGGGTCGACAGGTGCAGCGCAATATCGTGCTCGCCATAGAAACTTACAGGCCGCAGCGCGAGGCTCTCGGCGTCCGCCTCGCCTTTCAGCCAGGCCTTGGACAGGGGCGGACGTTGATAGGGGGCGATGGGTTCGTCGCCAAGGAGGGTGATGGGTCCGGTCCAGCCATACTGGCGCAGCAGAGCCGCAGCCGTCCCGCCGGCGTGCCCGGCGCCGACGATCACGATCCGACCCGTCATGTCCTGACCCAACTGATCCGCCAAAATCCCGGGCTCCCTTGAGTTTTCCGAACCTGCTCGCCCCGACCTTCTTGCTTCGGGTGATTTCAAAATTTATGACGCACGCGTCACTTTTGGGCAAGAGGCCTCAAGCCGCACGGCGCTTGCCACGGGCGATAACCCATGGAAAAGCCTACGTCCATGACCGCATGCGGCTTGACCATCGAGAAACGCCTGACGGGGCTGGCCGATACGGCCCGCCTGGCGCAGGTCCTGGCTTCGGCGCTGCGTTCGGGAGACGTGATCCTCCTGTCCGGCCCCCTTGGCGCAGGCAAGTCGGCGCTTGCAAGGTCCGTCATCCGGGCGCTCACCCGCAGCGATGAGCCGGCGCCCAGCCCGACCTTCACCCTCGTTCAGACCTATAGCGCCGAGCGGTTTGATATCTGGCATCTTGACCTCTACCGCCTGTCGGACCCATCCGAGGCGTCGGAGCTAGGTCTTGAAGAGGCGATGCGGGCCGGCGTTCTTCTGGTGGAATGGCCAGAGCGGCTTGACGGATGGTGGCCGGGCGACCGACTGGAGATCACTTTGTCCGCTGACGCCGACGCATCGACGGTCGAGGTGGAGGACGAGCCGCGAAACGTCACCCTGCGGGCCCGCGGCGCCTGGATGGATAGACTGAACGAGTTGTCACATGAGTTTTGACGTCAATGACCGCGACGCGCAGGCGCAGGACTTCCTGCACCGATCAGGCCTTGGCGGCGCACATCGGACGCCGATGTCCGGCGACGCCTCGACCCGGCGTTACGAGCGCCTTTTGACCCCCTCCGGGCGCTCGCTGATCTTCATGGACGCCCCTCCCGCCGCCGAGAGCGAGCCTGCCGGACCAGACACCACGCCCGATGAGCGGCGCGCCCTCGGCTACAACGCCATGGCGCGGCTGGCGGCCTGCCGCATCGACGCCTTTGCGGGCGCAAGCGCTTTCCTGCGCGGCCTTGGCCTGTCCGCCCCATCGATCGAGGCGATGGATGTCCCCTTGGGCTTTGCCGTGATCGAAGACCTTGGCGACGATCTCTTTGCGCGAAAGATCGAGGCGGGGGCGCCCGCGACGCCGCTCTGTGAGGCGGCCGTCGATGTTCTGGCGCGTTTGCAAGCAGAGGCGCCGCCCATCTGGCTGACCTATGACGGCGGGCGCTGGCCCTTGCTGCCCTATGACGATCTGGCGCTTCAGACCGGCTGTGATCTCTTTTTGGAGTGGTGGCCAAAATATGCGGGCCTCGCCCCGTTCAGCGCCGAGGCGACAGCCGAATGGGAGGCGCTGTGGGCGCCGATCCGCAAGATCGGCGACGCTGCCGCCGCTGGCCCGTCCGGCGTCTTCTCGCATCGGGACTATCACGCCGAAAACCTGTTGTGGCTGCCCGAACGCGTCGGCGAGGCCCGGGTCGGCCTTCTGGATTTCCAGGACGCTGTGAAGGCCCATCCCGCCTGGGACCTTCTGCACCTGCTGCAGGATGCGCGGCGCGACGTGGCGCCGGAGCTTGCCGACGCCATGCTGACGCGTTTCCTCGATGCGCGCAGCGATCTCGACCGGGAGGCGTTCCGACACGCCTATCACGGCCTCGCCGCCCTCAACGCCGCGCGGATCCTTTTCATCTTTGCAAGGCAGATCGCAGGGTTTGGCAAGCCGCGCTACAAGGCCTTCATGCCGCGCACCTTCGCCGCCCTTGAGTTCAATCTGAGCCAGCCTGGCCTTGAGGGACTGAAGGCCTGGTTCGACCGCCACGTGCCTATGGACGCGCGCGCATGACACAGCGCATCCCCCGCGCCATGGTGCTCGCCGCCGGCCTTGGGACGCGCATGCGCCCCCTGACCCTCGACCGGCCCAAGGCGCTGGTCGACGTCGCCGGGCGCGCCCTTGTCGATCACATGCTGGACCGGCTGGGGGAGGCCGGCGTGACCGACGCCGTGGTCAATCTGCACGCCTTTGCCGACCGGCTGGAGACGCATCTCAAACAGCGCGTCCAGCCCCCTCGCCTGACCTTTTCGGACGAGCGCGCAAAGCCTCTGGAGACCGGCGGAGGGATCAGGGCGGCGCGCGATCTGCTGGGCGACGATCCGGTCCTCGTGGCCAATATCGATTCGGTCTGGATCGAGACCGGGGCGCCGGCGATCCCCGCCCTCATGGAAAGCTTCGACCCCAATCGGATGGACGCCCTCCTGCTGGTGACGAAAACCGAGGACGCGCTGGGTTTTGACGGTCCCGGGGACTTTCTGATGGATGCGGAGGGGCGGCTGACCTTTCGGCGCGACGCGGGGCTCAAGACCGCGCCTTACGCCTATATCGGCGTGCACATGACGGATCCTCGCCCCATCTATCGCCACGAGGCCGAAGCCTTCAGCCTGGTCCCGGCGATCTGGGGCGAGATGGCCGCGCGGGGCCGCCTGTACGGCCTTATGCTGGAGGGCGCGTGGATGCATGTCGGCGACCCTGGCGCGCGCGACGCGGCGGAACGGAAACTGATGGCATGACGGATGCGCCGGGTCTTGATCTGAAAGAACCGGCCTATCAGCGCGTGTTCGGGCAAAGCCGGGCCGGGCGTCCCCGCTGGCTGAACATTCCTGCGCATAGGCCCTTTGTCGATGATCTCGCCAAGGGTCTTGTCGACATGCTGGCCCCGATCGGGCCCGAAGCCCTGTCCGACGCCATCGTGCTGACGCCGACCCGGCGCGGCGGGCGCAGTCTGACCGAAGCGTTTGTCCGCGCCGCAGAAGGACGGGCGACCCTTTTGCCGCAGATCCGCGCCCTGGGCGATCTTGAGGAGGGCGAGGCGCCGTTCGAGCCCGGCGATCTCGCCGCCGACCTGCCCCCCGCGATCAGCCCGCTCCGCAGACGCTTTGAGCTCGCCCGCCTGATCGTCGACCATGCCGATCTTCTTGAGCGCAAGACCACCACCTTGCGGGATGCGCTGGATCTGGCCGATTCGCTGGGCGCCTTTCTCGATTCCCTCCAGATCGAGGAGGTGCGTCCGCCCGAGCGGCTGGAGGCGCTGGTTCAGGGCGACCTGGCCGCCCACTGGGCCGCATCGGCGCGCTTTCTGGCCATCGCCACGGATCTTTGGCCCGCGCGGCTGGCGGAGCTCGGCCTCGTCGACGCCAACGTCCGGCGAACGCTGTTGCTGCGGCGGCTGGCGGATCAGTGGCGCCGCCAGCCGCCGGATCGGGTGCTGATCGCGGCGGGCTCCACCGGCACGGCGCCCGCGACGGCGGACCTTTTGGCGGTGATCGCAGCGGCGCCGCACGGGGCCGTCGTCCTGCCGGGCCTGGACCAGGACCTGGACGACAAGGCCTGGGAGCAGGTGGGCGAGGCCCATCCCCAGGGCGCATTGAAACGCCTGATCGATCGGGCGGGGGTGTCTCGGGCGGAGGTGAGGCCCTGGCCCTGCGGCGAAACGCCTTTAGAGGCCTTGCGCGGGCGGTCGCGGCGCCGCGTCATCAATGAGGCCCTGCGCCCTGCCGAGGCGACGTCCGACTGGCTGCGCCAGATCGCACAGATGGCGTCGGAGGGCGCTGAAGATGGCCAGGGCCTGATCGCGGAGGGCCTGGAAGGGCTCACCCTGATGTCCGCGCAGGACGAGGTCGAGGCCGCCGACCTCGCAGCGCTCGCGCTGCGTGAAGCGCTGGAGACCCCGAACACGACAGCGGCGCTGGTGACGCCGGACGCAGGGCTCGCGCGCCGTGTGTCGGCGGTGCTGACGCGCTGGGGCGTCGAGGCCGACAACTCGGCCGGCCATCCCCTGTCCGCCCGGCCTGTCGGGGTTTTGATCGGCCTCGTCGCCCGCATTGCGGCGGATCCGTTCAACCCGATATTGATGCTGGCCCTCGCCAAGCATCGTTTCGCGCGGCTGGGCTACCCGGACCTGACCCTCGCCGGCCGGATCAAGGTCATTGAGCGTCGCGCGCTTCGAGGCGTGCGGCCGCAGTCCCGCGACCAGCTTCTGGCCCGCCTGAAGGACGAGGCGGATGCACAGGCCGTCGCGGTCAGGCTGATGGACGTCATCGCCACCGCCGCCCGTCCCTTCGAGGCGGGGCCCATCCCGGTCCCGCAGGCGATGCGCGCCGTCGCCGAGGCCATGGAGCAGCTCGCCCTCGACGAACGAGGGGCGCTGGGGGATCTTTGGGCCGGGGCCGATGGCGAGAGCGCCGCGTCCCTGATCGCCTCTGTTCTGTCTGACGCAGAGCAACTGCCGGACATAGACGCGGCCGGCTTCGCCGCCCTGATCGAGGGGCTGACCGCCGACGTCGTGGTGCGGTCGGGCGGCGCGACCCACAGCCGCCTTCGCATTCTGGGCGCCATGGAGGCGCGGCTGGTGCGCGCAGATCGGCTGATCCTGGCGGGACTGGAGGAGGGTGTCTGGCCGCAGGCGGCGCGCCTTGATCCCTTCCTGTCCCGCAGCATGCGCGCGGACCTGAACCTGCCGCCGCCAGAGCGCCGGATCGGCCTTTCCGCCCACGACTTTGCGCAGGCCGCCTGCGCCCGGGACGCGATCCTCATCACGTCCGCACGCCGCGACGGCCAGCCCGCCGTCAAGTCCCGCTGGCTCTGGCGGCTGGAGACCCTGGCGAAGGGCGCAGGTCTCTCCATCGCCGCGGGAGCTGCGCGACGCGCCTGGCGCATGCGCCTCGATGCGCCGCTTCACCCGCCGCCGCCGGATCTTCTCCCCGCAGAGCGTCCGGCGCCGACGCCGCCGGTTTCGGTGAGGCCTCGCGAACTGCCGGTGACCGCCGTCGAGACCTGGGTGCGGGACCCCTATGCGGTCTATGCCCGCTATGTCCTGCGCCTGAGGCCGATGGACCGGCCGGACCAGCCCCTGGACAACCGGACGCGAGGCTCGGCCATCCACCGCGCCGCCGAGACCTTCGCCAAGTCCTGGCCGGTCTCGACAAGCGCGCCTGAGGACGCCTTTGCCGGCGCCTATATGCACGAACTCGACCTCGCCGGCGCGAACCCGGCCGAAGCGGTCCGGGAAGCGGCTCTCGCCCGAGGCGCAGGGCAGTTCATGGCCAAGCTGGAGCGGGAGCGAAGATCGAACGGGGCTCGCGTTTTCGTCGAACAGTCGGGGGAGATGACGATTGCGGCGCCAGGAGGCGCGTTTCGCCTGACCGCCCGCGCCGACCGGCTGGAAGCGGCAGGCGGCGCGGCGCACATCCTCGACATCAAGACCGGCGCGCCGCCGTCGCGAAAGGAAATCGCGGCGGGTTTTGCGCCGCAGCTGACCTTGACCGCCGCGATCGTGGAGGCGGGCGGGTTCAAAGACCTTGGCGCCGTAACGCCGGGCGAGCTTGTCTATGTCCGGCTGACCGGGCGACCGGACAGCGATGAGACTATCGAGATCGGCAAGGGCGAGACGCCGGCCCTTGCGGAAGCGGCCTTAAGCGGCCTCAAGCGGCTCGCGGCCCGCTATGACGACCGGGCGACGCCCTACGCGTCCCGGATTGCGGTAAAATTCCTGACCAAGCCCAGCGATTATGACCATCTGGCGCGCCTTGCCGAATGGTCGCAGGTCGGGGCGGACGGAGACGAGGGATGAGCCGCAACGCCGACCCCCAGAGGACCGCCGCCAATCCCCGCCTGTCGGCGCGGGTCAGCGCCAATGCGGGCTCGGGCAAGACCAAGACCCTGGTCGACCGGGTCGCGCGGCTTTTGCTCAGCGGCGCGCGGCCTGAATCTATTCTCTGCGTCACCTTCACCAAGGCGGCGGCGTCGGAAATGCAGCGGCGTCTGTTCGAGACGCTGGGCGGTTTCGCCATCGCGCCGGACGAGGCCTTGACCAGGACCTTGTCCCACCTCGAAGGCCGCGACGAGGCCGACTATGACGCTGAGCGCCTGTCCGCCGCGCGAAGGCTGTTTGCGCTGGCCCTCGAAACGCCGGGCGGGCTGAAGATCCAGACCCTTCACGCCTTTTGCGAAAAGCTTTTACGCCAGTTTCCGCTGGAAGCGGGGGTGTCGCCGGGCTTTTCGGTGCTCGACGCCGCCGCAGAGGCCGAAGCGAAGCGACGGGCCCGCACCGAACTTGCGCTTCAGGCCAAGGATCTGGACAGCCCGGTCGGCGCCGCCTTCGCCCGCCTCGCGGTCCGGTTCGATCATGGCCGCTTTGAAGATCTGTTCGAGCAGATCGACCTGAACCGCCGCGCGATCATGAGATATCTTGGCGAACAGTCCTTTGCCGAGCTTTCCGCCGATATCGCCCGCAATCTGGGCCTCGACGCGCCTGCGGAGGTGGAGGCGGTGGTCGCGAGGGGCTTTCTTCCCCCGGCCCTAGACCCCACAGCCTATGGCGCGGCGGCGAAGGGCTTTGCACAAGGCTCGGAAAAGTCGGACCAGCCGAACGGACGCAGGCTCCAGGCGATCATGGAAAAGGCCCTGTCCGGCGAAGCCGACCCGGACGCGGTTCTGAGCCTGTTCTTCACCGGCGAAGGCGTCCCCCGCAGCTCCAACTTCCCCACCAAGCAGGCTCCCGCGACCCTGAGGCCCTGGATTGAGCGCGAGCAGGCGCGTCTGGTCAAGGTGCGGGACGAAATGCGGGCGGCGGAGGCGGCGGCTCTCACCTTCGATGTCCTTGTCATCGGCCTTGTCTATATCGCTGCCTATGAATCGGCGAAGGCGGCGCAAGGCGCCCTCGACTTTTCGGATCTGATCGAGCGCGCCAAAACACTGCTGAACGATGCGCCGCAAACCGCCTGGGTGCTGTTCAAGCTCGACGGCGGCGTTGACCACATTCTGCTGGACGAGGCGCAGGACACGTCGCCAGAACAGTGGTCGATCGTGCGGGCGCTCACCGCAGAGTTTTTCGCCGGCGTCGACGGTCGGACGCGTCCGCTGGACCGGACCGTGTTCATCGTCGGCGATGAAAAGCAGTCGATCTTTTCGTTCCAGGGCGCCGCGCCGCACCTGCTCGATCATCATGGACAGGCGCTGCATCAGGAGGCCGATAGCGCGGGCCGCGCATTCATCGGCGTGGACCTGACGGTCTCCTGGCGCTCGACGCCCGAGGTGCTGGCCTTTGTCGATACGATTTTCGAGGGTCCGGACCGCTCGGGGCGCCTATCTCCCCGTCTCGATGCGGCGGGAAGCGCACCGGTCGTCACCCACGAGGCGCAGCGGGCGGAAGATCCGGGCTGCGTTGATCTTTGGCCGCCGGTCCAGGAGACGGGGCCGTCCGAGGCGAGCGCATGGGATCCTCTGGACATCGACCGGACCTTGGGCGCCTGGCGGATCCTGGCCGAGCGGATCGCCGCCGAGTGCGACGCCATCGTGCAGCGGGGCGATCAGGTGCGCGGTCGCGAGGGCTGGCGTCCGGCAGACCATGGCGACCTTCTTGTTCTGGTGAAGAAGCGCGGGCCCCTGTTTGAGGAGACCCTGCGCGCGCTGAAGCGTCGCGGCGTGCCGGTGGCGGGCGCTGACCGGCTGAAGCTGTCGGAACATCTTGTGTTCAAGGACCTTCTCTCACTGGCGCGATACGCCCTGTTCCCCTGGGACGACCTCACCCTCGCCGAGCTTTTGCGCAGCCCCTTGTGCGGGTTGTCCGACGACGACCTCTTTGAACTCGCCCACGGGCGCCGCGACAGCCTGAGCGCCGCCTTGAAGGAAAAGGCGCGGGAGCGCCCCATCTTCGAGACGGCGGCGGACCTGTTGGCAAGGGCCCGCGAGCTTGGGCGAAGCCTCACGCCCTTCGACTTTTACGCCCGGATGCTGGTGCTGGCGGACGGTCAGGACCGGAGCCTGCGTCAAAGGTTCTCAACGCGCCTCGGCCCCGAAGCGGCGGAGGCCATCGACGCTTTTCTGGCCGAGGTGCTGGCGGCGGAGAGCCGGCATATCTTGGATCTTGAGCGCCTTTGCGCCGAATTCGAGCGGCTCGATCTGACGCTCAAGCGGGAGATGGACGCGCCGCGCGGCGAGGTTCGCGTCATGACGGCCCACGGCGCCAAGGGTCTAGAGGCGCCCATCGTGTTCCTCGCCGATACCGTGTTCCAGTCAAAGACGCGCCCGGCCCTGGTCGAACTTGACGGCGGCGGTCTGATCTGGCTGGGCGGAACGAAGGCCGTCGACTGCGACGCCGCCAAGCGGGTCCGACAGGCCCGCGAGGATCGCGAGCAGCAGGAGGAGGCGCGGCTTCTATATGTCAGTCTGACGCGGGCCCGTGACCGCCTGATTCTGTGTGGGCGCCTTAGGGCGAACGGAACCCGCGCGAACGCCAAGGGGTGGTGGCCGTGGCTCGCGGACGCCTTCGATGAACGCCTGAAGGGCCGTTTGCGCGACATTGAGGACAGCCAAGGCTTCACCTTTCAGCGCTTCGGGAAGGATCCGCCTCGCGGGGAGCCTGCGACCTTCGCCGCGATCGCAGATGTCGAGCTGCCGGACTGGACGCGCCGCGCGGCCCGCCCCGACCCTGCCCAGCAGGTCTATGCGTCGCCCTCGACCTACGGCGACAGCCGACGGGGCGCGACGCCCTCACCCCTCGCAGCGACCGGCGGCCTTGGCAGGTTCAGGCGAGGCGACCTGATCCACAAGCTGTTTCAAAGCCTGCCGGATCTGGCCGCAGGAGACCGGCCAGCGGCGGCCGCGAAGATGCTGTCCCGCGAACGGGACCTGACGGAGGAGCATCGCCGCGAAATCGCCCGGGCGGCGCTGACCGTGCTGGAAGACCCCCGCTTCGCCGAGGCGTTCGGACCCGGCTCACGCCCCGAAGCCGCCGTGGCGGGAACGTCTCCGGAGTTGCCAACGGGCCTCTCGATCTCGGGGCGCGTTGACCGGATGGTGGTGCGCTCCGATCGGGTGCTGGTGATCGACTTCAAATCCAATCGCCCCGCGCCCGACCGGATCGACAACGCCGACCCCGCCTACATCACCCAGATGGCGCTCTACGTCGCCGTCCTGCGGGAGATCTTCAAGGGACGAAGGATCGAAGCGGCGCTGATCTGGACAGACGGACCCAAACTGATGCCGGTTCCTGAAAATCTGATCGCTTCCAGCCTCGCCGCCGTGCGACGCGCCGGTTGATCCGGACGCACGGGGAGCTTACATCCGTGTCCGGCGACGGTCGCTCTGACCGGCGGCCTATCAGGAGCGTCAACATGTCCACCCTCAAGGTCACCGACGAAACCTTCGAACACGACGTGCTGAAGGCGGGACAACCGGTCCTGGTCGACTTCTGGGCGGAATGGTGCGGCCCCTGCAAGCAGATTGCGCCGATCCTCGACCAGCTGGCCGAAGAACTGTCGGGCCGCATCACCATCGCCAAGCTGAACATTGAGGACAGCCCCTCCACCCCCGGCCGCTACGGCGTGCGCGGCATCCCGACCATGATGCTGTTTCGGGACGGTCAGATGGCCTCGATGAAGGTCGGGGCGATGCCGAAGGCCAAGCTCTTGGAATGGCTGGCGGAAGCAGGCGTCGGCGCCTGACCGGCCCATGACTGCGCAAACGCACGCCGCCTGGCGCGCGCTGCACGCGGCCGCTGAACAGGCGGCTTCGCAGCGCATCATCGATCTGTTCACAAGCGAGACTGATCGTCTGGCGCGCAACACCGTGTCGACGGCCGGAATCACGCTGGATCTCTCCAAGCAGAGCTGGACCGCCACGGGCCGCGACGCTTTCCTGACCCTCGCCACGGCGGCGGGGGTGGAGGCTGCGCGCGCGCGCCTGTTCGGCGGCGAGATCGTCAACCGGTCAGAGTCGCGCGCCGTGCTGCACCCGGCGTTACGCGCGGCGGACGGCGCGGCGTTTTTCGCCGACGGCGCGCCGGTCAGCGCGCTGGTGGAAGAGGGCCGGAGCCGGATGAAGGCCCTGGCCGACGGCGTCTTTGAAGGGCGCATCCGCGGCGCGACCGGCAAGCCCTTTTCCGCCGTCTTGCATATCGGCATCGGCGGGTCGGATCTTGGGCCGCGCCTCGTCTGGGAAGCCTTACGACCGACGGCGCCCAGGATCGATCTGCGTTTCGTCGCCAATGTCGATCCGGCGGAACTCGTTCTGGCGCTGGACGGGCTCGACCCCGAAACGACGCTTGTCGTCGCCGTGTCGAAGACGTTCACGACCCTGGAGACCCTTGCCAACGCCGAAGCCGCCCGCGACTGGCTGCGCGAGCGCCTGGGCGCAGACGGCGCCAGGGCCCACTTCGCCGCCGTGTCCGCGGCCCCTGAGCGCGCAGAAGCGTTCGGGGTTGAGCCGGACCGGGTATTCGCCTTCTGGGACTGGGTCGGCGGTCGCTATTCGATCTGGTCCGCCGTCGGGCTCTCCTGCGCCATCGCGCTGGGCTATGACCGGTTTGCAGAGTTCCTGGCGGGCGCCGCGGAGATGGACGCGCATTTCGTCGCAGCTCCCCTCGCCGCCAACGCACCGGTTCTGCTGGCCGGCGCACATGTCTTTAACCGCAACGGTCTTGGGCGGCCGGTGCGGGCTGTCGTGCCCTACGCCCAGCGCCTGCGCCTGTTTCCCGCCTTCCTCCAGCAGCTCGAGATGGAATCGAACGGCAAGCGGGTGACGGCGCAGGGTCTGCCCGTGGGCGAACAGACCGCAACCACGGTCTTTGGCGACGCCGGAACCAATGGCCAGCACGCCTTTTTCCAGCTGCTGCACCAGGGGTGCGACATCATCCCGGTTGACCTGATCGGCGTGGCCGCCGCTTCGGAAGGGTCCGGCGAGATGCACAAAAAGCTCCTCGCCAATCTGATCGCCCAGGCGGAGGCCTTGATGATCGGACGCAGCGAGGACGAGGTTCGCGCCGAACTTTCAGAGCGTGGGCTCTCCTCAGCGCAGATCGACCAGCTGGCGCCGCAGCGCGCCTTTCCGGGGAACCGTCCAACCTCGATGGTCCTGCTCGACGCCCTTACGCCAAGGACGCTCGGCGCGCTGATCGCGCTCTATGAGCACAAGACGTTTGTCGAAGGGGTCGTCTGGGGGGTCAACAGCTTTGACCAATGGGGCGTGGAGCTGGGCAAGACCCTCGCGACCCGCATCCTGGGCGAACTGGACGGCGGCCCGCGCGGCCAGCACGACCCGTCCACCACAGCGCTGGTGGCGCGGCTTTCGCGTCCTGACCAGCGTTAATGACGCGATAACAGGCGGCGTCTAAGGTGGTCGTCTCGAGTTTGGCAGGTTCAAACGGAACCAGACCGACTCTCATTTTTTGATGGTCGTTTGTCTTTTTTGGGAAAGCCGGGAAGCCTCTTTTCCCAGACAAACTCCAGGTCCCGCAACGGCGAAGATGGCAGTTTTTCCCAAGAAAATACCGGATCTTACGACGTCTGGACGGATGACCCTGCTGGCGGTCGCGATCGCGTTGATCGCCACAAGCGTCCTTTTCTTGCAGAACTACGCCTGGCTGCCGGGGGCGCTCGGCGACACGGACGACGCCACACGCATGGTCATGGTCCGGGAGCTCCTCGCCGGACGCGGCTGGTGGGACCAGCACTGGCTGCGCTTTCAGCCCCCGACGGGGGTCTATATGCACTGGTCGCGTTTGCTGGACGGGGCCATCGCCCTCGTCAATCTCGTCTTCCGCCTGGGCCTTGACGCAAAGTCAGCAGAGCTGGCGACGCGCGTGTTCTGGCCCTTTGTCTGCATGATACCCGCGGTCTGGGCGTGCCTGTCCGCCGCGCGGCGTCTTGCCATCGACACCGGACGACCCGACCGGGCGCAGTCGGCGGTGATTGCAGCCACAGCCTTGATGATCGTCAATCTCGGTCTCTTCGCTGGCCAGTTCCGTCCAGGACGGGTGGACCACCACAATGTGCAGATCGCCCTGGCGCTGGTCGCGATGGCCGGCGCCCTCGAGCCCAGCCATCGGCGCCGCGCCGCGCTCCTGGCCGGCTTTGCATCAGGTCTTGGCCTCGCCGTCGGCCTGGAGGCCCTGTTCTTTCACGTCGCCGTCGCGGCCAAGGTGGCATTCCGCTTCGTGCGCGATCCCGCCGCACGACGCTGGGTGCAGACCTACATGTTCGCCCTAGCCGCGACCATGACCTTGTCGCACGGCATACAGACGCCGCCGGACCGCTGGTTCGTGTCGGCCTGCGACGCGATGGCGATCAATATGGTCGGCGCGGTTCTGGCCGGCGCAGGGACCCTGTGCCTGCTGATGTCTGCGACCAAGACGCGGGACAGCCGGTTTCGCGCGGCGGCGGCGCTCGCAGCCGGGATCGCGGCGAGCCTTGTGTATGTCGGGGTTCAGCCCGCCTGTCTGCACGGCCCCTTCGCCGAGGTTGACCCACAGATCCGCAGCTTCTGGCTCGATCATGTGAGCGAGGTGGCCAATCTGCCGACCCTGTTCCGGCGCAGCCCCGAGCACGCGATCTATGAGCTGGCCACTGCGGCGGCGGGACTACTCGGCCTTGTTGTTCTGATGCTGAACGCCCGACGCCTGCCGGGCTTTGCGCTGATGACGACCGTGCTGCTGCTGGCGCTCAGCGTCGCTGTCGGCATGATGGCGGTGCGGATGTCAGTCTATGCCAGCTGGTTCGCCACACCGATCATCGCCGTCGCCGCCACGTCGCTGGCGAAGCGCTACGAACGGGATCTTGGCGTCGCTTTCGCCGGGATCGGCGCCGCGCTCGTTCTGACGCCAGCGGGCTGGAGCGGGGTGTCGACGATCCTCTACAACGCCGCGCCCAACATGATGGCTCAGTTTGCGCCGCCGAAGTCGAAGGGCGAGGCCGCTCAACACAAGGCGTCCGCGAAGGATCCGCCGGACTATTGCTTCAATGGCTTCCCCTACCGCCCCCTCGCCCATGCGCCAAAGGGGCTGACGGTCAGCGAGATCGATCTTGGTCCGTTTATTCTGGCGCACACGCCGTCTTCCAGCCTGTCGGGCCCCTATCATCGCCTCAGCGTCGGCATCATGGCCGCGCGCAGCGTGCTGACCGCAAAGCCTGATCTTGCCTTGCAGCGGATACGGCGTCTGGGCGTGACCTACGTCCTGGCCTGCCCGCTGCACGCCAATCACGCCGATCGCTCGGGGCTTGATCGGGACGCCCTGCAGCGTTTGCTGGACCGCGGAGAGCCGCCGGCGTGGCTAAAGCCGATGTCGCCGCCCCACGCCCCGGTGATGATCTACCGGGTCGAAGGCGCGGCAAACACCCAGTAGCGCGAAAGCCCAAAGAGCGTCGCCGAATAGGCGCCCATGGCCGCGAGCTGGGTCACCGCGTGGGCAAGGTCGGTCGCGGGCGCCACGGCGCGCGTCAGCTCAAGCACGATCAGATTGAAGGCGTAGGCGACCCCGACCGCCGCCAGATATTTCGGACCCGTTGTCCTGGCGCCGGACGCCGCGCCGAAGACAAAGCCTCGACTGAGCACGAACCCCAGGGCGAACCCCGCCGCATATCCGCAGAAGTTGGCCAGGAGATGAGGCAGGTGAAGTCCAAACTCCAGGGTCAGGATCAGGCTGTACCCCAGCGCCATGTTGGCGAGCCCGGCGACGCCATAGCGCAGCGCCTGTCCCAGCAGTCCGGCGTCAGACATGGGCGAGCGTATAGTACTGGGCGCCGACCGGCAGGCCCGCCAGCGCAGGCTCCATCGGGCGTAACGCCTTCAAAGGGCCGGGGAAGAAGCCGGTGAACCGCGTTTCGACCTTGGCAAAGCCCGCCAGGATCTGGGCCCTGGCAAAAACGCTCGCCGAGAGCAGTCTGGCGTTGCGATCAAACGGGCAGGTGGCCACGATATACCGCGTCACCGGATTAATCGGATTGTGCTCGAAGATCGCCAGCCGCCCGCCCGGCCGTAGCAGGCGCTTGAGCGATAAAAGGATCCTTGCGTGGTCTGCATGATCGATGTGGTGAAAGACGCAGGCCGAAAAGATCAGATCAAAACTCGCTGGCGCAAAGGGCGGCGCATCGCCGTCATATTGGACGAGTTCGGCGACACCGGGATGCAGACGGCCCGCAATCTCCAGACTCTTTGCACTGACGTCGAGACCCGTCAGCTTCGCCCCTGGAAACACGCGGGCAAGCTGGGGCAGGCTGGCGCCGATGCCGCAGCCGAAATCCAGCATCGTGCTCGGTTCGGGATAACCCTTGAGCGTCCAGAGCCTGCGCAGCTCGTCAAGCTTGTAGCGCGCGAAATAGTCCGGTTCCTCGCCGGAGATCTTCAGATTCTTCTGGTGTGTCGCAAGGTACTCCTCCGCAAACACATCAAATTCGGCAGCATCCATCAGCTTTTCGTCTCATCCGACCGCGACACGCACGTGATCTCGTCGATCATGTAGAGCGGCCTGCCCTTGGCCTGCATATAGGTTCGACCAAGGTATTCGCCGAAGATTGACAGGCAGACAAGCTGGGCCGTCGAGAAACACACGACGATGAGCGCAAGGCTCGCCCAGCCCGGAACGGTGGATCCGACGAACAGGCCGGCGAGGATGTAGGCCAAAAGTCCGACGCCGGCGAGCACGCCGATCATCGCCATCAGCGTCGCCAGCCGAAGGGGCGCCGTCGAAAATCCGATCAACCCGTCCGCCGCCAGACGCACCATGCGTCGCAAGGTGTAGTGCGTCACGCCGGCATGGCGCGCATCCCGGTCGTACAGAAGCTCGGTCTGGCGTCCGCCCAGCCAGGCGACCATGCCGCGAATGAACCGGTCGCGTTCAGGCATGGCGTTGAGCCGGTCGACAATACGCCTCGACATGAGCCGGAAATCTCCGGTGTCCACCGGGATGTCGTGCTCAGACATCGCCGCCAGCGTGCGGTAGAAGAGGCTGGCCGTCGCCCGCTTGAACGGGCTTTCACCGGCGCGGCGACGGCGGCGACCGAACACCACGTCATAACCCTCGTCGAGGCGCGCGATCATGTCGCCCACCAGCTCCGGCGGATCCTGCAGATCGGCGTCGATCACCATGACCCTGTCACCCCGGACCAGAGACAAGCCCGCTGTCACCGCCAGTTGGTGACCGTGATTGCGCGCCAGCCGCACCGCGACAATGGCTAGATGCGTCTGCGCCAGCTCGGACATCACGGCCCAGGTACGGTCCCGAGATCCGTCGTCGACCAGGATCAGCTCATAATTCTCGCCCACCACTGCCGACGCCGCACGGGTCATCCGCGCCACAAAGGCGCCGAGACCCTCGGCCTCATTGTAGCAAGGCGCGACAATGCTCAAGGCATAGGTCGTGGTCATTTCTTGCTCGCCAATCTCCAATCGCGCGCGCAGGCCAGGACGCCAATGCCGCCGCGTCCATAGTTTCGGCATCCAAAACTCGGATCGAGACTCTCCAGGCGCGGCGGTTGCCGGATCGCCGCCGTGCCCCGAACGCCCCGGTCATAGAGCCAGAGGATCACGGCCGAAGGCTCCCTCGCCGCCGCCAGCAGTAACAGATTCGGATCCTCATTGTTCCGAACCATGACCGACGTGACCGCCACTGTCGAGCCGGCCCGGCGGAACAGGAACCCTCCCAGAGCGTCGTATTGCCGCGCCGCTTCCACCTTTTGCGCCGGGTGGTCCCAGGTGAATACTAGACGGGTCGGACGAACGGCCATCAGATCGCGGCTCGCCGTCTCGAAGGTGAAGGCCCGGTGCATGTGGCTGCGGGGATCGTTGAACCACAGGACCGATGCGCACATCGCCGTCACGACGAACGCCGCAACGGCGCCGGGAAACCATCGCGTCAGACTGCGCGCACCGGCGATGAGAAGGAGGCTCGCCCCCGGCAGGAAGGGCGTGACATAGCGCAGCGTGAAACTCGGCCGCACGGCGCCGACGCCCAGAATAATCGCCGCCGCGATCGCGGCGCTCGCCCCGGCGAGCAATACCGGCGACGATGCGGGTCGCATCGGTCTTCTGGATGTCCGGACAAGCTTCCCCAGAAAAAACGCGATTAAGCCGAACCCCGGGATCAGGACATTGATCTCGCTTCCGGCCAGAAAGTGGAGCGCGTTCCAGACGGTCCACAGCGTGACCGGCGCATACCAGGCCACGTCCGGGCGGGCGAACTGCGCAAGCCGCGGGGCGTGCCAGAGGAGTTCAAGGCCCAAAGGCAGGAAGGCGAACGCCGCAGGCCAGGTTCGCCACGCCGCCCCCCGACCGCGCGCAAGATAGATCAGACCCTGCACCGCGCCCAGCATCAGGGCCTGATAGTGGGTCAGGCCGACAAGACTGGTCCAGATCGCCCAGCTCGTCGCGCGCCGCACGCCAGGGCGCGCCAGCAGTTCGATGAAGGCGAAGGTCTGCCCGCAGGCCAGAAGGGTAAGGAGCCCATAGCACCGCGCTTCGTTCGCCTGCAGGAGGCTCTGCGGCGCGACCGCCATCAGGATCGCCAGCACAAGACGGTCCTGAGTGAGCAGGCCTGGAACCTTCCATCCGGCGATCAAGAGGGGCGTCGCCAAGGTCATCAGCAGCGAAGGCAGCCGCATCGACGCATTGGTCTCGCCAAACAGGCCGATCCAGGCGTGCATAATCAGCGGGTAGAGCGGCGCGTTCGCATCGAGCCAGATCTGGTCGATCGCATCGCGCCAGTTTGGTTGACCCGCCACGGCGCCGGTCCAGCACTCGTCGAGCCACAGCGGCGCGCCGGGCGTCAGATGAGTCCGCGCAAACAGGGACGCGACAAAAGCGACAACAAACAGAGCCAGAAACGGGACGTCCTGACGGCCTATTCCAAATCGCTTGACCACCGCCTGCAGGGGCGCCCGCCAAGGACGGTCGGCGGCGCGAACAAGCCCGACCCGATCCGGCGTCGTCACCGCCCGAGCCTTTGCTTCAGCCGATCAACCGCCTCGGATCGCGCCGAAAAGACATAGTCCGGCCGGGTGACGCTGACGGGGCCGACGCCGGCGGCGCCAAGGGCGGCGGACACGTCGAACAGGTCGGCGCGCCGGACGAGCACCCCGTCAGTGCGCCGGGTCGCGCCCTGATCGAGATAGCGGCCGACGGCAAGTTCAGCTGCGGCGGCCTGGTCGCTCGGCCAGCGCAGGGCGCACAGATCCCGACCGTCGGCCCTCGCCTCGACCACCGACATCAGCCGGGTCAGCGTCGCCAGTTGGTCAGCGGTCCAGGACATGGCGAGGCTCGCCGCCAGATGCGCCTGACTTCTCAAGATGACGCCGTCCGACAGGATCTTCAGATTGTTCGCCGCGAGCGTGGCGCCGCTGGAGGTGATGTCCACGACCAGCTCCGCAGCGCCCGCCGCGGGCGCGCCTTCTGTGGCGCCAAGGCTTTCGACGATGCGGTAGTCGGCGATGCCATGATCTGCAAAAAAGCGGCGCGTCTGGATGTGGTACTTGGTGGCGACGCGAAGGCGGCGACCGGTTCGGACAAGATAGGCGTGCGCCACATCATCGATGTCCATCATCGTCTCGACGTCGATCCAGCTCTGGGGCGCGGCGACCACAAGATCGGCCCGCCCAAAGCCCAGCGCCCGCAACATCATCACACGCGCATCGAGATCTCCGCCGCGTTCGCGCAACAGATCCTCGCCCGTGACGCCAAGATGGACCTCGCCCTGATCGAGGGACTGAGCAATGTCCGCCGCGGACAAGAGGCGCACCTCGGCGCCCGGCAGGCCGCCGATCCGCGCGCGATACCCCCGCTCGCCGCCTTCGGACTCCACCTTGAACCCGCAGTCGGTCAGCCAGGCCTCGACCTGCTCCTTCAACCGGCCCTTGGACGGCAGGGCGATAGTCAGCGGCGCGGATCCGGAAGGTTCGCTCATCTCCCAGCCTCCACGGCGCGTCCTGGACGGATCATGCACCCGATCGCGCCTGGCGCACCGCCGAGACGGGCCGGAAGCGTGTCATAGCGACCGCCTCCGGCGATCGGCTCGCCTTCGGGGAGTTGCGGGCTGACGATTTCGAACAACATGCCGTCGTAATAGCCAAAAGGGCGAACAAACCGGGTTGTAAAGCGCATCGCCGACATCGGCGCGCCGGACCCGGCAATGAGATCGAGCCGACGTCGCCAGTCCTGCAACCCCTGGTCAAGATCGGCGCCGGCCTCGGCGGCGAGGGCCGCGACCGCGTCCAGCACCGCGAACGGCTCACCGTCCAGATGCGTGAAGCGGGCGACAAGGTCAGCCTCGGCGAGCGTCAGCTTCGGCTCGAGCTCAGTCTGCGCGCGCTCCCGCAACCGGCCGATGATCTCGCCAGCGGTTCGCCCGCCGACCGGCTGAATGCCCGACAGGCGCCAGATCTCCTGCAACAGAGCTTCCGCCTCGGCTTCGGAGGCGCGGATCAATTGCTCGGCGAGACGGCTGCCTGCGCCATCACGGCGGACCGCTTTTGACAGATGAAGCTCCGCCTCGAACGCCCCCGGGCGGCCAAAGGCGCGCATCAGCCGTCGGGCGTGGGCCTCGGCGACGCCCAGGGCCTTGAGAAACCGGGAAAAGAGCCCTGGATCGCCAAGGCGAAGCGCAAGGTCCCCGCGCCCGCCCGCTAGGGCGGCCGCCCAGGCCAGCGACGCCACTTCGGCGTCTTCAGCGGCGCAATCGGGCGGGGCGCCGAACTGCTCAACGCCGATCTGCAGAAACTCGGTCGGCGCGTTCGAACCCCGGTCCGCGGCGATAAAGGCCTTGCCCTCATAGCGGTAGCGACCAGAGGCTTTCCCGGACCCGATGTGCGCCATCGCGGCCGCGACCGTGAAATCGGGACGCAGCGCCTGTTCTTCCGCCTGTTCGCTCTGCACGACGAACAGACGCGCCCGCAAGGCTTCGCCGGCGACGTCGAGCAGTCGGCTCAGGGGCTGCAGAACCGGCGCGTCAAGCGCCTCGCCGCCAAACGCCTCGAACGGCGCGCGGATAGCCGCGAGCCTTGCCGGATCGACCCTGGCCTCGGTCGTCAGCACGGTCGCTCGCCTTCCAGGATTTTCCGCACCGCCGCCACCATCTCGCCACGCGGGATCGTCTGCTGACCGGGACGTTCATTGCGCCAGGTTTCGTGGTCCTGCACGCCCGCGGCGAGCGCCCGGCCAAGGTCAAGGTCCTTGATCGTGACGGTTCCGCCGGCGATCTCGTCGCCGCCCAGCATGATGACCGCCGGAGACATCCGCCGATCGGCGTATTTCATCTGGGCCTTCATCCCGGCGGCCCCAAGATAGACCTCGGCGGCGACGCCGGCGCTGCGCAGTTCCCCGGCTACGGCGAAATAGTCCGCCATGTGATCGGCGTTGAAGACGATCACCACCACCGGGCCCCGAGCCAAATCGGCGCGGCCCTGCCCGCTGGCCTTCAGCGCCGCCGCAAGACGGCTGACGCCAAAGGAAAAACCTGTGGCGGGGGTGGTCTCTCCGGTGAACCGGGCTACAAGATCGTCATAGCGCCCGCCGCCGCCGATGGATCCGAAGCGGAGGCGGTCGCCCTTGTCGTCGCGGGTCTCCAAAAGCAGCTCGGCCTCGAACACGGCGCCGGTGTAATATTCGAGGCCCCGGACGATCGACGGGTCGAACACCGCCTGATCTTCATCCACGCCAAGACCTTTCAGGGCCGCGTCGATCCGATCGAGATCAGCAAGGCCTTCGTCTCCCTGAGGCGATCCGCCGATAACACCGGCGATCCGATCCAGCGTTTCCTTGCGCGTCCCGCCCCCTGACTGGACAAAGGCGAGGACGGACGAGATCGCCGGCGTCGCCAGGCCCGCGCCCTTGGTGAAGGCGCCGGACTCGTCCTTGCGGCCTTCGCCCAGGAGAAGCGCAACGCCCTCCGGCCCCAGGCGGTCCAGCTTGTCCACCGCCCGCAGCACGTCAAGCTGCTGAGATGGCGACGTCGCGCCGGCGGCCGTCAAGAGCCCGTTCAGAAGCTTGCGACTGTTCAGTTTGATGACCGCTGCGCCCTTGGGCAGCCCCGCCGCTTCCAGGCCCGCAACCGCCAGAGAAACGATCTCGGCGTCCGCTTCCGGCCGCGCGCTGCCCACCGTATCGGCGTCGCACTGAATGAATTCGCGAAACCGGCCAGGTCCGGGCTTTTCATTGCGCCAGACCGGGCCAAAGGCGTATCGGCGGAACGGCTTTGCGAGGGTTTCCCAGTTCTGCGCCGCGAACCTTGCCAGGGGCGCCGTCAAATCGTAACGCAGCGCCATCCACTGCTCGTCATCGTCCTGCAACGCGAACACGCCTTCATTCGGGCGGTCCGCATCGGGCAGAAACTTTCCAAGAGCGTCCGCATACTCGAAGGCCGGCGTGTCGAGGGCCTCGAAGCCGAAACGCTCATAGACCGCAGACACCTGCTCGAGAATGCGGCGCTCGATCGCCAAGTCTCGCGCCCGCCGATCCTGAAACCCTTTCGGCGCGCGCGGTTCCGGTCGAAAGTCCTGGCGATCTGTCATGGTGTCTCGAATTCTTGGGAAAGTCCCGGCGGGCTTACCGGATCAGGCGAAGTGACGCAACGCAACCCCGCCGACCTTTGGCTTCTGTTCGACTTCCGATACTGGCGCCGTCCGGTCTATCAGGCCTTTATAAGTTGTTATTGATATGGGATTAGGGCGCGAAGGTGCGAACGCGCGCCGAACGGGGATGCATGACCTACTTCTCGACAGTCGTCCGGGAAACCGCGCGGTGGATCCATCTGGCACCGAAAGGGCTGATCCGGTTCCTGTGCGTGGGCTTCGGCGGCCTTGCGGTGGACCAGTCGGTGCTGTTCGTTTCCGAGCGGCTGGGCGCGCCCTTCGGCGCCGCCCGCGCCATCGCCATCCTCGTCGCCACCTTCGCCACCTGGGCCCTGAACCGCCGTTTTACCTTCGCCGAGACCGGCCGGCCCGCCCATTGGGAGGCGCTGAGGTACTTTGGCGTCGCTTTCGTCGCACAAAGCGTGAACTACATCGTGTCGGTCATGCTGGCGGCCCGGTATTCCGAACTTCCCCATGCTCTGGTAGCGTTCATAGGCGCTGTCGCCGCGACGGTATTTTCCTATAGCGGCCAGCGCTTCTTTACATTCGCGCCGCATCGATCGGCAGAGGACGAGGCGACGCGCTCACGTGACTGATGCATCCAATCCGAATCCGGACGTCGACGTTCTGATCATCGGCGCCGGCCCTGCAGGTTTGACGGCGGGCTATCTTTTGACCAAGGCCGGGAAGCGGGTCACCGTGATCGAGCGCGACTCGATCTATGTCGGCGGCATCAGCCGCACCGTGAACTACAAGGACTTTCTGTTCGATATCGGGGGGCACAGGTTCTTTTCGAAATCCAAGGAGGTTGTGGACCTCTGGAACGAAATCCTGCCCGAGGACTTCATCGACCGGCCGCGGCTGTCGCGCATCTTCTATGGCGGGAAATATTACGCCTACCCGCTGAAGGCGTTTGAAGCGCTGACCAATCTTGGCGTGTTCACCTCGACCTTGTGCGTATTGTCCTATGGCCGCGCCAAGCTGTTCCCGGTCAAGGACCCCAAGACCTTTCACCAGTGGGTCGCCAACCAGTTCGGCGAAAAGCTGTTTTCGATCTTCTTCAAGACCTATACCGAGAAGGTCTGGGGGATGGATTGCGACGAGATCTCGGCTGACTGGGCCGCGCAGCGGATCAAGGGCTTAAGCCTTGGGCACGCCATTGTGGACGCCCTGGGGCGATCCTTCGGCCTCAACCGCAAGCCCGCGGCGACGCTGGGCGAGCAGGGCGGGGTCAAGACCTTGCTGGAAAGCTTCCGCTATCCCCGCAAGGGCCCCGGGATGATGTGGGAGACGGCGGCGCGCAAGATTGCGGCGCAGGGCGGAGAGGTGCGTATGGACCGCACCCTGTCCCGACTAGACTGGGACCCGGCGGCGCAAGTCTGGACGACCACGGTCAGACGCGGCGACGGCGCGACCGAGACGGTGCGTTCGCGTCACGTGATCTCATCGGCGCCGATCACCGAACTGTCTGACGCCTTGGCAGAGCCCCTCGCCGCCACGGACAAGGCCAAGGCGCTGCGTTACCGGGACTTTGTCACCGTCGCCCTGATTACGCGGGCGGGCCGCGGCTTTCCCGACAACTGGATCTATATCCACGACCCCAGCGTCAAGGTGGGCCGGATCCAGAACTTCCTGTCGTGGTCGCCGGAAATGGCGCCGGAGGGCTATGCCTGCCTGGGCCTTGAGTATTTCTGCTTCGAGGGCGACGGCTTGTGGACGTCGGCGGATGCAGACCTGATCGACCTGGCCAAACGCGAGATCGACAAGATCGGTCTAATCAAGGCGCAGGACGTGATTGACGCGTCCGTGGTGCGTCAGCCCAAGGCCTACCCGGTCTATGACGACGCCTATCAGGCCAATGTCGAGGCCGTGCGTCAGGAGGTCGAAGCCCGCTTTCCGACCCTGCACCTTGTCGGCCGCAACGGCATGCACAAATACAACAATCAGGACCACGCCATGATGACCGCCATGCTGACGGTCGAAAACATCCTCGCCGGCGAACGGCGTTATGATGTTTGGCAGGTCAATGAAGACGCGGAATATTCGGAGGCCGGGATTTCCGGCGCGCAAGAGGCGCTGAAGAGCGAGCGGCTGGTGCCGCGCCGGGTCGACGCCTAACCTCGCCTCACGCGAGAACCCATTGTCAGGCCGCGCGCTGTCAAACAGGATGGCGCGCTCGAATTTTCCGTCCGCAAACGCCTTCTCGATCCTTGGCTTCACCCATAGGTAAGACAAAAAAGAGGCGGCCCGAAGGCCGCCTCGATCAAGGTGTCTAGCTTCAGGGAGGATCAGAACTTGTACTTCAGGCCCAGCTCGATCTGCCACAGGCTGTTGGTCGGATCGATGACGTTAGGCTTGGAGTCGGTCAGAGCGCTGTTCGACGTATACTGATAGACGTAGCTGTTACAGGCGGCGGGGTTCATCGACTTGTTCGTCACGAGAGCGCCCGTCGCATCACCGCAGCTCACGTTTACCAGAGCTTGGCCAGCGCGGCTGTTCGAGTATTCCTTGATTACGCCCCACTTCTTGTTCAGCAGGTTGCCGAGGTTGGCAATATCAACCGTGAAGATGATCTTGTGGCCTTCAACCGGCCCCCGAATTTCCTGCGAGAACTGCAAGTCAAAGCGGTCCACGTGCGGGTTCTGCCCAAAGCCCTTCGGCACGATCTTACCCTGCGGCAGCCCAAACTCGCTGACCAGGGACTTGAAGGCCGCCAGGCTCTTGGTGCTGTCGAAATACACCGTCGTTCCGCTCGGCGAGGTGAACTTCAGAGGATTGGACGCATCCGGCGATCCAAGGTTCGGCACGTAGAGAAGCGCGGAGTCGGAGTAGACACCGAACACCTGGCCGCGGCCCGACGACGTCGAAGGATCCGACATCAGGAAGGTGATGGGACGGCCAGAGCGTGATTCACCGAACAGGGTGAACCGCGATTCCAGCCCCTTGATGAATTCGCGACGGTAGCTGACATTCAGCTTGATCGCCTGTTTGATTTGGTCAGCATCCCGCCCCTTGACGGAGCTATTGGGATCAGTCCCAAAGACCTGGTCTGCATAGAGGTTGCCAGTAGCGCCGCCGCTGCAGCAGTTGCCGCCTTCAGTGGTCGCAAACTCGCCGACGCCGCCGTACTTCCGGCCATTCTGCAGGGTATAGGCGGCGAAGATGTCAAAGCCCTTCCAGCTGGTCGCAGCAGAGAAGGCGATCGTCGAGAACCAGTTCTGGGTCTTTGGATTGTAAGCCTGAATGTCCCCGTTGCCGCCCACATTGGCCAGGTCCGGGTTGTTGTTGGCGTCGACGTCCAGACCGAGCAGCTGACGGTTCTGGTTGATCAGAGCCGATGTGGCGCCCTGAATATTCAAGCCGTCATAACGGACCCGGCCGTCGGGCGTGGTGAGTTGCGTGGTGACGCCGCCGACCGTCTGGGTGAGCGGCCGCGCGCGAAGATCGCGGAAGGCGATGTTCGTGTTCGACATGATCGCCACTGCGTCAACGCCGAAATCCCAGTGCCAACGCGAGGTCTTGAAGGACAGGTTGGCCTTCCAGTCCGACGGCATGTCGAAGCCGGGAGCGATCGAGTTGGTGTAGGCAAGACGTTGGGTCGGGCCCGAGGCTTGGATCAACTGCTGGGCGACGGACGGCGGCGCGGTCGCCAGGGCTGGATTCGCGGTTAGCGGCGACGTCGAAGATCCGAGGACCGCCGCCCCGTCGCTTGCGCTCAAGAACGCGCCGGTTGTGCCGTTGATGACGTTTCCGGTGGTCGGGTCGCGCTTGAAGGAGACGTTGTTGTAAAGGGCGCCCGTCTGCGCGCCGTAGCTGTTGCCGATGAACACATCCGGCAGGCCGCCCGACACAAGACCGACGCCGCCCGACAGCTCGAACCAGTTCGTCCGCCATTTGGCCGACAGACGCGGCATCAAAACGTTGATCCCGTCGTAGGTCGTCTGGTTGTTAAAGCCGTAGCGGGAGACGAAGTTCGTATTCAGCGTCGGCTTCACGTCGTCCGTATAAATGTCGTAGCGGACGCCGTAGTTGACCGTCAGGTTGCTGAGCACGTCCCAGGTGTCTTGAGCAAACAGCGTGTGAACGTGATACGAGAACCGCTCTGCCGCATCATTCGATCCCAAGGTGACAGGATCATTGCCGTAGGTATAGGTGCTGGCGATACCGTTTTTGAAGTCGGCGACACTGTCAAAGAAGTAGGAACCAATCGCATTCTGCACGAACAGGTCATACACGTGTATGCCCTTGAATTCGTAACCGACCTTGATCTGGTGCGTGTCGAACAGACGGTAGGTGGCGTTCAAGTCGCCCGCCCAGTCGGTCGTCTTCAGCGCATTGGCCTGCCGGAACTGGTCCGGCCCGAAGTTGATCTGGGGCACGCCGCCGGCGCAAGACGTATTGGTTCCCGCAACCGACGGGGCGGCGGCCGTGGTGCACACCGAGAAGTTGGCGAAGTTCTGACCTTCCGGCGGCAGCTGACCGCGCTGATAGCCGCGATAAGAAATGCGGGCTTCCGTCGACAGCAGAGGCGACCACTTCGAGTTCAGCTGGAGGGCGTAGTTGTCTTCGTTTTCCGGCTGGGCATACCAGTTCGAGTTCAGGCTAAAGGTCGTGGTCGAGGTCGTCCGCTTTTCAACCGACGAGAAGGCGTGCCGGTAAGACGCCGTCAAACGCTGATTGTCCGTGATGTTCCAGTCGATCTTCACAGACGACTTCTCATCCTTGACAGGCTGGACCAGCGGGATGCCGCCCGGCGCCAAACCGCCGGAAGCCGCATAGTTGTTCCAGTTGCCGAGCACCGCATTAATGTCGGCAACCGTCGCATTGGCGCCCGTCGAAATCCCCGGGATCGCGTTGAATGATTGACCAAAGCCCGCGCCGGCCGGGCCGGCTGCGTTCGTGATGTCGTAGCTTTGGAACTTTTCATAGGACACGGCGAAGAACAGCTTGTCCTGGATGATCGGGCCCGAGAAGAAGGCACCGTAGTTCTGATCGTGAACGTAGTTGTGAACCTTGGTCTGGCCGAAGAGGTGCGGCGTGATCGACCCATCCGGGTTCACAACGTTCGCGGCGGTCGGCAGTTTGAACCCGAGCAGTCGCGGGGTGCGATAAAAGTCGAACACCGTCCCGTGGAAGTCGTTGGTGCCCGACTTCAGGATCATGTTCAGGGCGCCGCCGGTGAAGTCGCCTTCTTCCACATCGAACGGCGTTGCCGAAATCGCCACCTGCTCGACCGCTTCAAGCGACACGGGGCCGCGGTTGGTGGACAGGCCGCCAGTGTTCAGGCCGAAATCGTCCTGCGAACGCACGCCGTCGATGGTGATCCGATTGCTGCGCGGAGTGGAGCCGGCGACATAGAGGCCGCCCGAAGGTCCCGAACCACGCGTGACGAAGTCGAGATCGGCCAGCGGGTCGCGACGACCCACGTCGCGCAGATCGCGCTTCACCGAGACGATCGCCTCAATGGCGTCGCTACGAACGGTCGTGCGCGAGCCCACATTGGCGAGGTCGGCGGTCGAGCGCTTCTTGGCCGTCACCGTGACGGCCGACACCTGATCGGCCGGCGAGAAGGTCAGCGTCACCTTGCCGGCGTCGCCCACGGACAGATAGATGTCTTCGACCGTCTGATCTTCAAAGCCCTTGGCCTTGCCGATCACTTTATAAGGTCCGCCCACCCGCAGGCCGCGCGTGTCGAAAACGCCGGCGGCGTCAGTGACAACCGTTGTTTTGGTGCCCGAGGGCGTATGAACGATCAGGACGGTCGCGCCCTTCACCGGCGCGCCCGCTTCGTCCAGCGCCACGCCGCGCAAGGCCGCCGTCGTCTGCTGCGCGAACGCGGCCGGCGCCGCCAGTGCGCACAAAATTGCTCCCAAGCCGACCGAAGCCGACAGACTGCGTATGGACATTGGTGATCCCCCGAATACCAAAGGCGACACAAAGTGGCCGCTCAGCGTTTTTCGCTAACTCCGGATCGCTTCGGATTCGTCGCAGTTTCACGACGAAATCGTGAAACTCAGGGATGACGGACAGTCGCATGGCCGATTAAGCGCCACCGCGACTTTGGCGCCAAGGTCTGGAGACGACGCTGCGCGCAGCCCATTTTAGCCGGCGTCGCGGCAAGGCTTGCCCGTTGAGGGCAGAAACTGCCCGGTATGGTTAACCGGGTCCTGACACAGCCCGCGATCAGCGACATGGAATTACATTGTTTTAACTATAATTTTTCCCGCCACGCCCGAGTGGCGCCGCCATTGCTCCTGCGCACTCCGAGATCGGACGGCTTCACGCCCCATGCGGATGTTGATGTCTGAGGAAGAGGAACAGGCCACATGTCGTCGAACAGCATCAACACAAACAGCGGCGCGATCATCGCGCTGCAGAACCTGAATGTCACTTCAACGTCGCTGTTGAGCACGCAGAACGAAATCTCGACAGGCCTCGCGGTATCCGGCGCCAAGGACAACGGCGCCATATGGAACATCGCCCAGAACAGCCGCGCGTCCATCTCCTCGCTCGACGCGGTCAAACAGTCCCTGCAGCGGGCGCAGTCTACGGTCGATGTCGCGGTGTCCGCCGGCCAGACGATCTCGGACCTGCTCAATCAGATCAAGGCGAAGTCGGTCGCCGGTTCCGACAATTCCCTCGACACCGTCAGCCGCAAGGCCCTGAACAACGACGTGCAGGCGCTGATCGCCCAGATCCAGAAGATCGTCGCCACCGCGGACTTCAACGGCGCCAATATCATCAAGACCAGCGCGAGCACGATCTATGCGTTGGCCAACGCTTCGGGAGGGTCAAAGCTGACGATCCTTCCGGCGAACCTCGGCGTCGGCAATTCGGGCGGCGCGATCTCGTTCACGGCGGCGGCGTCGTTCACCACGGCGACGACGGCCGCCACCTTCCTGTCGCTTGTCAACACATCCATCATCGCGGTCAACTCGGCGGTGGCCAAGCTGGGAACGGCGTCGAACGCCATCACCACGCACCTCAACTTCATCTCCAATCTTCAGGACAGCCTGACGCAGGGCGTTGGAAACCTCGTCGACGCCGACGTCGCCAAGGAAAGCGCCCAGTTGACCGCGCTGCAGACCAAGCAGCAGCTCGGCGTGCAGGCGCTGTCGATCGCCAACTCCTCCAAACAGGGCCTGTTGTCCCTCTTCCGCTAATCGGTCACTTGGCGGTCGAATTCTCTGTAAATCCGGGTTAACTATATGGGGAGAAGGTCCCAAGGCCTTCTCCCCTTGTCTTGACCGGTTTGAGGAGTGGAGACGCCATGTCGAAAATGTTGGGTCGAGCCGCCTTAGCCGCAGCCACAGCCGTCACCCTGCTCTCATTGGCCGTTTCCGCCGCCGAAGGGCGGGACACGGACCGTTCCGCATTTGGTGCGGCGGATGCGGCGAGGAGCGCGTCGGCGCCGATCAATGGCGAGCGAGGCTCAGAGCTTCAGGCGCCGCGGGGAATGGACGGCGCGCCCGTAGCGGCCCCGTCGAGACACCCCAGGCGCGCGCCGCGGCGTTTCGACGCCAAGGTCGCGCCGCGGCCCGATTGCGAACTGGGCCTGCATGGTTGCTTTGTTCGCAATGGCGACCGTCACGGCGTGTTCTAGAGCCCTTTTCGACGACGTGGATACCGGTTCGTCGCAGAACCTGCGCCAGATATAAGGCCCAGGCGCAAAGCCCGTTTCAATCGGATCGGATTGTGCTCTGGTCCTGGGACTTCACAATCTGCCTGAGCCTGTCGAGGGCGGCCTGTCGGTCGTCGGGAAAATCCTGATCGAGCCACCAGTCCTCGAAGGCTTTACGCACGCGCCCGACGCGCGGCCCCGCCTCGACGCCCAAGGACAGAATGTCGTCGCCGGTGATCGGGAAAGTCGGCGCTCGCCAGGTGTCGATGAGGTGGAGGCGCGAGATCCACTGGGGCGCCGATGACGTCGGGACGGCCTCCGCAAAGGCCAGCAGCAGGTGATCGCGGCTCGCCGGCGCGCCCCGTCTCCAGACGATCTGGCGCACCTCAGGGTCGGGCGTGTCGAAGGCGATGACGGGCGTCTCCGCGCAGGCCGCAACAAGCCGGTCGCGCAGCGCGTTGGAGAGCTTCAGGCGCCTCGCCAGCGCCAGGACCGGGCCTCGGTCTTTCGGCCCCAAGGCCGCGAGCCGAAGTTCAGCGTCCGGCGAAAGCCCAAGTTTCCCCTCGACCTCCACCAGTCCAGACAGTCGACCGAGATTGGAAAGTCCAGGCGCGACACCGGACAACACGCCCGTCTGGGACATGAGCGTCACGGCGGGCCTCGGGTCGCGCGCGGCGAGAAGCTTGATGAGCTCCTTGGCGATGCGCTCGGCGGACAGGCGAACCATCTCTTCGGCATGCCGCGCGCAGGCGATCAGCGCGTTCCCATCCGGCGCGCCTTGGCCGTAGTGCGCAAGGAACCTGAAAAACCTCAGGATCCGCAGATAGTCTTCACAGATCCGCGTGTCCGGATCACCGACAAAGATGACGCGGCCGGCGCGGGCGTCGTCCACCCCCCGTCCGGTCGGATCGTGAAGGCGTCCGTCGGGATCGGCGTAGAGCGCGTTCATCGTGAAATCGCGGCGAGCGGCGTCTTCGGCCCATTCCGATGTGAATGCGACCACGGCCCGGCGACCATCGGTTTCGACATCCTTGCGCAGTGTCGTGATCTCGAACGGACGGCCAAAGGCGATGGCGGTGACGGCGCCGTGTTCAAAGCCGGTCAGGACCACCCGCAGGCCCTGCGCGCCAAGCCCCTTCACCACCTCGTCCGGCGTCAGGCGCGTGGCGATGTCGATATCAAGGTCAGGCGTGTCTCGACCCAAAAGCGTGTCGCGGACGCAGCCCCCAACGAACCGCGCCACGCCGTCCCCGCCGACCGTCGCCAGGGCGGTCATCACGGCCTTGGTCGCGGGGTCCGCCATCCAGGGGCGTGATGCAAGGAAAGCGGTCATGACCAAGGTCTACAGCAGCGACACTTATGAATAAACTGTAACCGCATTAAAGTTGATCGTCCTAAACCTAACCTTAGGGGGTCGTGGGTCATAACATCCTCAGAACAAGTCTGGTCGCCGCGCAGCGACCGGCGGTGATGTGAGGTGCTAATACATGGTCAAGCGCGTTCTCGTCGTCGACGACGACCCGACCCAGCGTCGATTGATTCAGGCCGTTCTGGAACGGGAAGGCTTTGGGGTCTCTCAGGCCGACGGCGGAGACAGCGCCATCGATCAGTTGACCTCGGGCGTCTCGCCGGATGTGGTGATCCTGGATCTCGTCATGCCCGGCACGCCCGGCATTGAGGTTCTGAAAGATATGCGCGCGCGCGGCTTCGACATGCCGGTCATCGTGCTGACCGCGTCGGGCGGCGTCGATACGGTGGTCAAGGCCATGCAGGCCGGCGCGCAGGACTTCTTCATCAAGCCCGCCTCCCCGGAACGCATTGTCATTTCCATCCAGAACGCCCTCCAGCTGGGCGGCCTGAAGGGGGAAGTTGACCGGCTGAAAAAGCGCCAGGCGGGCCTGATGACGTTCAAGGACCTGATCGGCGAGTCTCGCCCCATGCGCCTCGTCAAATCCCTGGGTGAACGGGCGGCCAAGTCGTCGATCCCTGTCCTGATCCTTGGCGAAAGCGGCGTCGGCAAGGAAATGATCGCGCGCGCCGTGCACGGCAGCTCGGATCGCGCCGGCAAGCCGTTTGTGGCGGTGAACTGCGGCGCCCTGCCGACCAACCTTGTCGAAAGCATCCTGTTCGGTCACGAAAAGGGCAGCTTCACGGGCGCGCATGACAAGCACCTTGGCAAGTTTCAGGAAGCCAGCGGCGGAACGCTGTTTCTCGATGAGATCGGGGAACTGCCGCTGGATATGCAAGTCAAACTGCTTCGCGCCCTGCAGGAGGGCGAGATCGATCCGGTGGGTTCCAAGCGCCCGGTCAAGGTCGATGTGCGCATCCTGTCGGCGACCAATCGCAATCTGGCGGACCAGGTGCGCGACGGCCGCTTCCGCGAGGATCTGTTCTATCGCCTGAACGTGTTTCCCATCGAGGCGCCGTCCTTGCGGGAGCGCCGCGAGGACATTCCCGCCCTCGTGGACGCCTTTGTGCAGAGGTTCAACGCCGAGGAAGGCCGAAGGGTCATGGGCGCCTCCGCGGACACTCTGGCTATGCTGCAGGCCTTTGAATGGCCGGGCAATGTGCGGCAGCTGGAGAACGCAGTCTATCGCGCGATCGTGCTGGCCGACGGCCCCTATCTGACCCAGTCGGATTTTCCCTCGATCTCGGGGGTGTTCCCCGCCCCGCCGCAGGAGCCCTCGCCGCTCGCGGACGAAGGCCTTCCAACGCCCGCGGCGTCGAGCGACGGTCAATCGGCTTCGGTCGACAAGGCGCACCCGGTGCGCATCCTCGACCACCGCGGACATCTGCGGACGCTGGAGGATATTGAGCGGGACCTGATCCAGCTGGCCATCGAGATCTATTCCGGGCACATGACGGAAGTCGCGCGACGGCTCGGCATCGGTCGCTCGACCCTTTATCGCAAGGTGCGCGAACAGGGCCTCGAAGGCGCTATCAACGAGGCCATGTAGTCTGACGTAGAGCGTCCCGATGTCGCAATAGGCTTTGGCCTCAAAGCTCTGTTCAACGATCGTCAGGCGGCCGGCGCCGGGAAGTCGACCACGATCCTAAGGCCCGGCGACGCATCTTCGGCGCGGATGTCCGCCCCGTGGGCGTGCGCCACCGCGGCGGCGAGGCTGAGGCCAAGGCCAGAGCCCGGCGTCGTGCGACTGCGGTCGACGCGGTAGAACCGGCGGAAGATCTGGGCGCGTTCGGCCGGCGACACGCCCGGCCCGTCATCATCGACGATCAGACGGACGACCGGGCCGATCCGCTCCACCCGAAGCTCGATCGTCGTGCCTTTGGGCGTATGGATCAGGGCGTTTTCGACAAAATTGGCGATCATCTGCGTGATGAGCGAGCGCTCCGCCTGGATGATCTCAGGCCTAGGGGAGACGACCGAAAGTTCATGACCGGCATCCTCCGCCGACGGCCGGAAGGCTTCGGCGACGGCGCGCGCCACCTCAGCGATGTCGACGGGCTGAAACGTCGCCAGATTGGCGCCCGCCTCAAGCTGTCCGATCCGAAGCAAGGCTTCAAAGGTGGCCAGCACATCGTCGATCTTTTCAACCGCCCCGTTCAGCGCCTGCCGATAGGCGTCGATATCGGGAAGTCCGGCCAGGGCGACCTCGACGCGCTGGCGAAGATGCGCGAGCGGCGTGCGTAGGTCATGCGCGACGTCGTCTGACACCTGGCGGACGCTGACGAGCAGGCGTTCGATCTCGTCCAGCATGCCGTTCATGGCGATGGCGAGGTGGTCGATATCATCCCGCCGCTCCGGCGGTCGGACGGGCGCCCGCAGGCCGATCTCACCCGCCGACACCGCGTCCGCCGTCGCCGCGATCAGCTCGATGCGACGAAGGATCCGCGTGACATAGCTCAATCCCACCGCCAGCGCGATGAACAAGGCCGCGCCGGAGGTGAGGATGAAGGTGCGCAGGAACGAGACCTGCAACTGTCGAGACCGCTCTAGATCCTCGCCCAGGGATATGCGCACGCCGTCCGGCATGCGAACGGTGAGCACGCGCATGCGGACGTCGTCGTCATCGCCCACCCCGACAGGCGCACCCGTCCATTTGAAAGTCACCATCCCGTCCGGATAGGCGCGTTCCGGCAGGTCGCCGTCCAGGCGCCGCCCCGCGGGGTCTGTGATGAGAAAATTGTAGCCGGTCGGACGCTTTTCCCGTGTTGCGATGAGTCTCACCGCCTCGGAGCGGGGATGGGCCGAGTATAGACCAGTCACCTGACTTGATTCTCGCAACAACCGCGCCTGGGTGCTCTCCTCCACCGGTGCGGTCAGGGCGAGCCACGTCGCCAGTCCCGACACGCCGAAAGCGGCCATGAAAAGGATCACCATGAAACCCGCGACGCGGGTTCTTGTGGAGCGGATCGCGAAACTAAGTCGCATCCAGCATGTACCCTGCGCCTCGGACCGTATGAATGGTCGGCGCCCCTGGACCGCACGCCTCAAGCTTGGCCCGGATCCGACTGATGTGCGTTTCGACAATGGTTGTCTTGGGGTCGAAATGGAAATCCCAGACGTGCTCCAGAAGCATGGTCCGCGTCACCACCCGATCCGCGTTCTGCATCAGATATTCAAGAAGCTGGAATTCCTTGGGCTTGAGGTCGAGCGACTTGTCCCCGACCCGCGCGCTGCGCTGCAGGCGATTGAGTTCGAGGGCGCCGAGCTTGAGCACCGAGCTCGTCTGCTCCCGCATTGGCGCGCGACGCCCAAGCGCATTGACCCGCGCATTCAGCTCCGAAAACGAAAAGGGTTTGACGAGATAGTCGTCCGCGCCGGCCTCCAGGCCTTCGACACGGTCGCCCACGCCGCCGAGGGCGGTGAGAAAGAGGACAGGCGTGACCACGCCGCCGGCGCGCAGGCTCTTGACCACCGAAAGGCCGTCCATGCCCGGCGTCATGCGATCCATCACGATCACATCAAAGGTTTGGTCGAGGGCGAGGAACAAGCCGTCGCGGCCGTCGCCCGCCACCTCGACGCCATGGCCCTGCTCTTTCAGGCCACGCGCCACATAGGTGGCGGTTTCGGCGTCATCTTCGACCACGAGAACTCTCATAGACCAAAGAATAAGCCGGATCTTTGTCTTTCGCCATAATCAACCGGGGAAGCCCGGTTGCTAAGCGGAATGGGGCTTTCTATAAACCGGACGCCCGAGGTTCTTATGGACGCTCAAGTCCTGCGGACCTTCGTCAAACCCAGCCGCTCAGGGAACGACATGAACATTCATGAACACCAGGCCAAGGCCGTGCTGAAGGAATTCGGCGTCAATGTTCCCCGCGGCTTTGCGGCCTTCACGGTCGAAGAGGCGGTCAAGGGGGCCAAGGCGCTCAAGGGAACCAAGGTGTTCGTGGTGAAGTCCCAAATCCACGCCGGCGGGCGCGGCAAGGGCAAGTTCGAAGGCCTGCCTGCGGCGGCCAAGGGCGGGGTCCGGGTGGTCAAGTCGGTCGACGAGGTCAAGCAGAACGCCAAGGAAATGCTCGGCCGGGTGCTCGTCACCCATCAGACCGGCCCCAAGGGTCGCCAGGTCAACCGCCTCTACATCGAAGAAGGCGCCGACATTCAACGGGAACTCTATCTGTCCCTGCTGGTCGATCGCGAAACCAGCCGCGTGTCTGTGGTCGCCTCGACCGAAGGCGGGATGGACATCGAGGATGTCGCCCACTCGACGCCGGAAAAGATCATTTCCTTCTCGATCGACCCTGCGACCGGCGTGTTCGCCCACCATGGCCGCCATCTGTCGCAGGCGCTCGGGCTGTCCGGGGACCTCGCCAAGCAGGCGGCGACCCTGTTGAACCAGCTCTATGCGGCGTTCATGGCCAAGGACATGGAGATGCTGGAGATCAACCCCCTCATCGTCACTGGCGGCGGCGAGCTGAAGGTGCTGGACGCCAAGGTCAGCTTCGACGGCAACGCCCTCTATCGTCACCCGGACATTGTGGCGCTGCGCGACACCACAGAAGAAGACGCCAAGGAGATCGAAGCCTCGAAGTTTGATCTTTCCTACATCGCCCTCGACGGCGAGATCGGCTGCATGGTCAACGGCGCCGGGCTCGCCATGGCGACGCTCGACATCATCAAGCTCTATGGCGCAGAGCCCGCGAACTTCCTGGATGTCGGCGGCGGTGCGTCGAAGGAGAAGGTCACCGCGGCGTTCAAGATCATCACCGCCGATCCGAACGTAAAAGGCATCCTGGTGAACATCTTCGGCGGCATCATGCGCTGCGACATCATCGCCGAGGGCGTCGTCGCCGCGGCCCGCGAGATCGGCCTCACCGTGCCGCTGGTTGTGCGCCTTGAGGGCACCAACGTCCAGCAGGGCAAGGACATTCTCGCCGCGTCCGGGCTCGCCATCACCCCGGCCAACGACCTGGCCGACGCCGCCGCCAAGATCGTCAAGGCGGTCAAGGGCTGATTGTCCGACCCGCTATTCACGTCATTGCGCCCCGCAGGCCTTGAAAGCTAAGGGCAGCGCCGAGGAAACCAGCACCATGTCCATCCTGATCGACGCCAACACCAAGGTCATCTGCCAGGGCATTACCGGCAGCCAGGGCACCTTCCACACCGAGCAGGCCATCGCCTATGGCACCAAGATGGTCGGCGGCGTGACCCCCGGCAAAGGCGGCCAGACCCATGTCGGCCTTCCCGTCTTCAACACCGTGGCCGAAGCGGTGGAGACCACCGGCGCCACGGCCTCCGTCGTGTATGTGCCGCCGCCGTTCGCCGCAGACTCGATCCTTGAAGCCATCGACGCCGAAGTGCCCCTGATTATCTGCATAACCGAGGGCATTCCGGTCCTCGACATGGTCAAGGTGAAGCGGTCTTTGTCGGGATCAAAGTCGCGCCTGATCGGACCCAACTGCCCGGGGGTTCTGACGCCCAAACAGTGCAAGATCGGCATCATGCCGGGCAACATCTTCTCGGAAGGCACGGTCGGCGTCGTCTCCCGCTCTGGCACCTTGACCTACGAGGCGGTGTTCCAGACCACCAATGCCGGCCTTGGCCAGACCACCGCGGTGGGCATCGGCGGCGACCCGGTGAAGGGGACCGAGTTCATCGACATGCTGGAAATGTTCCTGGCCGACGAGGCGACGAAGTCGATCATCATGATCGGCGAAATCGGCGGCTCCGCCGAGGAAGACGCCGCGCAGTTCATTCTCGATGAGGCAAAGCGCGGCAGAAAGAAGCCGATGGCCGGCTTCATCGCCGGGCGCACCGCCCCTCCCGGACGCCGGATGGGGCATGCAGGCGCCATCATCTCCGGCGGCAAGGGCGGCGCGGAGGACAAGATCGCTGCGATGGAGCGCGCGGGCATCAAGGAGTCGCCGTCCCCCGCGGCGTTGGGGGAAACCTTGCTTGAGGTCCTGAAAAACGCCTGATTGTGATTATGTAAAGGGTCGACGTTATAGTGAACCGACGTCAACCTCATTAGCTTGCGGCCCGCGCTGTGCTCTTCGACGCGACCGGGCCGTTCGCCAAGGAACGGAAAAAATGGCGGACGATACCGGGCGTATCAATCAGGTGCTGGCCGAGACTTCCTTCCTCTACGGAGGAAACCTCGCCTATGTAGAAGATCTCTACGCGAGCTATGCCGTTGATCCGTCAAGCGTTCCGCCGACTTGGCGGGCCTTCTTCGACGCGTTGAGGGAAAGTCCCGAAGCCATCGCGCAGTTCAGCGCCGAGCCTGACTGGTCGTATCCGCCAAGGCCTGAGGATCGCCCCGAATGGCTCTCGGCCATCGACGGGCAGTGGCCGGACGCCGTCGGCGCCAAGGCTGAGACGGCGATTCGCGAAAAAAACCCGCGGGCGAGCGAAGCGCAGATTCGCGCAGCGACCCTCGACAGCGTGCGGGCGATCATGATGATCCGCGCCTTCCGGATCCGGGGCCACCTTTGGGCGAACCTTGACCCCTTGGGGATCGAGCAGCGCCCGGACAACGCCGAACTGCATCCGTCCTTCTACGGCTTCACCGAAGCCGACTATGACCGCCCGATCTTCATCGACAATGTTCTGGGTCTCGAATCGGCGACCCTGCGGGAGATCATGACGATCCTGCGCCGCACTTACTGCGGAAACGTCGGCGTGCAGTTCATGCACATCTCCGACCCCGACGAGAAGCGGTGGATCCAGGAACGCATCGAGGGCAAGGACAAGGAAATCACCTTCACCCCGGAAGGCAAGAAGGCGATCCTGAAGAAGCTCATCGAAGCGGAAACCTTCGAGCGGTTCCTGCACAAGCGCTTTCCCGGAACCAAGCGTTTTGGCCTCGACGGCGCCGAAAGCCTTGTTCCGGCGATGGAGCAGATCGTCAAGCGCGGCGGCGCGCTGGGCGTCCGGGACATCGTGCTGGGCATGCCGCACCGCGGTCGCCTGAATGTCCTGGCGGCGGTGATGGGCAAGCCCTACCGCGCCATCTTCCACGAGTTTCAGGGCGGATCGAGCACGCCGTCGGACATCGAAGGCTCCGGCGACGTCAAGTATCACCTGGGCGCCTCGTCGGACCGGGCCTTTGACGGCAATACGGTTCACTTGAGCCTCACGGCCAACCCCAGCCACCTCGAGATCGTCAATCCCGTGGTGCTGGGCAAGGCGCGGGCGAAACAGTCCTTCAGCCTGCGGGCGGATCCCAAGGCCGGCCGGGGCCAGGCGATGGGCCTGCTGCTGCACGGCGACGCCGCCTTTGCCGGACAGGGCGTCGTGGCCGAATGCTTCGCTCTGATGGGCCTGAAAGGCTATCGGACTGGCGGCACGCTGCACTTCATCGTCAACAATCAGATCGGCTTCACAACCAGCCCGCGCAACTCGCGCTCGACCCCCTATCCGTCGGACGTGGCCCTGATGGTTCAGGCGCCGATCCTCCACTGCAACGGGGACGATCCGGAAGCGGTCGTCTACTGCGCCAAGGTCGCCACCGAATACCGCCAGAAGTTCGGCAAGGACGTGGTCATCGACATGTTCTGCTATCGCCGCTTTGGCCACAACGAGGGCGATGACCCGACGATGACCCAACCCTTGATGTACAAGATCATCAAGGACCAGCCCTCGACGCGAGAACTCTACGCCCGCCGCCTCATCAACGAAGGCGCGGTGACCGAGGCCGAGGTGAACGGCATGGTCGAGGCCTTTGAAACCTTCCTGAACGACGAGTTCGAGGCGGGACGCACTTTCAAGGCGGAAAAGGCCGACTGGCTTGACGGCAAGTGGTCGGGACTGGAATCGACCCGTCAATCGGACCTGCGCGGCGACACCGCCGTGTCTCTCGACAAACTGAAGTCGCTTGGCCTGCGCGCCACGACGGTGCCCCCCACCGTTGATGCCCACCGCACGGTCGCAAGGGTGATCGAGGCGCGGCGGCACGCCATCGAAACCGGGGAAGGGCTTGATTGGGCCACAGGCGAACTGCTCGCCTTCGCCACCCTGATCGACGAAGGTCATCCCATTCGCCTGTCCGGCCAGGACAGCGTGCGAGGCACCTTCAGCCAAAGGCACTGCGCCATCGTCGATCAGACGACCGAGGACCGATATCTGCCGCTTCAGAACCTGCACCCCGGTCAGGCGGAATTCGAGGTCATCGATTCGGCCTTGTCCGAGGAGGCGGTTCTGGGCTTTGAGTATGGCTACAGCCTCGCTGACCCCGACACTCTCACCCTCTGGGAAGCGCAGTTCGGCGACTTCGCCAACGGCGCCCAGGTCCTGGTCGACCAGTTCATCTCGTCGGGGGAACGCAAGTGGCTGCGCATGTCGGGCCTCGTCATGCTGCTGCCCCACGGATATGAGGGACAGGGGCCGGAACACTCTTCAGCGCGCCTCGAGCGGTTCCTGCAGATGTGCGCCGAAGACAATATGCAGGTCGTGAACTGCACGACGCCTGCGAATTACTATCACGCCCTGCGACGCCAGCTGCATCGGCCGTTCCGCAAGCCCCTCATCGTGATGACGCCCAAGTCGCTGCTGCGGCACAAGAAAGCCATCTCGAAGCTGTCGGAACTGGCGGAAGGGTCGTCCTTCCACCGGCTGCTGTGGGACGACGCAGAAAAGAATCCGGAGCTTGCCGGCGGCGTGAAACTCAGCCCCGACGACAAGATCCGCCGCGTCATCATGTGCTCGGGCAAGGTGTATTACGACCTGCTTGACGCCCGGGAAAAGAAGGGCGTGACCGACGTCTACATCCTGCGCCTCGAGCAGTTCTACCCGTGGCCGATGCAGTCGATCCGCAAGGAACTCGCCCGCTTCCAGAATGCTGAACTGATCTGGTGTCAGGAAGAGCCCAAGAATATGGGGGGGTGGACTTTTGTCGATCCCTGGATTGAATTGTCGCTCAAGACAATCGATATCACCGCCAAGCGCGCGCGCTATGTCGGCCGACCCGCATCCGCCTCCACCGCAGCCGGCCTGATGAGCAGACACCTCAAAGAACTTGAAGCCTTCACGACGGAAGCTTTCGCCTAAACCCTTGCTAAGCCGCCGGCCCGGCCGGTCGCCAGACGCCATTTCAGGAGCTAGTTCATGGCCGACATCATGACGCCGACGCTTGGCGAGTCCGTCAGCGAGGCGACGATCGCCCGCTGGACAAAGAAGGTCGGCGAGTTCGTGCGCAAGGATGAGGTCCTCGTCGAACTGGAAACGGACAAGGTGTCTTTGGAGGTCGCCGCGCCAATGGACGGCGTCGTCACGGAGATCACGGCGCCCGAAGGCACCACCGTCGTTCCCGGTCAAAAGCTTGGGGCGGTGTCCAACGCAACGGCGCAGCCCGCCGCCGCGGCCCCGGTTGCGCCTGCGCCAGCCGCAGCGCCGGTGGCGGCGCAGCCCGCGCCGGCCGCTCCTGCTCCTGCGCCCGCGACGTCATCGACCGGGCGACCGATCGATGTGACCA
>Ga0316217_10000841_pt1 | contig 41897 bp, 20 predicted proteins | sample 1anoAmetaG_FD_203633 | JGI IMG/M metagenome (GOLD analysis project Ga0316217, IMG submission 203633) | Freshwater microbial communities from Trout Bog Lake, Wisconsin, USA - 1anoA | ecosystem: Environmental > Aquatic > Freshwater > Lake > Hypolimnion/Profundal zone | place: USA: Wisconsin...
TATGAAATCAGTCACCCATGATAGCTGGTGATACTTTCGAAATTACATGTTTGTTATTGATAAATGAGAAAGATATTAGAATTCATACTTTGAAGCTTATAGGATTGAAGTCACTTATTTAGGACCTACATACTCTATATAACTTGTTTTAAATACGAAATTATACAATCAGAGAGAATTGAGCGAAGTGAAAACGAAAAGAAAGTTTAATTATATCAGAAAGATAGCTCAAAGTTTGATGTTTCCTTTCTTTTTGTTCATAAGTTGCTTAGTCAGAGAATTTTCCTTTTCAAGGCAAATCTCCATTAAGTCCTAAGGTAGTAAACTATCTCCTTCTTTGGCTGCTTTTCTTATTTTTTGGTCATACTCTGCCTTCATTTTGCTGGTTTTGTGTGATTCGTAACGGTCGTAATACCTCTTAAACTTATCAAAAATCAGTTCAAGGTGATAGCTATGCAGATTCAAGTTATTTTATTTGCTGATAGTTTGTAGTTAGTTGATAACTTAAGCCTAACTTAACAGCTTTTATGAGTGGCAATTCGTCTTCCTGTTTCCAATCGGATAGCTTTCCTCATACTTATCCAAGAAAGTAAGGTCATGGTCATCATAGTAACGTACAAATGGTTTGTATTCGTATGTTGAACGAAGGAGACTGACCAGTTTGTCTTTGGAAAGATCGTAGAGACTTTATCTTGAGGGTTGAGCTTGGTCTTACATAAATATCGTTAGTTTATATTATGGAGATTGAAGCAAGACAAATAATCAGTCAAATAGAAGGTTCATTACTATCAAAGATTTTGTTCATACAACGTACGTTTGTCCATTGCTTCCTAACTGACGTGCAGAGTTTGGTGTTTACAAGAAATTGATCTTTATCCTGGGATCGGAGCCAGCAGAAGGCAGAGCCTTCTTTTCAGGGTAATTGTGACGATAAGTTGTAGTCATTTCGCAGATGCTGATGTAGCAATGAAAAAGCAACAACCCTCCTACGCTCAGTTCTATCAAAGCTGACAAAATCAGCAAAGCTAGGACTCCCCACTGATTTCCCTCAAAAGCTATCTCAGGTTTTTCCAAATTTTGAGTTATCACCCATACACTTTGACCTATTATGTTCAAGTTGTAGATTGTGTAAATGCAAAGAAGGCGGAAAAAGGCCTCGTAATTGAGTCCTCCTATACAGTTATTAAGATATCTGCAATGATGGTCAAACTACTAAGTACATCGATTACATCTATAGCAATGTTTGCTGTTTTTTTGTACGAAGCCGCTGCATATAGTGCAGAAATCCAATTAATCAGTTTAGAACCTAGCTGAAAGTGCTGAATTACTGACCAAACGGTCAACAGGATCAAAGGTTGTTAGATGTAAGTAATCGTACCCTATGACCAAAAGTAAGCTGTAGTGGAATCCTAACAAAATCCAAAGAAGCTCCCTCTTGATGTCATCCAAAGTTGGGACAATAAAGACGGAATGGAGAACCAGTTGTATGAGGAATAGAGCCAAAGTCAGTATTTGCTAACATGAGGGTGACTGAGTAAAGGCGTTTGTTAACTTATAAGGGCCTACTCTTCTTTGGCGTGGCTCATGCTTTTATTTTTTGCAGCATTCTGAAAGGCACATTTATCCCATTATAGCCAAACACTGAAACGTTTGCTACTTGTAAGAAAGAAATCAGCTAGTAAAAGAATGAAGCAAAAAATCTCCAAATCCCATCAAATCAGCCCTTGGTACTTTAAAGTCTGTGTTTAAGCTGAGGTTACTAAAGAATAATAGCAGCTTTTTAGCCAAAAGACAAACGCCAAGTTCCAGTATTAGCTTCAATAGTTACAATAACTTCGAAGAATAATCGAATTTGTTTCAAAATTTTCTTTTTTAAAGGACACTTAACGATGAGGATAATTAGTTCAACAAAAGCAAATAAAGATTTATGAGTTAGCTTCAATTAACTATATAATAATGTAGGAAAATGCATCGGCAGATTCAAAAGGGAATAATTATAACTTTTGAGCAGGTTTTAAGTGATCTAGCTTGTTTCTGATTCCCTTTTTTTCGATATAAATTTTACTCCTGTTTATTGTCAATAGTTTAGATAATATGGGAAGCAGCTTAGGATTGAAGGATTTATGTGACTAAACTCCAGTTCTTCAGACAAGCCCAAAAGATATGAATGATATTCCGATAGATTAGAATATTGTGTCTTGCCAGATTTGTAAAAACCGACTTAAAAGCTCAGAAATGAAAGAACACATAGATCTAGCTCACTATGCTTTTATCAAATAAGAAAAAGATGGAAAAGCTGTTGTGTAATGCCTTCTCTGTGGGCAATTTACATTTGGTTTGATGCAGCACAACTCTCATGTGGTTGAAAAACATCCCTATGCTGAGATGAAAGCTGAACTTAAATCAAATACTCAAGGAACCCCTCAAAAGCAAAAGAAAAAAATTGAAGAGATCTAATTGAACAAAGATAAAAAGAACAAAGTTCTAAAGCTGAAAAGCTACTAAGACTTCTAGATACTAGAATAAAACTAAATCAATCATTATGAAGCTTTAGTCTTTGGTTCAAAACACGATGTTATTAAATATGCCAAATAATACAGCAAGGCCGACTATAATCAATAACTAGTAGAAGCAGAGCTCGTTTGGTACAAAATTTTCAAGCAAAAGAGAAATTTCAAGTGCTATTATTTAGACCTAGATCCAGGCTAGAGGCATATCCTTTGTAAAAGCTACATTTTTATGGCTAACAATCTTTGATTGTACTCCATAATATGATTATTTGTAATCTTTGTTGTTTTTTGAAGGTTCTTGACAAAAAAAATGGATTTTTCGATTAGTTGGCTTTTCAATCACCTAGAGGAACTGGAATGATGGACCATAAACTTGATTGGAAGTCATTGAATAGTAAACTAATAAAATAAGAGTTAATTGACAAAAATGAGAAAAGTTGTGATTCACTTGATTTTGGTCTCCCAACAACAACAAAAACTAAAAAAAGAAGGTTATTAATACTAAAGCACTCGAAAGCGGCTAGTATTATACCCCGCCTATTCCATAATGTGCAAAATCTCATCCTTATACTCCCTAAAATAAAACTGTTGTATAATTTCCGCAACTTCCTCGCTGTTGTATTCAACTATCGTCTTTACAGAGTTACTTCTTACTATCTTGCAAGACTACACTATTATGTGCAGTTACTATCTTAAAGAAGATGAATACTCATGATTTTTTGACTAATGAGCAGCAATGTTCGTATTCTAGTTTTTTAATCTGAAAAGATTTGCCAATTCTCGCAGCTTAGCCATATGTATATCCTTCCATTCATTCAATTATGACTAATCCAATGCGGCCAGCTTAGAGGTGATTGAGGTTATCTTTTTTCTTACTTAGACGATATCAATGTACTGGCTTTCTTTCCTTTACTTGGATACTCTAAATCCACTGTTGAATACCGATTCAAAAAGGTAATATTGCACTCAGCGTAGTCTAAGTATTTTCTGTTTGTTGTTATAAGATTGATTTCAGCCATTTCTAAATAAAACTTATTTACTAATTAACTGAAGAACCTAGTCATTACCTCAACCCCATAAACTAATTACAGAGTTTTTCTTGGTTAGCTAAAACATAAGAGCGAGATTTATAAGGGAAAACTCAGAAAAAGATGAAGATTCTCTATATTTGTCTTTTAAGGGTCAAAGTTTAAATGAAAAAGGAATCAAAACTAGCAAAAATTTACAAATTCCGTTATTTTCAGCTAAAGAAGTCATAAAAAATCTTTTTGGAACAATCAAGAAATAAAGGATTAGACCTAGAGAAGGCTGAATTCGTTTCGGGACTCTTCAATGAAGAGGAGAAAAACAATTGTTTCTTTTTATGCCATACTTTGCTCGTTTTTAATGTTCAGGAAAGGTTCCTTGTGAAAAATGGTACACCAGGAGATATTGAATAACTCCACTCACAAAGCAAAATGTAAAATTTGGTTGAAAAAGAAGGAAAGAATAGGAGAAAAGAAAAGCAGGCTGAAGACAGGAGTCTTAGATCGATTGAAAGAGAAGCTCGCTTACAATAAGTCCATAATTAAGCTCAAAAGAATAAATCGTAGAGGACTAAAAAATTTAAGTCAAAGTCACGAATTGTGTCGCAAAGGGGCTCATTACATGATTTAATGATGAGAGGACCAGACCAATGAGTGAATGATATATTGATGGAGTTGATAATTAATTTATTGATGGCTAGCCCTTCTGAAATGTTTTCCTGTGTTGACGCGCAGGCAATACTGAAGTCTCCAATCAATGACTCAACTGCCAAAACTCATTGGTCTTTCGCAAAGGACCCCAGATTCAAAAAGTCGAAATACTAGTAACTACCAGAATATGTAGCTGCGACTCATTTTATAACATCCCAGGTCTCGAAAAAAACCAGAACCGGAAAGCAGGAATAGGCTATGGCAAGAAGACAGATCTTGATATTGGCAAGCATCCGCACAATATAACTCCTTCTCCTGACAAATATAATCTCTCCTCTTTTGTGGAGATCAACTAGGCACACAAAAAAGGGTTTTCGCCTCTTTACTCAAGAGAAGTACTTCCTAAAGTATAAAGGAAATAGCTCCAATGAGCTACATTGACTTGTAGCAAGCAAAAGTGCCTGGACCAGGAAACTATGAGTAATTTCGGTTTAATGAAACCCCTAAATGGTCAATGAGACCTAAAGTAAGCTCTGACTGTACGAATTTCCTTAAGAAGTGTTCCCCAAAACTACTGTGCTTGAAGTGCCAGCTCCTTGCACTTATTAAAACACAGAAGCCATTGGCAAGAACCCAACTGGCAAGTACCATTTGGCCAACCATCGTAACTCCAAAGCAAAGACATTCAACCCTCCAAGTTCAAGAAGATTTTATAAGTCAAGTTTCTTTTTAGTAATTCAGCAACAGATGTTCCGGGACCTGGAGTTTATCAGCCCCAAAACGAACTCTCGGCAGAAGGAAAATATGTAATGTCAAGAAACGTCAGTACAGGAAAAAGGGCTTTTATGAATGGAAGAAGACAGTCTTTCATTGATGTCACAATGAAGCGTTCTTACAGTAATTTTAGATATATTTAGCTCCTGGACCCGGAAGTTATAGGGCTCCTTCAGATTTTGGCCACTACGATATCAAAAAAGATAGATACACGAGAATGTCGCAAAGCCAAGTTATGGCTAAATCCTAAAAGATAAATCTGGGGAGCACAGGGCTAACAGAGAAAAAATGATGTAATATTAAACAATTCTAAGGCACAAACTACAAAACTTGACTTAATCTAATCTTTTGAAGAATTGTGACTTGATAATCATAAAAATTAGCCCAAACATATCAAATCTTGGTTGAGACCATCTATATTTTCTTAGTATTGGGCTATCTTTTGCTGCATAAGTTGATGGCTTTTGAGAAAAACATCACATTGCTTACATTTATTAGATTTGGGAGGCATTTGCTGCGATTTGGCTGCTAGCAAAGTACTTAATCGACTTATTTACTAGTTTTTACCGAAAATCTCTTTTCTCAAGTTTTACAACTACTGGATGTAAACATCTCTTTCTTTGACTATTTCTTCTTTGCTACTTTCTAAGTCACTAACCATCTAAATCAAGGCAACTTCTCTCACTTCTCTCTTGGTTATTTCGTTCTCACAATGCTAAATGTAAACTTTGAGCTTTTATACCTCATCATGATATTTTGCTTGGGCTCCTTCCTGCTTGTTTTGCAGAGTGAAGATGTGGGCTTTTAAGGTCCTGTTTTCGTTTTAAAGTTCGACTATGTATTACTGCAAAGTTAAGACCAGCTATTGACTGTTCGACATCTATCAATCGTTTAAAGCTAATATATGTAATGCTATACAATATAGATAAACAACTATCAAATGCCTGCTATTACAACTGGCTCAGTATCGGACTCTGAATGAGGCTAATCCACCAGAAGATCTTACATAAGATTTTGAACATTTTCTTCATGTGTTTAGAGCTATTACTTCTCTTAGGGAGTCAACTGATGCTTTGAGTATATTATGTCCTCCTCTTAGACAAGAAACTTAGCGTAGACGTTGTCAGCTCCCCACTTTTCGACTAGGTTGTAGAGATCAGATTGATCCAATAACGGAAAAGCTGCCTTGAACTACTCAATTTTTTATAGTAACACTTTCAAACGATACTTTTAGATTTCGATTAGTACGGGTAGCCTGAGCTTAGGCTTGTTTTTTTCGCGAATAGACTCCAACTCCTACTCTTCCGTTGAAATAAGTAATTCTCCCCACTATTCGGAGAATCTTGCAGCCGCTCCCTCAGTCAATTACATCCAGCCTCCTTTGTCGATTCTAAAGTGAGCCAAAATGGCATTCAAGTGTTTGTTGTGAATCTCGTCAACTTACGTTTCATATTTAAGGAAAAGCTTTTAATACTCAGGTAAGTTATTCAAAAGCTTTCTGCGTTCTCTCCTATTGGACAAAATAGCATTTTTGAACTCTTAACGAGAAAGTTCGTACTGAGATTTGTATATCTCTTTGACTGCTTCATAGTCAATTATGTCTCCTGTGAGTATTTTCTTTAATTTATTGATTACTCGAACTAAAGCCTTCTCTTCTTTAGATTGTAAGTCATCACCTTCTGCTTTGCTTGAGTTCAAGATTTCATCATCTTTTCTTAGAGCCTTTTTCTCATCTTCGGGTTTGGAAGGCCTATTTTTGAAGTAGAAAAATAAACCAAGGGCTGAAACTCCAAAAGCTACAGTAAGGAACTATTTCTTATTCTCTTCAAACTTTTGCTTAAATCTCTCAAACATTAATTAACTTTAAAATAAAGATATTTCAATTAATTATCACATGTATTCTTATTATTCCTAAAAAATGCGTCTGTTCGTTTGGGGAGCTTTGCAAACTGGGCATTTCGCTGTCTTTTCTACCCATTTTGTTATGCATTCTTAGTGGTAAGCATGCTTGCACTTAAGCTACACCAACTTTTCATCCTTCTCAAACTCACAGTAGCAAATTGTGCAAAGATCCTTCTCAGCTTCCTTCTTAAGCAGGTTGTTACCTTGATATTTGAACCTTTTTAGATTTTTTATTTCCTACTTTGTCAGGCCTTAGTTTTGGCTTCCGTTTCTTCCTGCCATTCTCTCTAAAATGGCGAAAAAGTTTGTGAATGGTAAATAGGGGTTTTGATAACTTGATGGCCTGCTTTGTCCTATAAAGCCAGGAGGTCCAGAAATAATCTGTCTCCTTACTACTCCATTTCCATCTCTCGTTTAAATAAGTGTAAAACCTTGATTGTGGGGAATATGATTATTTCTTCGAGTATTCATCAAAAACGAGCTCAAGTTACCAAAGGGGCTATAATTTTCTTACTCAGGCTCTTCATCAATCCAGTCCATCCATCTACGATCTCTTTCGCTCATATGGCTTTATTCGTGAGATCTTTGGTTGACTTCTCTACATACCTGATTATGCTAGGTCATCAAACTTTTGGGAAATTTGTTTTTGCAGACAGCACATTCCTATTATCTATGCTCACAAACCAAGGGATGAGTGTCCAGTTCTGCTAAAGTTTGGGGATAGCCGCAGAAGTGGCATGGAATCCTGTCAATCTCCTCTTACATGGCAGACTAGTTCCTTGGCAACATTCTAGAGAATTCTCGATTGCTAATTCGTTGATTTGAAGGTCTTATTTCTTCCTTTCTAGACTAAGCTCTTCTAAACAGTGGATTATTTGCTGGGATCTCTTGTCTGATTTCCTGATTTATCACATTTTATGGCCTAACTACTCTGCTGCTTATTAGTGCGCATCTAGCCTCATGAATAAGATAGTTATCTGCCAAGATTAGTCTTCCGCAGTGTTTGCAAAGTACTGAAGACTCTTTGTTTTACCTTTGGGGCCTTTCTTCTCTGAAATTGCTTCTCTGCATTCTAATTTATTTGTGAATTATTTATAAACGAATTCTACTTTTTATAGCTAAACTTAAGCTACCAAAACGATTGTAGCACCAGTTGCCTAGATTTACTTCAAAAACTGCATACAACCAAAGACTATAAATAGTAGGCATAATTTGCATAAATTATATCCTTATTTAGCTTTAGAAAACTCTTGATAATAGGTTTAATCTTTTTAATTCTCTTTATTTGCACTTTTTGGAAAGATTTCAGTTTCCTCTTTCCCTTGAAGTTGCCGCCTATTTCAAGAAAATTTTTAAATAAGTGGTGCAAAGTTTAATGCTCCTAAAGCAGGTATTGAAGCAGTTTTAGTTTATAATTGAATAAGATAAGATGAGATTATTTAAAATTGAGATAAATATTAGAGCAAATGAATCATAAAAAATAAAATTATAGTGATTCCGGGCAGGCTTATAGGGAGTACATCTAATTTATCAACGAACTGAATATTGCCTACCCCATCTCTATACTTTTCCTCCTCCTATCCAACATCGTCCTCCTCGCAGATCTTCTCCTAGAACTCGCTCCTGACAACAATTTCATAAAAGATCTTTCTTACCTCGGAATTTCAAGTATGCTCTATTAGATGAACACACAAGCCAGTAAAGTAGCCTTTCTCATAAACATCTGCATTTTGGTGATGCTTCTCACCCCAATATACGCAGCAGTAACGATTGTACTCTGGTCCAAAATATAAAGCAGTAAGTTCAACGGCCAGTTTAAGGAAATGTACTAAAAGTCAATAGTAAACAACACAATCAGGATTTACTTTGTTAGTTTTCCATTCATCTTCCTACCTATTTTCGTTTCTTATGGCGGCAAAATAGTGTCAATAGACCCTCAAAACCAGATCTTCGGCATAGCCATCATTATCCTAGCTGTCTTAAATTGCATTGTCATCTAATATCACCTTTTTTAGCTAGGAAACAGCGATGGCTAAAACAAAAACTTAGTATCACTGAACTATCCTTATCATCTCGTTGATAATGGGATCGTTTTGGTTGGAATCCTTGTCTTGAACATTACATCAGGTCTAGCCAGTCAATCAGTAGGCCTAGTAACCACTTTGCTCAGACTTATTCTCACTTTTTACACTCCCTTTTTCAACAATTTCTATAATAAGATCTATAAATTTATAGTAATTGCAGCATTCGTAGCTTCTTTTGGTTTACTCATCTCTTATTTTAACGTAGGACAGTATTATACTCTCATACTCGCTGCTATTTTGATTACTCTTTTGTTTAAGACTAAGATTTAGCATCCCAACCCTGTTTGGCTTGAACTTTAGCCATCGGACGAAGACCAATAGGGAATAAAAGCAATTAAAAAGCGGCTTTATGGCAAAGGAATGTTTGCGAGAAGTTTCAGAGAACTAATATTCCTAGGGAGAAAAAACAATAGTCATAGAAACCTGCTTTAAATAGAAATACTTAAGTCCAAATGCTCTTCTCTTTAAAAGCTGAACAGAGGAGGAGCAAGAATCTGCTACGCTAGAGACGTGATCAAGTTTTAAGAAAACATTGTGAAGTTTATTGGCAACTTTCTTAATGCTTGTGAGCTCAGCGTTTCTATCCTCAAATTCGCACAAATGAAAGATGGCAGAAATCAAGTACTAGCAAGGGCTGTTAAAAAGTTGGTGAATTTATTGATCTAAAACAAAGAGGTCATTAAAAGTCTCTTTTAGACAAATTAGTACTCAAACTAATCAAGATTTTTGCTGGTTCGGACCTATGGAAGACTATACAATGATGCAAGTTTTATGAGAGAAGCCGAAAAATGGACGGATTAGCATATCGAGCTAGGGAACCAAAAAGAGATCAAATAAAGACTTTTCAATGATAAGACAGCTGTTATCTTCATAAACGTCCTTGAATAAGTGGGAAAAGTGGTCAAGATCTCCAAAAATCTGCCAAGTGTTTTGGGCTATGAGTCGAACAATCTTATGGGTCTTTCAATCAACTAAATTATTCCCTTCAGCGTAAAACCCTACCATGACTCCAACCTACTTTAGTTCGTTGAAGATTATGCAAATAAGCTCTCCAAAAACGACAAATACCTCAAATTTTATGCCTACAACAAGGATTTTCATTTGCAATAAGTGGGAATCAGGTACAACTGGATAATGAGTGATTTCAACACTTTTCTTATGGCAGGAGTTATTGAGAAAATATAGTCAGAAAACCATGTGATACTTACAGACTAGTATGGAAACCTTGAAGGCTGGACCAAGAAGATAGGCTCAGAAGAGTTCAATTTGGACTAGCTTTCGATTTCAGAAAGAAAGAAATACAACATCTTACCTCTTTTTCCCACCCTCATCAAATACATGGATTCCTTGGGGGTGACTCTAAGAACTCTTTTCTTCAAAAACTCCAAAGCAAGAGACACCAACTTAATGGTCATAAACTCTGAAGACAAATTAACAGTATCTGATGTTCAAAACAGATTGATGAATTCATTTAAAAAGCTCATCAAGGAAGAGTAGATAGTGGGGGTTTGTTTTGCTGAGATAGAGCTCTCGAAGTTGAGTCTTTGTAAAGGGAGGGCCAAAATGTGGAAACTTTAGATTAAATAATTTGAGAGGATATAAAATATCTCTGAGATTTGTGCTTTGATTGATAGATGCGTTAGCACAAATTCTCATAGAACAGAAAAATCTTTGATGTCAATGCAATCAGTAAACGAGGCTTCTTAGAAACAGTAAGTCTCCATTTTCAGCTAGGACAATCTCATCATTAAAAGACTAGATTCAAACTTCACACTCAACCCAGAGGCCATGAATTTCATCTCTTATGAAGAACTAGTTTTTGGCCAGATCAATGTCAGCAAAACTTCATTTGAAATAGGTAATCTCTATATGAATCATTTCAAGAAAAAGGGAGAAAAAGAAGAAGGCTTGGCTGGGAATCCCTCGGCTTAAATTAGCTTCAATCCAACCCTTCAGAAAAATAGCACTCTTTTTTGGTACGTTCTGATTGTGAGTACAGCCTCTCTATTGCTATACATTTTCAACCTAGTCTCCGTAATCAATGTAGGCACCCTTTTCAACAGGGAATGCCAAAACGTAGTCTCCCGCAACAAAGCAGCCTCAATCTACCTCAAAAGCATCTTCAACCCCAATGCGACCTACATCAGCCGATTCGCCAATGGCTCACTACTGTAAAATATGGACTACCTATACAATGAGTACTTTAACTACACCACGTTTCTGGGCGACGTTATACAGGAAAACAAGTACTACATGTTCAATACCCAAATCCCAGCAACGCTCCAAAGACTTATCAGCAGTCCCATTGTGTATAGTAACAAAACTGTGAACACCTTCCCACCCACCAGCTATGACTACTATAGTTAGATCACCTCCAACTATCTCAAAGTTATCCAGGAATTCGATGCCAAATTCAACAGGACTCTGCAGGTCTGGTCTGATAACATTGGCACCATCAGAAACAACTTTTTTATCAAACTCATCTTCCTCTGCATCTGCTCACTAGTCTATGCCTTCCTGCTCATCCTCATGAGAGTCAGGGAGACCGCCCACAAGTACACCCTCTAGGCATTTTTCAAATTCGAGAAAGAAGACCTTTAGAAGAAGATAGCCTCGATCGGCAGCCTGGTGCGTTAGATGTAGGCCCAAGCGGCCTAAATGAACCTTCTGAAGTAGTTCGGTGAGATCGTCAAAAGAGAGCAGATCTAAAACGTGGAGTTCAACCTGATAAAGAACCAATACTAAGTCAAGATCAAATTCGACCACGACCAGGAGACCTAGAACAAAATCGAGAAGAAAAAGTACTACATTGCGATGGTGGTATTGCTGGTCTTCCTGCTGGCCCAGGCAGCCTTCCTCATACTTCATGCCGCTACAAGCCTCAAAACCCTGGCCTTTTACCAGAACACACCCAACGACCTCGACAACGCAGCCAAACTGATCGTCTACCCTAACTACCTGCTCGCAGATTTGTACCTACCCCTAGATGCAAATCTGAAAGCCAAGTATGACACCCTGGTTAACCAGGCCTTGGCAGCCCCCATCAGCTCAATCCCTCTGCTGTATGTGTTTCTGGGGAACGTGCCCTGTCCCAACTGCAGCTTCATGTACCCTGTCCTGAGCACAAACTACAAAAGTTTCTACTCTACCTTTCTGCAAAGGGTGACAGACATGAAGACCTCAAACATCACCACAAACGCAGCAGTGCAAGACCTGTCGCTGGGTGCCGACTTCGTGATCTAGGCACTGACGCCAGTGCTGCTGACCATCTAATACAGCTACTTCTAAATCTCGCTGATGATGTACGGGGTTTCAATGGTGATCCTGTGTGTGTACATTTACGTGGGGACCAGAGCCATCAACTGCGAGATCGAGAAGCTGGAGATGTTCTTGAAGTTTTTCAGCGAGGAGACCATCACCAAGAACAAACACATGAACCGCCTCTTCACCAACATTGCATGATATACCCACACCTACCTCAAATATACACATCACCTATTACCTACCTATCATCTATTACGTAAGTATCACTTAGTAATGCTACCCCATCTGAACAGCTACTTATTTTTAACTAAACTGATCACCTGCTTATTTTTAACGAAGCTGCTTATGTTGCTTACTACTTGACTGGCCAGATATCTAACAATAGCTCCGAATAACCACCATACCTGGTCACGTATCTATATATAGTTTTTACTACTTAGTTTAGCGATATTATAATTTAGGTTTCCTATTCTATATAATCTAGCTTGCCTATTCTATATTAGTTTAGGTTGTCTATTCTATATTAGTTCAACCAACCGGATATTCTATCTCTTTTTATCTCCATTAACCACTCTTGCCACTCGCTATACCCAACACATCACCAGATACTCGCATTTTATATCAATCATCTAGCATAGCAAAGGTCGCACAACTTACACTCCCCATCTTCCATTCCCATCTAACGGAGCAGGCTATACTGAGCGAGTTGGCAAGTGGAGTGGGGTAGGGTGATGGATTTAGACTATTTGATATTATTATAAAGAATCACTCATCGCAGATGTTTGGTATGCTCGACCTTGTTGAGGAGAGTGAGCATGTCCTAGAAATCGGCGGAGATGTTCTTGCCGCGCAGCAGCACGGACTTGAGAAACTCGGTGGTATCGGTGACATGGTCGCTCTTTCGATATGCTGAAGACTATTCGGCTGAGCGCACTGAGGAGTGCAGCATTTTGGACTGCAGCTCACCCTACTTGCGATGCCTGATCTGCTCCAGACTCATCAGACTGTTCTCCCCGCTTTTCTCCAGAATCGCAGTCTTGTTCTTCCTGCCCTCCTCATCCACATGCAGCGACTGGTGGGTCATCGTGCCCTGCTTGCTCAGCTGGTTGAGCTTGCCCGTGAACCGCAGCAGGAAAGGCGACGACGAGATGATCTGGCTGTGCGACTTTTTGAACTGTTCGCCCATTTGGCTTATAGAAGAATTATACATCTTAGAAGAACACCCATCACGCAACCCATTCCACCCCCTTCTACCCCACTCACACCCACTTCACCCGCCCCACATATTAACCATACTAGCCCCGGCCTGTGCAAGCCTGCAGCAGCTGGAGGATGGGCGGGGTTGGGTGGCATATGTAGAAATATTCTTGTTATTTTATGGTTACTCGCGGTTAATAATAGCAAGCTAGATGAAATGGGTCGAAAATGATAACTAATTGGAAAGATTTAATTGCAAATTAGCAAGTGAGTGATACACGGTGGCAAATAAGCGAGACATGCTGGTTGCATTATATGATTATCTGATTATATGGCTATATGGTTATGTAGGATCATAGATTATGGTAAGGATGCTATCGATAATCAGATTTCATGTATGATTGCATCTGGCAAAACGCATATCATTTCGAGACCTATTTTGAACTTTGATGACAACATATAACAAGTGGCACTAGCAACCGAATTTGCGTCGCGATGGATACCGCAACTAGCTACTGCCTCACAACATCAAATTTAGAGCCAGCCTGCAATTCAATCAATTATCTAGATGCCAACAATTCAAGGGTTGCTGCCATCAACACCCATCGGTTGTTGCCACTACCCTGCTGCGTATGATATAGGTACCATTCCTCAAAGTATCAACCAACTCTATAATATCATTCTGCAGTGGCTCACTATCAATTTATAATAATAATTCGAAATAGACCAGGCAACTCGCATTCCAATAGCGAAGGGGCTATCAGGTTGATATTCGGTACTGCCTCATCATGGCCCTCAGCTCCTAGAAAGTGTGCTCTGCCCCCGAGGGTCTCCCGAGCAGCTGCTTGGCCTGGCACTCGGTGATGAATCTCCCCAGATACCGGATCCTGCTATCCGCTGATCTCTTGCGACTCAGGTACATTGGTTTGCGGCGGTGGCGCCGAGTTGCCTTCTTGCGCAGGTAGTGCTGGATTCTGGCCTGGCGGTATGCTTTGAGCCAGCCCATCTACTATTAGTTCAGTCTGCCCCGCCTAATAAACAATATGGCCTTGTTGTAGTCGGACATGTAATATCCCGTCTTGAACTCATGATTTAGTTCGGGTTGTTTTTTATGGCAATCAACCTGGATTGACTACCCCTGCTGATTTTCTAGATGAAAATAAGACATATGTGAGCCTTACCCGACTTTGATCATTTGCGCCGGCAACTAGCCCATATTTAGTGGATGCGGTTGGCATAAGAAATGCTCTCTTTCTAGAGAGTTGTGAGAGGGTTCGAAGGCAGCCATGTCTGGATGCAATGGCGGGTTAGGGGAAGAGGGATGAGATTATGGTGGATGAGGTTGTAGAGGGTGGAGATGATGCGGGTGCATGATATTGGGCCGCAAGTTACAACTGATAGGATATATAATATAATATAGACGATGGTGTATATTTAAAAATAGGCGTTTGACCGCATTGCATTTAGAGTGGCCATAACCCCACATTCTCTCCACAATCTTATAAATGCTGAAATTATGGCCTATTCATCCAGGCAGCGAGATCATTTTCAGCTGGCAGCAGCCAGATCGCAAGCGAATACTATTATCCACCTTCAATACTCCATCTTTCACCTACTTTTCAAACCACCATCTTAATCATTATGCGTGAGACACTCACCTCTGGTCGTCCTCTACCCTCCCAACCGCCACCCTCGACTTGAGGCTAGGTAGGATGAGAATAGCAGTGGGTTGGGAGGTAGGCTATTGCGAGTAGATAATAGATAGTTTTAAGTGGCATATCGCATTATAATATATGAGTCTGATCCGACCCGAAGATTACCTCAACTCGGGCGCAGCCATCAACCTGTACTGGGCTGAACTGCTGCGCACCGTCGACGAGTTCGACCAGCTGATGGAACTATGTACGCCCTGCTTTATGAAGAGAAGAGAGAGATCGCCACCTGCATCAAATAGTTCAACCTCAAGCGCACATAGCTGGTGCGGCATTTCAGCTACTTCAAAGACAGCATGAAGTTCGAGGGAGAAGTCCCCAAGAGAGAGGTTATTTTTGTATAGACTGCATAATACAGTTCAATATTCAAAGGCTATCATCACTCCATTGTTGACATCATCTAGAAAGTGGTCTTGCAGCCCCAGGTCCTTGCCGAACTTCTCAACAACTTCATAGATATCAAGAGGCTCAAGTTCGAGGACTTCCTCCAGAATATCGTCTTCAATATTTACCCATACTATCTTCCGACGAGCGGACAGGCTCCCCTTTTCGTATTCTTTCGGGAGCTGCTTTAAAAATGGCCGTACAGTGCTTAGCTCAACAGACCTACGCATTATACTCTGATTGATCAAGCGCTGGGAGGGTTGATGAAGGCGCCTTCGATAGTCTGCTATGTCTAGAAAATAGTAAGTTTTTTCTTGCAGTAGAGTTCGCAGTGTAACATGTCAGTTTTCGCGTTCGATGATGAGGCGTAACCCAAAATGTTATAAAGAATAAACAACTAACTCAAACTTAAAAAACAAACTGTTGCAACTTTCTCACATAACACCCCCAAATCATCAGGCTGGAGGGACCTACTCAAAGGGTTCTTCCGCAAGTAGAGTGAAGACTTGATCACAGATGCGCCTCTCAGCTTTCTCTCCAATAACAGCAGCAACACTGCCGAGGACAGCTTCCTGGACAACAGAAGCATTTAGTCTGAGGGGCATAATGTCAATTAGGTTTCAAGGTCCAGGCAAATGCCCTTTTTTAAACTCATCCACAAAGTAGCTCAATTCATCGTTGACCAATAAATACCTCTATATCTATGCCGCATGTTGGCCTGCTTCGACTCCAAACTCGACAAACTCTGCCCTGATAAATCAGAAAGCCGAGAGAAGCACTACTGCTACTTCCTTATGACCAACCTAGTGCTGGCTGAACTCCACAACAAATTCACAAGTAAGGTATGGGTTATGAAGTTAATTTCCAGGAAACGGGGATGAACCATGCTGAACTGCAAAACATTTCGGAGATAATCAAGTTCCTCAATTCTATTTTTCAGGGCCATCTACCTTAATCTGAGAAGTATCGTGTGAGCATCGAACAATAATTCAGTGGGATTTGCCGCAAAGTCTAAGCCTTCTATTCCAATGCTCTCCTAAGAGGAAAAATGGAGCAAAGCGAACAAGGCGAGTTCTTAGATATCTTACTGTCGCATTATGAGAACTCAGTGGTTTTGTCACTCCATGATTTGGGATTGATTTTAGCTATGCTTAAAAAAGCAAAACCTTCTCGCCTTCTCTAACCACAAAAACTGATCTAATTCATTGAAGGAAAATAGGCTCAATAGCTGCTAGACATTGAAATAAATAAATCAAAGCAGTTCAAATACAAAGGGGGCATCCACTCCTTGTAGCATGTTTATTTGCTTCATGAAAGCCGAAAACCTTCAATCAAAGAGGTCATAGATTACTATCTAACTGTGGATGAGCCTTTAACAGACATACCTCTGATGCGTTAGATCTTTTTAACTCAAAGCAATTTGCAAATCAGTCAAACTTTGGAAATTTAGCAAGATCTCAAACTCATACAAAAACTTCCAATCAAATAGCTAAGAGGTTTTTTGGGGAAGATAGCTAGTAAATTCAAAGAGCTCAAAGTCAAAGATGGAAGGCAGCTTCAATCCAAGTTTCAGTAGTCATTCAAATCTACCCTGACCAGGTCTCTCAGAAGAAAGTAATGGCTCCTTTACTATAAATCAGAATTAAGCCATCGTCTTGGTTCTTAAAGCGCTCTTATGAACTATTTCACAGGCGAGTTAAATAGTGTCCAATTTTATGAAAGGATGGCAAGATCTTTTTGTGAGAATGTAAGATTTAAGATTTACCTAAACATCTAAAACAACATTTTTAAGGTCCATAAAACCCCACAATAGCTCAAGAAGATACAAATCAGCACTTTAATGGGTATTTCTGCATTAAGATAGTTGCAAAAGATGATTCCAAGAGTAACAGCAGCAATCAAAACTACATTCTCCGCAATTCTTTCAAAGTTTTTTAAACCTACAAGGACTTGATTCGGTGCATTGCGAAGAATTAGATAACTATGATGGCTTTAGTAAAAGGTAGGCAGGCTGATGAATTCAATGTCGTGTTTCAGTAGATTGCTAATACCATTGTGAGCCAAATTCCTTAATTCATCAACAAAAAGCACTTTCTTCAAGTTTTGAGTGAGTAGAAACTCTCTTTAATAGTCGTCAAGTCTATGCAAGATTAAATTCTGAAGAAGTAAAAAACTTTTTATCTAGATTTCGACAATAGAAACTAGCAAACGAAAAAGACAAAGATCTCTATAATAGCAGCCTTAAGATCGACAAAGACCTGTTTTGGAAGAGAGATCTACAAGATTTTGGTTTAGATAGATAGTTTATTGCGAGTCAAGGGAGTACCAAGTTCAGGATAATGATTGAAGAAAAGAATGTATATGTGAGGCTCAAACATTTCAGCTAGTTCTTCAAGATTATCTTTACCATCCTGGGATTCACGATGGCCAAAAATAAGATTTCAGCTTAAATCGTAAATCCTTTGGTCCAGTACATCATTCTTTAGTGTGCAGGCTTGAAGCACCACTAATGCCTATTGTAAGTTATGTTAAATTTAGTTCACTACAAGCCTTGAGATGGAGATAGACTCCTGAAGATACCTATCACCTTACGCTCTATCACTCTTCACTTACCTATATAAGGGAGCTTATGCCGAAAGATTACCCAATTCAATGATTCATCATTTATATACTCATAGTTTTATTTATCTAGCCATTTTACTACAAAGAAAGCTCTGTTTCAAAGTCATTAGTTCAGATTTTTCTCTCTTAATCTTGGTTTAAATAGTAGTAAAGACTTTATGTAAATATTTATGAAATTATCAAAAGACCATATCATTTTAGTAAAAATGCTGTGAGTAATAAAAGAATAAGAAGCAGAAAAGATAGCTTCCAACTGGCCAAAAACCTTAAATCGGTATTTGGGTAAAAGTTTCTCAATCTTTTGTCTTAAACAGGCTCTAATTTTCTCAAACTATCTATCTTACTTGCGAGCCATTTAAACAGTCGAAACAGAATGGCACTTTAGTTCGGTTGCAATGGCCTCATCCAACTATTCACTTCGGAGACATCCTGATGAACAATCAAACTTTTCCTTCTGCTCTGAATAGTCTCTCTTGAATCTTTTAATTAGGATGACCTATTTTTGTTACTTGAAGGATGTATAAACAGTATATCTTATTATTAGTCTTATAAGATTTATATTGGCTTTGTGTCATTGAATTATCTTTAAATTTTCTCAATTATGGATTTTGCTTAGCTTGATTTCAAGTTGCAAGGTGCAGCCTTTATCACGTTTTTTAGAAACTTGATAGTTTCAAACTTTTGGTCATTTTTATCAAAAGACTTCGTTATGACAATTATGAAATAAACTGCTTGCATGAAAGAGGGAGTACAGTTCCAGAAATTCTTTTTTATTAAGCACTCTGTTCTGTAAAGAAAACTTTGAAAAAATCTGAAATCAACTTCTTTAAAGGACTCATTCTTTAATTTCTCCATGGAATCAAAGTATCTCAAGCTAAATTTTGGTTGCTGATGATTGAAAGTAAGCAGCCTTTGTCTAACATTTGCCTAAAGTACTGTGGAATTCATTAGGATGCTAAGATTGAGCTTGATCCAAAGGTTGAGGATTTCAGAACTATTATTTTTTCTCTAAAGATGGTTGCTCAGGCTCTACAAAAACTACCAATGATAAGCGCCAACTTTCCATTAAGATATTAAGTACACTGCGTACATAATAGCACTTTTGATATGGCTCTTCTCTTTCTTTTTGATATGAATCATTGAATCTTTCAAAAGCATTGTCTAAAGAATGAACATGACTCTATTGAAAAGAGAAGGATTTTGTCGGATTTCGGAAAGCCAGTTCTTGATGATTATTAGTATTGGGTTTCTTGTAATGTAGAAGTAAAACTAGTTTTAGTAAAAGGCATACTCCCATTCTATTTTTCTTTCCTGATCCTTCAGAGTGGCAATACAAAGACCTAGGCAAACAAAGAAGCACTAAAGCAAGGGAACCTTATAAAAAGAATAGTCTTACTTTTTGAATTTCTCAGAATCCGTAAGTTAAGACTGTTTCATATAGTTTTAAAACTAGCTTGAAAACGTGAGATTCTACATGGAGGCAAAAGTACATCTATCTCTATCTTAACATCTTTGTTGGCAATTATTGTCGACCCAATGTCACTTTTTGGGCTGAGCAGTTCAACTGCAAAGGTGTAGGTTTTTTGCCATTTTTACGAACTGCCTCGAAAACTCTATTCATAGAGATTAGATAATAGAGATTGGCTGAAAGATGAGAAAAGCTGGTTGAAAATAACGATGAGCTTTTGAACAGCTGAATGGGAAGTGTGAAAGGAAAGCCCTTTAGCCAACCTGCTGATTTCTGTGAACGGGTTTTTTTCTTATTGCTTCCAAAACATCATTTATAAGCCCGCTTAATTAGCCCTTATTAAAAGCTCTCATTTGCTTTATTATAAATTTGAGTATTATACAAAGTTGCCATTAAAAGAGTAAATAAGCATTTATTCAGTCTTAAAGTAAGAAGAATTGAAGGAAACTGTCACAAAAAACTATGTAATCAAAAAAATTCCTAGTCCTAAATAAATTTTTAGTATTAAATAAGAAGGTTTCTTTGTAAATTGTCTTCAAAGCTCCCAAGAGACAGCTTTTTAGATTAGTACTGCTTTAATCTACGAATTTCATTCAAATCTTCTCAACTTACAAAAAATCAACATTTTTTGCATTTTTTCCTTTTTCATAATGTTGAAGATCATAAGTAATCTTGCCTAAAATAATAAACCATTTTGTAAAATGAGAAGAACTAGCTCACCGAGATTATTTTTCATAAATCATTTTCGATCGAAAACAAAAATGATTTTATTAGACTAATCAAAAGTACGATTTCTTAAACACTTTTTAGAAAAATCAATCCGAAAATTTTCCGCAGGAAAAACATATCAACTTTCTAGTGCTTTAACTGAAAATGAAACATCTTTGTCAGATAAAAAAAGAAAACTGATTTGCTACACAAACATAGAGTGAAAAGGTTTAAATTAATGAAAAATATTTAGCTCAGGAATCCTGAGATAGTTTATAAAAGCCGTAAAAACATAAATTCAAAGATTATCTTCTGAAGTCTAAAATAGAAAGAGCTTAGTTTCAAAAACATTAGCTTACTAAAGCCTTTTATCCCCAGGCTGTTTTCATTACAGTTTAAGATGGCTCGAATTTCCAGACAAATAAATCTATTTCTTTTTTCGCTATATAAAACCAAAAGTAGGATTATAAATATAATAATTTGAAAGGATGACAAACAACAAATTTCAAAAGCAAATGATCAGCATCGGCACTCAATTCACCTAAGATGACATATTTCGTCAGGATGAAGAGCTAATTGGTCGCATCGACTAATAATAAGTTTAAAACTTTTGGGAAAAAGACTCCGAAAATATATTGTCTAAAAAGTAGCCCAGCTTTTAGAATTCTTCATCAAAACAAGCAAAAAGTGGCAAGAAATCTATTAACCATAACTTTCAAAAGCACACGGTTGTGACTATTAAGAAACTGTTGAGGATCAAGTATGATGTAAATGCTTCAGAATAACAAAAATTGGCTCATCAAATATGGAAAATATTTATGGCCACAGATCTTAAGTCCAAAAAACTGCTTGTGATTCTGTTTGGGAAGGCCAATTTCAATGACCAAAGGAATAGAAAACTATTTGCTCAATGCGGATTCTAAGAAATCTTGAGCTAAGAGTAATTTTTGGTGAAGAAAGCACAGTAGCTCTTGAGATAAAGATTCCTTGAAACAGCCACCAAAGAAGTAGTGCGTTAAAACGTCTAAAACTTCCGAAACATCAAGATGAAAGACTAGTTCCTTGTATATTTCTTTGAACTTTTAGAGCTTATCCGGAAGGGAGCCTTCGTGAAATTAAGAATCAATGATAAAACTGCCAAAAAGATTGAAAGCCAAATATAGATTAAGAAAGCCTCAACGGAAACGTTGGAACTTTTTTGATCTTTAGATCTCCTTACTATATTGTTTAAATTACTTTCTGATATTACAATTCGAGGCTGTGGCTATCTGATTGAAATCGAAGAAAAAGCAAGGTTCAACCCAAATCTGCCATTCCTTTTGCTTTTAAATCTATAAAATTCCTGTTTACTAGGATATTCAACCTGATCATCTTTAAAACATTAGAGTGAGAAGAAAGACTACTAACTTTAAAATAACTATTTATTTCATGTCATTTTTAAATTTCACCTTTCCTGACTGAAAACAAAAAGAAAAGTCTAGCAAAAATATAAATGAAAAACCTTCAAGATTTGAGATGTAATGTATTGTAGAAGAATCAATAAATCAGTGTTTCATGTTGTTATTTCCCAAACTTCATACTCCTTTATTTTGTGCATCAACTGACCACCTAATTCCTTATTTGCTTTCTATGTTCCGTATGTGTACTTGGATTAGTAAGTTTTACCTAAATTGTTCCATGATTCACGCTTATCACACTAGTCGTTAATGTATAAATCATGCCCCTCCCCGAAAATCGGACCACTTTACTCATGGTTGCAAATCGCCTTTGAGCTTTCTTTACTTTTGATCTTAAAAATCGACAAAACTGAGTCTTTGACAGCAAACAAAAAGGAAATACTTGCAGTATCTTATTCATAGTTAAAGATCTAGCTCTTAATCCAAGTGCATGGCGTGAAGCCACCAAATATTTTGTTCTAGCTGGTCAAAGCTATTACTACAGTATTGGACTTATTCTCGCATTTCTTATGAAACTCAGAGGCTTTGAATTTGAACTCAGAAGCCCTAAAGATTCTTTCTATGCTTATTCTAGATTTATCGGGAAATCTTTCCTTTATATGCCCTAATAGTTGATTGACTATTTCTCCAGCGTTTCCTTCATCACGAAATATGGAACCACTAAGCAAAGATTTACGGAGATTGATATCTAAGAATGGATCTGCTTTTATTGTTATATCTTTATACTATCTCTCTGATTATTTCCCGGGAACACAGCCTCCCATAAAAGATTAAGATTAATTTGATAGTGCTAAAAAAAATTTATTTGGAAATAAATAGGAATTCTGAAAATACCCAGCATCAATTAAGTTATAAGGCAACAAATAAGAACTTTCCCTCCTTTTCTTTACAATTGTCACTCAAATACAAGAGCTAACAAATGGCTTATGAAGCTGCAGATTTTGGCTATTTTTTGAAGTCAAAACGACTGAAACTTCTTAGATTCTTACACTTCTCGAAATTTGAAAATATTATGTTTCACCTGATAAAAGTTAATATTAAATTAGTATGAGGTTTGCCCACTAAAGAGCTAGTCCCATAAAAAGATACGCAAATGAAGCTCAAAGAATCATCACAAATAAAAATTGGAACTCTCGTATAAATTCTCCGAACACTTACATACACTATAACAATGCTGTATACATGGGAGACATTATTTCATACAAGAGAAACGGACAAGGAATCATGCTTTTCGATGAAGGCACTTCAGCCATATGTGAATACAGCTTTGACACCATGGTTGGCCACAATCTATTCATCGCTTAAAACTCAATAGCTTCTCTTTTGATACTCAAAAAAGGTTACTATGAGATTGTATTGAGAACTAGTCACTTTATCTTCAAGCTGCCATTCTACTAAAATTAGTATCAGCCCAATGGAAACGGAGTTTTAGTAGACTTTAAACGTAATAAAATTTATCATCTAATTTACCAATGTGGCAAACTTGTCAAAAAAATCGTCTAAACCAACAAAGATATTCTCATCAGTGTTTTTAAGCATCATCTAAAGTCAATCATGGATATAAGGCATGAACAAGCCTTCAAATTTTAGCTGAAATTCAAAAATGGGATCAGAACTTAGAAGAAAAACAACAAAATTTGTATAGGATATTTCGATAATCATAATAATCTAGATGGCCTGTGCCTTAAACTGAGTGTTGACTAAAGTAACTATGACAATTTTAGCGAGCCTCTGCAGCTAAAATGCATTGAAAGAGGGTTTTATAGCAGAGGAAGGCTAGAAAATTATGGCTAAAGGTACTTTTCTAACGGTAATCTCTACATTGGAGAGTTTTCCAATGATTTTTTCTAAGGCAAAGGCTTACTACTCTATCCTACTGAGTAAAAATGGGTTTTCGGCTAATTTTAAAAGTAAAAATTAAAGAAAATGACTTAAACTTCTTTGGGTGATTAACCTCATCTATCTCTAAGCAAAGCAAACACTAAGAATCTGTTGAAAAGCATTCATTAAATGAATACGAACAACTGGATAAATAACAAAATTGATAGCTTCCTATGGATCTAGATATTCAATCGCTTTTAATAAAGCATTGAGCTTGAAGCCACTGATGTAGTGCTTGAAAAGTAAAAGATTAAGCGTGAGGAATAGGAAAGATTGGAGAAAATTCAAAAGCACTTCATTACATAAATTCCAAGCGGTGAAATCAACAAAGTGATCAAAACTCAGAAAATCAAGAACAATGTAAGCCCCTAGAAAATTCTAATAAATGAGTTTAGAAGCAAGCCGGCAAAAGTTATTGAAATTGAGCCTAGGTCAAAAGAAAATGAATACTATTGGTCAAAGTAACAATCTTGGAGAGTTCTGCCAACTTTCTAAAATTCACAAAGAAGGCACAATCAGCTCAACCTGAGAGACCAAATCAAGTACCAAAGTAGCTTATAGAAATAAAGAGTAAGTCCACTCAAAAGCAAAGTCATTCCTTCTTCTAGAATCTTTACAAAAACTACCAAAAAGGCAAACAATCATGATCTCTATAACAGCGTATAATATTGAGAAATAGAGAACTGAAACATAGCGATCATTTACTTTTTTTCTAACTTCGATTGCTCATTTACTTCATCATTCTTATCTTATTCCTCATTTGTTCCTATATAAGATAGTCTTTACCTAAACATATGGCGTTTGGCTTATTATTTACAGCTACTCTTTCAACTACTTTATGTAGCCTTTCTTTTCGAAGTTGTTCCTCTTTTATTCACGACTCCAGCTGTTGATTTATTGAGTTTCGTAGCTTGTTTGTTTGGTTAAACCCGTTATCCTATTGATACTCCTCTTGTTGTCACTCAATATGCCCCGAATTTGGGTTGATTGAACAGGTTCGTATACATTGTGCATGGGTTTGAATCTCTACTTCTTCAGACTTCCAGTCCGAACTGTTTTTCGGTCAATCTAGTTAATAGACTAAATCTTCTCAGAGTCCGTTATCTACAGTTTTTTTGGGTACATTTACTTAAATCTCTGGGACTGTGGAAAAAAGGTATTTCCTCTTCCTATCTTTTTATGATGGTCATTGGGATTGTACTGACCTGGCCCCGGATAAGTAAGCTTTTTATAATTTTGTCTTCCTTATGAACGATTCGGAGAATGTCTCACAGGAGATTTTTTCTAAGCTTTTTCAAGATTTTTGTTTTCCTTTATCATTTCAATCAAAGAGTAACCTTTTTCTTAAAGTTTTGGTTTGTGTTTAAATCTAACTTCCGAAGAGCCAAAAAATTGAAATCTTTCATTTTTAGAGTATTTGTCGAAATCCTTACTTTTAATGTCATACTATCCTGGACCTAAAAGCTTATAATTTTGGACAACAGGCACTCCTTTTGAATGGTACAAATGTTAGATTTTTGGCTTCTTGGCCGAAAAAAATGATTTTTATGATGAGCTTGGAGAAACGTTCTCCCTCTTCACAAGCTTATCTGTTGATATGTAAAGCTTCTTTTTGAAATCTACTTTGCTGCTCTCTAGACCTTAGCTTTCTCTTCTAAAATGCATTTAACCATTCAAAGTTTATACGTACTGTTTTCTCGACTATTTTTCAAGTTAAAGCTGTTGCAGGTCTTTCTCTATTCGCTTCAATTTGCCATCTGTGAATGCGTAACCAAATTTATTGTCTTTAAAGGGTATAGAGGGGCAAGTTTTGGCTAAATCTGACAATTTCTTTTCTCTGATAACATTTTTCTTAAATTATTTACTGATTTTGTAAGTTGTTGCTGTGAAAAGACTAAGTAAAAAGTGAGGTACTTGTAAGAAGCTGGTCCTGGCATTTCCTTATTAGTTTTATCGAATCGATTGCAAGAGGACTTAAACATGCTCATTTGCTATTTCTTTCTTTCTGCCAATAAAATGAATCTGTCCACTCTATCTTAAAAAGGTGACTTTTTTCGGTCGAAACAAGAACGCAAATCGTAAGTGCCTGCATAACAAGTTTTGTACCGATGGCAGGGATTTAGCTTCTTTGTTTGTTTTACTTGAACCTTTTCGACTGGATCATAAAAGGAGCATAATGCTGGTTTTAGTTATTGTTAGTTGGGTACAGTTGAAAGAACTTTGTTTGAACTTAGCTGTTTTCCATCTTTTTCTCTCCATCCACATGTTCTTAATTAGATGTCATAGAATTAGAATAAAGAAAATTATAATCAGCTCCATATAATTTAAACTCAAATTTGAGAATTTTGAGAATTTCATTTCAAAAGCTCAATCATCAAATCATTAGTTTAAATGATTTTTTCATACTTAATTCTTGTTTAATATCTTTTGCTTATACAAGAATACTGACATGCGAAGCCATTCGTGCAAAGCAAAGCTTTTAAAGCTAAAATATTTGCTGATTCGAACTCTAAACATGAAATGATTGTTAAGACACTTCAGTAAAAATAACTGGAGGATCTCCTTATTCAGTAAATCTAGCAGTAAGCAACGAATCCAAAAGTGTTAAATTCCTCATACGTTATCAGTAGTACCTTTCTGACAAAAATGTTAAACTGCATAAAGCTTTGAAAAACATGTGCAAAATCAACCCTTATCTCAATATCGGTTGCACTTTTTGCTAATTGTGAGCAAGTGATCCCTTTATTTGATTCTATAGCAATAAACTTTATATAGACTATTTAATAGTTCATTCAGAACCTAATCATATATAGTTCTTTTTCTATGCAAAGAACATCTTGGGGACTATGTGCATTGCCATTAGCTATTGCAGAAGTTGTTTCGCAGCGTAGGGAATGTCCACTTGGTATATTTTTGTTGGCTATATCGAAAAAGAAGTACTTTGGTACATTTCGTACATTTGTAGTCATTTTTATTTATGTTTGCAACTGCCATGAACCCACAACTTGAACAAACATGAATCCTGAACCTATCAGAGACCAAAAACAATCTCTCTCTTAAGAAGTCACTCACTCCATGCGAAATAATGCAGTCTCTTTCCATCTATCCGAACCTTAGACCACCAGCTCGACTTCTGCCGTGTGTCGGTTGCCTTGTTATTGCAACAACTGGCCCTCTTTGCCTTGCATACATCTTATCATCGACCAAATGCCGCAATCTTTGGTAATAGATTGGTCCAATAAAGATTAAGTTCTCCAATCTTTTGCCTGTATAGGGATTGAACATAAGCTAATTACCATATTTCTGGTAGCCTGTTTGGTGAACTTCTCTTGCTTTGTTGTCCATATTGAACTTTCTAAAAGGAGTGGCGTCTTAAGAAAACCTTCCTTTGATGCAGGCTAGCTTAGCAATCAAGCACTAAATACAATGCCCAATCGTCATACGTGAAGGGATGCAGTGAGGATTGACAACCATATCAGGTACAATACCCTAAATAGTGAATGGAAGGTCTTATTGCCGATAGGTCATTCCACAAGTTCCTTTTTGTCCATGTCTTGAGGCAAATTTGTCGCCGATTTGAGGTATCCTGATACTTCTCATTCGAACTTTGACGAATTTGTTCCCACAAGCATTCTAAGAAACAACTACCAAATCAACTATACCTCTTTCTGCTCTTCTTGACCGAAGAGAAGCGTCTTTGAATTTCTTTTTTACTTACATACTATTGTAAAGAGAACTATCTGAAGGAGTCAGTATTTTGCCTACCAACACTTCTTAGTCTTAGACTGTTTGACCTGGAGAAATGATTCCATCCGAGTCCAACTTATACACAGCTTCTTGGAAAATCTACGTATCTCGGCTGTCTGGCTTACATATAAGAGTCTTGGTTGCGTTGCTTTGAGTGGTGTTTTCCTCAGTTTTGTAGGTTCTGAAAAATGCTGACCTGTAAAGCCCTCTTTCAATTGCAGACTGATTCAAGATGATGCTGTCCTCTTGATTGTAGCCTGTAAAGCAGGCCATAGCTACAATTGGATTGGCGCCGATAGGCATCTGGAAAACTGAGATGTATTTTGTGTTTTTGGTCGTAACAAGTGGTCTTTGAGGATAATAGAGAAGGTGATTCAAAGTTTACATCCTAATTTGGGTATTTAAAGCATTCATTCCCATAGCTTGCTTAGACATTGCGCTTTGAAGTGTGTTTTTAGTGGCCTGGTTGTGATTAGGGAAAGGGATGACTGAACCACAAACTCCGAAAAGCATTGAGGGGTGCACTTAACAGTGTGTGTATCGCAGTGGGCTTGTTGTCAAATAGGAAATATCCATTGCAATGAGAGCAGACTCTTCTTCTTACACATCCAAATACTATACATAACCAACATCTCTAAAGTTTTCGAAAGTGAGATCTGGGTTTTAAATGTGCTCAGGCTTTATAATTAACTTATTTCCTGGTTAGACAGTAAACAGAGGCCTCATACATCTTCCAGAATCAGTGTAGATCTTGATTTCTCTTTGCAAAATGTCGTGAACGATTGAGACTTCATCAGGAACAATAGCTTTTCTTCTAGAGTTCTTCAACACATTTAAAATGTTCAGAGGATTGTCCGTGAACGCAACCCAATTACCGTTAATCATAATCTTTGTTTTTTGGCTGAAGTCATCTATGCCGATTAGTGTCAAGTGGTCGATTATCTCGCATTTTAAACCTTTTAAAGATGTGATGAGCTCATCTAAAGTTTTATCAGTGACTCCTAAGGTCACCTTGGCCATTAATGCAAAGTTTTTCACAATACCAATCTTTTGTCCTTCAGGGGTTTAGGACGGACAAATAAGACCAAAGTGAGTGTTATGAAGCAAACGAGGCTTGGCTGACTTTGAACTTGACTGAATTGGAGCAACAACACGTCTCAAATGAGACAATGTTGCGAAAAAGCTAGTATCCCTTTTCAGCACTTGAGCAACTCCAGATCGAATGACTTAGCCAGTCATTGATTTCCCCCAATTCCCAGTCGCCAAAGAGTTTCTAAGAGTCATAGTGATTGCTCTAGGGTCGAAGATCAGCTAAACACTTTTATCAAGATCATGCTTTCCTGAATTGATTTTTCTTCTTATGATCTTTTTCCCGTTTTAAACATAACTATTTTTGAACTGATCTTTGAAAAGATTAGTCATCAGCACTCCAGTCATATCAAGTCTTTTTTTTCCATAGTGATCTCTGTCATCTTCATCAGTTTTTCCCAAGAATCCGTAAAGCAACTTCCTCACCATGTAGCAAATGAAATAGGCCTTTTTAATAAAGCTGTCACTGTCAGTTCCAACGTGAGGAAGCACCTTTTCCATGAGCAGATTTCTGACATACTAAACAACTGTGGGCTAGTTGTCCACCCCTCTCAATTTATCAACATAGTTTCCGATTATCTTCAAGCACTACTTCTAGCTAAACACACTGACTTGTTCAATAGAGTATCTTATGATTTCGAAGATGCCTTTGAAGTCTTCAACTTAGCCGTGAGGCAGTTTGAGGATTTTTCTTTAGCAGACACAGTCAAAGATATCTACGTCAGTTTGTAAGCCAAGACATCGTAGTAAAATTACTAAAGGAATGTCTTTGTTGACGTTTTTTATTTTACACATTATATGAGGTTTTCCTTTGTTATACTTCACCAAGAGCTTAAACACCGCAGGCAAAGCTCCGATTCCTTTGGGCAGAGACCTGATTTAGGTGACCCAAGGCTCATTTTCAATCTTATTCTTAAAAGTATAAACAAAATTAAAAGCCATTCTCTCCTGCCCAACAACCACCTTCTCAGATCCTCTTACTATAAAATATCCGCCTTGGTCAATAGGGCATTCACCCAATTCTATTCTTTACTCTTCATCAGCTTCACTGAGCCTACACCAAATCGATTTGACCATAACAGGAATATCCGCCAGCTGGATTTTTGGAATTTCTTTAGTGGAATGAAGTTCTGAAGTTCCATACTTGGAGTTGACCTTGTACCTAGTGAAAGTGAGGTCTAACTTGACTAAGCTTTCATAGTTAAGGTCTCTTAATCTGCACATCATGGGATTAACCTTGATGATTTTGCGGTCAAATTCTTGATGATTTGTGGACGCTTTGTAGACTTTTTACGAAAACTTGAAATCCCACCTCTCCTCCTGTTGAACCTATTCACCGACCCTGAATTGCGGTTTGAGGTTGATTGAAAAGTTGCCATACTATTTGATAACTTGCTCAATATCTGAGATAAACTTGTTGTAAGAGTCGATTTGCTGCTTAACAAGCCCATTTTGTTTGAAGTACTTGTCGAGGACACCCCAGAGATGATGCTCTTATACTTCTCCACTCATTATATCTATTGATTATTTAAATGAGCTAGCGTACTTTAACACAGAGCTTACTTGTTTAAATAACCACAAATTTCATACAATTTGATAAGCACTATTTGCCACAATAACTATTTAGGCCCTATCTCAGGAGTTTGCTGCAAACTATAAATAAAAAAGAGTCATCAGGAATTCGATTTGTTGAATCCAATATCAAACTTCTTTTTCTCCTTCAAGGAGTAAAATCCTTAATTCAAAACATTGATTCTTGCACGTTTAGACAGATTCTTAAGGATCATCAGCAAACAAAAAGCATCTATAAAAAGACCGCTAAAAATGGAGGGAAGATCTATTAAAACTTCACATGGAGGCTCCAGTTTCATTTGAAAATTCTTTGATAGCTATTCCAAAGGGTTTTAAAAGGGTCTTTGGGCTGTAAACTACTCTGTTCTTTTAATAATTTCATCATTACCATTATAAGCACTATATTTAAAGTATAAATTCATTTTTTTCTTTTGTTTTCATCTTAGAGTTCTCGTACCCTCATCTTGAGCTCGTTTATAGAAGACTACTGGATGTTACAAAGCTATCTAAGTGTCTTAATCTCCAGCTCTAGATCTTACTTGAGCAAAGCATTGGTGTTTTTGGTCGGAGACTAACTATTTAGTTGTTCTTGGAATCTTTTTCTCATTTCGTCTTTTTCTTTTTACATCTTAGAACGTTACTCTATTAACTAGTTTCTTGCTTAGAGTAGAATTTGATCTTTTTGCTGCTAAAAGTCTTACTTTATTTCGGCTCGGATTTCTTCTCTAAACCTTGCCTTTTACATTCTTAACTTGATCAACTCTTCCTCTTTTTCTTTTGAAATTTTTTATCTCTCTTCAAGCTTTAGTAGTGATTTCTTAGTAGATTAGAAAAGCTTCTAAAGAGTGTTCATTTTAGTCGCCAAAAGCTAAAGATATTACTAAGATTTCGCCTAATTCAATGTAATCTTCTCTCCTTTGGCGAGTCTAGCACCCAAACTAACATTTAAACCTGCTAAATCTGCTGCCAGCTGAGAATTTTTACTCTCTAGGCTCTAGATATCCTTCTCAAGCTTTTTCACCTTATCCTGTAGAGTCTTTTTGTCTTGCTTCAACTTATCAATACTTTATTGATTTTACTTTAAAGTCTTCAAATTACCAGTCAACTAAATTATCTCCTTGTCTTTTTTTGATATTTATTACCAAAATTTCTAGTTGTCTTGCTGCAATTTGATGCTCCTTTACTCCACTCCTCTCAATTTCCTTAGTTATTTCATCAAAGTTGCGTATTAAGGGTTATCAGCAAAGTTTTTGTTTTGGTCAAAGGCTTTTTCATTCACTCTTAGTTTGTTGAGTTCTTCTTCAAGTTCTCTGATTCTTTTATTCAAAGAAGCAATTATATTGCTTTCTTGAGCGTCAATCAGTGGGACATCTTTTGGGAACTTTTTAGTCATTGCTTGCAAATCTAATGGTTTATCGTTAATCGAAGTGGTCAGCCATTAATGATTGATTATTTCTTTCAGAGTCATTCTCTCCTAGGGTTTTCTTTTAATCATTCCTAATATGAAGTTTTTAGCTAGAATTGGAAAATCGTTGGGAAAGCTTATGTTAACGTCCAGGATATTTTGCTATATCATCTTTTTTGTTTCATTTTTGGGGCCTTGCACTATAAAAGGTGTTCTTCCTGTGAGTAGCTAGTAAGTCAGAACCCCAATGCACCAAATATCCAGTTTCTAATCATGTCCCGACTTATCAATCATTTCAGGAGCTAAGTAGTCAAAAGTTCCGCAATAGGTTTTCCTAGGCTTATTCAAAAAGTTAGACCAGCCAAAATCTCAATAACCTTAAACATACCTGCAAGCTTTACCTTGTTGTTCTTGTCTAATAGGATGTTTTCAGGCTTGATATCGCGATGGATAATTGGAGGATCTCTTGAGTGGAGATAAGCCACTCCTTAAAGCACTTCCTTGATCATCTGTTTGGCAGTTTTTTCATCCAACTTGACCTCTCGACATATCTTTGCAAACAACTGCCCATTTTGTGCAAGTTATAGTACCAAATAGATATCCTCTCCGTCATCAAATGTGTCATAAAGTTTGATTATGTTTGAGTGGTCCAGCTGCCTTGATATTTTTATTTCGTTGTTGAGCTGAGTAATCATGTTTTGAGCTTTGACTTCTTTTTTTGAAATCTTTTTAAGAGCAAACGCCTTTTTCCCTTGCTTATGCACAGCTCGATAGACTTTTCCGAATGCGCCATGACCCTAAGTCGGTTTTTTCTTACAATTTCAACCAAATTCTAAAAATCTGAGAGCTCAGTTGGCTTCCGCTTTGGTTTCTCAGCTTAGCTCATTATTAATATAAAGAAAATGTTATACAAAGCCAACGATTCTATAGCTATTTGCAGCAATAATAAACCTGTTTTACCATTTTTATTCCTACATTGGTAGCATTCATTCGAGGTATGATGAATAAAGCTAATCACTTATAGAATTTATTGAGCTGGTTTCTTCATTTGCTATTAAGACTCAGCGGAAATTAGCACAGAATTTGAATTAATTAATTTATAAATCATCTATTTATGAGCCCTTTTAATTTTTTACTATTCTCTACACTTTTCCGATGCATATCCCTTTGATATTGAGCCCAATTCTCATTTTTAGGATAGCCTCTTTGTTGAACTTTATTAGAAAACTCCCTTTTTTATCGGCCAACAGACATTCTCATAATAACCTTTTCAACATCTTTGATATTATCTGTCAAAGTAGCGATTCTTTCCTCTTTTTCTCTTCTAATTCTTTACCTTTCCTCACGACTTTTTACTGGATAGATTTTACTATTAGTCATTTACTATTTTTACTGTGATAAAAAAGAATTCTGAGTATATTGTGTTTTCAGGTGTTGGGTTTTCGTAGGAGCCCTTAGTGCTATTTTGGGTTTCTTACTAATGACTGCCAAGGAAGACGATGAAGGAGAGATGTTAGGTTTAAAAGTGCATTCCTAAAGTTCTTTGTTTTCCTTGTCTATCTTTTTCTTTTCATTCTAAACTAATTTTTTATGGTGGTCTATAATAAACATGTCTTCAATGGTGTAGTTCCCATTTTTAAGTTGCAAATTTATCTTTTGGTTCTAGACAAAGTTATCTAGCTTCTCACAAGTTTTTTCTCTGTATGAGCTAGCTAACTTACTTGAAGATGCCAAGGTCTTAGGTCTAAAAGTAGGCCTATCAGGACTGATTGTCTTTTTCTCTCTCGTCACTCTTTCTTTATAGAAGTAACTGTAAGCCTAAACGATTTCCTTTTCTTCATCTTTTGAAAACTAGCTTTCCTAAGTCTCTCCAATTATGATCATCCTTATAAAGTCCCAGAGCTTTGAAGTTTTAACTTCTCCATAGCAGCTATCTCCTATCAAAATGATAATAAGTCTTTGAACTGCTGCGTGATTCGGTGACTGCTTATTCGGGTTCAAGTCCACGTTAAAGATTTCTTATAAAACTGAGAGTGCAATCAGTGGATTCACTTCGTTTTAGCTGACTAGTTCTTTAAACTAGCCATGTATTCTTTTAAGGACTAAAGCGTTTGTATTGGGGTTTATTTTAGGGGACATCATCAAATCTTTCTGCTTCCTTTAGGACTAATGCACTAGCTGTTACTTTTCCTGTCTTCTTTTCGCATCTTCATAAAGCAAAGTTGAAACATTCATTTTTCTCACCATTGATTTGGATCTTTAGAGTATTTTGGGGCTGAAAAGCTCCTCTTCAGGAGTGTATTAGGTTTGGTTTTTTTCTTTAGAAAGCCTTTCATAAAATTTAGTGTTTCTGAGAGTGCTAGTTAGACTCGAGGCTATCTATCTTGAATGACGATTTATCTGAGGAGTACCTGTGATCTAATCTTCCTCACTCTTGTTGATTTATTGTCTCAGCTGCTGTATCTTGAGTTCCTTTGCCGTTAGAAACTTCTACTGATCCTTAATGAACTTTTCAATTGACCTCTTCTTTTCACCATTTTTGGAAATTTTAGGCTAAAAGGTATATTCTGCACTATCTCTACTCTTGAACAAATCAGCTACACTTTGCTTTGATTGTACGAAAGATTATTTGAGCATTAATGAATTCTTCTTTGAGTTGGTGAGAGTGTTTATAAAGCTGGACTTGTCACTGAGCGGATTTCTTGAGTATTTGGGCCCAATCGATTCGTTATAATGCATTGATTTTACTATTATATACTTATCTTAAATAAACGCCAAAACCAGCAGAAATAACAGATGCAAGATCGCATCATTTCTTTTAAAGAACAGCTAACGAATCTTCAAGATAAGGAGTTTTGGTGGTTATTATTTGTATGAAAATGAATGTAGTATAGATAATAACTAGCTTGGAAGTTTTAAGGCCTGTTTTCTTCAGTAGCTTAAAGCTTAAAAAAGTTCACTCACTATTTTCTAATTTATCATTTTAAGACTTTAAGCTTACAAATAATCAATCATTAAAAAATGGCACAATCAGATAGATATCAATATAATCCAAGTGTCTGGATGACTTTCATTTGATGCTTTTGTTGAGGCTATGACCAATATTGGTCTAAAGTAGAGTTAGTAGCTTCTATTTGTTTTACTAGCGAACTGCTCTTTATTGAGCTAATTCACACTTTAATTCTTATTGAGTTGCTTATACTTTGTGTTTAACATCTTTGGAAGTTTGCTAGTGCGATTATGCAGCTTGATTTAACTTTTGCTTCAATTATGATATTTTTGATTACAAATCACCCACTACAGATTAAATCGTCTTTTTCTCTTCAGACTAGATCACCTAGCTTTCATTTCTTAATTCATTTAACCCTTTAGTTAGCCTGTCACCAATTTTGATTAAATCCTTTTTCACAAGTTTGTCATTAAATAGTTACTTATTTTGATAAGCCTTTTAAAGTGCTTTCTAAAATTGCTATGAAACAACTCCTAGGAACTACTAATATTCCTATTTTAGCTTAAAAGTACATAGTGCTATTGGAACAGAAGAGAGTTAAATTTTATTTTAAGGTACTTTAATTTTTGGCTAAAAATCTCCGATTTCTGTTTATACGAAATTTCTATTTTATGCTGCTTTTGCCGAACGCTTTGCAATTTCTCTCTGCAACTTAGAACTTCATAAGCCATGAATTACTCTTTTCTTCTGCATTACGCATGGAAAGCTCCATTCTTTGCTCAAGATTGGCTAGCTTGGCCATTTGAACTGCCTAGGCATTAACGCTTGTAGGTTACGATTCAGTCTTCTAAAGCAAGTTCTTGTTAATGGATGCGAACTTTTCTGTTATTCTGGCAAGTCTCTACTAGTTTCTGCTGAATTTGGACAACTATTTTGCATTTTTCGAAGAATCTGCTTGGTTAGGCTGGGCTCTTTTCATATTATTTTATATTAAATACAGATTTTAGAATTATTGCGGAAATGCCAAGCCTACCCGTTTAAAGCTGCGGCCTGCACTCTATCTTCTTTTATAATTAAACTTTATTATCGAATGGAGAATCCACAAACATTAACTATATTGATAACAGGTACTAACAAAGGCCTTGGATTCGACCTCGTCAAAATATTCCTCAAAAACCATCCTGAGGCCATAATCTACGCCACAAGCAGGGAATAACCTACAGTTGCTCTGCAGAAGTGGTCATAGATTGACCCTAAAAGACAGGTGAAGTGCAGGATGCTGTAGATATGCTCTAGCTAAAGCATTTGCAACCTGGTGAAATAGTTTTAAGAGCAGAATGTGAAGTTTGATATCATTGTGAACAATGTCGGCATGGCGAGTGCCAAAGACAATCCAAGCTAAATACCAGATTTGTAGGACGCAACATCAGTCTTGAACACTAACACCAAAGGACACATTGCTTTGACTCAAAAAATGCTTCCTTTTCTAACCTAATCTTGCAAAATCATCAATGTATCCTCAACCCTTGGTGCCCTAAAATATCATCCAGAGAAAACTCAAAAAGTGTTCTCTAGCCCTAAGATTCAGATTCACGATATTTATGAAGGAATCAATGATTACTTGTATTCAGTGAAATCGCAAAAAGTTTAAAATTGGTGTCCTAGTGCCTATTGCACCAGCAAAATGATGTTAAATGCTTGGTCTAGATTCATTCTTCAGTACAAAGACATTAAAATAGACACCAGTGGCTGAAGGGGAACCAAAAAGCGATATGCGTTAGTCCTGGATTCTGTAAGACTCCCATGACAGCTAATTCTCCTCAGCTATAAAGTGCATATTCATCCTAGAGTGGAGCATTGAGAATTTACCAAACTATCTTCCTTGAAAAGCTAGATTCATAAGTTTTTTACCACAGGGGAAGAGAAAGTGACTACTTCTTATGTGGACAAGGCTTACCTTTGGACATTAGTTAATGATTATTGATGCTGATTTTGTGATTTGAGTAAAGCAGTTGTTTCAAATTGTGGCTGAAACAGGATTACCTTGATTCAGCTTAGAATGATTTTCGATCGTTTATAGATTACAGCCGGGCCTTGCAAGTATAAAAAGTTAAAATGTTAGACTGGCCTTCGGTTATGAATTTTTCAAGAAAACAAGCAAAAGATGGTATTTTCATAAAAGGGGAACAAAAGTTTGATTCTGCTTTTACTCAAACAATTTATTGAAGATTCAATTAAGATAAGAATCCAGTAAGCATGATCATTTCTCAGTCTTGGAAATCTTGTTAATGGCCTCAAGGATCTCGGTCAGCTTATTGAACTCCTTTTTGAGCAGCTCGTTTGTTTTGCTTCTTACCACCACCATTGAATCAAAAATCCCGATTTCTGGGTTGCTCCCTTGTGTGGTCAATTTGCTCTGAGACAGACGGTTCCCTATGTATTACTTCCTATGGGCCAACGCCATTATCTTATGTTTGAAAAAGGGGTTCTTGGTATACTACTCAACTATCTTCTCAATGGGCCAGTCTAAAAAGTCCTGCTCTTGGACTCTCAAATCCATGCTATTTGTTTTCCGAGACATAAACCTGCTCTGAGATTCGCTACCCTTAACCTTTTTTTAGGTTATAAGCTTACTCTTGTTCAGAAACTCATAGGAATTGCCCTAGAATTAGGGGATACTAGTCAGCGAGTATTTATTGCCTTACATAAATAATTATATCTCATCAAGCCGTGAAAATTTAGATTTGAAAGATTAAATTAAATTCAGTAATTTTTTTCTGCAACGCAAGAAATCTGCTATCAGGAGCTTTTTCCATTTGATCTTTTTAAGTAAATTCAGTTTTTTAACAAAATGCTCAAATAAATTGACTTTTCGGCACAGACTCCAAAGGACTGCTAGAAATGAGTGAACTGAAGCAAGTTTTAGGTTTAATAAAAATTTGGATTTGTTGCTCTAATAATGATTGCCTTTTATATTATCACAAATATAAGTTTGTAATGTCTTCAACTGAGGACTCACACATAGAGAAGCTAATCGAGAAAAGCCACTAGTAAAAAAAGAAAAACCGCATCTTACTCGGCATATTCATAATCGGCTTAATCGGATTTATCATCTTGATCTACTTTCGCCCCCACATGCAGCACGCATAGATATTTTAGCAAATCAAATTCCCCCCAACTGCGCAAGATCTCTACAGAGTATCTAAGGTAACCCTTGTAGGATTTAGGTGCTAGTGGATTACAAGGACCAGCATTTCGTTTACTCTCTAGTAGTTTTCATCTATCTTTACACATTGTTGCAGGCTTTTGCCATACCAGGACCTATATTCTTGTGCGTTTTGTCTCCTGCTCTTTATGGAGCTGTTGGAGGCTACATACTTTCCCTAATTGTAAAACTAAAGTTATTATAGTGTTCATGCTTTGGAGCCAGTCTATGTTACTTCCTAAGCTATTCACTAGCCAGGTCACTGGTTTTAAGAAAATTCCCAGCTCTTTTCACCAAATTTCATAAGATGGTGGACGCACATCGCCAAAACTTGTTTTGGTACATGCTTTTTCTTAGATTAACTCCTCTTATCCCCAACTGGTTCGTTAATTTGGGATCTCCTTTGGTAGGAATGCCCTATATCTACTTCTTAACAGCCACTTTCTTCGGTATTCATTGAGTTATATAGGACTAATGCCGAACAACTTCATACTAATTCAAACAGGTTTGACTTTGAAGGAAATCGATAAAATAGGAATGAGCTCAAAAAATTTCATAACTTTGCTTATTTTAGGGTTTTTGGCATTAATCCCCACTTTTATTACTAAGTACCTTAAAAAAAAGGATAATTCTTTTGCTACTGTTCCTGACTAATAAGCTGAGAAACTATGATTGTGCATATCCCAAATAATTATTTTCTTCAAAGTCGATGGAGAAAGTTCATATCTCCCATCCTGTAATTAGCTCTTATGGAATTCATTGCCATTTTGTATAATATTTATTATCTTCATCACTCATCGTTTGCTGCAAAAAATGCCCAAATCAAAAAATAAACTTCATCACAACTTACTCAAGCCAAATCTAACCTTAGATAGCCCTGTCTAACTCTTTTTACTTGAGAAACAGGCGTTGTCCAGCTTGAATCTTCAGAAGATGGCTGGAGGGAAAGAATGGTAAAGCAGCTACAAAGCGGGGGCTGGAGAAAAAGGTCAGGTCGCTAAAAGACGCGGCAGGCTCTAGGAGAAAAAATGGTCTAGTTCCTAGACTATGAAACTTTTCTAACTGCATAACTAGTTAGGAAACAAATGGAAAGAAATCTCAAGGTTTTTTCCCGACAGGTAAGCTATAGCTGATTTAGAAGTGATAATAACGTGAAAAATCACTTTTTTTCAAAACTGCGCCTAAGTTTACGACAGCTGAACAAAGTCATTATTAAGCTCTTGGGGGCTAAAAAACAAATCAAAAGTCACATCTTATACAAAATAACGTCAATCTGTGAGCTTAAGTTTAAAGATAGTTCTAATGAAAAACTAAGCCTTATCTAACTAGCAGTCAGTAAAAATCGGATGATTTAGGTTTGAAGAACAAGATATTGAACTTCGGTTAAAATGTAGCCTTAACTGAGTTAGCTATGGACATTTGGGAAAATACCAATATTTTTGGAAGCAAAATAACCCACCACAAAGCCAGAATACGTCAAGCTGACTAACCCAAAAGTGACTAGTCAGAAAACTAGGAATTTGAAAGTCATCTCAACCATAGAGAGACTTAATCAACAGCCAATAACAGAGCTGAAATTAAAGAGCTGAATTAGTTGAAAATGGGCAAAAACGTTCTACTAAGCATCAATGAAGAGGACTTCGTGCTGCCTCGTAACCTTACACCCAATGAAAAGCTTCTACTCAACATTCCTCCTTAGCTATAGTTCGAAAAGATAGAGGAGTATGTTGAAAAACCGGCTATTATGGTTCCTGAGAACCTTTTTCTATCTCCAATCCATTCTTTCTAGGACTCTGTGTTCTCTCTGAATATCTCTGATTAAAGCTACTTCAGCCAAAATCAGAATATCGCTTTCTACACAGATCTCCTTACTTAAAAACGACCATAATACTATGGCGTTTAAAAGAATACATTATGATTCCTATCTCATTAACAAATTTGTTTCTCATAGCTATCAAATACTTTGATTTACTTTTAAGAACTATGGAATGTTTGAATATACTCATAAGAACAAGTTAAATCATTGTCAAATTGTAATACTATCTCCTTCTTACTTTAAACGTACAAAGGCATAGATGTTGGCTCCAGGAACAAAGCAACTACAAAGTGTTTACCCCTTTCTTAACCAAAATATCTTGCTTTGATTAAAGCTCACCGTTATCGTTATTGTTTAGCCTTAGTTTGTAGGCTCGATACTTTCTCCAGAATATTCGTCCCAATCCTTAAAAGCTCTCTTGCCTCCTTAAATTTGTAAAAAGGCGGATTTTGAGCCTGCCCATTCGGGTTAATACCCAACTTTGAATTAACTTAACACCCCAACATAAATTGCTTTAGATTTTGACTTGTTTATCATAATGTTAACTGAACTTGTGCCTGGCCTAAAAGCGTTTTTGTTGACCAAAAGAGCACCATAGTGACCAAGTTTAATCCAAGTGCTTCCTTTGTTTTCGAAATCCTTAGCGATAATTGAAGTATCTGGTTCAAAAACAAAAGCTTATTTTGCTGGTTTCAATAGTTTCTAATATCTTTATCTTTCATAAGCAGACTTTGAGGTTATTCTGGATGCAACTTACTTATTTTATCCTTCAAACTCTCCTAACCGCATTTGAAGATTCTTTACCTTGTCTTAAAGCGCCTAGTTTATTATTCTTAACTATCTAATTGTTTCATTTAGCTATTGGTTTTAAACCTCCAGCACTTTCTTCTCATTTATCGCCTGCTAATAGAGTGTTCTCAATTTATTTTCTTCAGAGACTACAATGATTTATAAAGGGATGACTATCTATTTTGTATTTTATCTGCTGATCTGCAAATAGGTTCTAAGTCCTATTCCCTCTATGCACTATATTCTATGAGAGTTCTCTTTCAAGAAAAGGAAGAGTTCTTTTAGAGTTTCAAAATAAGTCTTAACTCTAGCAGGTAAAGTACTACTTGAATACTCAGCAACCAATATGGATTGTTATTTCTCGTGAGTCGCAGTAAAACAAATTCTGTCCTCCTCTATTCTCATCTCAACGTTAAATGGCGAAGCTTTGAACAAGCAAGATAGACAATCTTATTACATATAGCAATTAAATCATGCTCAATTAAAGTAAAATAAGCTAACTCATTGCACTCTATAAAAGAGATATGATTGTTTCTTAATGTTTGAGTCCAAGTCTTAAAGCTTTTAAGATATATAAGGATCTTTATCAATAATACTTTATTTTCTCAGTGTTGGAGTATTCAAAACCTGAAGGAGTCACAAAAAAGCCATAAACTTTCTATGATTTGGGGCCCATCACAAACTGAAGAGGAAGCTTATCAGGTTTGATGAGCTTTAATCCTTTTATGGTCATTTCCTGAATTGATTCGTAGTTCTTCTCAGACTTGTTGACCATTCTTATGAATCCAATGCCAGTGTCTAAGCTGAAGTTGCTTTCACAAGTCGCATTGAAGCCATACTTTTAGTAGCTTTTCACTTTTCCTGTCCCTGCGAAGAGGGCAGAGTAGGATTTTATCAGTTGTTACTTAAAAGCAGGCGCAATTGAACGATTTATGGGATTTATTTCAGCATGATCCGTACCATAAGATGTAACTGTCATCTAACTGTTATCCCAAAACTTCCATGCAACTTTAGCACTTATAACATACTCCCCTGCCTAAAGCTAGACATCAGCTGAGCATACTTGATATTGGGATGTAGACTTTGAGCCAATGTACCTCATTTTATTACCATCTTTCTTGAGAATGATGATGCGGGCATGGGAATATTAATAATTTGAAAACTGCATACTCATTTTTCTCTTGTTTGCTTGGTACACAGAGACTATGTACTTTCCTGCTGTTTTCACATGCATTGAGAAGTATCCTGATTTGTGACGATTGGATTTCGCGCGTATTGAGTCGTGCATAAAAGTTGGGTTCAGTTTGCATATCACGATTTCTCCAAAGTATGTCCTAAAGTCACGCCAATTCATATAGAAGGAACCATCCTCTGGATTCCTATTGTAGTTGTAGCGATCTCTCAGTTCTTTGGTCCACCTTTTTGAATCAAATGACCATTCTCCTTTCCATGTCGTCTTTCCCCAAGGATTGCGCAGTTTCACTAAAGTTTCGCCATCGATGTTGATGAGTTTTAGCAAAGAGTAAGCATGGCCAGCTACTAACCCTAGTTGCTCTTCTCCTTTTTTTCCTAAAGACTCCAGATGTGTTGAACCACTCATAGTTGCCACATATTTGTTTTTCTGAGCAATTTATAGCTGCTTTATAGCTTCTCCTTGACTTTCTTCTTTTTCTTGAGAAATGATC
>Ga0316217_10000842_pt1 | contig 41866 bp, 57 predicted proteins | sample 1anoAmetaG_FD_203633 | JGI IMG/M metagenome (GOLD analysis project Ga0316217, IMG submission 203633) | Freshwater microbial communities from Trout Bog Lake, Wisconsin, USA - 1anoA | ecosystem: Environmental > Aquatic > Freshwater > Lake > Hypolimnion/Profundal zone | place: USA: Wisconsin...
CAATTGGTCCAGGTGCTGGTGTTTCTTATCAAGGTGCAAGTTCAATAGCAATTGGTGATGGTGCTGCTAGTGCAAATCAAGGAACATATTCTGTAGCAATTGGTGCTGGTGCAGGTACAAATAACCAACCAGCACAATCCATTATAATTAATGCTAATATATATTCATTGAATGGTGTTAATGCTGGTCTGTATATCAACCCAATTAGAACAGATAATGCAAATGGTGCAAACTATCTGTATTATAACAAAGCGACGAATGAAGTAACTACATCACAGTTGATTAATGTTCCAACTCCATCGAACGCGTCATTAGGTACATTATTTATCTTTCAGTTACAAAGTGGTATAATAGTAACAACATCAGCCATAGCATTAACAATGCCATCAGGAACTTCAATTGAATCTGCATATCCTGGCATATCTAACAATATGGGATTTGAATTTGTTGTAATAAACACCTCATCGGGAACTTCTACAGTAGGTGTGAATACGGGTGTAACATTTATAGGAAACACTAACATATACGCCGGAACAACAGGTCAATTTAGATCACTAAGAACAGCGCCGAATACATATACTGTTTATAGAGTATCATAATACTTAGCCATTTAAAAACCCTCTGCATAAATACCAGAGGGTTTTAATTTATAGGAAACAAAAATGGCAGCCGGTTATCAGGATATATTTCTAAATCAAGGGGAAACTTTTAATACCTCTCTGACATTAAATGATCCGAATGGATTACCATACAATCTAACAGGGTTTTCTGTTGCAAGCCAAGCAAAGAAATCATATTATTCATCCAATGTATCAATAAACTTTGTTACATCAATCTCTGATGCAAACAATGGCATTATTCAATTGTCTGCCAATTCTCATGTGACTGCAAATATCACAGCTGGAAAATTGGTGTATGATGTTGTCATAAAAGACAACACATCCAATAATATCACCAGAGTTCTTGAAGGACAAATAATCGTTTCACCGGCTGTAACTCTAACATTTAGTTAAAAAATGCCTAAAGTAACTGTAACTCCAGTAAATACGATTAATGTAAAAGTTAATCAGCATGAACCCCAAGTAGTTCATGGAACAACAACTTTTGTTGGTGCTACTTCAGCACAGGATCAGATTGATCAAATTTCTATAATAGCAAATACTGCATTATCAATATCTTATTCTGCATAAGCAACAGCGAATAATGCTGTAAATAGCACCATTCAATTACAGAATGTAAATAATCTACAAAACACTTATATACAATTAGCATACAATACTGCTAATGCGGCATATAACAAGGCAAATACCGCATTTAATCAATCACAAAATGCTTACGATTCTGCTAACACCAAATTACCTTTATCTGGTGGAGAACTAACAGGTGATCTAAATGTTGATGGTCAAGCAAATGTATATCATAGACTTTCTGTTGGTACAGGTGCATACACAATTCTTCCTAATCTGATTGCACAATTCACAGGCACATCAGATTTATATTCACAGGTTAACCAACAAAATCTATCAGGTAATGGTACAGGAGATTTTGTTGTAACTGCAAATAATGGAACAGACCTTATCAATTATATTGATATGGGTATTGCTGGTTCCACTTACAATAATACCACTTATAATGCATTTCCATTTGTAAATCCAAATGACGGTTATATGATGTTGATTGGAAATCCATCACAAAGTTTTGGTGGAAATGTATTTCTAGGAACATCAGGAACAGGATTCGGTGGTAGTGCAAAAGGTGATATAGTCTTTGTACAAGGACAAAACTTAACAGAAGTTGCAACACAGGCAATGACAACAAATAGTATTAATGCTTGGGAACAATTTTCACTTTCATATACACCAACTGCAAACGGTGAAGCTGTACTTCTTTGGGATATGTATTATGAAAATGGAGCCAAATCTTTCTGGTTAGATGACTTAACGGTGCAATAATGTCAATGAATAATTTTCATGTTTTAGGATACGATATATCCAAACCATACACAAAATTATCAAAAACAGATATATTCTTTGCCCTTATAAAAGTAGCAGTAACAACCGTATTTGTACCTATTATTATGTTTTTTTAGAGGTTTTAAGATGGCAATTATTACAGACGTACCAACAGACAGAACTATTTTTCCACAACAATATGTGAGAGTTGAAAGAGTAAATACAGACAAAAATCAAATGTTTGTTGATGTAGGTATATATTTCAACGAATCAGTAAAAGATTTACCCCCTCATAGAATTGAACACGTTCAAGGAGAATTTGATATGTATAGTTCTGACAATCTATGGCAACAGGCTTATATTTATATTAAGAATCGTTGGCCAGAATATACTGATTGTTAATAGCACACGAATATTTCTGATAATGTTTCTTTAAGTTATCTGGCATAGGTATCCATTCAATAAGATCAGGGGAACCACAAACTTCTATTGCAACATCATAGAATGATTTAGGTTTCCCTGTTCCAATATCATAGATACCGGATGATTTATTTTCAAAATGCCATAGTTTCTGACGAATAACTTCTTCAACAGAAACAAAATCTCTAAGGAATTCTTTTGAACCTTCAAATAACTTAATCTTTCCTGTTCTTTCTATTTGTGTTTTGAATGTGTGATATGGGCTAGATTGACCTTCTTTATGATCTTCATTGGGTCCGTAAACATTAAAATATCTCATACCTTGAAGTAATTTAGGAGGTTTGGTGCTACTCATGACCAAGTTTGCAACATGATCCACTTGCATTTTAGATCGTGCATATTGATTTAAAGGTGACATTTGTTTATTTGGATTGTGCCATTCTTCTTTTGTTGGATTTCCATATACAGAAGCGGATGATGCATATTGTAGTGGTATTCCATTGTCTCGGCAGTAATATATTAATTTCCAGGTACAATTGACATTATAATTAAATAGTTTGTTTACATCATTTTCTGTTGTTGAAGATATTGCACCTTCATGAAATATGGCCTTTATGTTTTTATAATTTTCTATATTTCCATAAAATTCATCAGGAGGAGTAAATTGAATAGGCAAACCCTTAAAATATTCAGGTCTTTGTACATAATCAACACAGATGATATTTTTTTCACCTCGTTCAACAAATTCTCTGACAAGATTGGAACCAATAAACCCAGAAGCACCTGTTACAATTATCATAAATAATCTCGCATAAATAGAAATATATATAACTAATTCCAAACCATCATGGCAAACATAAACTCTAGATCAGAATTCAAAGATTACTGTCTTCGTAGACTCGGTTTTCCCGTTATTGATATTAATGTTGATGACCACCAGGTTGAAGATAGAATTACTGATGCACTTCAGTATTTTACTGATAGACACGCCGATGGTACACAAAAAGTTTATTACATTAAGGCCATAGAACAAACGGACATTAATAATAAATATCTTGACATGAGTCCATCAGTCACAACCGATGCAGATAATAATGAAATGGAAATAGTTGGCGTCAGTAGAATATTTCCTATCTCCGATTCTCAGGCCAATGTCAACATGTTCGATCTTAGATATCAATTGAGATTGAATGAACTCTATGACTTCACCTCCGCATCATACATCAACTATACACTCACCCAGCAGCATTTACGTTCATTAGAAATAATGTTTACTGGTGAAGTTCCTATTCGTTACAATAGACACATGAAAAAATTGTTTATCGATTGGGCATGGGGAACAGAGGTTATCTTAGGTGATGTTGTGGTTGCTGAATGTTATGCAACATTAAATCCTGATGTGTTTCCGGGTGTCTGGAATGATCGTTGGTTGAAAGAATACTGTACCGCACTCATCAAAAGAACTTGGGGGAGTAACTTAAAGAAATTTGGTGGTATACAATTACCCGGTGGAGTTACACTAAATGGTAAAGAAGTATATGATGAAGCTATTGAAGAAATAGAGAGACTTGAATCTGAAATGGAATCAATGTTCGGTGCACCTTTGGAATTTTTCCTCAATTAATGAAACATAAACATCATATAATACCCAAACATATGGGGGGATCTGATGATCCATCAAATTTAATTGAATTGACTATAGAAGATCATGCAGAAGCGCATCGTATTCTTTTTGAACAACATGGTAAAAAAGAAGATTTCTATGCTTGGCAGGGATTATTGGGAAACATTGGTAAAGAAGATATATTAAAAGGAATAATGGGTTCTAAAGAGATGAGAGAACATCTCTCAAAAAAATCTAAAGAGTATTGGAATAATCTTTCTGAAGAAGAAAAAATTGAAAAGAAAAATAAATTTTTAGAAATAAGAAAATTGACTAATGGTTCTACAGGTAAGACTTGGGTTTTGTCAGAAAATATAAAAAATAAAATGATAAAACCCAAAACCAAAGAGCATTCTTTAAATATAAAAATTAATCATGCAGATTTTTCTGGAGAAAAAAACCCAAATTATGGTAAGAAACATTCTCAGGAGACAAAGGATAAAATGCGTTTGGCTGCAATTGAGAGACATAAAAAAATAAAAGAAATGGAGGTGTCAAATTAGCACCAATCACTATTTTAATAATTATGGAGCCAGAAACGAACAAAGGCTCGTAGAAGATTTAATTGTTGAATCAATCAAAATCATGGGCACGGATGTTTATTATCTACCCAATGACAACGTTGCGGCCCGTGATTTAATTTATGGTGAAGATCCATTAAAGAAATTTCAGTCTGCATATCCTATTGAAATCTATCCAAGTAATGTCATGGATTACGGCGGTGAAAAAGAATTGTTTGGTAAATTTGGTATAGAAATTAGAAACCAGATTACCGTCATAATGTCAAAACGTTCTTTCTCACAAAGAGTACCACAAAATACATATACTAGACCCAGAGAGGGTGATTTGATTTATGTACCTTTCTTGAATGGTACTGGTGAACTTTATGAGATTAAATTTACCAATCAGAATAAAGATTTCTTCATGTTAGGTCGTAAAGTTCCATATTTCTATGAATTGGAAATGGAGAAATTCAAGTATTCACAAGAAGTTATCGATACTGGTATACCAGATATTGATGAAGTTGCAACAAATTCTGCATACACCATAGATTTAATTATAAACAATACAACTGGTTCAGGTGATTATCAATTGCAAGAAATTGTATTCCAGTCGGCCGACAATACATTGGCCAATGCAACAACATCTGCTATAGTACAAAATTGGTCCTATACAGCAAATACACTATCTGTAACAAATATCTCTGGTGAATTCATAGATAATGTAATGATACGAGGCGCAACAAGTAATGCACATTATACATTATATAATTATGATCCTATGAACGTCAATGTGAAGAATGAACCTTATGATAACAAGGTCATTGAAAATGAAGCAAATAATTATATTGATACGACAACAACCAATCCATTTGGATCGTTATAATGGCAACTACTAATCAAAATAGAATAATAAGAAAACTGATAGTTGCCTTTGGTAATGTTTTCAATAATATTACACTTGTTCGTTACAATGAAAATAACACAGAACAAGAAAGGTTCTTGGTACCTATCACATACGCACCAAAAGAACTTTATGTTCAGAGATTGGAATCTGATCCAGACCTTGATAAAAAAGTTCAGATTACCTTACCTAGAATGTCATATGAAATGACAGGTATGGAATATGATTCAGACAGAAAACAGAATACGAACATAAAGAATTTTGCACAAACAAATTCTTTACAATCACAATATAATCCAGTTCCATATAACTTTGATTTCTCACTTTCGATTTATACAAGAAATCATGAAGATGTTCACAATATAGTTGAATGTATTATACCGTTCTTCACTCCAGATTACACCATCAATGTTAATTTAATACCAGAAATGGGAATAACAAAAGAAATCCCAATTGTATTAAATTCAACAGACAGAGAGGTTCATTATGATGGTAATCGTGATTCTGATACAAGAATGATTATTTGGACTTTGAATTTTACAGTCAAAGGATTTATTTTTGGTGCAGTAAGTCCAGTAAGTAGTGGATTGATATTGAATTCCATAACAAACATATATAATGATATATTTCCCAATACACCTATAACATTCACAATGAATCCATCTGGTATTGGAACTTATAAAATAGGAGAATTGGTTTATCAAGGTTATACTTTAGAATCTGCGACAGCAACAGCAAAAGTTCAGTACTGGAAAAATAATCTATTGTCGTTGATATCTTTAGATGGAAATTTCATTTCATCTATGCCCATAGTAGGATCGTCGAGTTTCGCAAAATATCATTTCACTTCTTATCAACCAGTAGAACAAAAAGAAGCAATGATTACTGTGGTTCCATATCCTAACACATCAAATGTTGCAAACAATTGGTTAGCAAACACACACATAACCGAATATACATAAATATAAAAAAAACTTAAAGGTTTAAAATGTCCGGAATAAAACTATCACAATTACCAGCATTAACATCATTTAGTCCAACAGATACTAATATTTTGTTTTTGGTGGCGAATGAAAACGGAACACCAACTTCTCAGGCAGTAACCGCCAACACATTGTACTCGGTACTAACTTCCGGTAGTACAAACGAAGCGCAAGGTGCGTTCAATACTGCCAATATCGCTTACACTACAGCGAATTCTGCGTATCTAACAGCAAATACAGCTTGGAATACTGCAAACACTATGGTGAAAAAAGCCGGCGATACTATGACCGGCGCATTGGTTATTTCCAATACAACTACTTCTACGTCAAATACAACAGGAGCTTTAGTTGTTTCCGGAGGTATAGGTGTTAAAGGCAATGTATTCATTAGTGGCAATACTTACACAACATATATTAGCAGTCCTGTTGGATCAAGTGCAAATTTAATTCTCAATGCAGATGGTACAAATGATATTTACATCACACCATACACTCAACTTTTTATACAAGATGCTACAGCATCCACATCAAATTTAACAGGTGCATTGATAGTTGCGGGTGGTGTTGGTGTTTCTGGTAATGTCAATTGTAGTGCAACAATTAACGCAAACAATATGACATTACATTCTGTGCCGGTGGCTAATTTTGTAACTATGTTGACTTTTAACTTAGCATTTTAAAAAAATATAAATACCAAATCGGTGATCAAAAAGAGTAATCTGAAATATGAAACAATTATTATCATTTAGTCCAGTATTTAACCCAGCTGCAGGAACTTTGGATTTTACACAATATCCTGGTTTTAGTGTTAATAGATTATATGCAGTAATCAATGTAACTCAAAATTCTCCATTATATGTTGCTGGTGCACCAGGATATGGTATAGCAAATACCATAGGTTCTGTAATTACACTATCAGCAAATACTTCTGCATATAGTACTACAGATAAAATAAACGTATATTATGATACTGATCCTGGAATTCAGTCGAACACCTTGAGAGAATATGGTGGACCAATACAATCAATGCAAGAAAGTATTGATCAAATACTGGTTGAATTGAAAACCATGAATTTTATTTTAGCACAAGGACTAAATATAAATATGGACGATATGCAAGGAATCAGAAATGATGTTAACAATATTCAGAACTCAAATTCTGTCTATTAATAATTATTAATTAAAGAGGATAAAAAACAATGTTAATTCAAGGTCAAGTAGGCGCTCCGTCGTTGCAGGGTTCATTAGGTCCCGGTACAACTCCGGCTATTCGTCTGGGTCAGTTAGGTGATGTAATTGTTAGTGAATTACACGGTCGTTATTATGAAACCAATTATCGTGGTTCACTTTTTGGTGCGGCACTTAATGCTATTACTGTAGGTTCTACCAACATTACTCCAGTAAATGGTACTAACACCACTCCAATTTTCGCAATCTATAACCCTATCGGTTCTGGTAAGAATATCAGCATCGTAAAGGTTACACAGTCATTAGTATCAGGAACACCAGGTGGTCCTTTACTTTGGAACGTAGTTGCTCTCCCACAGACAATCACAAACACAACCTATACCGTTCCATTCAACTTGTCTACCCTAGCGCAGGCAGGTAGTATCGCTAAGTGCTGGACTCAGCAGGCTATTGGTTCAGCTACTGTATTAGGTACTGCATTCCGTACCGCTGGTGGTCAGGCTGCTATCGCAGCTGGTGCAGGTGTCAACTCTCTTGTTGAAGAATATGCAGGAGACTTCATCATTCCTCAGGGTGTTGCGGTTGCGCTTGTTGCTTATGCAGCTGGTACTTCACATATCCTAAGTGCATTTGTTGAATGGGAAGAAATTCCAGTTTAATAATAAACTGAAAAGAATAAGAAAACCGGCTTCGGCCGGTTTTTTTATATATAATGTATATTAATCAAATAATTACAAGTTATGTCCAAATTTGAAAAAAGTATGGAAGAAATATTCGATATAGAACCATTCAATGGTAACCCGAATATTGATTCAGATAAAAAAGTCACAATATTACCTCCGAAACCACCATCATCAGATGTAGATTTATCGCAAGATTTATCTGATGCATATGAACAAACTAAAGACAACCTTCAAGATATCATAGACCAAGGTAAAGAGGCAATGGAGGAAATTCTTCAGATTGCCAAAGAAGGTCAACATCCTAGGGCATTTGAAGTTTATTCTGGTCTACTCAAAAATGTAATTGATGCAAACAAAGAATTATTGAATGTTCAAAAACAAATGCGTGATATGGAAGGTAAAGGAAAAGAAACCAACAATACACGAATAGACAAAGCTGTATTTGTTGGAACACCAGCCGAATTAAATAAATTATTAAAAGGTAAGTCAGAATAATGAAAACTACTTATCGTGATAATCCACATTTAAGAAGAGAAGGTGTAAATCTAAATTACACACAAGAACAACTTGATGAGTATATCAAATGTTCTAGAGACCCCATATATTTTGCAACAAACTATATCAATATTATTACACTTGATCATGGTATTGTAAAATTTGATATGTGGGACTTCCAGAAGGACATGATTAGTACCTTCCACAAAAATAGATTCACTATTACAAAATGTCCACGGCAGGTAGGTAAAACCACAGTTTCGATTGCATATCTACTTTGGGTTATTCTATTTCAAGATGATCAAAAGATTGCCATTCTTGCAAATAGAGGTAAGACTGCAATTGGTATTTTGGCCAAACTTCAATTGGCATACGAAAATTTACCTATGTGGTTACAACAAGGTGTTGTGGAATGGAACAAATCTAGTATTGAGTTAGAAAATCATTCAATCATTGTTGCAGACTCCACATCATCATCAGCTGCTCGTTCTGGTTCATATAACATCGTATTCTTGGACGAATTTGCTTTCGTACCATCAAACATTGCAACAGACTTCTTCACATCAGTTTATCCTGTAATCACATCAGGTACAACAACAAAGATTATTATTGTTTCTACACCAAATGGTATGAATCTATTCTACAAATTGTGGATGGATGCAATTAACAAAAGAAACAATTATGTTCCGTTTGAAGTTCACTGGTCGATGGTTCCAGGAAGAGATGAGAACTGGAAAGAAGAAACAATTAGAAATACCTCAGAAAGACAGTTTGAACAAGAATTTGAAACACTATTCTTAGGAAGTTCAAATACACTAGTCTCTGGTAAAAAATTACAAACAATGGCATATTATGATCCTATTGCGGAACATGATATGATAAAAATATACGAACATCCAATTAAAGAAGATGGTGAAACAAATCTCAAAGATCATCTGTATTGTATCTCTGTGGATGTTTCAGAAGGTAAGAATATGGATTCGTCGGCCTTTTCGGTCATTGACATATCTTCCACACCATACAAACAAGTTGCAACTTTCAAGAATCCTTTAGTATCACCGTTGTTATTACCAACTTATATTTACAATGCGGCCAGATACTATAATGATGCATACATCCTAGTTGAGATAAATAATAATCCACAGGTTGCTGATATTATACATCAGGATTTAGAATATGAGAACCTGTTGAAAGTTTTCACCGGAAACAAAAAACCCCAGCAGTTGTCAGCAGGATTTGCTAGAGGCATACAAATGGGATTGAAAATGTCTCCACAAGTGAAAAAAATTGGTTGTTCGAATCTAAAAACATTAATTGAAACAGACAAATTACAAATTAATGATTTCGATACTTACTCTGAGTTAACCACTTTTGTTGCTGATAAAAATTCGTTTAAGGCCGAACCTGATGCGAATGATGACCTTGTAATGTCTCTGGTTATATTTGCATGGGCAGCAACACAAAAGTATTTTAGAGAAATTGTATCACACGATTTGAGAAAGCAATTACAACTTGAAACGATGAATCAATATGATGAAGATACTTTACCAGCACCGATCATTGATGATGGATTGGATCATCCATTTGAAGTGTTTGATGGTGACGTTTGGGAAAAAGCAGATTCTAATCAGCCATATGCAGCTTTCATAAAAGATGCTATAAGGAGATTGTAAAACTATAACATTATAAATATTGTGATGGTATTTAAGAACAAAATTACCTGTAAACTAATAATAATTTAGGAGATAAAAATGGCATTTCAAATTTCTCCCGGCGTAAATGTTTCCGAAATCGATTTAACTACTGTCGTACCTTCGGTTTTAACTACAGCTGGTGCGTATGCCGGATCATTTAAGTGGGGTCCTGCAAATAAGATTATTCTGGTTGATAGTGAAATCACTCTATCAAAGACTTTCGGAACACCAGATTCCAACTCAGCGGTTTCATTCTTTACTGCTGCTAATTTCTTAGCATATGGTAACAATTTAAGTGTTGTTCGTGCTGTTGGATCAAATACATTTAATGCTGATGCGAATACAACTGGTACAAATATTCAGGTTTCAAATTCAGATGTATTCCAGTATACATTATTAGGAACAAATAATAACAATGCATATGGCGCCTTCATGGCAAGATATCCAGGTGCATTAGGTAATTCACTATCTGTTGTTGTAATTGATACAGGAAGTAATCTTCGTTCCGACCTTTTCACCAGTGCTCCTGGAACATCAACTTATGCTTCCAATAACGGCGGCGCTAACGATGAAATTCACATTGCTGTTGTTGATACTGGCGGTCTTTTCACTGGTACAAAAAATACTGTACTAGAAACTTTCCCATTTGTATCTAAAGCGGTTGATGCAATCAATGTGAACGGAAATTCTTCAAATTATTACAAGCAAGTTATCTTTAATAATTCTAAGTACATTTATGCAGTAGACCCTGTTGACTATGCAAACACTAATGCAACTTGGGGTAAAACCGCTTCAGGTACAACTTTCGGTCAAATATCATTAACTACTTCTGGTTATTCAGGAAATAGCACAACAATTACTCTTTCCGGTGGTGTAGACGATACCGCAACTGATGCTAACAGAAATTCCGCTTACTCTTTATTCTCAAACAAAGAAACTGTTGATATTTCATTGGTATTAACTGGCGGGCACAGCACAGCAGTACAACAATATGTCATCGACAATATTGCCACTTCTAGAGCAGATTGTATTGCATTCATTTCCCCTCCACAAACAGCGGTTGTAAACCAATCAGGTATGGAAGTTTCTAACATTCAAACTTGGTTGACAGCTCTTTCTCGTAGTTCTTCTTATGTTGTGGCTGATTCCGGATGGAAGTATCAATTTGACATTTACAACAATGTATATCGTTGGATTCCATTGAACGGCGACATTGCTGGATTATGTGTTCGTACCGATTCAACAAATGATCCTTGGTATTCTCCAGCTGGATTTAACCGTGGTGCCATTAAAAATGCAATTAAACTTGCATGGAACCCAACAAAATCATATCGTGATACATTATATGCCGCCGGTGTTAATCCTGTAGTGTCATTCCCAGGTCAAGGAATTGTACTATTCGGTGATAAAACTCTACAGAGCAAACCATCCGCATTTGATCACATCAATGTTCGTAGATTGTTCATTGTTCTTGAAAAAGCAATTTCTAAAGCTGCACAATCTTCTCTATTTGAATTTAACGATACGTTTACCAGAACACAATTCGTTTCTCTTGTGACACCTTACTTGAGAGATGTTCAGGGTCGCCGTGGTATTACTGACTTCAAGGTTGTTTGTGATACAACAAACAATACTCCACAAGTCATTGATTCTAATCAATTCGTTGGAGATATTTACATCAAACCAGCACGCTCAATCAACTACATTCAGTTGAACTTTATTGCTGTTGCTACCGGTGTTGACTTCAATACCATTGTTGGCCAATCTGGTTAATAAATACTAAAAAATAGGAGAAAACAATGGCATTTAATGTAGCGGAATTTAGATCGCAATTAATTGGAGACGGCGCTCGTCCCAATTTATTTTCGGTTTCATTAGTATTTCCAGTCATAGCAAACGATGGAGCTAGAGCTGGCCAAACAGCACAATTTATGGCTAAGGCAGCTCAGTTACCTGGTTCATCAATTGGTTCAATTCCAATGTATTATTTTGGTCGTGAAATGAAATTTGCTGGTAATAGAACTTTTGCTGATTGGACAGTCCAAATTATCAATGATGAAAATTTCTTGATTCGTAATGCACTAGAAAGTTGGATGGATGCTATCAACAGCAACGAAGGTAATGTTCGTTCGGCATCAGCGACAAATTCTTCAAATTATACCTCTGATGCGGCAGTTTCACAATATGGAAAAACTGGTAATGTACTAAAGAAGTACAATTTTGTTGGTATGTTCCCAATTGATATTGCACCTATTGATCTTGATTGGAGTTCTAATGATACGATTGAAGAGTACTCAGTAACATTTGCTTACCAGTACTGGACAAACGATCAAACATCCTAATAATGTTTTTTATATGGAGGGCTTCGGCCCTCCATTTTTTGAGTTTGGAAATAATATATGTCAACACTAAATAAATTTTCACTTTTTGGTTTTACGATTTCTAGAGCCAAGTCTGAAGAAGATCAGGCGGTTCAACAGTCGTTTAGTCCACCCACAAACGATGATGGTGCATTAACCATTACATCGGCTGCATACTATGGAACTTACGTTGATTTGGATGGTACTGCCAAAAATGAGGTAGAATTAATTTCTCGTTACAGAGAAATGGCAATGCAACCAGAAATTGAGTCTGCAATCGATGATATTATCAATGAAGCCATATGTCAAGATGACGATGGTAAAACAATAAAGATTGTTCTTGATGATTTACAACAACCAGATAAAATCAAGAAAGCAATCAAAGCTGAATTTCAAACAGTTTTAAAATTAATGAATTTCAATAATATGGCTGCGGATATTTTCCGTAGATATTATGTTGATGGACGTATGTACTATCACATCATTATTGATAGAGAAAAACCTCAAGAAGGAATCAAAGAATTACGATATATTGACCCTAGAAAATTACGCCGTGTTCGTGAAATCAAAAAGAAAAAGGATGAACGTACCGGTGTTGATATGATGAATGTTATCAACGATTACTACATCTACAATGACAAAGTTATATCAGGTTCTTCGTCAAATTATGGTCCTGTTGGAGTCAGAATCACTCCAGATTCTATTATCTCTGTTGTATCCGGTCTTATGGACTCTAGGCGCTCTGTGGTACTGTCTTATCTCCACAAAGCAATTAAGCCCTTAAATCAGTTACGAATGATCGAAGATGCTACAGTCATCTATCGTATTTCAAGAGCACCAGAACGTAGAATTTTCTATATAGACGTTGGTAATCTACCAAAGTTAAAGGCTGAACAATATCTTCGTGATATCATGGTTAAGTACAAAAACAAACTTGTGTATGATGCAAACACAGGTGAAGTTCGTGATGACCGTAAGTTCATGTCAATGATGGAAGATTTCTGGTTACCACGCAGAGAAGGTGGTAAAGGTACCGAAATCTCTACTCTACCTGGCGGACAAAACCTAGGTGAACTAGAAGACGTAAAGTATTTTGAACGTAAATTATATAAATCACTCAATGTTCCTATTTCCAGGCTTGAGCCCAATCAAGGATTCTCAATTGGTCGTGTCGCAGAAGTCACCAGAGATGAATTAAAGTTCTCCAAGTTCGTAGATAGACTACGCAACAAATTCTCTGATGTGTTCGACCAGGCGTTGCGTGTACAATGTGTACTTAAAGGTATTTGTACCGCAGATGAATGGGATGATTTTAAAGAACATGTGTACTTCGATTTCATTCAAGATAATAATTTCACAGAGTTAAAAGACGCCGAGTTGATGAAGGAAAGACTGGACCTTCTAGGTGCTGTCGATCCCTACACCGGTCGTTACTACTCACAAGCATGGATTCAACGTAATGTTCTTCGTATGACCGATGATGAAATTGAAGAAATGCAGAAAGAAATTGATATGGAAAAAGAAGCAGGCCTTGGAATACCTGTTGAAGTTACTAATCAGGTAGCATCACAACAAATGGTGGGTGATATTGAAGCTGAACAACAAGCTGGCATGGCACAACATCAAGCCGGTCTAGATGCCCAATTAGCTAAGGCCGAATCTGGACAAATTACAAAAAGTAAAAATCCAGGAGCAACAAAGAAAAAGGATGATCGTCCAAGTAAGATAGATTATCCAAACCCACAGTTTGAAGACCAAGAGTCTAGTACGTTCATTAAACTGAAACAATTACTATAAATAATCTTATTTGGAGATAAAAATGTCTGGAACAAGAACCATTATTGATTTTGCAGTCGGCGATCAAGGAAAAGAAATGCGTGATGCTCTGTATGCAGAAATTCACGACCGTGTAATGTCACACATCGAAGACAAGAAAAAGGAAATTGCACAAGGCATTTTTGCAAGTGAAGAAGTTGTGTCTGAAGCACATGACGATGAAGAAGATGATAAGAAACTTGTCAAAAAGATGGTTAAAAAAGACTGCCTAACTAAAGAAGGTATTGAAGATACTGAAGATGAATATGACGAAGAATATGATGATGAGGAAGATGAAGAAGATTATGAATGGGATGATGAACTTGCAGAAGAACTTTCACAGTATACTGTAGAAGAAATCCAAGAATTCATGCAAACTGAAGATTTTGAACAATTGGACGAACTTTCTAAATCAACTATGGGAAGTTATTTACAAAAGGCATTGAGCCAAAAGATGAGTGGAAGTGGAAAAAAAGATAGAGTTCCCGGTATGCAGAAAGCATACAAAAATATAGCATACAGAAAGACAACAACAAAATAATGAAATCCTTCAAGGAATTTAAATCAAATATTGTGGAGGCCAAGGATAAAAGCTTGGATCCTCCCAATATTTTGATTATGCGTAGACAATCCATAAGGATGTATCCCAATCAACAAAGGGTTGCTTTGTACTTTGTGGATAAAATAAATAAATATATTACTGTTCCATATACTGCTTCACAATGGTCTTCTTCGGGACCGCCAGTAGAGGAAGAATTTCAACCAGAAGAAGAAATTAAGGATTAAAAATGGCAAACAAATTCACTTATCAAGTATTGAGAGATACTGTAACTGATACCGTTATTAAATTAACCGGTATTTTTGACGGAACTTCTGGTAATGAATCAAATAATTCAAGAATTCAAGCAAACACTTTATATGGTGCTTTAGATGCCAACGGCGTACCATTGAGAAGCTCATTAAGTGTTAGTAATACTGCACTCGGTTATTATGATCTTCAGCTAACTGGATTGAAGTATTATGTAAACTTCGCTCAAGCTGCGCCATTAGGATCAGTTGAAATTTTTTGGAATGGGGCCGGCGCTACTCCGGCCGCTCAATATGCAAATTCAGCAACCATTTTCCATCTAAACTCACAGGGTGAATTTGGTTTAGGTGAACAACTACCTTCAATTCTAAACAATTCTGGAAACACAATTATTGGGGCTGCAAGTATAGGAAACGGAGACATGGGTGTATATACCTATGGTGCAACAGCTAATGCAGCCTACACTTTGATTATTTCTTTCCGTAAAAATAACACTCAATATCAACGTGGTCAATTCAACGATCCGGCGGCATTCAATTTCGGCCCATACAGCACAAGACCATAAGAGTTACAATAATGAAACTTATCACAGAACTTACAGAATCCGTACAATATATTACGGAAGAAAAAGATGGGAAAAAGACCCTCTTCATAGAAGGTCCATTTCTAGTTTCCGAAAAACAAAATCGTAACGGCCGCATGTACAAAGAAGAGACCATGCGTAAAGAAGTTAACCGTTATGCGGAAGAATATATAAATAAAAACCGTGCCTTTGGTGAACTTGGACATCCAGATACACCATCAATCAATCTAGATAGAGTGTCACACTTAATTGTGTCTCTTCGTCAAGAGGGAACCGATTGGATAGGCAAAGCTAAAATTCTTGACACACCAATGGGTCAGATTGCAAGAAACCTTATCGAAGGTGGTGCTCAATTAGGAGTATCTTCCAGAGGTATGGGATCTCTTAAAAATGTCAATGGTGTTAATATAGTTCAAGATGACTTCTATCTAGCCACAGCGGCGGATATTGTAGCAGATCCTTCTGCTCCTGGCGCCTTTGTGCAAGGGATCATGGAAGGTAAAGAATGGATGTTAGTAAATGGTGTTTGGACCGAAATGCATTATGAAGCAGCTCGTAAGGAATTACGTCAAGCTTCTCGGAATGAAATTGAAGCAGTAGGTCTAAAAATCTTCGAAAACTACATTAGAAAACTATAAAATATAAATATCCAGTATAAAAATCAAGGAGATTTTCAAAAATGGGAAATTTTAATCTTACTGAAGCCGCTAAAGAAATTTTAGATGCTAACGTATCCGCTAAAAGAGGCGGTCAACAACATGGTGTCGGTGATACTGCACTAAAAGCTGATGTGGCTTATGGTTCAAAATCAGCTGGTATGATCGGTCAATCACCAGAAAAATCAACAGACGAATTACCCGATTACTTAAAGGGTGTTCCTTCTGCTACTCCTCCGGGTGCTACTCCTCCAGTCGGTTCTGAAAAAGACGGCGTTGGTGCAACTAAGCCAGAAGGACAACCACAGGAAACTCAAGGACGTACCGATTTGATATACGTTAAGAAGCCAGACGCAGAAGATTATGAAAACATTCGTGACCGTGTAAAGTATTCTGCACCAGGACAAACTTTTGAAAAGAATCCAGGAGCTACTTTCCAGAATTACGGTGAAGATATTGAAGCAATGCTTTCTGGTGAAAACCTTTCGGAAGAATTTAAAGAAAAGGCAACAATGATTTTCGAAGCGGCTGTAACAGCTCGTGCAGAAGAAGTTATTGTTTCTATTCAACAAGACATGCAGGAACAATTTGAAATCGCAGTTGAAGAAATCAAAGAAGAACTTGCAGAAAAGGTTGATGGTTATCTAGATTATATGGTTGAAGAATGGATCAAAGAAAATGAACTTGCAATTGATTCGGGCCTAAAGGCTGAAATTGTTGAAGATTTCATTTCTGGTTTACACAACCTATTCAAAGAACATTACATTAACATTCCTGATGAAAAAGTTGATGTTGTTGAAGAATTGACAAATAAAGTTGAAGAATTAGAAGATTCACTCAATGAACAGATCAAAGATGCCGTTGAACTCCGTAAAGAGTTACACGAACACAAAAAATTTGAGGCTATTTACGCAGCATGTGAAGGCCTGACGCAGACCCAAGTAGAAAAGATGAAGTCACTTGCAGAAGGTGTAGAATTTACTACTGAGGAAGAATTTGCAGACAAACTAAAAACATTCAAAGAATCTTATTTTAAGTCGGATGTTAAAGGTGCTGACAAATCTGCTCTAGACGATGAAGTACAAATCGTAGAAGAAAAGAAACCGATTGCTGGTAGCACAGACGCAGAAATGAATGTCTATGCAAAGGCTATCTCACAAACTCTGATTAAATAAATAATAATTTTAACAGATACTAATAAGGAGATAATTAGATGTATCTAACAGAAGAACTTCAGAAAAAATGGCAGCCAGTTCTGGAACATCCAGAACTAGAAACCATTAAGGACCCATACAAGAAAGCGGTTACCGCACTTGTATTGGAAAATCAACAAGCGGCTCTAAAAGAATCTCGTCAGATGCTGAACGAAGTTTCTGATCAGGGTCCGACTAACGTTGCTGGCGGCGTATCAAACTTCGATCCAATTTTGATCTCTCTTGTTCGCCGTGCATTACCTAATCTGATTGCGTATGACGTTGCTGGCGTTCAGCCAATGACTGGTCCTACCGGTTTGATCTTCGCAATGCGTGCTCGTTATCAGAACCAAACTGGTACAGAAGCTTTCTACAACGAAGCTAATACTGTATTCTCTGGTCGTACTGACGCTAACAACCCATATGGTTTCCAAGGTACTGTTGCAACCGATACCGCTAACAGCGCTATCTCCAATATCTCTGGTGCGAATACTGTATTCTCAACTGGTATTGGTATTTCAACTGCTAACGCTGAAATTTTGGGTTCTGACGCATCAGCTCAAGGTTTTGCAGAAATGGCATTCAGCATTGAAAAGGTTACTGTAACCGCTCAAAGCCGTGCATTGAAAGCAGAATACTCTCTTGAACTTGCTCAAGACCTTAAAGCGATTCATGGTCTGGATGCTGAAACTGAGCTTTCTAACATCCTTTCTACTGAAATCCTTGCTGAAATCAACCGTGAAGTTATTCGTACTATCTACACTTGTGCTGTCGCAGGTGCTCAGTATGGTACTACAACTGCTGGTTACTTCGACCTTGACACCGACTCTAACGGTCGTTGGTCAGTTGAACGTTTCAAGGGTCTTATCTTCCAGATCGAACGTGATGCTAACGTAATCGCTAAGCAAACTCGTCGTGGTAAGGGTAATGTTCTTATCGTATCTTCTGACGTTGCATCTGCAATGGCAATGGCTGGTGTTCTTTCTTACACACCTGCTCTGTCTGCTGATCTACAGGTAGACGATACTGGTAACACCTTCGCTGGTATGTTACACGGCCGTATTAAGGTCTACATCGACCCATATTTCGGTGGTTATACTTCTAACCAGGAACTTGTTACAATCGGTTATAAGGGTTCTTCTCCTTATGATGCTGGTCTTTTCTACTGCCCATACGTTCCTCTACAGATGGTTCGTGCAGTTGACCAGTTCACTTTCCAACCAAAGATTGGATTCAAGACTCGTTACGGAATGGTTGCAAACCCATTCGCACAGGGACCAACTATCCCAGCAAACTTGAACCAAACTCTACAGCCACGCACCAACGTGTACTACAGAATCTTCGGTGTAAAGAACCTTATGTAATGATAAAATCCCCATTAAGAGGGAATTTAGAGAGGCACTTCGGTGCCTCTTTTTTTGTCTTCTAAATAGTGGATTATAGGAGATAATCATGACTGTTTTAACTCGTACACCACAGAACACAAATTTACTACAGCCTACAAAGTTTTTATTAACTTTCACTAGAATTCCAGATGTTCAGTATTTCTGTCAAGAGGTGAACATTCCTGGTGCAACTATGCCTGAAGCACAAATTCAATCACCTTTTCACAATTACACCATAGCTGGTTTAAATATTCAGTATAATTTATTGAATATTGGATTCTTGGTTGATGAATCTTTGCGTTCTTGGAGAAATATCTACAATTGGTTTCTTGCAATTTCTTCACCGGTAGGTTTTGAAGAAAGAAATAGATATCAGATGATACAAAATGGAGGAGTTTTACCTAACTTTCCAAGTTATTCTGATGCAATTTTAACCATCATGTCCAATCTAAACAACCCAATAGCACGGGTTCAATTTTACAATGCTTTTCCAACTTCTCTTTCTGATATATCATTTGACACTAAATCATCGGCAGATCACATTATTACTGCTGATGCTTCGTTCAATTATGAATATTTCGAATTTTTAGACCCTTGAATTATATTATAAAATGTGATATAATTCAGATTTAACTTATTATTATTTTATTATGGACGAAATACAAAAATTACTAGAACACTGGAAAAAAGATTCCATTGTAGATCAAACAGAACCAAGTAAGGAACTGTTAAAGATTCCTTTACTTCATAGTAAGTATCTTGAAATGCTTATCGAATATAAGATGCAAGTCAAGAAGCTTCAATTCGATTATCAAAAGATGAAAAAATTGAAGTGGGAATATTACACCGGCAAATTAGATCAAGACGATCTAGAAAAATATGGATGGGAACCTTTCCCATTTACCCTCAAATCTGACATATCTACATACTTAGAAGCTGATCAAGATTTAGTCAATATCTTAAAAAAGAAATGTGTTTATGATGAATGTGTTTCTGCGGCAGAATCGATCATGTCGGAACTTAAAAGCAGAACTTTCCAACTCAGAGATTATATTGGTTGGGAGAAATTTATTGGCGGACAATAAAAGGAGAATGAAATGTTTGATGAAAATGGTTTTTATGCCAGTATAATACCACTAATCGATAAAATTAAAGATTTGGGCAATAATATCGTTGGTTGTGAAATTGGTGTATGTGAAGGATGTAGCTTGAAGTATACATTAGAAAATGCCGATATCAAAATTATACATGCTATCGATCCATATGTGGATTTTCAAGATTTTTATGGTCGAATTGAACAAGACGTATTGGATAATTTTAAACAGAAATTTGAAGATATTCAGAATGGTTTTGAAAACAAAATCAACTTTATCCAAAAATATTCAGACGATGCAAAAGATGACATTGAAGATGATTCTTTAGATTATATTTTTATTGATGGTAATCATAGTTATGATTTTGTTTGTAGAGATATGCAGAATTATTATTCTAAAGTTAAATCTGGAGGCCTATTTGCTGGTCATGACTGGGACGTTTCGGATGTACAAAAGGCCGTAAAAGAGTTTATGGAAGCAAATAATATTCCAGAAGAAAAACTACAAATAGATCAAGATAAAATAAGGCCTTGGTCATATTGTTGGTCATGGATAAAATGACAGATATAATTGTATCAAAATACAATGAGGTTTATGCAAAGGTAAATTGCGAACGATATATTCTGAAAGAAATGTCGGAATATTTTACGTTTTATGTGCCTGGTTACAAATTCACACCAGCCTTCAGGGATAGAATTTGGGATGGAAAAATAAGACTCCTCAATTTGAGTACTGGATTAATATATCTCGGTCTACTCAGTTACATCGAAGAGTTTTGTGATGATAGAGAGTATTCCTTAGACTATTCAAATGATTTGGATGTAGAAGATGAATTTTCGGTATATCATGCACAAAAATTCATTGATACTTTGAATCTCCATGCTTTCGGTAAACCCATAAAACCCAGAGATTATCAAGTTGATGCATTCGTTCATGCAATGCAGAGAAGAAGAACTTTACTTCTTTCTCCCACAGCTTCGGGTAAATCTCTTATCATTTATATGTTGTTCAGACAACTTTTGGACTATCAAGGCCTAAAAGGATTAATTGTTGTTCCCACAACACAACTTGTTGAACAGTTATTTTCTGATTTTGTTGATTATTCTTCCGAGACAGATTTTAATGTGAATGATAACGTACACAGAGTCTATCAAGGTAAAGATAAAAATACAGAAAAGAAATTAACAATTTCTACCTGGCAGTCCATTTACAAAATGCCAAAGGAATACTTTGATCAGTTTGATTTTGTGATTGGAGATGAGGCTCATGGGTTTAAGGCACAATCTCTAACTACGATATTAACGTCTGCAACAAAGACAAAATATCGCATAGGTCTTACAGGTACATTAGATGGAACCAAAACACACAAATTGGTTTTGGAAGGTCTTTTTGGTCTCGTAAAAAAAGTCATTACAACCAAAGAACTCATTGATGATGGTTCGGTAGCCGATCTTGATATCAAATGTCTGGTGTTAAAACATCCAGATGATGTGTGTGAAAAGATGAATAAGTCATCTTACAAAGACGAAATAAAGTATCTCATTGAATGTGAACCCAGGAATAAATTCATTAAAAATCTTGCAGTTAGCTTAAAGAAAAACACTTTAATACTGTACTATATGGTTGATAAACATGGTAAAGTCCTGTATAATATGATACAGAATACCGAGAATCTTGGCAATAGAAAAGTATTCTTTGTTCATGGAGGAACAGAAACAGAAGATAGAGAAGAAATTAGAAGGATTATGGAGGAAGAAGATGACGCTATTGTTGTGGCTTCTTATGGTACTTTTTCTACTGGAATCAATATTCGTAATCTACACAACGTTATATTCGCATTTCCGTACAAAGCGAGAATCAAAATATTACAGTCCATTGGTAGAGGCCTTAGAAAAGGTGAAGAAAAAGTAAAAGCAGTATTGTATGATATTGCTGATGATATTCGATATAAAAAATATATGAATCACACTTTGAAACATTTTGTTGAAAGAGTGAAAACATATACTGATGAAAAATTTAACTTCAAAATCTACAAAATAGGTTTAAAACATGGACGAACAGATTAAGATTTTAAGACTTTCTACTGGTGAAGATATCATTTGTAGTTTTCATAAAATATCTATAGACAGTTACCTTGTTGAAGACCCTATGTTGTTGATTGTTAAATTCAAAGGAAGAGATTCTTCTGTGTTAATGGAACATTGGTTACCAATTGAAGTGATCAAACATAATAGCATTCTAATCAATCCTCGTGACGTAATTACTATGTTTGATCCTAAGGATAGCTTAGCTGAATATTATCAGAATCTCATCATGAAGCTTCATAAAGCAATTGAAAGGAAAAACCAATTAGAAAACATGGAAAATCTAGATGAAATGATTGATATCATGGAAGCAATTGAAGAGTCTCAAGGACAAATACTTCATTGATCATCAACAGAGGACATACCTATTGTAACAATTTGGCAACCAGCTTGTCAAGCATTATTTTATGAGAGATATAAATGACTGAACCTAAAAGAAAAAAAGAATATGTAAATAACGGAGACTTCTTGGCAGCCCTAGAAGATTACAAGCAACTCAAAAAGAAGTCGATAGAAAACGACCTTCCTCCACCAAAGATTCCCAATTACATTGGTGAATGTTTCTTGAAGATTGCAGAAGGACTGTCACACAAACCCAACTTTATCAATTACACGTTCCGGGATGAAATGATTGCAGATGGTTATGAAAACTGTCTTATGTATTTTGAGAACTTTGATCCTGCAAAGAGTAAGAATCCTTTTGCATACTTCACACAAGTCATTTGGTACGCATTTCTAAGACGAATACAAAAAGAAAAGAAACAAATGTATGTCAAGTATAAAGCCACGGAACAGATGGGAATTCTTGATGAATATGAGTTGATGGAACTGGAAGAGAATGGTGGACCAAGACAATTTGAATTATATGATAATTTGTCAGAATTTATCGAAACATACGAAGAAAATAAAAAAGCAAAAAAGATAATTAAAAAGAACAGAGGGCTTGAATTGTTCTTTGAAGAGTGATATAATGTAACCATGAAAATTGCACTCATAACAGATCAACACTTCGGCGCCAGAAACGACTCTCAGTTGTTCCTGGATTTTTATGAAAAATTCTACAAGGAGACTTTCTTTCCTAAGCTTGAGGAAGAAAACATCAAGACTGTATTGATTCTCGGTGATACATTTGATCGCAGAAAGTACATCAATTTCAACACACTACAAAAAGCTAAGACTATGTTTTTTGATAAGTTGAGAGACAATGATATTGCGGTCTATATGTTGGCTGGTAATCATGACACTTATTATAAGAACACCAATGAAGTCAATTCAGTTGATCTTCTTTTAAAAGAATATGAAAACATTCTGGTCATTGATAAACCTATGACAATTCATTTGAATTATCAAAATGATACAGATGATATTCTTATGATTCCTTGGATATGTGCCGACAACTATGAACAATGTTGTGATGAGATTAAAAACAGTAATGCAAAGCTTTGTGCCGGTCACTTCGAAATCGAAGGTTTTGCTATGTATCGTGGGCATCAATGTCAAGAGGGATTAAATCGTGGAATGTTTAGAAAGTTTGAGTATACTTTTTCTGGCCACTATCATCATAAATCTTCTGCTGACGGCATCCACTATCTTGGTAACCCGTATGAACTTACCTGGATGGATCACGGCGATCCTCGGGGGTTCCATATCTTTGATCTTGATAACCGTGACTTGGTGTTTCATCAGAATCCTAATCGAATGTTTCATCGGATAGTATATGATGATTCTCAAGAAGTAGGAATTAATCCGGATGATCCAGAGTACAAAGACAAATTCTTAAAAGTTGTTGTTGTCAATAAGACAAATCCATATTATTTTGATCGTTTCATTGATACTTTGTACTCTCATAATCCTGCCGATCTTAAAATTGTAGAAGATTTTTCGGATTTAAATGAAGGAATTGATGATGAAATTGTAAATCAAGCCGAAGACACATTAACTATACTTAACAAATATATTGACTCAATACCACAAGAGAATATAGACAACTCTAAATTAAAGAATATTTTTCGTGAACTCTATATTGAAGCATTAAACACAGACTAATTATGGTAACTTTTCATGAAATACGTTGGAAAAACTTTCTATCAACTGGTAACAACTGGACTAGCATACGTCTGGATCGTAGTAACAATACTCTTATTGTTGGCACTAACGGTGCTGGCAAGTCCACTTTACTTGATGCTCTCTGCTTTGTCCTATTTGGAAAGCCGTTTCGTAAAATTAATAAACCGCAACTAATCAATTCAATCAATCAAAAAGATTGTTTGGTTGAGGTTGAGTTTTCTGTAGGACAGAAACTTTATAAGATTGTTCGTGGTATCAAACCGAATGTCTTTGAGGTCTACTGTAATAATGAGTTGATCAATCAAAATGCAAAGAACACAGACTATCAAGATATTCTTGAAAAGAATATTCTCAAGAGTAATTTTAAATCTTTCACACAAGTCGTTATACTTGGCTCTGCTTCTTTCGTACCTTTTATGCAATTATCTGCCGCTGATCGTAGAAATATCATTGAAGAGTTACTCGACATTCAGATTTTTTCCTCTATGAATAAACTTGTCAAGGATAAACTTGACAAGATTAAAGATGAAATCAAAGACAACAAGTATGCTATGGATTTGACTGCTGAAAAGATTAAAATTCAAAAGCAGAATATCGAAGAACATAGGAAACACAACGATGAGGAAATTGAGAGAAAGAAAAGTGAGATTGCGACTAGCGAATCACAATCGTTGCAACTTCAGAACGATGTTGACCTTATACAGAAACACGTTGCGGTTCTCACCAAAAAAGTTGAGGATGAAAGTAAGGTTCGTTCAAAGAATAAACAGATTCTCCAGATGGAATCAAAAATACAGTCGAACATATCCAAGATTACTAAGGACATTGATTTCCTCCAGAACAACGAAGTCTGTCACACTTGCAACCAACCAATCGATAAAGAATTCGCTCAGGAAAAAATTACCGAACGTGAGGCCAAAAAGAAAGAGATACAGACTGGGTTGGAGAAGCTTGCAGAAGAGATGGAGAAAACGAACCGGAGGATATCAGATATAAATGATATCAACGTTGATATTGTTAAACACATGAATATGGTTACAGAACATAATGCAACTATTCGTGGAATTAACACTTATATCAGTAAGTTGCAAAAAGAAATTGAGTCTCTTCTAGAAAGAAAAGGAAACATCATTGATGAAAATGAAAAACTTTCAGAATTGAAATTAGAACTGAAGGAGTTATTGTCATTAAGAGAAACTATTGTAAATCAAAAACAGTATTATGAATATGCAAGTACATTGTTGAAAGATACTGGTATCAAAACCAAGATCATCAAACAATATTTGCCGATCATGAATAAGTTGGTGAATAAGTATTTGAGTGCATTAGATTTCTTTGTTAATTTTGAGATTGATGAAAATTTCAATGAATCGATTAAGTCTAGACACCGTGATGAATTCAGTTATGCAAATTTCTCAGAAGGAGAAAAACAAAAGATTGATTTGGCACTACTTTTTACTTGGAGACAAGTAGCAAAATTAAAGAACAGTATCAGTACCAATCTTCTTATTCTTGATGAAGTTTTTGATTCTTCACTAGATTCAAATTCAGTAGAAATGTTGATGGGACTAATTCATGAATTCTCTGATGATACCAATGTATTTGTTATCAGTCACAAAGGAGATCAATTGTTCGATAAGTTCAGATCGATCATTAAATTTGAAAAGAAAGGTAATTTTAGTAGGATGGTATAATGAGCGAAATAATTAAGTTTAATACAGAAGAGGCTGCAAAAGGATTAGGATATGCAAAAGAAGTTCCCACCTTTAATTTGGTGGATGAAAATGATCCTATTCTTAGACAGGTTCTTCCTGATTTTAATTTTGATAATCCTCCTGTAAACCCAAATGAATTTGCTTCAACACTTGTTGAAACTTGCAAAAAGAAGAATGGGTTTGGATTATCAGCGAATCAATGTGGTTTTGAACATCGTGTTTTTGTGATGGGTGGTGAAGATGAGTTTGTCGCTTTCTTTAATCCAAAAATCTTGTCACATTCTGATGATGAGGTTTTGATGACAGAAGGTTGCCTATCATTTCCTATGTTAGGATTGAAAATTTCTCGACCATCTGAAGTCTATGTTGAATATTATGACTTTACTGGAAATAAAAAAGAAGCTAAATTTACAGGACTTTCAGCAAGAATTTTTCAACATGAGCTTGACCATTTGAACGGATTGTGTTATACTGAACGTTCAAAACCAATGGCATTAAAGATGGGCATGAAAAAGCGAGGAAAGTTTAATAAACTCGTTCAACGATATGAAACTGCACAGAAAAAAATTGACTCTAAATTAAAATAATGGCTACACCGATTGAATTTGTAGATGAACAATGGAAGATTTGGCAGGAAAATAATCCTGCCAAGTCTTTTGGTCATGTTGATACCGAAGAATTAAAAGAAATCTTAATTAAAGATTTGTCATATGCATCCAAAATGGATGTTCGTGAATATACTTTATACCAAAAGTGGTGTGAAGTTCAAGAAAAGTTTCCCACAAAAGATGTAAGTACCTTATTTGGTAATGAACGTCAACTGATTGATTCGAATCAAAAGAAATTAATCGATACTGTCAAGAAAAACTTCTGGATGCCAGAGTCCCCGGATGATTACCTTAATCTAAAGCCAACTATGGTTTTACACAATGGTGATCTCGCTGAAACTTGGAATGCAGTAAGAACTTTTTCTTCTACGATGAAGAACAACTCAAATATTGGTCGTAATCTGTTTTATATTCTTACAGATGAAATTACTAATAAATATTTGGGAGTCATTTGCATTTCTTCTGATTTTCTTGATCTTACTCCTAGAGATAATTCAATTGGTTGGTCTAGGGATGTAAAGACTCAACAAGGTATGATTAATCATACAGCAATTGGTTCTACAATTGTGCCACTACAACCACTCGGATTTAATTATATGGGTGGTAAACTATTGGCTTTGATGTGTCTATCTGATACCGTACAAAAAGATTGGAGGGAGAGATATGGAGACGTTCTGGTTGGTGTTACAACTACTTCTCTTTATGGGAACACTAAGTCTGGTGGCCTTTCACAGTATGATGGCCTTGAACACTGGGAAAAAATGGGCTTTAGTTCCGGTTCGGTCGCATTCGAACCAACAAAACGGACGATGCGACTAGTCTTTGACTGGATTAAAGAAAATCACACAAGAAAGTATTTTGAATGGTGGGAGGCCAAGAATCAAAATGGTCTCCCTCTCAAAAGAGATCACAAAAATCGTTCACTTAATTTTGCATATTCTAAACTTGGAATACCAAAAGAATTAATTAGAACCGAACATCAGAGAGGAATATATTTTTCTCCACTATATAATAATACAAATGAATTTCTACGCAAGGAGATTGGTAATGATGAATTGATAAAATCGTTTGATACGAGTGAAGAAACTCTTGCCGATATTTGGAAAACCAAATATGCTAAAGGTAGAATTTCAATGTTGAAAAAGAAAAACAATGTATCCAAAGAATCGTTATTCTACGATGATTTGATTTTTATGTCCTGGGAAGAAACCAAAGATAAGTATCTTGGCCAGGTTGGTCGTTAATTATTGGAGTTATTATGGAAATTTCAATTAGTAAAGAACAGTTGCAGACTAAGAGTCTATTTGTCGCAACTCCTATGTATGGTGGAATGAATCACGGCCTGTATATGAAGGCTTGCCTTGATCTACAATCACTTTGTATGCAATATGGTGTACAAGTAAAATTTTCATTCCTTTTTAACGAATCTCTAATCACCAGAGCTAGAAATTATCTTGTAGATGAATTTATTCATCGTTCAGGATGTTCTCATCTTCTATTCATTGATTCAGACATTCATTTTGATCCAAATGATGTTATTGCACTTCTAGCAATCGATAAGGATGTTATTGGTGGTCCTTATCCTAAGAAGGCGATTAAGTGGAGTTCTGTTAAGACCGCAGTAAAGAAGAACCCAAATATTGATGCGGGTGCTCTTGATAAGATCACCGGTGATTATGTTTTCAATCCTGTAAAAGGTACCGCACAGTTTAATGTTTCTGAACCACTTGAAGTTCTTGAAATTGGTACTGGATTCATGTTGGTTAAGCGTGAAGTATTCACCAAGATGGAAGAAGCTTATCCCATGATTCGTTATAAGCCCGATCATATTGGTCAAGCACACTTCGACGGATCACGTTATATTCATGCATTCTTTGATACCGTAATTGATTCTGTTGATTCTATTACTGGTGGAGGATCTGAACGTTATCTTTCAGAAGATTATATGTTCTGTCAGATGTGGCGTAAGATTGGTGGACAGATTTGGTTGTGCCCTTGGATGAGAACTGCTCATATTGGTACATATCATTTCCAGGGTGATATGCCTGCTGTTGCTAACTTTGTTGGAGAAATGTAATCGTGGTCCCCGTGATTGGTTTTGTTGGATTCATTGGCAGCGGTAAAGGCGCTGCCGGTGATATTCTAAGTGAAATTGGTTATGTAAAAGAAAGCTTTGCGGCCGGTGTCAAAGACACCACCGCAACCATGTTTGGATGGAATCGTAACCTTTTAGAAGGTGATACCGAAGAATCCAGACAATTTAGAGAAACACCATGTCCTTATTGGTCTAAAAAGTTTGGTAGGGATTTCACACCAAGAGAAGCACTACAGAAGATGGGAACAGAAGTTGGTCGGGATGTTTTTCATCCTGACTTCTGGGTTCTTCAATTAGAGTCAAGGTTAAGATTTCATGATGGTCCTGTTGTGATTACTGATGTTCGATTTCCCAATGAAATTGAATGGATTCGTAAACAGGGTGGAAAAGTTTATGAGGTACAACGTGGAGAACAACCTGAATGGTATCATAAGTTAAAGAAGTGTGAAACTGAAGAATTTAAAAAGTTCATGATGATTGGTGAAGATATTCACTTTTCCGAATGGGCCTGGGTTGGTTGTAAAATGGACGGAGTTATTAAAAATGACGGATCACTAAACGACTTGACTTTCTTCGTAAAAGAGTGTATAATTGGTAATGTATAAAATGAATGAGGTAATTTAATGAAACTTTCTGGTAACACCTTGGTTATTCTCAAGAATTTTGCTGGGATTAATTCTGGTCTTGAATTCAAAGCTGGCAATGTAATCTCAACAATTTCTCCGGGAAAGACCGTTCTCGCTAAAGCGACTCTGAGTGATACTTTCCCTGTTGATTTTTGTATTTACGATATGAATCAATTTCTATCGGTATACTCACTAAATAAAGATGTGGATATTGACTTTGACGAATCTAATGTTATTTTTAGATCAGGTAAATCAAAGATCAAGTACCGCAAGACTGCACCGGAAATGATTATCATTCCGCCAGTCAAAGCACTTAACCTGCCTTCTATTGATGTTTCTTGTAAACTGACTGAAGAAGTATTTGCTGATATTCAAAAGAGTGCAAATGTTTTGCAATCGCCTAACATTGCATTCGAATCTGACGGTGATAAGATTTATGTAACTTCTTTCAGCGCAAAAGATGACTCAGCTCATACCAATTCTATTGAAGTGGGTGAAGGTAACGGAAAACAATTTAAGGTTGTTTTTCTTACTGAAAATTTGAAGATGATTCCTGGATCGTATGATGTAGAAATTTCTTCTAAAGGACTTGCAGTATTTAAACATACAACGCAAGAGGTTGACTATTGGATTGCCACCGAGGCAAAAGATTCTAATTTTGAGGAGTAATAAAAATGAGTTTGATTTGGTTCACAGACGTAAAGAATGAAAATAAGGTTGCTGTTAATCCTGAACAGGTTACAGTAGTATTTACCGCAGATGAAGAAGGTGAATTCCTTGGTAAGACTGTAATTGGTCTTATTAATGGTTCTGTAGTTGTTGCAGAAGATATTCTTGAAGTTGTTACCGCTCTAGGTTAACAGGAGACTACCATTAACCCTATAGTTATAGACAATTTCTTACCATTAGTCTATCAGGATTCCATTTATAGATTTTTAACTGGAGATCAATTCAGCTGGAAGCGTGCAGAATTTTCTGTGGGTTATGAATACGCTTCAGTTAATTTCTATAAACATGATAATCAATTTAAGGAACACATACAATTCAAACATAATTTTATTAAAAATAATAAAATTATAAAACCAAAATATTTTGAATTAGTAAAGCCTATAATTGCACAACTTCAAATTGAAACTGGTAAAAAAATAAAATCCATTTCAAGAATGAAAAGCAATTTGTTGATGTATCAAAAAGGTATTAAGGAACAATATCCACATGTCGATGGATTTGATGTTACTGGAAATGGACTACATGATTGTTTTGGTAAGAAGACATTACTATACTATGTGAATGATTCTGATGGTGATACTACCCTGTATAACGAATATTATACAGGTGAGTACATTAATGAATTAACAGTACAACAGAAAGTCTCCCCTAAAATGGGGAGAGCTGTACTATTTGATTCTAATCAATTGCATGCTGGTAGTGGACCGGAAAATTCTGATTATAGAATTGTTATTAATACTGTTTTTGAATTTGAGGAATAATAATGAGCATTAAGGTACAAACCTTATTCGGTACATATGATGAAGAGGAATTAAAGGCAATTAAGGGTTGTCTTAGAGAAATGTCGGATTGTATGTCTAAAATTAATTCAGAAAAAGAATTGATGAAAGATATTGTTAGTACAACCCACGATAAGTTTAAGATTCCTAAGAAAATCTTCAAGAAAATGGCAACAGTATATCATAAACAAACTTTTCAAGAGATTGTTTCTGAACAAAATGAGTTTGAAGCTTTGTTTGAAGGCATTACTGAAGTAAAGTAAATTGTTTTGATGCCCCTTCGGGGGGCATCTTTTATTATGGAGTTATTATGGAACATATGTTGTGGGTAGAAAAGTATCGCCCATCTAAAGTTGAAGATTGTATTCTGCATGAGAATATTAAATCTACATTTCAAGAATTTGTAAATCGCAAAGAAATCCCCAATCTTCTGTTGTCTGGTGGTGCAGGTGTAGGTAAGACTACTATTGCAAAGGCATTATGTGAAGAAGTTGGTTGTGATTACATCATGATTAATAGTTCTGAAACCAATGGTATTGGTGACATTAGAACTACTGTTAGAAATTATGCAACATCAGTAAGTCTTACTGGTGGACGCAAAGTCATAATTCTGGATGAAGCTGACAATCTAAGTCCAGAAGCACAGAAGGCTCTTCGTGGAATGATCGAGGAAGTCTCAATCAATTGTACATTCATCTTCACTTGTAATTTCAAGAATAAGATTCTGGACGCAATCCATTCACGATGCACAGTCATTGATTTTAGAGTCAACGGCAACAAAGCTAAATTGGCATCTCAATTCTTCAAAAGAGTTGAATATATTCTGACACAAGAGAATATTGAATACAGTAAAGATGTTGTAGCAGCAGTTATTACTAAACATTTTCCAGATAATCGCAGAATTCTAAATGAACTCCAGAGATATTCTGTTTCTGGTAGTATTGATGCTGGAATTTTAGGTAATGTCGCCAATCTTCAAACCAATGAACTGATTAAATCAATCAAGGAAAAGGATGTTGGATCTGCTCGTAAATGGATCGTACAGAATATTGACAATGATCCTATTACAATTCTTCGTGGTTTGTATGATGCACTATATGATAAGTTGACTCCTAGTTCTGTTCCACAGATGATTAGGACGATTGGTGTATGGCAATATAGGTCAGCGTTTACTCCTGATCAGGAAATTACTCTAATGTCTTGTATCGTAGAGATTATGATGGATGTGGAGTTTAAATAATGCCTGATCTATTCAAAGAGGTGTTACCTTCTATTCTACAAAATAAGAAAAATGTTTTTGTTGATGATCCGGAATGCAAAGATTATAATTCATTTATCATTAATCGTGCTTTGTCTTATCATATTGATTGTTTGATGTATGTTTCGGAATTAAATTCTTTATCAAATTTAGATAGAGACATGCAATACCAGTATCTTCTAAATACAATAAGACCTATGAAACGTAAGTTTCAATCGTGGCAAAAAGCTGAGGTCGATAAAGACATTGAATGCGTTAAAACTTATTTTGGTTACTCTAACCGAAAAGCAAGGGAAGCTATGCGTATTCTAACTGATGAACAGATTTCCGAAATAAAAACAAAAACAGAAAAGGGTGGAGTGAAAAAGTAATGATTAACATTTCAGATTTGGTTGAAGTAAAGTTGCAGGAGGAAGATGATTTTCTTAAAGTGAGAGAAACACTTACTCGTATTGGTGTGGCATCAAAGAAGGATAAAATTCTATATCAGTCTTGTCATATTCTACATAAACAAGGAAAATATTATATTGTACATTTCAAAGAATTATTTTCTCTTGATGGTAAACCCACAGACATTTCAGAAAATGATTTGGCTAGACGTAATGCAATCACCAAGTTATTAGAAGATTGGGGTTTAGTTGAGATTGTCAACAAGAAACAAGTGGAAACACCAGAACCTATTTTTCTTTCACAAGTGAAGATTATTTCACACAAAGAGAAGAATGAATGGGAACTAATTCCAAAATATAATATTGGAAAGAAAAAGACTACATAAATAAAACGCATTGATCCACCTTAGGATCGTCTTGCCGTAGGAGCGTATGCCTACGCCGGATCGGTAACCGGCATCTATTTAAATTATGGTGAACGATATGATCAAAAAGCAAAAACCTGTATTAAAAAAGGTTAGACCTTTAGGAAATCTAGAAGATATATACTACACATATTCAAATTGGGACACCAAACTGATTGATGGTGTTGAATATGTTTATGTGTTAAAAAATATATCTATAAAAGATACTCCCAGATTAATGCGTAAAGACAACTTAGAGGTAATAAAGTAATGGCATTAAAAGAATCAAATAAGAATCGTAAAAAGAATGCAGTTAATGATCAAATTACTGATTCTGTAACACAAAAAAATAATGGAAATCCAAATCATGTTTGGTGGTGGTTGCCAGATAACTTTAAATTTTATGTTGCCGTTGTATTAGTTTTATCTTTTGTTGTACTACTTGCATAATGTATGAATAAACTTGTTATTTTTGATTTAGATGGTGTATTGATTGATTCTAGAGATTTACACTATCATGCATTGAATGATGCTCTCAAGAAAATAGACGAAAGTTATTCTATATCTTATGACGAACATTTGAGTTTGTATGATGGTTTGAATACCACCAAAAAACTTGAAATGTTGTCAGAAAGAAAAGGTCTACCCCGAGAATATTTCAATCAAATATGGAAAGATAAACAAAAAGCAACCATATCTAGATTGAAGATAATTCCAAATGATGAATTTTTAATCAAAAGGTTCAGACAGTTAAAATTTCATGGTTATAAAATTGCAGTTGCAAGTAATTCTATCCGAGAGACAGTAAAAATATCATTATTGTCTCTTGGTATTTTGGAATACGTTGACTACTTTGTTTCTAATGAAGATGTGTCTAAACCTAAACCATTTCCAGAAATGTATTGGAAGTGTATGACGGCATTGAATGCAATACCCAAAAATACTGTTATTATTGAAGACAGTCATATTGGTAGACAAGGTGCTATTGATTCTGGTGCTCATTTAGTTCCTGTTAAAGATTCTTGTGATTTAACTGAAGATAAATTTTATGAAATAATTGATATGTTTCATGGAATTAATAGAAAAAAAATACCATGGAGAAATAAGAAAATGAATGTGTTGATTCCTATGGCTGGTGCTGGAAGTAGATTTGCACAAGCTGGTTATACTTTTCCCAAGCCTTTGATTGAAGTGAATGGTAAACCAATGATTCAAGTGGTTGTTGAAAACTTGAATGTTGATGCACATTTCATTTTCTTGGTTCAAAAAGAACATTACGAAAAATACAATTTGAAGCAGCTCTTGAACCTGATTGCACCAGGATGTGACATTATTCAGGTGGACGGTATCACAGAAGGAGCGGCCTGTACGACTCTCCTTGCGAAGGACCTTATCGATAATGATCAACCTTTATTGATGGCTAACTCCGATCAGTTTGTTGAGTGGAACTCAAATGAATGTCTGTATGCATTTACTGCTGATTCTATTGATGCTGGAATCGTAACATTCAAGTCTACTCATCCAAAATGGTCTTTTGCTAAAATTGGTGAAGATGGTTTTGTTTCTGAAGTTGCAGAAAAGAATCCTATTTCAGATAATGCTACGGTCGGAATTTATTATTGGAAAAATGGATCTGAATATGTTAAATATGCAGAACAAATGATTGAAAAGAATATCAGAACCAATAATGAGTTTTATGTCTGTCCTGTTTTCAATGAAGCAATCGAAGACGGTAAAAAAATTCGTGTGAAGAGTATTGATAAAATGTGGGGTATTGGTACTCCAGAAGATTTACATTATTTCCTAGAACACTATGACGGTGAGGTATGAGATTAATATCACACAGGGGAAATATAAATGGTCCTGAACCTGAATTTGAAAACCTACCCAGTAGAATAGATCATTGTATTGAATTGGGACTTGATGTTGAAATCGATTTATGGAAAATTGACGATAAGTTATTTCTAGGTCATGATGAACCCGTATATGAAATAAATCTAGATTTTCTGATGAAAAGAAAAGATAGTCTTTGGGTGCATTGCAAAAATTTAGAAGCACTTGATTATTTGAATCTGTCGGATATCACTTACTTTTGGCACCAGGGTGATGATTACACACTAACATCAAAAGAATATATATGGACATATCCCAAAAAGAACTATGATAAATTTTTTGGAGATCAGGTCATACTAGATTTCTCTGAGAATGTTGACTTTGAATTTTATAAAAAGAAAGATATTTTTGCTGTTTGTTGTGATTATTTGAAATAACTTGCATGATTCTTGCATCCTTATAGGTGTCAACTTATAAGGAGAATGTTATGTTAGAATACACCTTTTTAATTTTATCCGCAACCACTTGTTTTGAAATAATACATTTTATATTGAACTAATTATGAAACAAAAATTTGTTAATGCTTATATGGATGTGGCGCACAGATTTGCACAACTATCGACAGCTAAAAGGTTACAAGTTGGTGCAATTATCGTGAAAGATGATCGTATCATTTCTATTGGATATAATGGTATGCCATCAGGTTGGACTAATGAATGTGAGCATGAACAACACACTTATGATTCTAGAGATATTCAAAATGATCCTTCATGGTCCCGAGACACAGAAAGGGGTGGATTTAGTAGATTAAAAACCAAACCAGAAGTCATTCATGCAGAAGCTAATGCAATAGCTAAACTTGCAAAAGGTCCAGAAGGTGGGTTAGACTCTATAATGTTTCTAACCCATTCACCGTGTATAGATTGTGCAAAACAGATATATACTGCTGGTATCAAAGAAGTTTACTATGATGTAGCTTACCGAGATTCATCTGGAATTGAATTTTTAAGAAAGTGTGGTATACTTGTGCATGAATATGGAAAATAAAATGTTTGATTACAATAAAATAAAAAATGCTTTTGAATCGTTTAAGTTTGGTCAACCATTTGATCATTGTGTTGTAGACAATTTTCTAGATGAAGAAATCACCAAAGAATTAGAGAAAGAATTTATACCTTATGATTCTGATAGTTGGGTTTATTATAAGAATCCGATTGAAAATAAGAAAGCTCTGGGTGAATGGAATAAGTTTGGAAAATACACCTATAATTATTTTGAAAAGATTAACTCACCAGAATTTGTGGGTTTTCTTTCAGAACTAGTTGGTGTTAAATTATATCCAGATTATGGTTTACATGGTGGTGGTTGGCATTGTCATGGACAAGGAGGAAATCTAAATCCTCATCTAGATTATTCTATTCATCCAAAATTAGGTTTACAAAGAAAACTTAATATCATTTTTTATGTATCAAGTAGTCTAGAGGACAAACACGGGGGCCACCTAGGTTTATGGACACACGATGAAAAAATAAATGGCCCTAAAGATTTATATAAAGAATTAACCCCTTTATTTAATAGAGCGGTATTTTTTGATACAACTCAAAATTCTTGGCATGGAATGAGCAGACAACTGGATGTTCCGGATGGTGTTTATAGAAAAAGTCTAGCAGTATATTATCTTTGTGATCCTGAAGGAAATGTTGATCCTAGAAATAGAGCATTATTTGCTCCTAGAGAAGAACAAAAAGGTGACAAATATGTTGAAGAAGTTATTAAAAGTCGGTCACATTACTGACATAAATACTACTTTCTTATAACATAATTGGAGTACAGGAATGGAATATTGGGGAAAACATCTAATCGCAAACGTCAAGGCATGTGAACTTGACAAAGCAAAAAATCCAGAACACATCAGAAAATTTACCGTTGAATTGGTTAAACGTATTGATATGAAACCTCATGGTACACCAATGGTAATTCATTTTGGTGATGGAGAACTAGGTGGTTGGACTGTTACTCAATTAATAGAAACCTCCAATATTATGGGACATTGGATTGACTCTAATGGAGATTTATATTTGGATGTTTTCTCTTGTAAAGACTTTGATGAAAACATTGTTGTTGAAATGTTAAGAGAATGGTTCAATCCTGAAGACATTAATTGCATCACATTGATGAGAGATGCAAGAAGGGCTTGACAAACAAGCATATATAAGTTATAATACTTAAAAATTGCGGGATCGTCTAACTGGTAGGACAGCGGACTTTGAATTCGTCAATCTAGGTTCGAACCCTAGTCCCGCAGCCAATTTTAGAGGAAATTATGGATTTTTTTAAATCTGTTTTTCACAATGTTGTAGTTCATCCCATCTTACCTTTCTTACCTAGAAGGTGGGCTAGAACTATACACGAAAAGAATGCATTATGGGCCTACGGTAAAGAAGGTCCTTTTAATGGTTTAGATTGAGGTAAAAATGGTTACATCAAAAGATTGTTTGAAAAAGTATGGAGATCCTACTACAGAAAAGTTTATGACTGTGTGGGATATTCCTTCTTATTTGGAACACGGTCATATTCCTAAGAAACTATATTGTAATAGGGATTTGATTAATCCACTTTCTGTAGCACTCAGAAATGTGATTGATCGTGGTCTTGTTGATCAGATCAAGACTTGGGATGGATGTTTCAATATTCGTAAAAAGCGTGGTGTTACATCACAATCACTTCATTCATGGGGTATTGCAATTGATATCAATGCTGCATGGAATGGTTTTGGTAAGACTCCTACAATGTCTACAGAATTGGTAAAGTGTTTCACCGATGCTGGATTTGATTGGGGTGGCACTTGGTCTAAACCTGATGGTATGCATTTTCAATTGTCACAGTTGCCATGAGTCAATGGCATGGTGGTAAGGGGTCTAAACCAAGACCTGTAGACAAGAAAAAGTTTGACGATAATTGGGATAGAATCTTCGGTAAGAAGAAAGAAGATGAGAAAAAGAAATGATTAAAAAGTGCTTGCCTTTGTTGTTGTTCTGTAGTAACCTATATGCTTATGATCCGGTTCGGCCTGATTTGAAGATTACGCCAGGTGTTGTGGATCCAAATGCAACAATCGAAAAGATTTGTACTGTAGGATATACAAAGACTGTTCGTAATGTGTCTGTAAAAACAAAGAATGAAGTTTTCAAAAATTATCATATCAATAAAGTTGTAGACCGATATGAGATTGATCATTTGATTTCTCTTGAATTGGGTGGATCAAATGACATTAAGAACTTGTGGCCTGAAAGTTATACCACATCACCTCTTAATGCATATAAGAAAGATGCATTAGAAAATAAATTGCACGATCTAGTTTGTGCTGATAAAATCACACTAGAAGAAGCGCAAAGAGTGATTGTTGAAGACTGGGTAAAGGCATATAATGATTACGTTTTGCAACATTAGAAAAAAAATGTTGCCAAATGAAAAAAAACCTGTATAATGTACTCAAAATTGAAAAAAACTTGTATAAATAAAAATATGACTACTAAAAATTTATTTAAACTCTTATCGATATCAATGCCCGTGTCAAGCACATGGAATACCGGCTATCGCCCAAATTCCATTGATTGTGCGGAACATGGAAAAGGGGTTTGTGACAGTTAGTTAAAAATAAAACATAACGATCACAAAACCCCGAATCGAAAGAAACGGGGTTTTGTCGTATATGGGGTTTTAAAATTGCAATCAGACGAAGATCGAAAACAAGTAAAGAAACAACACTATTTAAAAAATAGAGAAAAATACATCGAATTGCAAAAGAAAAAATATAAAGATTTCTCTTCAATTTTTATGTCTTGGAAATCGAATTTGTCTTGTTGTGTTTGTGGAGAAAAAGAAACGATATGTTTGGATTTTCACCATATAAACCCTGAAGAAAAAGAAAAGACTATTACTAAATTGACAGCCTCTGGATACAATTCAGTAATAAAAGAATTAAAAAAATGTGTTGTAGTCTGTGCAAATTGTCACAGAAAGATACATGCAAATAAAATTGATTTTGAGATAAAAGAAAATTTATCTGAAAATTTTGAGGAATATTATAGTTCCTCGGGACATTAAGTCCCAGCTCTTTAAAAATATAGAACATTAGTATAAAATAGGCGTCAGAGGCGTGGCCGTGATGGAATTGGTAGACATCCCTGACTGTGAATCAGGATCTTGCGGGTTCGAGGCCCGTCGGTCACCCCTCTGACGCTTATATGCCGCTTAAGCTAATCTGGTGAAAGCATCGGACTGAAAATTCGAGGAGCCTGGATCGAAACCAGGAAGCGGCACCAATTTTGGGTCTTTGGTGAAATGGAATCACATCATCCTTACAAGTTGAAGTCAGCGGATCGATACCGTTAAGACCTACCAAATTAATGCCCTTTTAGTGAAATGAATATCACGCATCGCTACGGACGATGTATTGTGGGTTTGAATCCTACAGAGGGTGCCAATGTAGTATAGAACAGTCACGAAGATATTTTATGACTGTTATAAAAGTCATGGAGGGTTATCTAACCGGGGATGTTAGCACTGCCTTGAAAGTAGTTGGAGCCGAAAGGCCAGGGGATCAATACCGCCAACCCTCCGCCAATTTATAGAAGAAAATATCAGATGGTTCTGATACCTGCTTGGAAAACAGTGTGATCCGAAAGGGTTGGGGATCGATTCCTCTTTCTTCTGCCAACGGAAGATTAACCAGATGGGATCTGGAACGGTTTGCTAAACCAGTTGTACCTGCAAGGGTATGGGGATCGAGACCTCAGTCTTCCGCCAATTTAAAAAGTTTGAATTTGCATAAATAATTATTTTACGATAAAGGTTCGATTATGAAGGATTGTCCTAAATGCGGAATAGAACATGATAAATCTGGAATATTTTGTTCTAGAACTTGTGCAAATTCAAGAGGACCGAGAACAGACGATTTTAAAGAAAAGGTAAGAAGTAAACTTTCCGGTAGAAGACTATCAGAAGAACATATTAAGAATATATCAGGTGACAATCACCACACAAGAAGGAATAAAAAGTTACCATCTTTAGAAAAAGAGTGTTTACAATGTGGCAAGTTACACAAAAATAAACAATTCTGTTCCCAAAAATGTTGGATGGATTTTAACAAATCTATAAGAAACGAATGGGAACAATATGCAATAGATTGTAAATTTAAATTTAATGTGTATGATTATCCAGATTTGTTTGATTTATCTTTGATAGATAAACATGGATGGTATAGAGCATCCAATAGAGGAAACAACTTAAATGGTGTGAGTAGGGATCATCGATACTCTGTAAAACAGGGATTTATCAATAACATTGATCCAGAGATAATATCACATCCTGTAAATTGTTCTTTAATTCTTCATACTGAAAATCAGTCAAAAAGAGAGAAGTGTTCTATTACATTAGAACAACTATATGAAGAAATAGACAGAAGAGATATGTTGATTTATGGTTCAGTGCCCGAGCGGTAAGGGAGCAGCCTGCAAAACTGTTACAATCGTCAGTTCGAATCTGACCTGAACCTCCAAATTTGTTTCGTATCGTTTACAAAAACGACTAAAAATGGCAAAAAGTAAATTTTAAGAAACAAAAAAAAGTGCTTGACAGATGAGACAATCTAGTGTAAACTGTCTCCATCAAGTGAGAGAAAAGTTATGGACCTGTCGTCTACTTGGTTTAGGATACAAGATTTTCACTCTTGTGAACGGAGTTCGAATCTCCGCAGGTCTACCAATTATTTGAAATATGAAAACATGTACAAAGTGTAAGATAGAAAAAGAAGATAGTGAGTTTAGTTTCAAAAACAAATCTAAAGGAAAACTTGCTAGCAACTGCAAAGATTGTCAAAAAATAATGAAAGACAATCACTATCAAAACAATAAAGAAAGGTATATAAAGAGATTTGCTAAGAGAAGATCATCATTCAAAGAATGGTTTTCTGAATACAAACTCACACTAAAATGTGAAGTCTGTGGTGAAAATCACCCAGCAACTTTAGATTTTCATCATGAAGATCCTAAAGAAAAGGAATATGGTATTTCTGTGATGGTGCATCTCACTTGTAGTAAAGAAAGAATTATGGAAGAAATATCAAAATGTAAAGTTCTATGTGCTAATTGTCATAGAAAAGTACATTGGAAAGAATAAGGGTAAGCGGTGAAGTTGGAGAGTCACACTTGACTGTAAATCAAACGCCTCAGGCTGAGTAGGTTCGAATCCTACCTTACCCACCAATTGTGTTGCAACTAATGTCGGTGCTGTCGTTCTCCCGACTTAAAATGACCAATAAGTAGTACCCATGACGTTAAACGCTTAAAGGTAATAACGACACCAATTTTCGGGAGTATAGCTCAGTAGGTAGAGCACCAGACTTTTAATTTGGTTGTCCAGGGTTCGACCCCCTGTGCTCCCACCAATTTGCACTTCGTTAGTTCAATAGTAGAACATCAGACTGATAATCTGAAAACATAGGAGCGTTACCTATACGAAGTACCATTTTTGCCCCTATAGTTTAACGGTAAAACAGCGGGTTTATATTCCGTATTAGTGCCAGATTAGCGCGAAATCCCGGTTCGAATCCGGGTAGGGGTTCCAATATTGGTTGTATAGTTAAGTGGCATAACAGGAGATTCATATCCTCTTATCACCAGTTCGATTCTTGTTACAACCACCAAAGTTTATGGGTATGTAGTAGTCTGGTGATTACATCTGTCTGTCTAACAGATTTAGGCGAGTTCGATCCTCGTCATACCCGCCAAATATGGGGAATGGGACTGCTTGGGGTGGTCACCTGTTTTGCAATCAGGAATCCAGATCGGTTCGAATCCGATATTCTCCACCAAATGATGCGGATGTAGCCCAATTGGCAGA
>Ga0316217_10000843_pt1 | contig 41780 bp, 30 predicted proteins | sample 1anoAmetaG_FD_203633 | JGI IMG/M metagenome (GOLD analysis project Ga0316217, IMG submission 203633) | Freshwater microbial communities from Trout Bog Lake, Wisconsin, USA - 1anoA | ecosystem: Environmental > Aquatic > Freshwater > Lake > Hypolimnion/Profundal zone | place: USA: Wisconsin...
GGAACTACTTCGCGGCCCGGAAAACCAGGTTCAGCCCGGACCTTTCTGAGCCCGAAGCGTAGTAGGCGGCCCAGTAGTAAGGATGCCGATAGCGGACATCGCGAGCCAGCGCTTGCCGGGCTGCGGTCAGCGCATGGGAGACGCTGGCGCCTTGGGCAAGGCCGCCATAGAAAGCGTCCATCAGAGGAACCGCGGAGAACGAGTCGATCTGCCAGCGAGTGGCCACCACCTCCGGCACTCCCAATCCGGCCAGGGTGTCCACGATGTCGTCCATGCCATGGTTCCAACCCTCTTCTTTCCTTCCCGTCGAGCAGGCGGAGAAGACCACCAGCCGGGCGAAGCGGGGCGGATGCTTGCGCAAAACCGCGCTATCCAAATAAGGCGAGTCAAGCCCCGCCGAGAGAGAATTTGCTCCGGGCGTGGCCGCGGCGGAGGAGGCCAACAGCATCCGAGTGGCCCCGCCTACTTCGGTAGCGTGCCCGGCGAAGTGAATGGCCGAGGCTGTTCCCAGGTGAGACGCGACCTGAGCCCCGGTGGCTTGAGCGCCCAGGAGCACGTTGGGGCGCAACCCGAATCGGGCCACCGCCTTGGCCTCTTCCAGAACCTCGGGCAGTGCGCCGTTCTCGCCGGAGGCAAGAGAAGCTCCCACCACCAGCGGCCCGCTGCCCGCCGCAAAAGCGTTCCCGGTCGAGGATTCGTTCGAAGAGGACTTGTTTGACTTGGGGGAGAGGAGGAGCGAGGGCACTTCCGCCAAATCGAAGCGCAAGCCGAGGGGACCGGCGGCGGTTGCCACGGCGGGCCAGGGAAGATTGCCCAGCAGCGGGTCGGACTCGATCAGCAACTGGCCGGTCGCCGCCGAAGGCTCGGACAAACCGCCCAGCAGCACCCCCCCCGCGCGCCGCGCCGCGCGATCCACGGAATCCTGCGTCGTGGCGGGAGAACTGGCCGCATGTTCAATGGCGACCGCCGCCGCCAGAACGTCGTCCTTGCCGATGGCAACGGAGTTCCACACCACGCCCTGGGCGTCGGCACGATAAGAAAGCACGCGATCCAGCAGAACAACCTGCCCGAAGACCTGGTCTGGGCCGAGTTGCCGGAGAGTGCGCGACAATTGCGGCCGCAAGCAGGTGAGGCCTTTGTCCGGGCAGGCAGAGACCGGCCTGTCCAGAATCCTGAGCCGGTACCTCTCCCAGAGAGCCAGCACGTCCTCGCCCGAGCGTCCCTGCGCCAGCCAAACCCCCGCCAGCACGGCATAGAGATCCCGATCCTGCCGGGCGAGAGGGACATTTTCCGCCCCCTTCTTTCGGGCGCGCTTTTCCGCCCCGATCAGCGCCTCCCGCAGCATGGGTTCGGCGGATTCGGGATGTCCCAGTGCCAGTTGTAACTCCCCGCGCCCCAAGGCAATTTCGTTGAAGTACAAATAATTCGCGGTGTCGGTCAGGCGCCGGTCCGCCGCATCCAGCATCTGCGCGGCGGCCGACAGGTCGTGGCGGACGAGATAGATGTTTGCCATCGTCAGCTCGCTTTCGGCCAGAAATCGATTGACCGACTGTCCGCTGCCGTTGGCCGCCAATTCCTCCTGCGCCCTCTTCATCTGCTGCTGCGACTCCGATATCGAGCCGGCGCGCAGCGCGGCCGCAGCCAGCTTAAGCCTTTCGCTGGGAATCAATTGCCGAGCCGGGGAGAGCTCGAGAACCCCCATCGCTTCCCGCTCCATCAGCAGAGCGAGCTGAATGCGTGGCGTCCCTTCCTCGACCTCTTCCAGACCGGAGAGGGTGGTATAGAGCCTCCAGGCAGGATAGTCGCCCTCGTAGAACTTGCGGAGCGAGGGAAGAAATATAGACCAGGAGCTCTCGGCATCCCCGTTGTCCACCGCCGGGTTGCCCAGTAGGTTTCGGCCCCGCATCTCCAGCAGCGTGTAGTGCCGATCCTGGGCCAGGCCGATGACCCGCAGAAAATTCGGGTTATTCTCCGACGCTGCGCCAGGAGAATCCATGCATTCCGTGTCTTCGGTCAAGGCGTGGATCTGAATCCAGGCAAACTGCGGGTTGCGGCCGAGTAGCGCGTGAGCCGTTCGGTAGCAGGCGGCATGATCGGAAAAGCGCTGGAACGCGAAAGCCAGCTCCACCTGGGAGCGGTCTTCTCCGGCGGAATTGCCCAGGCGGCGAAAGATCGGCTGCGCCTGCATGGCCCACTTTTGGGCGGGAAGGTAATCGCCGGCTATGTCCGCCGCAATGGCCTTGCCCAGGGCCTGCACGGCTTCAATGAAGTCCTGCGTGGGCTGAGTTGAAACGGAAGGAAGGAACTGGGTGAGCCAGGGGTCTTGGTGGTTGCGTTCTAGCGAGGCGGCGAGGGCTTGAAGAAGCGTACGGGCGGCCAGGCATCTCTCCTCGCACGGCGAACCCCGGGAACGATCCACCGGCAAGGGATACGCCGAATCGAGCAGCTTCGGAAGTAGTGCGCTGGAAAGCTCTTCGTCGATGGCCCTCAGCGACGCCCCATCGGCGGCCAGCGCGCGCATCGCCTGCGGCGTGGCCAGATGCTGGTCCATGCGGCTCTGGTGCGATTTCAAGCGGATCAGCTTTTGTTCCAGGGCCTGGAGACGGCTGCGGCCTTCGGCCAGCCAGCGCGGGTCGCGCTCGAAGTGCAGGTAGCGGTTCCAGGTCTCCACCGCATTCATCACCTGACCGCGATCTTCCATCGCCACGGCCTCGTTGAACAGCACCACCGGGTCGCCGGGAGTCAGTTCGTCGGCGCGGCGCAGGTACTCGAGCGCCGTCGCGCGATCGTTCTCGCTGCCGGTGGCCGCGCCCCGCTGAAAATAGGCCGCGGCATCGTCGGCCAGCAGCCCGGCCGTCACCGGCCCGGCGTCCAGCAGGCGATCGAGGATGTCGATGGCCGGGCCGTAATTTTCCTCCAGCAGGTCGGCGCGGGCCTCCAATTGCAGCCAGTGCGGATCGTTGGGCGTGCGCTCCAGGTGGCGCTGAATCCCGGCCCGGGCATCCAGCAGTTCGGTCGACTCATGCCCGGTGGCGCCGCCGCGCAGGTGGGTCTCCGGAGTCACTTCGGCAAAATCCGCGCCGGGCAGGCGCAGAACGAAGATGCGGGAATGGGTATAGGCCTCGGCCAACAGACGCTCCGGAGCCGTCACATGCTGCCACCACAGGGCCACCCCGGCGGCCATGGTCAAGGCCGCCGCCATCGCCGCCCCCGCCCAAAGATACCGGCTCAACGTCTTGCCGCCCAAGGATTTGCGCGGGGTGCGGGCCAGCTCGATCGCCAGCTTGCGCTGCCAGTCCGGCGCAACCGAAGCCAGTTGGGCAACCTCCGCGGCCTCTTCCTCCGCGGCCTCTTCTTCCAGAATTCTCATGCTCTGGCGCAAGCGCGCCGCACAGGCCCGGCACACCGCCGCATGGGCCATCAGGCCATCGACCTTGGCCGCCCCCGCCTGCCCCATCGCCAGGCCGAGCCACTCTCCCGGCTCCGGACACACACCGTCCGTTCCCGCCGGAACAGCCTCTGCCGCTTCCGGCGAGGGAGCCTGGGGGCTCTTGAGCAGCGCCTCCAAGGCTTGGCCAAGCGCCTCCGCGGAGATGCCAGGATCGCCTTCTGGTTGCCGTTCTGAGTCGAAATCTGTCATTGTTTCGTCATTTCTCTTCCCTGCTTACCGGATATGCGGGCAACATTCCTTTCACAAACTTGTTTCTTTTCCGGAAGGGACCGGAGTTTCTCCTCGTCGCTCCTTCAACTTACCCCGCAGCCAGGTGGCCACCCGCCGCAAAGCGCTCTCCACGCCCTTGGCCGACAAACTCGTCCCCGCCATGGCGGCAATCTCCTCCGCCGTGAATCCTTGCAGATAATAAAGCCAGAAGATGGAGCGGTCGCGCTCCCCGATAACTTCCCCAGCTGCGCCCAGCATCTCGTCCAATTGGCCCAGCAACACCGATTTCTGCATCTCGCCGGTCTGGCGGGTGCTGGCCGCTCGGCCGGCCGAGGCCTCTTCGTCGAGCGAGAAGATAACTACTTTGCCACCCCGCTTGGCCGAGGAGATGCGGCGAAAATAGTCGTTCGCCACGGAGAGCGAAACAATGCGCAAAAGCCCCAGGATCGAGTCTTCGCCGCGCGGCTCGAACTCCCGCAAAATGCGGCGCTGCTGCTCGCACAGCTTGAAACAGACCTCCTGCACGATATCGTCCACCATTGCCGGCGATGAGCTGCCCATCCACAACCGGCAAACGCGCAACGCGGCCAGCGCAATTACCGGCCGCGCACGGCGCAGAAACTCGCCCCATTCCTCCGCATTGGAGGAACCGGCACAGAGCTTGGCGAGATCGTTGACCGTCGTACCAGTCGTGTCCATCGCGCGGTATACCAGTTTATCGCAAGGCAGCCTGGGGGGTTAATTGTTTGTATATTGCCTGCTCCCACAGGTAACCGCAAGATCCCCCATGGAACCAGGGCAATTGCAGGAACCCAATTCGATGACCGGGCGGGTTCCGGTTTCTATCGCGCCGCAGGCGCAGTGTTTGTTCGCCCCGCGCTTCAGCGTGGGGAAGCAGGCTTGAGCTTCTCAGCCCTGAAAGGGCGGCGCAGACGGGAGATCGTCATCGGAATGGCGTTCCTGCGATCGCCCTGACGGAACCGCCCGGCGCACGGCGCAGCAGTTTCACTCTGTGCTAGTATCCCGGCAAGCTCCGCAGTCGATTTTTACAGCGGTTCTCCGGTTGCTCCCTTGCGAAGGATCGATGCCGAGTGGCTGATTTCTTCAAAAAAATGGCCGCCTTGCACGAATCTGCTGACGCCACCCAAACTGGAAAACAGCTCGAAAGGCTCGTCGCATGGAATCCCACCTCCGGCCCCTCACGCTCGGCGAAATCCTGGACCGCACCGCCCAGCTCTACCGGGAGAACTTCCTCCTCTTTGCCGGCATCTCCGCCGTCTACGCCGGGGTCCTGCTGCTGCTGAACCTGGCCCAGATCGGGCTGGACGAACTGCTGCGGGTGCTGAACCGGTCCCAGCAACTGCCCTGGGTCACGCTGGGATTCGTGGTCCTCATCCTGCCCCTGATGTTCGTCGCCGCGGGCGCGGCGGTGGCGGCCAACAACCGCGCGGTCTCCTGGGTTCACCTGGGCGAGCCGGCCACCATCCGGCGCGCCTATTTGAGCATCCTGCCGCGCCTGGGACGCTACCTCTGGCTGATGACCCTGGTGGCTTTGGTCATTTACGTCCCCTTCGTTCTGATCTACGGCGGCTATTTCGGGCTGCTCTTTTTCTTTGTAAAGCCCAAGGGCATTCTGTCGCAGGGAGGAGCCCAGGCCAACCCGGAGGCCATGCTCCTCTTCGGGCTCATCTCCCTGCTCTTCGCTCTGCTGCTGCTGCTCGCCCTGGTCTATGCCCTCTTGATGTTCCTGCGCTACGCGCTGGCCGTGCCCGCCTCGGTGGTCGAAGACCTGCCCGCCCGCAAGGCCCTGCGCCGCAGCGTCGAGCTGACCAAAGGCGCGCGGGGACGCATCTTCGTCCTCTGCCTGCTCATTGTCGCCGTCCAGTTCGCCCTGGTGGGCATCACCCAGATCTTCTTCCTGCTGGCCGCGTTCAAGCACCATGGCCAACTGGCGGCGTGGATTCAGGTCATTCAGCAGATCGTGGCCTTCCTGACCAACAGCTTCGTCGGGCCCCTCTACGCCACCGGTCTGACCCTCTTCTACTACGACCAGCGGGTGCGCAAGGAGGGCTTCGACATCGAGTGGATGATGCAGGCCGCCGGCCTGACGGTTCCCCCACCCCCGCCAGCGCCCCCGGCCGCCCAGCCCTGGCCAATCCTCGATCTGCCGGAAGACTCGCCGCCCGCCGAGCCCACACCGAACCCGCTCTCGGAAGACTCCGGAAGCGCACATGAATAAGCACTTCAATTGGAATCCGGGAGAATCGCGATGAACGAAACGAACGCACCTTTGCCGGCTGGCCCGGCCAACGCCGGACCCTGGCCCTATGGCCCCATGACCTTCGGCCAGATTCTCGACCGCATCGTTTCTACTATGATCGGCGCATACGGTTTTGGAGGCATGGCATCGAGTGGACGATGGAGGCGGCAAGATTGAACACGAATGCATCTCGGCCAGCCATCTTCCGCACCCTCAAGGCCGGAGGATGTTGAGCAGGAGGGCGCGGTCGATGTGCGGCGGCGCTGCGCTGGTTTTGGTCCTTGCCGCAGGTCAAGCGCGCGCCGAGGCCCCGGTTTCTGCCGCGCCCGCAGTGCAAGCCGCTAGCCAGATCCGCGACGCCTCGCTCGACAGCTACCGCCAGCACCTGCTCGACCTCGCCTCCCTGACCGAAGCCTGCGCCCAGGCGCGCGATGCCAAAGCCTGCGACCCCGCGTTGGTGGGACCCGACGACCGCCTCCCGCTCCCCGGCAACGCGAACAGCGAGCGGCGGCTGGTGCGCTACCAGTGGCTGCGCGTGCTCTTCCTGAAAGCCCAGGACAAGGACGCCGAACCCGCCAAATCCGCCGTAGCCGAGCCGAAAGAGGCAGAAGAGAGCGCCGAACCCGCCCCGCCCTCCACTTCCCAATTGCTGAAGGACGCCCAGGCGCGTCTGGCGCAGGATCTGGCCCAGGCAGACGGCGCGACAAGCTCCAGCCCCAGCCACAACCCGGAGCGCGAAGCCATGAAGCAGGTGCTGGCCGGCCGCGCGTTTCGCAACCTGGAAGAGCGCGCCCCGCGCGACTCGGCCATGGAAAAAGTCGGCGACTGGCTCAACCGGCTCTTCGCAAGTGTGGGCAGGCTCCGCTCCCGCTCCGCATGGATCGGCCGGGCGATCGTCGGCGGCTTTATTCTGCTGGTCTGTGCGGGCCTGGTGTGGGGGCTGCTCCAACTGGAACGCCGCTGGCGCATCCGCCTGACGCCGGAGAACGAGCCCCCCGCCCTCGGCGCAGCTTCGACCCGCGATTGGCAGCTTTGGCTCGACGACGCGCGCCGATCCGCCTCCCACGGCGCGTGGCGCGAGGCCCTGCACTCGGTCTACTGGGCCGCCATCTCGCGTCTCGAATCGAAGCGGCTGTGGCCGGCCGACCGGGCGCGCACGCCCCGCGAGTACCTCGCCCTGCTGGCCCCGGACGACCCGCGCCGCGCCGGGCTGGCCGCGCTCACCCGCGGCTTCGAGCAGACCTGGTACGGCGGCCGGCCGGCTGGCGAGAGCGAATACCGGCAAGCCGAGCGCGTGGCCGAAGGGCTCATTGCGGGCGGCACGGCCCCACCGGGAGGCACGGAATGAACTTCCTCTCCTCGCTCGACGCCAAGGACCGCCGCCTGCTGCTCTGGTTTGCGGGCATCGGGCTGGTGCTGGCCGTGCTCACCGGGTTCCTGCTGCCCAGCGGCAACAACAACGACAATCCGCTGCCTTCCACTTATCTCGCCGGCCGCCACGGCGCGCGCGCCGCCTATGAAACCCTGCTGCGCTCTGGCTATCCCATCGAGCGCTGGGAGCGGCCTCTGGGCGAGTTGGCCGCAACGGCAGGTCCAGAGACGGTGATCGTCTTTGCCGAGCCGTTCAAGCGCGAGACGAGCGACATCCAGGCGGTGCGGCAGATTCTGGAGCGCGGCGGACGCGTGCTCTCGACCGGCTACCTGGGCGGGTTCATTCTCCCCGGCGCAACCCTGGAACCGCCTGCCGGGTTCAACTTTGCCGCCTGCCGGCTGGAGCCCGAGGGGCTCGACCCGCTCGCGGCGTCGGGCGAGGTGTGGATGACTCCCGAGGCTGCCTGGGCCGTGGGCAACCCCGCGCATCGTGTCCAGTACGATTGCAACGGCCAGCCGGCGGTGGTCGAGTACGCCTGGGCCAAGGGCCGCGTCGTATGGTGGGCCGGGTCCACGCCGCTCGAAAACGGATCGATCTCTCGCGCAGCCAATCTGGACCTGCTGCTCAACTCGCTCGGGCCGCGACCGGGGCATCGCTTTTACTGGGACGAGTCGCTGCATGGGGACGTGCGCTCGGTATGGAGCTTTGCCTCCGGACCGTCCCTCACGCTGCTATGGATTGGCTTGCTCGCTTCGGGGTTGCTGGTCGTCTTGAGCTTCAGCCGCCGCGCGGGTCCGCTGCGCGAACTGCCCGTTCCGGCGCGCGCCACGCCGCTCGAATTTCTCGACGCCCTGGGCTCGCTCTACGGCAATGCCGGAGCCGCGTCGACTGCCGTCGCGATTGCCTGGGAGCGCTTCCGCCGCCACACCCTGCGGGCCTGCGGCTTGCGCGGCCAAAAGATGGGCGCGGAGGAGCTGGCAGCGCTGATCCGCCACCGCTTTGCCGCCGCCGGCGCGAGCCTGGAAGCCGACCTGGCCGCCTGCGAAGAGGCCGCCTGGGGCGAGTCGGTGACACCCCGCCAGGCCCTCCAGTTGATCCAAACGCTGCATTCGCATCACAAGCAGTTCCTTGCCGGGTCTAAATCAGGCAGACCCATCGCAAGCCCCCAACGGAAAAATTCCAAACAGCAGGAAAGGCCGTCATGAGCCAGGAAAACAATCTCGACCCTTCGCAATCTCTCGAGGCCAACGCCAAAAGTGCGGAGCACTTGCCAGCCACCAGCCGGTTGATCGCCCATGCGCGCCAGGAACTGGGCCGAGCGATCTCCGGCCAGAGCGAAGTCCTCGAAGAAGTGCTGATCGCCGTGCTCTGCCAGGGCCACGCCCTGCTCGAAGGCGTGCCGGGCATCGCCAAGACGCTCATCGTGAAGGCGCTGGGGCGGCTCCTGGGCCTCGGCTTCCAGCGCGTGCAGGCCACGCCCGACCTGATGCCCGCCGACATTCTGGGCACCACCATCCTGCGCCCCGGAACCGACAGCTTCACCTTCCACGCCGGACCGGTCTTCACCGATCTACTTCTGGTGGACGAGATCAACCGCATGCCGCCCCGCACCCAGGCCGCGCTCCTCGAATGTATGGAAGAGCGCCAGGTGACCACCGACGGCGTGCGCCGCCCGCTGCCCGCCTGGTTCACCGTCTTCGCCACCCAGAATCCGGTGGACTTCGAAGGCACCTACCCGCTGCCCGAGGCGCAACTGGACCGTTTCCTGCTGAAAATTCGCGTGGCCTATCCGTCCGAAGCCGAGGAGTTGCAAATCCTGGATCGGCACCACGGCGGTTCGGGCGCGGGACTGCTCGAAGACGCCGCCATCGCGCCCATTCCCGAGGAGCTGCTGGCCGCCGCGCGTGCCGAGGTGCGCCGCATCCGCATCGAGCCGGAGCTTTACCGCTACATCCTGGCGCTGGCCCGGCAAACCCGCGAGTGGCCGACGCTGCTGCTGGGCGCCAGCCCGCGCGCGGCGCTCAGTCTGATGCTGGTGGCCCAGGCCGCGGCCGCCTTCGACGGGCGCGACTACCTGGTTCCCGACGACGTCAAGCGGGCCGTGCAGCCGGTGCTGCGCCATCGCGTGCTGCTCAAGCCCGAAGCCGAACTCGAGGGCTTCGACGCCGACCGCGTCCTGGCCGACGTCGTCGCCGCCGTGCCGGTGCCGAGACAATGATCTCGCCATCCCTCCATCCCGGGCCGGTCTGTGCCGCCTGCCAGCGGCGCAGCCTGTGGGGCTTCGGCCTCACGCCGCGCTGCATCGGCCTGCTGCTGCTGGGCTTCGTCTGGCTGGTTCCCGGCTTCTGGGACGGCCGGCTGGCCTACGCGATGCTCGCCTGGGACGCGCTGGTGCTGCTGGCCGCGCTGCTGGACGGCCTCCGTCTGCCCCGTCCCGCCCAGCTCTCCGCCTCCCGCTCGTGGTCGAACGCCCCCGCTCTGGACTCCGAGACCGAGATCGAGTTGACCATTGAGAACCACGGCCAGACGATCGTCGTGTGCCGGCTGATCGACGACCTGCCCGTGGCGCTGGTGGCTGAACCTGCGACCCACCGGCTGACGGCTTTTCCCCGCGTGCCCGCCCGGCTGCGCTATCGCGTCGAGCCCAAGGAACGCGGCGACTGCGAGACCGGCTGGCTCTACATCCGTTACCGCTCGCCGCTGGGACTGATCGACCGCTGGGCCAAAGCGCCGCTGATCCAGACCGTGCGCGTCTACCCCGCGCTGCGCACCGGCGAGGAGCAGCAAATCTTCCTCGCCCGCAGCCGCCAGATCGACCTGCAACTGCGGCAGATGCGCCAGCGTGGCCTGGGCCGCGACTTCGAGAGCCTGCGCGAGTACCGCCAGGGCGACGACCTGCGCGACATCTGCTGGACGGCCACCGCGCGTCGCGGCAGCCTGATCACTCGCCAGTACCAGACCGAGCGCAGCCAGCCGGTGTGGATCGTGCTCGACTGCGGGCGGCTGATGCGCGCGCGCGTGGCGATGTCGAAACCATTGAAGGAATTCCTCGGAACGAGGGGCGCGGCTTTTTCGACCGGCGGAAATGAGCCGGCCGGACTGGGTAACGTGCCAGGGCACGACTTCAGTCGTGCCGAACGCGCCTCAAAGTCGGCCCGGGCTTTAGCCCCGGAGGGCCGCATCCACTCCAAGCTCGACCACGCCTGCACCACCGCCGTCGCTCTGGCCCAACTGGCGCTGTTTTCCGGCGACCGCGTGGGCCTGCTGGCCTATGGGCAAGGAGTTCAGCAGCGGCTGCTGCCCGGCCGCGGCGCGGCCCATCTGCGCCAGTTGATCGAGGCCCTGGCCCAGGTCCGCGCGGAGAGCAGCGAGGCGGATCACCTGCGCGCCACAGCCGTGCTGGAGCGTCTGCAACCCCGCCGCTCGCTGATCCTCTGGGTGACGGACCTGGCCGAGACCGCCATGCGCCCCGAGGTCGTCGACGGCGCCACGCAACTCTTGCGCCGCCACGTGCTGCTGTTCGTCGCCATGGCCCAGCCGGAGGTGGAGCGCATCGCCCAGGCGCGGCCCAGGAACATCGAGCAGATGTTCCGCGCCGCCGCCGCCCAGGAGATGGCCGGCCGCCGCGAGTTGCTGCTGGCGCGGCTCCGCGAGCAGGGCGCGCTGACCCTCGATCTCAACCCGGAGGCGCTAACTTCCTCGGTGCTGAACCAGTATCTCGCCGTGAAAGAGCGGGCCATGGTGTAGTCCGACCGGCGGCTACCAGAACACGCACGCCACCAGCCGCGGCGGTCCGGCGTGGTTGTCCAGAATCTGCGTGCGCAGGACGGCCTCCATGTTGAGCCGTTCCCAGTTGCGCGGGGCGTGCGCGGTCAGTTCGGCGGTGCGCGCCGGGTCCAGCAGAAACTGCGCGGCGGCGGCCGTGCCGTTGGCGCCCAGGCCGGCCACCACCAGCACCGGCCGTCCGGTGGTCTGGTCGAAGATGCGCGCCACCAGCGCGTAATCCTCGTTAACATTGCCGGAGGTTGGCGACAGATCCACGTGCCACCCTTCCTTGCCGGGGTTGCGGCGGTCCTCGATGGCGTAGACATTGCTCTTGGCCAGTTGGACGAAGTGGTAGCGCAGCGGCTCGGTCACGCGCATGGTCCACACATTGTCCAGGCCGCCGATCAGCACGCTGGCGCCGCGCTGCAAGTCGGGATAGGTTGCCTGGGTGGAAAGCGCCAGCGCATAGGACTTATTGTGCTGCGCCAGGAAGGCCACAATGCCGGACTGCGCCAGGATATCGCGGTAGTTGACGATCTCGCCCATGCGCAACAGAGCCGTGAGGCCGCCATTCTGACCGGCGGGCAGCTCCGGCGCCTGGCTCACGGTAGCGGAAAGATCGGCAAGCACCAGCCGCACCTGGCCCGGCTCGCTGAGGATGGGCGCCCAGAGTTGGCGATCGGCGGCCTGCGCGGCCTGGCTGGATTGCCACCAAAGGAACGCCCCAAGCGCCACAATCGCTGCCGCCGCCAATGCCGCCAGCCCTCGCCGGAGACCCTTCGCCGCCGGCCCCTTCGCCGCATCGGCAGACGCTCCGGGAGATTCTGCACCTCCGCCCCTGGGGATTCCCTCCGCCCCCGCCTGCGGAGCCGGCGCGGCCTCTGAGGAAAGAGCCTGCGCGCCGCCGGAACGCGTCTCGCTGGCCGCGCGGCGGAAGACCGGCACATAGCTGCCCGGCCGCAGGTCGATCTGCAACTCGGCGGCGTGTTCCGGCTGATGGTAGTACTGCGCGATCCGCTTGCGAACCTCGCCGGCCGTCAGCCGCACCACGGTGTCTTGATTGGTGTCGTAATCCGCCGGGCGATGAAAGACTTCCATGCCCAGCAGCCGTTCTTTCAGCAGCTCCTCGCGGCCCTCCAGCGTCTGTTCCACCAGGTAGCGCAGCAGATTGGGGTAGCGCTTGCTGTTGCGGAACAGCGGGCTCTCCAGCATCCGCTCCAATTGGCCGTTGACCGTCTGGCGGTCGGCTTGCGTCGTGGGCACCCAGTCGCCGGAATGTTGATCTGCTTCCATAGGTTGGTTTCCGCGGACGGGCCGCCAAATCTCAGCACGCGCGCGGGCGCGGCATTCCTTCCCGATTAACGTAGCATACGTCCCGTGCGCCCGGCCTGAAAAATCATCGACAGCCAACAAAACAAACAGCGTTATGCGGCAATGGCAAAGCCAGGCGTGCTGGAAACCGTAGCAGCCTTGCGCGCCGCTCTTGCGCCTCCTACTATCGTGCCCGGATCGATTGCGCTTGCCGTTGCGATGCCAAATCTCGCTCCGCAACCTGCCCGAATGGCGTCCGGCGCGCAAAGATCCTCAGAGAGAGGCGGATTATTGTGATGATGCGATTGAATTGCCGGAGCCGCGCCCTGGGCGCGCTTGCCCTGGCGGCAGCTTTTGTGACCGTTCCACTGGCTGTTGCCCAGTTCCCTGGCGCGCCGCAGCCCAAGCACTATCCCTGGTCGGACTCGAGCCTTTCGCCCGATGTGCGCGCCGACCTGGTCGTCAAAGAACTCACCTTCGACGAGAAGATTTCCTTGCTGCACGGCCAGGGTGCGCCTTTCCAGAACAACGCGGCCTCCGATTCCAATGGCGGAGCCGGCTACTCGACGGCGCTTCCTCGGGTCGGCATCCCCGCCATTCAGATGGCGGACTCGGCCTACGGCGTCACTCGCGGCGCGGCCATGGGCCGCTATTCGACCGCCCTGCCCAACAACCTGGGCGCGGCTTCGGCCTGGGATCCGCAGGGAGCTTTTGAATACGGCGCATTGATTGGCCGCGAACTGCGCAATCAGGGCTACAGCATGTCGCTGGGCGGCGGCGTGAACCTGCCCCGCGAGCCGCGCAACGGCCGCACCTTCGAGTACGAAGGCGAAGACCCGCTGCTGGCCGGAACGCTGGACGGCAACTTCGCCAAGGGCGTGCAATCCCAACACATTATCGGCGACCTCAAGCACTACGCCCTCAACGATCAAGAGAGCGGACGCAACGCCGTCAACGCCAACATCGACAAGCGTTCCATGCGCGAGACCGATCTGCGCGCCTTTGGCATTGCCCTGGCCATCTCCGATGCCGGCGGCGTCATGTGCTCTTACAACCGCGTCAACGGCGACTTTGCCTGCGAGAACAGCTATCTGCTCACCGACGTATTGAAGAAGGCCTTCCACTTCAAGGGCTTCGTTCTCTCCGACTGGGGCGGCACGCACTCCGCGGCCAAAGCCTCGCACGCCGGCCTCGATCAGGAGCAGCCCGACAAGTTCTTCTTCGGCGACGCGCTCAAGAAAGCCGTCGAAGACGGCGAAGTCTCCCGCGAGGAGATCAACGAACATGTGCATCGCATCTTGCGCACCATCTTCGCCACCGGCCTCTACGACAACCCGGTCGTCATGGAGGTGCCGGATGTGGATCGCGGCTACGCCCTGGCGCAGAAGGTCGCCGAAAAGAGCATCGTGCTGCTCAAGAACGAGCACAACGTGCTTCCCCTGGCAGGCAAGCTCAAGACGGTTGTGCTGATCGGCGGTCATGCCGATCTGGGCGTGATCTCCGGCGGCGGCTCGGCGCAGGTGGATCCCGCGGGCGGCTCGGCCGTGCCTCCTCCGCCGCCGGGACCGAATCCCTTCGACGCCTTCATGCGTCCGGCATGGCAGCCGAGCTCGCCGCTGCGCGCGCTGACCGCCAAGATGCCCGCCGCCAAGATCTCCTATCTCTCCGGCGACGATCTGGCTGCCGCGGCTGCCGCCGCCAAGCAGGCCGACGTGGCCATTGTCTTCGCCTACCAATGGGAGTCCGAGGGCATGGACCTGCCCACGCTCAGCCTGTCTCCGGCGCAGAACAAGCTGATTGAAACCGTGGCCGCCGCCAATCCAAAGACCGTCGTGGTGCTGGAAACCGGCAGCCCGGCCACCATGCCGTGGATCGGCAAGGTTGCCGGCGTGCTCGAAGCCTGGTATCCGGGCATCCGCGGCGCAGAAGCGCTGGCCAACATTCTGACCGGCCAGGTCAACCCTACCGGCAAGCTGGCCATCACCTTCCCCAAGAGCGACGCCGATCTGCCCCATCCCGCGATCGTGATGCCGCCCCCCGCGTCGGAGCCTAACTACGCAGCCATCAAGAGCGTGGAGGACTACATGAACACCGTCGCCAAGGGGCTTCCGGCGTTCCAGACGACCTACGACGAGAAGCTGAAGGTCGGCTACAAGTGGTACGACGCGGAAAAGAAAGCTCCGCTCTTTCCCTTCGGCTTCGGCCTTTCTTACACCACCTATGCCTACTCCGGCCTGACGGTGAAGACCGGCGACGCGCTTACCGTCTCCTTCACCGTGAAGAACACCGGCAAGCGCGCCGGAACCGAGATTGCGCAGGTGTACAGCTCGTTGCCGGATTCGGCCGGCGAGCCGCCCAAGCGCCTGATCGGCTGGGCCCGCGTCGAACTGGCGCCCGGCGAGTCGAAGCAAGTCTCGATTCCCGTGGAGCAGGAACGCCTGACCATCTACGACGAAGCTTCCGATCGCTGGAAGCTGGTCCCGGGCAGCTACAACGTGATGGCCGGCGGCTCCTCGCAGGATCTGCCCCTGCACCAGGCTGTCACTCTGCAATAACGTCGCTTGAAACCACGCAATACGGCCGCATCGGGGATCGATCCCGGTGCGGCCGTTTTTGCTTTCGGCCTTCTCATTGGCCGAACCTTGTAACAGGGCACGACTTTAGAGGCTGCGGAAAAACCCCGAAAGATGGGCGAATATCCCCAAGGACATCCCGCAGGGGCTGAAGCCCACGGTTTATTATCAGGCAGTTACGGCACGGATGAAGCCGTGCCCTTTCAAAGAATGGGCCACACCAGAGTTTTTCGCAGCCTGTTTCGTCGTGCCGAAAACCAGCAAGAAATTTGTGGGCTTTAGCCCCTGATGGGCGTAGTTTCCGGATTGCCGGTGACCCAGGCGCGATGCCGAAAATGCAGTACCGGTTCCACCTGACAAGGAGGCCAGGGAGTCTTGGGATATTCTCGATGAGATAGGCGGGAGGATATAGTGCTTGCAACGGCTTCTCTGAAAGATGACCATGGCTATAGCACGACGCTATTGTTTTGCGCTTCTGATCCTTCTTTGGTTTGGGTGCGGCGCGCGGGCGCAATCCCAGACCGCGCCTTCATCGAATCCCTCCTCACCCTCCGCCAAGGCGATGGATGTGACCATCGGACAATCCGCCGCGCACCTCTACGGCCCATGGAAGTTTACTGTCGGCGATTCGCCTATCGATCCGGCGACCCATCGGCCGCTCTGGGCGGAGCCGGGCTTCGACGACTCCAAGTGGGAGGATGTCGATCTGACGCCGAAGGAAGGCGCCATCGACCCTTTGGGCGGACTTTCCGGCTTTGTTCCGGGTTGGACGGCCAAGGGCCATCCCGGCTACTGGGGTTATGCCTGGTATCGCATCCGTGTGCGGCTCAACACGCAGCCGGGTGAGAAGCTGGCCCTGGATGGCCCTTCCGACGTGGACGACGGCTACCAGTTCTTCGCCAACGGCTCGCTTCTGGGCAGCTTCGGCGATTTCTCCAGCCGCCGGCCGACGATCTACCTGACACAACCGACGATGTTTCCGTTGCCGGTATCCGCTGCGGCGGATCGGGCGACGACGGTGCTGGCCTTCCGTTTCTGGATGGATCCCAGCACTCAGATGTTACAGCCCGAAACGGGCGGGATGCACAATGCGCCCCTGCTGGGCGATACGGCAACGGTAGCGGCTGAATATCAATCCCGCTGGCAGGAACTGATCCGCGGTTACGCAGGTTATCCCGTATTATCCTTCCTCTATCTCTTGCTTGCCTTGACAGCCTTTTGTCTGGCGTTTTTCGATCGCTCCGACCCGGTCTATCTCTGGATGGGCGGGCTTTTTCCGCTTGCTGCGTCGAGCTACTTCTTGATGGCTTTCGCGATGTGGTCACAGACTCTGAGCGGGAAAGCCAGCGAGATTATCTTGGACGTTTTTCTGATGCCCCTAACAATCGCTGGATGGGTGATGGTTTGGTGGATATGGTTCCGGCTGCGCCGTCCGGCCTGGATACCCGGCGCCGCTTGTACCCTGGCCCTATTGCTTGCGCTCTCCAATTTGCTGGGCGAGAATCTTTGGTTCACGATCATTCCGCAGCCGGTCAGCGCTGCTTTTCACATCGTTTCGATGGTGGTCCGGCTGGCCTTCATGGCGTTGCTGTTGGGGATTGCCTTTTTGGGAATCCGTAAAGAGGGTGTTGAAGGCTGGCTGGTGCTGCCTGCCGTTCTGCTCTATGGCCTGACCCGGTTTCAGAATGAACTTTTTGCTGGCCAGCATTTTCCTACTGTCTGGCTTCCTTTTGGTGTGCAGGTGACTATCGGCATGCTAGGCGGCTTCATGTTGGTGCTGGTTCTGGCTCTCCTGCTCTTGCGTAGACTGAATCTCTCGCTCCAACGCCAGCGGCGGATGGCCCTGGACGTGAAGCAGGCGCAGGAGGTGCAGCAGGTCATCTTGCCCACGGCGCGAATGACGCTGCCGGGGCTGGAGATTGAAAGCGAATACCGGCCTGCGCTGGAGGTAGGCGGCGACTTCTTTCAGATCATTCCGCATCCAACGGACGGCAGCTTGCTGATTGTTGCCGGGGACGTGGCGGGCAAAGGGCTGAGGTCCGGCATGTTGGTGGCGCTGCTGGTGGGGGCGATCCGCAGCACCGTGGATTGGAGCGACAATCCAGAGGTGGTGCTGAAGGCCCTGAATCAGCGCCTTTGTGGACGAAGCGACGCGCAGGCGACTTGTCTCGCTCTGAGAATTGGCGCGGACGGGGCGGTCACGCTGGCCAACGCCGGCCACCTGCCGCCATATTTGAATGGCGCGCCTGTGGCGATGGAGGGCGCGCTGCCGCTGGGAATGGTTTCCGGGACAGTTTTCTCGCGCTTGCACTTCAAGCTGGCCGAAGGCGACCGGCTGCTGGTGCTCTCCGACGGGATTGCCGAGGCGAAGGACGCCGACGGCCATCTCTTCGGCTTCGAGCGTGTCGAGCAACTGCTGCAAACGCGGCCCTCCGCCGCTGAACTGGCCACCGCCGCGCAGCGCTTCGGCCAGAACGACGACATCAGCGTGATCGCGGTGAAGCGCACGGCAGCAATGGAGGCCATGCCGGCATAGGCGGCTGTGATGCAACTGCGAACCGTTCCTCGGGCTCCGGCCGCTACACGATGCATGGAGCCATCAAAAGGAATAAGGCCGGGGCTCCACTTTCCAATGCGCCAAAGGGACCGGGTAAAGGGCTATGCCTGGATGGTCGCCTATTCGGAAATTACCCAGTCTTTGCATGGAATTACCACCCTTGGGCGCACAATTGTTCCAGTGTGTCTTTCTCAGCCTGAAATGGCCCAAACCAATGCGCCCAAGGGTCGATTCATGGCGTCAGAGTCCGGGACTCGGCGAAACAATGCGCATAACTCCTTTGCTGAGACAATTTTGCGGACAACCTCAATGGTTACAAGCAGTTAGCGCGACACCCCTGCCGCATCCCACTGAAAACACGCCACTTTTCCCCAAAATACGGGGGAGGGGGAAAAGACCGACCACCTACCTGATGCTGTACTGGCGCAACAACGCTTGCCTGCAACATCGAGATGGTCGTGTCGTCCCTAACCCGGCAATGACCAGACGGTAAACTCCTTGCGGAGTTACTTCAGCCGAGCAGCCCGCGCAAATACGCCGCCCCTTTGAAGGCGATCTCTTCCGGCGAGACGTTCCGGTCGGCGTAGAGCGCTCCCAGCACGTTGTCTTTTTCGGCCGAATAGCCAAACCCCTCAATCATCAAATAGCCGTCGTAGTCCATCTCCCTCAGCGCGGCGATGATGCCGGGAAAGTCCACGTGCCCGGTGCCGAGCAGCCCGCGATCGTTCTCGCTGGCATGAATATGCTTCAGATGCTTGCCCAGGCCACGCACCGCGGCGGCGATGTTCTTCTCCTCGATATTGGCGTGGAAGGTATCGATGGTGACGCCCACGCGCGGATGCCCGACCGCTTCGCACAACGCCTTGGCGTCCGCGCCTGTGCAGAGAAAGAAGGTCTCGGAGCGATTCACCGGTTCGATGGAAAGCGTGACGCGGTTGGCGTCGAGCGCCTCGCCGAGCGATTGGAAGCACTCCACCGCCCACTGCCATTCGTCGCCGTTACGGCGTCTTCCGTGAAGGTAGCCGATGGGCGCGAACAGAGGGCCGCCCAGCAGATGCGCGCCCAGCTCGGCGGCGGTTTCGACGCAGCGGACCAGGTGCGCCAGCGCCTTCTTGCGGACCGCGGCATCCGGGCCGATCGGATTCACGCCCTCCGGCAGGATGGCGCAGACCGTGCAATCCATGCCGCTGGCCGCGCAGGCGCGGCGAATGCCTGCGGCATCGAGTTCGCCGGGGTCGAACATGGGAATCTCGAACCCCTCGAGCCCCTGCGCGCGCAGTTTGGGCAGGAGATCCAGATGGGACGGATTGAGCTGGGTGGTCCAGGCAAAAGCACTTACGCCGATCTTCATAAAGGCCTTCCTCTTCGCACGTTCTTTGAGTAGCCTACCGCAACCCGTGGGCGCGCCAGGGCAATCGCATGAATCCTCTGCAAGGATTTCGGCCCTTCCACACTTCGATTTCGACCGCCGCTGTTGCAGTTTTCGTCCCGAAGGGACGGTCTGAGCCTAGCCCAGGACAAGCGAAGCGCTGTCCTGGGATCGGCTCACCCTCAGAGTTCTCCGCCCTGCAAGGGCAGAATGGTTTCATATGCGCCGTTCATGCAATCGCCCGAGCGGGCGCGCTTCTTGGCCATTACACGATGTCCCGTAAAAGATATAATCGGCCCCATGACGGCATTTGCAGAGACAAACAAAAGCGAGGACGAGCTGGGGGGCGGCGCGCCGGAAACCGACACCAAAATGCGCGCGCTGGAGGCGCGTCTGCGCCAGTTGGGCAGCCTGATGGTGGCCTACTCCGGCGGTGTGGACTCGGCGTTTCTGGCGGCCACCGCGCACCGCGTGCTGGGCAGCCGCATGTTGGCCGTGCTGGCCGATTCGCCCAGCCTGGCGCGGCGCGACCTGGACCAGGCCCGCGCCTTTGCCGTGGCTCAGGAAATGCCGCTGCATGTGATCGAGACCGCGGAGTTGGACCAGCCCGAATACCAGCGCAACGACGCCAACCGCTGCTTCCACTGCAAGACCGAGCTCTTTGCCGGCATGAAGACGCTGGGCGCTAGACTCGGCTACGACAACATCGCCTACGGCATGAACGCCGACGACACGAGAGATTTTCGCCCCGGTCAGCGGGCCGCCGCGGAGAACGATGTACTGGCGCCCCTGGCCGAGGCCGGGCTGACCAAGCCGGAGATTCGCGCCCTGGCCAAAGCGGCCGGCTATCCGCTGTGGGACCGCCCGGCCGCGCCCTGCCTGGCCTCGCGGGTCGAGTACGGCCGCACCGTGACCCGCGAGGTGCTCGAGCAGGTCGAAAAGGCCGAGGAGAGCCTGCGCCAGCTCGGCTTCCATGAGCTGCGCGTGCGCCATCACGGCGATCTGGCCCGCGTGGAGATTGCCCGCGCCGAGCTGCCCCGCGTCCTGGCCATCGAGATGCTCGACGCGATTTCGACGGCGCTGCGCCAGGTCGGCTTTCAGTACGTGACCCTGGATTGCGCCGGCTTCCGCTCCGGCGCCATGAACGAAATTCTGCCCGTCGAAGTGCTGGCCCGGCGCGGCGCATCGCCAACAGTTTAGAATCACCCTCGTGCGAATTGGATATCTTGAGTGCTTTTCCGGCATTAGCGGCGACATGCTGCTGGGCGCCCTGGTCGATGCGGGCGTGCCCTTTCCTACCCTTGCGGCGACCGCCGAAGCCCTGAACGTGGGCGCGCGTCTGGAGATGCGCAAGGTGAGCCGTGGCGGCCTGGCCGCCACCAAGGTGGACGTCCTCACCCCGGACCATCCGGCCAGCGCGCCGGATCACGCCCACGAACACCATGCCCACACGGGCCACGCTGAGCACTCGCACGAAACAGACCGTGCCCCATCCATTCCGCGGCCTCTTGCGGAATGGGTGGGAGGGCACGAATCTCAACCGGCCCACGGCCACCAGCACACTCACACTCACACTCACACTCACACTCACACCCCGCACCGCTCTCTCTCGGCGATCCTGACCATCATCCGCTCCGCCCCGCTCTCCGCTGCGGTCAAGCAGCGCTCCATGCGCGCCTTTCAACTGCTGGGCGAGGCCGAAGCCGCCATCCATTCCATGCCGATCGAAGACGTGCATTTCCACGAAGTGGGCGCGGTAGACACCATTGTCGACATTGTCTGCACCGCCGCCGGTTGCGAGGCGCTGGGCGTGGATCGCTGGATGGCGTCGCCGCTCAACGTGGGCAGCGGCACGGTGGTCTGCCAGCACGGAACCCTGCCTGTGCCCGCCCCGGCCACGCTGGCTCTGCTGGGCGATGCCCCGGTCTATGCCGCGGGCGCGCCCATGGAACGCGTCACTCCCACCGGCGCGGCCCTGCTGCGCATGTTGGACGTGCGCTACGCTTCTCTTCCCGCCATGCGCGTCAAGGCCACGGGTTACGGTGCGGGCGGGCGCGAGACGCCGGGCCAGCCCAACCTGCTGCGCCTGCTGGTCGGCGAAGCCGACGAAAACGCGGACCAAGAATCCGTTGCGGTCATCGAGACCGTGATCGACGATTCCACCCCGCAGGTAATCGCCTACGTCGGCGAGAAGCTGCTCGAAGCCGGCGCGTGGGATGTCTATCGCGCCTCGGTGCAGATGAAGAAGGGCCGCACCGGCGTGCAGTTGACGGTGCTTTGCCGTCCGGACCTGGTGGCCGCGCTGCGCGACCTGATCTTCCGCGAGACCACCACCATCGGCCTGCGCTGGCGGCTGGAAAACAAAGTGGTGCTTCAGCGCGAGTATTGGGACGTGGGCACCACCTGGGGCGAGGTCACCGTCAAGGTCGCCCGCTGGCCCGACAGCAAGATCGCCAACGCGTCGCCGGAGTACGAGGATTGCCGCCTGCTGGCGACGCAATTCTCCGTGCCCCTCAAGCAGGTGATGCAAGAGGCCATGCAGAACTACCTCGAAACCACGGCGGAAGTTGCCGCCGAAGGAACCCGCGCGGCGGCCGAGAAGGAAGGGCTTTGATGGATCGCACAGGAATTGAAGCGTTGCTCAACGAAGTGCGCGAAGGCCGCACCGGCGTCGATCAGGCGCTGGAGCGCCTGCGCAATCTGCCCTTCGAGGATATGGGCTTTGCCAAGCTCGATCACCACCGCGCGCTGCGCACCGGCATGCCGGAAACCATCTTCGCCCTCGGCAAGACAACGGCCCAGGTAGCGGAGATCTTCTCCCGCATGGCCCTGGCCGGCGGCAATGTCCTGGCCACGCGCGCCAACCGCGAGATGTACGATGCGGTCAGCGTGAACGAGCCGCGCGCGGCTTTCAATGAGACGGCCCGCACCATCACTCTCGCCCAGACTCCCGCCGTTCTCGGCAAGGGAATTATCGGCGTGGTCTGCGCCGGCACCAGCGACTTGCCGGTGGCCGAAGAAGCCGTGGTTACCGCCCGCCTCATGGGCAACACCGTCGAGCTGATCGCCGACGTGGGCGTGGCTGGCATCCACCGCCTGCTGGCGCAAAAGGGAGCGCTGCAATCGGCCCGCGTGCTCATCGTCTGCGCCGGCATGGAGGGCGCGCTGCCCACCGTGGTCGGCGGCCTGGTGAACGCCCCTGTGCTGGCCGTGCCCACCAGCGTGGGCTATGGCGCATCCTTCGGCGGCGTGGCCGCGCTGCTGGGCATGTTGAACACCTGCTCGCCCAACGTCTCGGTGGTCAATATCGACAACGGCTTCGGCGCGGCCTGCATCGCCTCGCTCATCAACCACATGTAGAGCATTTTGCCTGTTGGGATAGAGTGGACCTTCTGCTCAACCCAGGGTTTCCGGTCGCCGCAAGAACAGGTAGCGCTGGCCTCCTGGCCGGCTGTAGCGTGGACCTCCTGGTCCACGCCGCACTCCGCACCAACAGCAAGAACGCTCCAGCCGGCTCGGAACGATACGCTCAGGGTTTGGGCTCGGTGGCCTTCATGAACTCCGCCAGATAGTCCTTCCACACCGCCGCCGCCGTATGCGTGCCGTGGCCGCGGGTGGCGTCGGAGATGGGCAGCAGAATGAACTGCGCCTTGGGCATCCGCTTCACCATCTTCTCGGCAATGCCCAGCTCCGGCGGATTGATGTAGTCGTCGGCGGAGTTGATCCACAGCACCGGCACGGCGATCTTTTCCAGATTCGGGCTGGGATCGTAGTTGCGGCTGGCGTTCCAGTAGAAAATCAGATCGTTCGCGTCGGTGTTGGCGGCCATGCGCTTCAGGATGCTGTCCGCCAGCTTCTCGGCGGCGTCGCGCGTGGGCGCCTGCTTCTGCAGTTGCAGTGGGCTGGAACTCATTACCAGTTGCAGCTCGAGGGCGTTGCGCAGGCCTTGCTCGGGCTGCGTCTTGTACTCGCCGCCCATCCACGCCGGGTCCTGCTTGATGGCCTGGATGGCCATGTAGCGCATCATGCGGTTGCGCCCGGCAATCTCGACCGGCAGGCAGGCCAGCGGCGCCAGCGCATCGGCAAAGCCGGGATAGGTCTCGCCCCAGACAAAGCTCTCCATGCAGCCCATCGAGGTGCCCAGAATCAGCCGCAGATGGTCGATCTTCATCGCGTCCAGCATCATCCGCTGGCTGCGCACCATGTCGTCGTAGTCGTAGGCCGGGAAGCGCGCGTGCAGCCCATCGGAGGGCTTGGAGCTTTCGCCCATGCCGATGTCGTCGGGCAAGATCAGAAAATATTTCTGAATATCGAGCACCCCGCCGGGCACAAACAGCACATTCGAGAACAGCGGGTTCAGCAGCGAGTGCGCATTGCCGCCGGTGCCGTGCAGCAGGAGCACGGCGTTGTCCACGTGCCCCGCCGCGTTGCGATGCGCCGTGCCCAGCGTCAGGTAGTGCAGCTTGAGCTGCGGCAGCGTCTCGCCGGTGCCGAAGTGGAAGTCGGGCAAGGTCACGACGCCATCCGCGGTGGACCAGGCTGCGGCTGCGGTTGGCGCGGCGGAAGAAGCCGCCGGGGCGGTGGGGGCTGTCTGGCCCGGGGCGGACGCGACGAAAAGCAATGCGGCGGCAAAACCAAGAATCGAACGTGGGGACATGCGCGGCTCCAAAGTTGATCTGACACTTCATCCTTCGCCGGTTGGCTGGCGCGGTCAAGTGGGAAGATTTGCCCAACAGACCTTGCGAAAATGTGACCTATGGGTTACATTGTCTCCATTGCGAGTGAACGGCCCCAATGCAAGTCCTTCGCAGCAGAGAATTCGCCGACTGGTTGAACGCGCTGCGGGATCGGCAGGGGCGAGCGAAGATTCTTCACCGCATCGACCGGCTGGAAGAAGGCAATCCCGGTAAGACACGCGGCGTTGGCGCCGGGGTGAGGGAGATGAAGATCGACTTCGGACCGGGATACAGGGTGTACTACATCCAACGCGGCGAAGTCCTGGTGGTCCTCTTGTGCGGCGGTGACAAAAGCACGCAAGCCGAGGATATTCGCGCCGCAAAGAAACTAGCCGGGCTGCTGGGAAAAGGAGATTGAAGACATGACTCTGGAAACTGCTCCCTACGACCCAGCCGAATTCCTCGGCGACGAAGAGACCATTGCCGCCTATCTGACCGAGGCCCTCAAAAGCGACGATCCCAGGATCATCGCCAAGGCGTTGGGGGCCGTGGCGCGCGCCAAGGGCGGCATGGCACAGCTTGCGCGGGATACGGGAATCGCCCGTGAGGCGCTCTATCGTGCGTTGGGCGACTCCGGAAATCCAGAACTGGGAACGGCGCTCAAAGTGATGCATGCGCTGGGCGTGAGGCTGACTGCGTCTATGGTAGCTTGAGCTGCTTTGACCTTATAGCTCCCATGCGATAGTCTTCCGCCATGCTGCGCCAGCAGGCCCCGCAAGCGGAGTTCCTTCTCTAATCCTCCGGATCCCGATCATGACCAAGCTTGAAGAATCCATCGAATTTCTTTACAAGACATTTGCGCGCTATCCTCGCCCCGCGAAGATTCAGGCCTGTCCTTGCGGCTGCACGAAACCGGGCGCAACGGACTGTCTCGTCGCCGTTCCGCTTCTCGAACTCCGCTTCGCCGACCTTGAAGACTACTCGTGCAGCGCGATGACCACACAAGGCACCGTCGAAGACTTTCGCTACCTCCTTCCTCGGTTGTTTCAAGGCATCGCCGAAGAAGACTATGGATACAACCCCGAGATTCTGTTTGGCAAGCTCGCTTACGCCAAGTGGCTTTCCTGGCCGCAAGACGAAGTGACGGCTGTCCGCAATTATTTCTACGCTCTTTGGCAGACGGCGCTTTCGAGCTTTCCGATTCAGGAGCGCCTGCCTGCGTTTTTTGAGATCGAGACTGTACTCGCGTCGATTGCGCACAGCGGCGAAGCGATTGAGCTTTATCTGAGTATTTGGACTGCAACCAGGACAAAACAAGCAGACCAGCACCTGATTCAATTCGTCACAATGTATGGGGCTGACTTTGCGGGCGGTCGTACATTTGACGCAGCCTTTTGGGAGGACGCAAAGGCCCAGGCTGGTGCCCTTCGTGGCTGGCTGCTGCGAGAAGACACACTCCAGCGAATAGAGGGCGCGGCCCACTTGTTGGAAACAGATGGGCACGAACACCTCTTCCAACCGGCGCTTGAGGTCCTACGAAACGAAGCGCAATCGAATTGAACCAGCCAAGAAGCTCCGTGCCCCATCCATTCGACGTACTTTGTCGAATGGGTGGGAAAGCACGAACCTCGAGCATCGTGCTCTCCCACCCATCCCGCAAAAAGACGCGGGATGGATGGGGCACGGGTCGCTTTCGTAGAATCAGCCGTTCCCACCCGTGGCGGCCACGCGCTAAAATCTAGGCGTAAACCATGCGCGAACCCTCCGCCATTCCCCGTATGCCCCGCCTCCGCCGCTTTCGCCGCGGTCGCCGCGACCGTGGACGGCGTCCCTCCTGCTGAGTAATCTAATCTCGATGATTCTGGTTCCCCCGCCTTCGCATCCAAAGACGAGACGCAGGTCCTTCGACTCCGCTGCGCTGCGCTCAGGATGACAGTGCATGAGGGGGAGCGGTATTCGGTCTCCCCGGTCTCAAAATCGAGACCGGGGGCACCCAGTGTCTGATCTCGATTTGCAATCTTCCATCCGCCACGGCGGATAGAAAGGTCTTTCCCCCCCAATGAGTTCCGAGACAAGCAACAGCTTCTCCAGCCGGTCCCCCCTGGCCTCCGGCGGCCGTTCCTACACCATCTACCGCCTTCCCGCCCTCATCGAGCGCGGCTTCGACCTGAGCCGCCTGCCCTTCAGCTTGAAGATTCTGCTCGAAAACCTGCTGCGCCGCGAGGACGGCGTCAACGTCACCGCCGGCGACATCGAGTTCCTGGCCGGGTGGGACGCCAAAGCCGAGCCCAGCCGCGAGATCGCCTACATGCCAGCCCGCGTCCTGATGCAGGACTTCACTGGCGTCCCCGCCGTGGTCGATCTGGCCGCCATGCGCGACGCCATCCGCACCCTGGGCGGCGACCCGGAGCGGGTCAACCCCTTGGTCCCCGCCGAGCTGGTCATCGACCACTCCGTGCAGGTGGACGAGTTCGGAGCCGCGGGCGCTCTTCAAGCCAATACTTTGTTGGAGTTTCAGAGAAACCGCGAGCGCTACGCCTTTCTCAAGTGGGGCCAGACGGCCTTCCGCAACTTCTCGGCCGTGCCGCCGGGCATGGGCATCTGCCACCAGGTGAATCTGGAATATCTGGCGCGCGTGGTCTTCACCGCCGGGGCTGACGGCCAAGCGGTCGCCTATCCCGACACCGTGGTCGGCACCGATTCGCACACCACCATGATCAACGGCCTGGGCGTGCTGGGCTGGGGCGTGGGCGGCATCGAGGCCGAGGCCGCCATGCTCGGGCAAGCCGTCTCCATGCTCGTGCCCCAGGTGGTCGGCTTCAAGCTGACCGGCAAGCTGCGCGAAGGCACGACAGCGACGGATCTCGTCCTGACCGTGACCCAGATGCTGCGCAAGCTGGGCGTTGTCGGCAAGTTTGTGGAATTCTATGGGTCGGGCATCGCGGAGCTACCGCTGGCCGACCGCGCCACCATCAGCAACATGGCGCCCGAATACGGCGCAACCTGCGGCATCTTCCCGGTGGACGCCGAGACCCTGCGCTTCCTGCGGCTGACCGGCCGCAGCGAGGAGCAGATCGCGCTGGTCGAGGCCTACTACAAGGCGCAGGGGATGTTCCATACCGCCAGCTCGCCCGAGGCCGTGTACACGCAGATGCTGGCGCTGGATCTGGCCTCCGTCGAGCCAAGCGTGGCCGGACCCAAGCGTCCCCAGGACCGCGTTCTGCTGAAGGACGCCGCCGCCAGCTTTGCCCAGCAACTGCCCAGCCTGCTCGCGCCCACGGCCAAGCCGCTGGGCGAGCGCACCGCCGCTCAGTGGGAGCGCGGAGCTGTGACCGATGCGGGCCTAGTCGAAACCCTGCCTTCCCGCCTCACCGGCACGGTGCAAGGCCGCTTCGGCATCGATCCCGACAAGTATCTGGATCACGGTTCGGTGGTTATCGCGGCCATCACCAGCTGCACCAACACCTCCAACCCCTCGGTGATGATCGCCGCGGGCATCCTGGCCAAGAAAGCAGTCGAGAAGGGCCTCACCGTGCCGCCGTGGGTCAAGACGTCGCTTGCGCCCGGCTCGCGCGTGGTCACCGACTACTACACCAAGGCCGGCCTGCTGCCCTATCTGGAAAAGCTGCGCTTCAACGTGGTGGGCTACGGCTGCACCACCTGCATCGGCAACTCCGGCCCGCTGCCCACCGACGTGAAGAAGAGCATCGACGACCACGGGCTGGTTGCCGTCAGCGTACTCTCCGGCAATCGCAACTTCGAGGGCCGGGTTAGCGTGGACGTGCGGGCCAATTATCTGATGAGCCCGCCGCTGGTGGTGGCCTACGCCCTGGCCGGCAAGATCGGCCACAACTTCGAGACAACTGCGTTGGGCAGCGATCCCGAAGGGAATCCGGTCTACCTCAAGGACATCTGGCCCACGCAGGCCGAGGTGGCCGAGGCCATCGAGAAGGGCCTGAGCAGCGAGTGCTTCCGCAAGGAGTACGCCACGGTCTCCGACGGCGACGCCAACTGGCAGGGCCTGAAGTTCCCCGTCGGCGACGTCTACGAGTGGGAGCCGGACTCGACCTACATCCGCCAGGCGCCCTACTTTGACGGCATCACCGCCACGCCCGCGCCGGTCGCCGACATCCTGGGCGCGCGCGTGCTGGCCGTGCTGGGCGATTCGGTCACCACCGATCACATCTCCCCGGCCGGCAACATCAAGGCCAACGGCCCGGCAGGCAAGTACCTCTCCGACCATGGCGTGAAGCCGTCGGATTTCAATAGCTACGGCTCGCGGCGCGGCAACCACGAAGTGATGGTCCGCGGCACGTTTGCCAATGTCAGGCTGCGCAACAAACTCGCGCCCGGCACCGAAGGCGGCGTCACCCGCCTGCTGCCCGAGGGCGAAGGCATGTCCATCTTCGACGCCAGTGTGAAGTATGCCGAGCGCGGCGTGCCCTTGGTTATCTTAGCGGGCAAGGAGTACGGTTCCGGCTCCTCGCGCGACTGGGCGGCCAAGGGACCCAAGCTGCTGGGCGTGCGCGCAGTGATCGCGGAGAGTTACGAGCGCATTCACCGCTCGAACCTCGTCGGCATGGGGATTCTTCCCTTGCAATTCGAGGCGGGCCAGAACGCCGAATCGCTCGGCCTGACCGGCGAAGAGACCTACGACTTTGCCGGGCTCTCCGAGTTATTGGCCAACCGCTTCGCCGGGGGCAAGACGCTCACAGTGGTCGCCACCAGACCGGACGGCTCCAAAAAGCTGCTCCAAGCCATGGTCCGCATCGACACCCCGCAGGAGATCGAGTACTTCGAACACGGCGGCATTTTGCAGTATGTGCTGCGTCAGTTGGCGGCGAAGTAAGCAGTAGCTTCAGAGATTGAACCGCTGGGGTGGAGAGCAGTCTCCACCCCTCTTCTCATTTCCGCACAATTGCAATGGAAGTTGTACAAGCACTAAGGCGAGATAGAATGGGGCGCATGATCCGAAAGTCGTTATGCTGCGGCCTATTCTTTATTCTTCTGCACGCCCCGATGGCAACGCCCCAATCCATCTCGATCCACGACCAGATTCAGCAGACGTATTCCTTTCAACCCCACCTCCTGAATCATCAAGAGCAGGTGCAGAGATCGGCCTCCCTCGACCTGTTCTGGAACCAGGCAAAAGCCCAGCAAGTCCCATACATCCTCGGCCTTCGCCAAGAACTCGCGGATTTCCGCAATCCCCCCTTCTTTCTCTATGATGGTAGCCTGCTTCTTCTGAGTCTGTCGGACACGCACGAAGACCGCCAGATTGCGCTGGCCGCAATCGCACATTGCGACTTGAGAGACCTTCAAAGGAAGGCGTACTTCAACCAGGTTCATCGCCTGGCGGTTCAAGGCGAAGACACAACTGCCGCTGCTTTCCATGTGTTGGAAGATCCGAATTTCAAGGTCATTGTCCCCGAACACGCTCTGACCCTTGGCCAGGATTATGTTCTGGTGTATCTGCTGCTGCCAACAGATGAACACTTCTGGATGCAGCCGGCCATCGAGAGGCTCGGAACAGAGAAAGATGAGACGGCGCAGAAGAGCCTTCTGCTCCTGCTCTGGTACGCGCAGGATACTCCCGCAGACAAAGCTATCGCCCTGTTCGCCGCCGATGAAAGCAAGTCAGAGGCGAATCGCCAGTTCGCCAAGAATTTTGTGCAGCGGAAAGGGGTAGGCCTCAAGATAACAGGTGAGATAGCTTCTCTTGGCTCGTCGGAGGAATCCCTGCGGAAGAAGCGCCGCGAGCGCATGAAGGCTGTGAGCGACGAAGCTCTGATCGACCTCGACAGGTACACGTTAGCCATGAACGCAAAACGCAAATGACCGCGTCTTCGTTCTATACTTTCCCCATGCGCAACGAGTTCACTGCGGTCATCGAGCGCGACGGCGATTGGTTTGTTGCGTGGTCACCTGAGATTGTCGGCGCCAACGGGCAGGGCGCAGCCTGAAAGAGTGTCGTGAAAGCCTGGGCACGGCCATTCAACTGATTCTGGGGGACCGCCGCGACAGCGCGGTGTGCACGGCGCAGTCTTCGCAAAGAACGGTCTACCGAGTGACGCTCACCAACTCTGGATGCGTCTCCAGCAGCCAAGCCATGACGTTCCGGCGAAGCTCCTCGGCCACTCGAATTGCTTCTTCAAGTTCCTGATCCGAAACGTTGCCGGCAGAGTCGTAGCTGGTGGCATTTCTCTTCTTCGAGAAGACCCTCAGCTTTTGAATCAACCTGGGATCGGCCTGCATGGTGAATTCCAGGGACTCAATCGTCTTCAGATGATGCCCAACTTGCGTCACTGTGCGATAACCGCACGCGCGCAATGCAACATTGGCAACTGTCCGCGCTGCGTTGAAAGCGGCTTCGAAGCGTCGATCTTCCGAAATTGCATCGACCCTGGCGTCGCGCAGGTCGCGGCTTACGATTCCAAGCAGGCCAGCTATCTCTTCGGCACTCGTCGGCTCCGGTCGGAGCCAGCCATACTCAGCCCACTTTTCTAAGCTCATCCAGGTCTCCCAGGAGAAGAACTTTCTCGCCCCGCAAAACCGCTCTCAGGAAATGATTGCCGCTTGCGAGCTTCGATTTGAACTCGCTCGCAGTATAGACCGTCGGATTGATGGAACGGCCGATCGCTTGCTCAACGGAAGCCAAATGCGCCAGCACCTCATCGAGCGTCACGTCGCCAACCAGCATCAGGTCAACATCGCTGGCGGCGTTCTCCTCGCGCCGCGCCACCGACCCGAACACAAAAGCCACTGAGATTCGCTGCGCCAGCGGCCCAAGTGCCGCCCCGAGCATTTGAAAGACACCGGTGGTTTTTGCCACCAAGGCATGTATCTCTGAAAAGACTGGGTGCGTCCGGTTGGCCTGGAAGTAGACCTGATTGCCGGAAACGCTGCGGCCCACCAATCCGACCTGGGCGAGGGTTTCCAACTCGCGGCGGGCGGTTCCAGCGCTGGTCCCGGCATGACGGGATATTTGGCGGATAAAGAACGAGCTGTCGGGATGGCCGAAAAGGAGCGCCAAGACGCGCCCCCGTGTTTGTCCAAAAATCAAATCGCCCACCGAGCCGATCATTGTACTCATAATGGATACAAGTGTATTCATTATGAGTGCAAAAATCAAGCCGATGGGCGAATCGTCACTACAGCTATTCCCTAGTCCCTGTTCCTACATTCCGTCTTCGCGGAACATGGGGTGCGGAATCAGGCGGCGATAGTCTTCCTGCACCGCGCCGTCCAGGCAGGCTTCGACGATCTTCTTGCCCAGCGGATCGAGATCCGGCACCAGGAACTGCTTCAGCTCCTGGGCGAAGAACTCGCGCCACTGCCGCGCGCCCTCCTGGTAGACGTCCATGCCGCCCTGCAACTGCTCCTCGACCTGCAAGAAGACGCGGGCAATGATCGAGCCCTCGATCTTCAACTGCTTGGGAATGTAGCCAAGCAGCGGGCAGATGGCTTCGCCGACCTGCTCGCGGGCAAACTTGGCGCTGCCGCGGCGGGCCAGGTACTCGCGGGCGATCCACTCCGCCATGAAGCCCACCTTCCAGGCCCCGATGTGCTGGTTGGGGATGAGCACGTAGCGCGTCTCCGGCGTTTCCACGATCTGCCGCAGCAGCAGGTTGGCCTGATCCACGCGGCGGCCGGTGGCAAAGGCCCAGTAGGAACCCACGCCTTCCGACTGCATGCCCTTCGACTTGCTCGCCTGGATGCTGGGGTTGGCGTGGCCGCGCGGGGCAACCAGCCTCCACAGCCAGGCCAGCGCCGGGCTCAGCACGTGCAGCATGGCCAGAATTCCGTAGAGCTGGCTGTCTTTGTGCGTCGGCGGGCAGCGCACGCCAAAGCTGCGCACGTCCACCCGCTGCGGCCCGACCAGAATGTCCTCGACCATGCGCCGGGGCAGAATTACCCGCGGATTGGGGCAGGGCTTGCCGGGTGCGTCCTCGGTGTGTTCCCACGTGAGGCAGGTACCGCCGGGCACGATGTAGTGGTTCAGAAAGACCAACGGCTCGGGCGGATCGATGCACAGCCGCTCCAGATTCGGCGCGGTGCCGTAGCTGTGGATGTGATCCACGCGCACAAACCAGCCGCTCTCGGCGTCGGCCACGGTCAGCCGCTTGCTGTTGCCCTGGTACTTGGGATGGGCGCAGGCCATGTCGTCGGCAATCGGCCGCAGATGGCAGGCTTCCGGCAGGTTCAGCGTCCGCTCTTCCTTGGTGATGACGTTGCGGCCTATCAGCAGGCGGCCATCCTCCATGCGGTGGATGTGCTCGGTCATCTCGCTCTTGCCGCCGCCCGAAGCGCCTTCGTGCATCAGAATCAGCTGGTTCTCGTATGGGGTGACCACGGCCACCGCGGCGCAGTGGTTGGTGGTCCAGCCCTCGCGCTCGCCGATGTCCAAGAGCATCGAGTAGACGCCCTTCTTGGCGCTCGGCCCCGGATAGAGGTTGTAGGCGAAGATCTCCTGGTGCGTGCCCTGGCGATCGTGCACCACCACCTGCTTGCCGCTGAAATGCGTGTGCCGGAAGGGCGGGGCGACAAACAGCACGCCGCCGGTAATCTTGAAGTCCGCCGGAACCTGGTTGCGCGGAATCATGCCTTGCAGGTCGCCCATGGCCGCGGCAAAAAACGCCGCCTGCCGGGGCACAATCAGCAGCGAGCCGTAGCCCAGCTGATCCGGGCCGGCATAAAACGGCATGGCCACCAGTTCCTGCGTCTTGAGCCAGTCCAGCGTCTGCTGTCGCATCTCGTCGAAATTTTGCCCAAAGCGCTGCTCGTAAGTCGGCTTGTCGGTGGGCAGGGCGTCGCCAATGACCATCGCTTCGGGATCGCGCCGCCGCATCGCCGGGTCGGGAAAGTTGATGGCGATGCCGTTGCGCGCCTTGGTGATCACCGCTTCGGCAATGCGCCCGTGCCCCGGAGTCTGAAAACACACCTCGTACTGCCCATGATCGTCGCGATTGCCCAGCGTCCAGTCGGTCTCTCCGGTGGCCCGGCCCAGCGCCCAATCCATCAACTGCTGGCGGGTCTCGGGGGCCTGCACCAGCGGCGCGGCGCTCAATACCTCGCGCACGTGGGGGGGCAATTCAAACTCGGCCCAACAGGACTGAAAATCGACAACAGCGCCTACGGCAGCTTCGGTGGTCATGTTTTCTCGCTTTCCGGGGGGAGTGGATTGCACACAAATCGCGCAAAAAGCGAAAAAGTGCACACCCTTTTTATCTCATCTACCGTCACACCTGGCAGTGCGCCGCGTCACAATATGGGAAAGCGTTCGCGGACAAGCCCCAGCGCCTCTTCCGCCGTGCCAATAAGCCCTTCAAGTTGAGCGTCTTCGACGGTACGCAGCATCTGCTTGAACCCGGCCCCCGGCGTGTAGCCCGCGGCGATCAGTTCGCGGCCGGTGATCAGCGGCTGGGGCCGGACAACCTCTTCCGGCATGGCCTCGTAGCGCTCGCGGACATGGTTCCAGTGGTCCAAGTTGCCGCTGGCCGCCAGGCAATCCATCTTGTGCAGAGCCAGATGCTCTTCGAAGCTCTCCAGCCGGAAGAACCGCTTGAGCGTCGAGGCCCGCATCCGCGCCGCATCGGCAAAACGCATGTGGTTCTCGATAAGCGCCAGAATCTGGTGGCTTTCGTCGTTCGAGAAGCGGAAGCGGCGGCAAATCTCCGCACCCATAGCCACGCCCATCTCCACGTGTCCGTCGAAGCGGATGCGGTCCGGAGCGCGGCGGAAGGTGGGCGGCTTGCCCACGTCGTGCAGCAGTGCGCCCCAGGCCAGCGTCAGCGGGCAACCGGCTTCAAGCTGATCGAGCAAGAGCAGCGTGTGCGTCCAGACGTCGCCCTCGGGATGGAACTGCGCCGGCTGCTCGACGCCCTTCGTGCGGGCGATCTCCGGCAGCACCTCTTGGAGCAGGCCGGTCTGGTCGAGCAATTCGAACGCCCGGCGGGCATGGCCTTCGGTGAGCATCTTGCTCAGCTCGTCGCGCACCCGTTCGCGGCTGACCGCGGCAGTTTTGGCGGCCAGGCGGCGCATGGCGGCGGCGGTGGCCGGGTCCAGTTCGAAGCCGAAGCGCGCGGCAAAGCGCACCCCGCGCAACATCCGCAGATGGTCTTCCTCGAAGCGCAACTCGGGACGGCCGATGGCGCGGACCACGCCGGCATCGAGATCGGTCAGCCCGCCGACATGGTCGATCACCGCCGCGCGCAAATCGTTGGCAGCCGCAACCAAACTGTCATCTGTACTGATGCTGCCTTCCTGAGCATCTTGAAGCGCGCCGTTCATTTTGGCTGAGGACAAAAACGCGGCATTGCCTCCCGGAGGGAGGCAGCGAGAATAGCCCAGGGCAAGCGAAGCGCCGCCCTGGGATGCGCCAAAACAAAGGTCCTGCGCCCCGTAGGGGCGCTGCGAAACTCGAACATCGCTAGTCCGTTCATCAGGAGCGCCCCGCAGCGGAGTCGAAAGCCCGCCCTGATCCTGCCGAGGGGAATCTGCGCTTCTGGCTTTCTCCAGACAAAACGGGTCCAACAGCAGCCCATTGACGGTGAAGTCCCGCCGCTTCACGTCCTCCTCGGCGCTCAGGGTGTACTTGACCGCATCGGGATGCCGCCCGTCGGAGTAGACCCCGTCCGACCGGAAGGTGGCCACCTCGGTGACGATGTAGCCTTCGTCGTCCCCGTCGGCCACAAGCACCACGCCGAAGTGCGCGCCCACGGCAAAGGTGCGCGGAAACAGGCCGAGGACGACGGCGGGCGTGGCCGAGGTCGCCACGTCGAAGTCCTTGGGCGCGCGGCCCAGCAGCAGGTCGCGCACACAGCCGCCGGCCAGGTAGGCCTCATGGCCCGCCGCACGCAGGTCGCCGATCACCTGCAACGCTGCCTCGAATTGGCGATTGGTGGTGAACATGGCCTTGCTTGAGAGTAATCCGTCCGGGGCCCAAGATTCGAGGCCGTTAAACTAGAACGATGACCTCCCGCGGCCTGATCCTCGGTATCGAATCCTCCTGCGACGAGACCGCCGCCTCGGTCGTCGAGCGCGGCGCGCGCACGCTGTCGTCTGTCGTGGCCTCGCAGATCGCCACCCACGCGCGCTATGGCGGGGTCGTCCCCGAGCTGGCCAGCCGCGAACACCTGCGCGCCATTGTGCACGTGGTTCGCGCCGCGCTGGCCCAGGCTGGGATAACGCTCGCCGACTTGGACGCCATCGCCGTGACCTCGGGTCCGGGGCTGGCCGGAGCGCTGCTGGTAGGCATCACCTATGCCAAGGCGCTGGCCTTTGCGCAGGAGCTGCCGCTGATCGCCGTCAATCACCTCGAAGGGCACATCCACGCCGTGCTGCTGCACGAACGGGAGGCCGAAAAGCAAACGCAGGTCCTTCGACTCGCTGCGCTCGCTCAGGATGACAGCGATGGGGGGAGTAGCAGAGAAGAGCCGGTGCTCGCTCAGGATGACAGCAATGAGGTGGGTAAGAGCGAGGAGCCGGCGTTGGCGCTGGTGGTCTCTGGCGGGCACACGCATCTGTATCTCTGCCGCCCAGCGCACGGCGCCTGGACCTACCGGCTGGTGGGCCGGACGCTCGACGACGCCGCCGGCGAGGCCTACGACAAGGTGGCCAAACTGCTCGGCTTCGGCTATCCCGGAGGACCCTGGATCGATGCCCTGGCCCGCTTCGGCAACCCGCTGGCCGTGCCCTTCGCTTTCTCCCAAATTAAGACCAAGCTGCACCTGGCCGGCAAGACGCCGCGCACCAAGGCCGCCTACACCGCGCCCATCGCCGCACTCGACCCCCATTTTCTCTTCTCGTTCTCGGGGATCAAGACGGCCGTGCTGCGCTACGTCGAGTTGCACGAAATGCGCCCCGAGGCCATCGAACGCGCGGCGCGGCTCTTCGCTCCACCCGCTTGTCATCCTGAGCGGAGCGCAGCGGAGCCGAAGGATCTGCGGTTCAATCCAGGCCCGCCGCAATCGAAGGAAGAAGCTCTGGCTCTCTGTCCCCAGCCGGTGCTCGATCTGGCAGCCAGCTTTCAGCACGCGGTGGTGGGCGATCTGATGAAGAAGACCTTCGCCGCTGCCGAGTCGCTGGGCGCGCGCCGCATCCTCATTACCGGGGGCGTGGCCGCCAACCGCGAACTGCGCGCCCGCTTCGCCGCCGAGGCCGCCCGCCGCAGCCTGCGGGTCGCCTTTCCCACGCTGGCCCTCTCCACCGACAACGCCGCCATGATCGCCGCCGCCGCCTGGCCCCGCTTTCTGTCGGGTGAATTCGCCGGCCAGGAGCTGGCGGCGGACCCGTCGCTGGCTCTGGGTCGTTCCTCATGAACAAGCCGCAATGGGCGCATTTCGCAGCGCCCCTACAGGGCGCAGGGCATCTTGTGGGGCTGTTCCCAGGGCTGCGCTTCGCTTGCCCTGGGCTATTTTCGATGCCTCCCTCCGGGAGGCGCGGCAATCCGCTCCTTGCAGCCCAAGCTTGCCGTGGCGCATCGGGTCGCTCAAAATGACAGCCTCAGTAGGGTGGATTAGCAATTCATCCAGCTAGTCGTAGCGCTCGAAGACGATCTGCTTGCGGTGCCAGCCGAAGCCGGTCAGCCGCTCGCGCACGCTCGCCACCATGAAATTCAGACCGCAGATGTACGCGTAGATGTCGAAGCTCAGCTCGGCGGGCGGAACGGCCGGATCGGGCGGCAGCACGGGCAGCGGCAGGCCCAGCCGGGCCGCGCGCTCTTCGATAATGCGGGCCACGTGGTCCTGCACATAGCCGCGCAGACCGGTCCAGCTCTCCTGGGCGCGGCTCAGCGTGGGCAGGTAATGGAAGTTCGGCTGGCGCGCGGCCAGCGCCTCGAACTCCTCGTGGTAGTACATGTCGGTCTCGTAGCGGGTGCCGTAGACCAGCCAGATCTCCTTGCCCTCGCTGCGGTCGGGCCCGTCGGCGGGGAAAAGCCATTGCAGAAAGCCGCGCATGGGCGCAACGCCGGTTCCGGTGGCCACCAGGATCGAGTCGGTAATGGGCTCCTTGAGGATGAAGTGCCCGTGCGGCCCATGGATCTGAATCGTCGCGCCAATGGGCAAGTCGGGCAGGTCGGCCAGGTGGTTGGAGAAGAATCCCTCCTCGACGCGGTTCACGCACAGCTCGAAGCGATTGCCGCTTGCCGCCGAAGCGATGGAATAGGCGCGGGTCTGCATCTTGCCGTTGGCGTCCTCGGCCACGGCCGAGACAAATTGCCCGGCGGAGAAGGGGAAACTCTCCAATTCGTTGAGAACAAACACGAAGTGGTAGCACTGCGCCGCTTCAGAAATACATTCTTTACTTTCAAGGCGTGCGGTAAAGGTCTCACGAGCCATGTTGGATCTCACTTGGGGAAGAGATGGCCCACCGTGCGGGCTACCCGGAGTATCGCTAGAGAAGGGCCGGGCTGGCAAGCCGGGAAATCCGCAGGCTGTTTCGGTCAAGTGGCCCGGCAAGGCCAGCAATGGCCAGCTCCCCCTATAATTGACGAGGAGCCGGACGAGATTCCTTTCGGATTCCCCGCTTCTAATGCCCGTCTTTTGAGGATTTCATGGCCGCACTGCTGGAAGCCATTACCGTCAAGCGCAAGATGTACTTTGAGTTTGAGAATGTTCCCTACTACTGCCTGGATGCGGAAGTGTCCACGCCCACCGCGCGCGGCGGCCAGACCTTGGTCCGGCTGAAGATGCGCAACCTGCTCACCCGCGCGGTCTTCGACAAGACCTTTAAGGCCGGCGATCGCTTCAAGGAGCCCGATCTGGAGATGGTCGAGGCCTCCTACCTCTACAGCGACGGCGAGGGCTCCTACTTCCTCGACCAGGAGACCTTCGAGACCCTCACCCTGAACGGCGACATGATCGGCAACGCCCTGGAGTACCTGGTGGAGGGCGCCATCATCCAGTTGCACAAGTTCAACGGCAACCCCATCGGCTTGCAGTTGCCCGCCCAGGTCGAGCTCGAGGTCACCTACACCGAGCCCGGCGCGCGCGGCGACACCAGCGGCAACGTCACCAAGCTGGCCCGGCTCGAAACCGGCCTGGAGATCAAGGTTCCCCTGTTCGTTCAGGAAGGAACCAAGGTCAAGGTGTACACCGAGACCGGGGAGTTCGCGGGCCGGGCGTAAGAGGGCCTGGCTTGGCGGCCAGTGGTGAAAGTATGGTCTTGAAAGGGCACGACTTTAGAGGCTGCGGAAAAACTCCTGATGGGGTGCGCTTTGTAACAGGGCACGACTTCAGTCGTGTCGCAAGATGTTGATAATAAAGGACGGGCTTTAGCCCCTGGGGGATGTTGTTCGGGACGTTCGCCCGTCTTTCGGTGTCTTTCCGCAACCTCTTTCGTCGTGCCGCAAATGCGCCGGGCACCCCTGGTCACGATTCTGGGACCAGGGAAAGCATCCGGGCGCCCACCGTTCCCGGCGCGTATCATGGTTGCCATGTCGAAGATACTCCGCTGGGGAGTGCTCAGCACCGCCAACATCGGCCTCAAGAAAGTTCTTCCTGGGATGCAGCAGGGGCAGTTCTGCCGCATCGACGCCATCGCCTCGCGCGATCTGGCCAGAGCGCAGCAGGCCGCCGCCGAGCTGGGCATTGCCAAGGCCTACGGCTCCTACGAGGAGCTGCTGGCCGACCCCGCGATCGACGCCGTCTACATTCCGCTGCCCAATCAGTTGCACGTGCCCTGGACGATCAAGGCCGCCGAAGCCGGCAAGCACGTGCTCTGCGAGAAGCCGCTCAGCCTGACCGTGGCCGAGGCCGAGACGCTGCTGGCCGTTCGCGCGCACACCGGGGCGAAGATCGGCGAAGCCTTCATGGTCAACTGTCATCCGCAATGGATGCGGGTGCGCGAACTGCTCGACGAGGGCCGCATCGGCCAGCTGCGCTCCATCGCCGGCTTCTTCAGCTACTTCAACACCGATCCGGCCAACATCCGCAACAAGCTGGACTACGGCGGCGGCGCGCTGATGGACATCGGCTGCTACCTGATCCACGCCTCGCGCTACGCCTTCCGCGCCGAGCCCACGCGGGTGGTCTCCACCATCGACCGCGACCCGCAGACGCAGGTCGACCGGCTGACCTCGGCGATTCTCGACTTCCCCGGCGGGCAGTCCATCTTCACATGCAGCACGCAACTGGTTCCCTACCAGCGCGTGCATTTTCTGGGGACCAAGGGGCGGATCGAGATCGAGATTCCCTTCAACGCGCCTCCCGACCAGCCGTGCCGGTTGTTCCTCGACGCCGACGGCGACATCTTCGGCGCAGGCATTGCCACGGAGACCTTCCCGGTCTGCGATCAGTACACGCTGCAGGGCGATGCGTTCTCTCGGGCTGTGCTGGAGGGGACGGAGGTTCCCGTGCCGCTGGAAGACGCCATCGCGAATATGGCGGTGATCGAGGCCATCTTCACCTCGGCCAAGTCGGGGGTGTGGGAGAAGCCGCGCGGGTGAGGGTGCGTGTCCTCCCCGGTCTCAGAATCGAGACCGGGGGCACCCGGCGTCTGTTATCGTGGGGCCGGGCAAGAATCAAGGGCCCAAGCCTGCCGAACAGCCGCGCTTCGAATGTGGGAGCACGCCGACCCCGACCTAAAGGCGCGTTTCACCAATTTGATGGGCACTCCGGCCCACATGCTTTCGCACCCCCCTAGCTCTGCGTCATTTGAGAGGAGATAGCGAAGTCGGAAAGTGAAACCGCATCTCAGACGTCGTGCAGGCGTTTCCAAAGAGTCCCTGTACATGGCCAACTCGACAATGCCACTCGTCAAAGTGCCGAGACTCTACGAGAATGACTTCGCGCCGCCGCTTACAGCATAAAGCGGATGTACAATGTTTGCGTATCAGAAGCTGGAGATGTTGGATGGGGTAAATCGCCATGCGCCACCGTACGTTGTCATCATTCCTTCTGTTTGCTCTTCTCTCACCGTTTGCTGCCGCACAAACTTGGACATACCAAGGCAGCTCTAGCTGCTTTCATTATGGAAGCAACGTACAGTGCTTTGAGAATGGGACAATACAGCGATATGCGACCAGCCAAGAGCAATTTGATGCAGCCTTCAAAACTGAACAAGAGGACGGGCAGGGCATCGGAATGCTTGTTCATGCCTGGATGGCGCATCGTCGCCATTTGGAGCTTGAGCGAAAGGATATACGTGCGCAGATCACGGAATATACCCGCGGAACATGCGATTTGGGAGACGAGCTTTCCGTCTACAACAAGGCGGTTATCTCTGCGTTGGATCGACTCGCGAGGCTAGATCCTCCGCGTAGTTCAATCTACTTGCAGCAAAAAGCATCGCTCGAAATTACCGAATCTCATACCGAACAGATCAGACCTAACCAAGAGAAGTGGCTCCCCGGAATAGTCGCAGCGAAAGACATTAAGTTTCTCCAAAGCAGCCTGGATAGAACCCGGAAATTCTATGACTTTGAAATAGAATCATCAAAGAAGCAATTCGTGTTTTCTGAGTTCTTCTCAGCCTATGCAGATATTCTAGAGTCAAGTCAGCGTGCGCAGCGTCAAGAGGAACAGGCTAATCAATCGCCTCCAGTTGAGACCGAACTTCCAAATCTTCGGAGGCTTGCTGAAAGCGGCAACGTTGATGCACAGGTTACTTTGGCGAAGATGTATCGTGACGGTTCCGGGGTTACTCAGAATGTCGTAACAGCGGCAAAGTGGTTCCAGTCGGCTGCAAGTCTTGGGCAGTCGGAAGCTCAGTTGGCGATTGGGGAACTGTTTGAGGAGGGGCACGGTGTGGCGCAGGACTTCGTTAAGGCCCACATGTGGTACAACCTCGCAGCGGCTGCTGGAGTTTCTGGCGCAGAAACTCGACGCAACGCTATTGGTGCAAAGATGACCCCGGAGCAGCTTGCGGACGCCCAGAGGCTTGCATCTCAGTGGCGGCTCGCCAATGAGAACAAGTAAACGGAGATCCCCTTGGCGAGACTCCTTGGGGCAGACAGACGAGAGCTGAGGCACGATCGTGAAGACATGTCCACTGTGTGACACCGCCTACCCAAATGACAATTTGAATTGCGAAAAAGATGGCTCGTTGCTGATTGAGTGCAGGGAGTTAGAGCCTGGAGCGGTGATTAGGGGCAAGTACCGCATAGTACGTCTTCTCGGCCGCGGCGGCATGGGGACGGTGTACTTGGCGGAGCATATTCTGCTGGGGCAGCAGCGGGCGCTCAAGTTCATCTCTAACGATCTGGCCCAGGACGCACACTTTCTCAGGCGCTTCCGGCATGAAGCGCAGGCGGCCATCATGCTGCGCCATCCGAACATCGTGGAAGTTGTCGATCTGGACCAAGCCGAGGACGGTTCGCCGTATATCGCTATGGAGTATGTGGAAGGGCTGGATCTGCGTCATGCGCTGTCAGATGGGGCATTCCCGGTGGAAAGATCGCTGGCCATTCTCCGTGGACTGGCGTCGGGCTTGGGCGCCGCCCACGCCAAGGGTATTGTTCACCGCGACGTCAAGCCGGAGAACATTCTGCTCACTGGTGGGAACGACATGCCAGAGATGCCCAAGCTTCTAGATTTTGGTATCGCGGCCATGAAGGAGAGTTCGACGGCGATCAGCCGCACGCGAGGACTGCTGCTGACGCCGCAATATGCGGCTCCAGAGCAATGGCAAGGGATTGAGGCAAAAGAACTGGACGGTCGAGTTGATCTGTACGCGCTGGGTGGTGTCCTTTACGAAATGCTGACTGGGCAAACCAGTTTCAACGCGCACAACACAGAAGGTTGGATGTATCAGCATCTGCATGTGAAGCCTGAAGCACCGAGCCATCTGCGGTCTGAGCTGGCGAATTGGCAGGGATTGGATGCGCTGGTTCTGCGCCTGCTGACCAAGGACCGCGAACAACGGCCAAGAGACACTTCCGAGTTGGTCTGCGCTCTTGATGAATTGGTGCATGCAGCTTCCATAGGCCGGAGAGAGACCAAGAAAGAGGAAGCACCTCCTCCTGTTAACGACAAATCCGCAGGTAAGGGCCCCAAATCACCCATTAGGAGGAGTGCCCGGTTGGGGTTGCTGACTGGCGGTCTGCTTTTGTTGGCATTGGGAGTGTGGTTCATCTCACAGCGGATCGAGCAGCATAATCGTAAGGCGGTGATACCATCCTCTGCTGTCCAGCCCAGCCAAGCAAAGCCCCTGGCGGAACAGTCCGCGACCTTGAACCCGATCAATCCCACTCCCAGCATATCTCCGCAACCGAACTCCCCGCGAGATAAGGTGCC